>Ga0268266_10002467_pt1 | contig 19777 bp, 12 predicted proteins | sample KBSS13metaG_FD_190356 | JGI IMG/M metagenome (GOLD analysis project Ga0268266, IMG submission 190356) | Switchgrass rhizosphere microbial communities from Kellogg Biological Station, Michigan, USA - KBS S1-3 metaG (SPAdes) (version 2) | ecosystem: Host-associated > Plants > Roots > Rhizosphere... | reverse complement strand
CCAGCATCCTTGATCATCTTCTCGACGTTGTAAACCATCGAGTCGAGGCCGTTGCGAGCTTCGATCTCCTCACGCTTCTCCTTGTCCTCAGCAGCGTGAGATTCGGCGTCCTTCGCCATCCGCTCGACCTCTTCCTTGCTGAGGCCCGAGGAGCTGGTGATGGTGATCTTCTGGTCCTTGCCGGTGGCGTTGTCCTTCGCGGTTACATTCAGGATGCCGTTGGCATCGATGTCGAAGGTCACCTCGATCTGGGGCACGCCGCGCGGAGCAGGCGGAATGCCGCTCAGCTTGAACTTGCCCAGAGTCCGGTTCTGCGCCGCCATCGGACGCTCGCCCTGGAGGACGTGAACCTCAACCTCAGTCTGCGAGTCGGCAGCCGTGGAGAAGGTCTCGGTCTTCTTGGTCGGGATCGTCGTGTTGCGGTTGATCATCGGGGTCGCCACGCCGCCCATGGTCTCAATCGAGAGGGTCAGGGGGGTGACGTCGAGCAACAGCAGATCCTTCACATCGCCTGCGAGCACGCCGGCCTGAACCGCCGCGCCGATCGCGACGACCTCATCCGGGTTTACGCCCTTGTGAGGCTCCTTGCCGAAGAGCTCCTTGACCAGCTGCTGAATCTTCGGCATGCGGGTCTGGCCACCGACGAGAACGACCTCATCGATCTTGCTGGCGTCGACGCCTGCATCCTTCATGGCCTGCTTGCAGGGTCCAATCGAACGCTGCAGGAGGTCATCGACCAGGCTCTCGAGCTTGGCGCGGGCCAGCTTGCGAACAAGATGCTTCGGTCCGCTGGCGTCGGCCGTGATGAACGGCAGGTTGATCTCGGTCTCCTGCGCGGTCGAAAGCTCGATCTTGGCGCGTTCAGCTGCGTCCTTCAGACGCTGCAGAGCCATCTCGTTGCCTTTGGAGGTCAGGTCGAGGCCCGTCTCGTCCTTGAATTCCTTGATAAGCCAGTCAACGATGCGCTGGTCGAGGTTGTCACCACCGAGGTGAGTGTCACCGTTGGTGGACTTCACCTCAATGACGCCTTCACCAACCTCGAGGATCGAGATATCGAAGGTACCGCCGCCAAAGTCGTACACGGCGATGGTCTCGTCCTTTTTCTTATCGAGGCCGTAGGCGAGAGCCGCTGCCGTAGGCTCGTTGACGATACGCTTGACGTCCAGACCGGCGATCTTGCCGGCATCCTTGGTCGCCTGACGCTGCGCGTCGTTGAAGTAGGCCGGGACCGTTATGACGGCCTCGGTGACACTTGAGCCTAAGTAGTCTTCTGCGGCCTTCTTCAGCTTCTGAAGAATCATGGCCGAGACTTCGGGCGGAGTGTACTCCTTGCCCTGCGCCACAACGGCGATATGGTCGCCCTGCTTGACCACCTTGTAGGGCACCATCTTCATCTCGTCATTCACTTCGTCGTAGCGACGACCCATGAAGCGCTTGATCGAGTAAATCGTGTTCTCTGGATTGGTGATTGCCTGGCGCTTTGCCACCTGGCCTACCAGCCGCTCACCATTCTTGGTGAAGGCGACGATCGACGGCGTCGTACGGCCGCCCTCTTCGTTCGGAATTACCTTTGGCTCGCCGCCTTCCATAACGGCAACGCACGAATTGGTAGTTCCGAGATCAATTCCAATAATCTTTCCCATACTTTCGTCTCCCCATCGCTGGCCACAGATTAGGCGTGGCCGAATCTCATTGACTCAGTGGATGATGTCACCTTGAGTCACTTACTGTCAATATATATGATGTCATTGACAACAAGAAGATGCATCTTTGTCTCCGGACCTTATAAACTTTTAGCGACACGTGTTTCTGTATGTAAGTTTAGATTTTTGTGTCTCTTACCGTCCGATGTGATCGGAGGCCGAATGATCCCGCTATTCTTCAGAAGCTGGTTTCTCAGATCTGGTCAGGAGGCCGTTTTGCAAATGCCTGGATCTGCTCGATACCCACTACACAGAATAAGAATTGAGATGCTCTGGCCGGTGAAGCCGTAGGCCCGGTCCCTGAAAAGAAGCTTCATGCCTCCTCTCCTAAACACCTCCAAACATTGATTCTGCGTCCTATGGTTTTTCAGAGGGTGTAACACCTCGGTCTTGATTTGAATCAGAACTACAACATCTGTTAGTTTGCGCGAACGGAAAGGCTGTCGATGTCTAGCGCTGCGGCTGTACCCGCTGACCACTCCGCCGAGGTTACCCAGGGTGTAAATCCCTGGCTTATCGCCGCTTCGGTGATGCTGGCGACCTTTATGGAGGTGCTGGACACGGCCATCGCTTCGGTGGCGCTACCCTATATCGCCGGCTCGCTGTCTGCTTCGAACGATGAAGCGACTTGGGTTCTGACCAGCTATCTTGTTGCAAATGCGATTGTTCTTCCCGCGAGCAATTGGTGTTCGCTGCGTTTTGGCCGCAAAAGATTCCTCATCACCTGCGTCATCATCTTCACAGCCGCCAGCTTCGCCTGCGGAGCCGCCCCCTCTCTGGCCATCATGCTCCTCGCACGGATCATCCAGGGGGCCGGCGGAGGGGCCCTCCAGCCCCTCTCTCAGGCCATCCTCTTCGAGTCCTTTCCTCCCGCCAAACGCGGGGCCGCAGCTGCCGTCTTCGCCTTCGGAGTCGTCGTGGCGCCTGTCCTTGGCCCCACCCTCGGCGGCTGGCTTACCGACACCTATTCCTGGCGATACGCCTTCTACATCAATATTCCTATCGGCATTCTTGCCGTCTTTATGATCTCCCGCTTCGTCCACGACCCGCCGTACATCAAGGACGCCAAGGTCCCTCCCTTCGACAATCTCGGCTTCGGTACCCTCGTCGTTTGGACCGGCTGCCTCCAGATCATCCTCGATAAAGGTCAGGAGGACGACTGGTTTGGCGCCACCTGGATACGTTGGGCCTTCTGTTTCATGATCACGGCCTTCCTCTGGTGGATCTGGATCTCCTGGACGCGCAAGACTCCTCTCGTCAATCTCAAGATCCTCAAGGACCGGAACTTCGCTATCGGCTGCCTGCTTATCTTCCTCTTCGGCATCGCCATCTACTCCACGGTTGTCGTTCTTCCGCTCTTCTACCAGGAGTTGCTCGGCTACACGGCCTTTACGGCTGGCCTCGTTGTGGCTCCACGAGGCTTGGGAGCGATCTGCGGCATGCCGGTGATCGGATATCTCTCCAATAAAGTCGACCCGAGATATCTGCTTACCTTTGGATTTGTACTTTTTGGGCTCACAACCCTCTACTTCGGCAGCATCACGCTGCAAGTCTCTCCGACGACGCTCCTTATCCCGATCCTGATTACCGGCTTCGGATTAAGTTTTGTCTTTGTACCGATTACAACGGCAGCTTACGGCACGCTGCCCAACGAGCAGATCGGCAACGCCAGCGGACTATTTAACCTGATGCGAAATGTGGGGGGATCGATTGGAATTTCGGTGGCGCAGACGCTTCTAACGCGACGGGCGGCGGTGCACCAGAACCTGATCATCAACTCGGTGCCGATAACAGGGCAACAATTCCAGAACTCGATTCAGAATACAACCGGTTTTCTTTCGGGCTATTATGGTCCGGCGAATGCTGCATCTCCAGCCCAGGCAACGCTCTATCGCGAGCTTCTGCGTCAGGCGTCGAGCTGGGCCTTTGTGGATGTCTTTCGCTGGCTTTCGCTGCTAAGCTTTGCCTGTGTGATTGCGGTCTGGCTGCTGAAGAAGGTCAAGCCGGGCAAGGGCCCAGTAGGAGCTCACTAAATACGCCAGAAATCACTGCCGGACTACTCCCCGACCGGCTGCGATAAACTCGAAGTTTGCGAGTAAGTGGCAGGTTGCAGGTACGGGATGAGTTTGTTGGTGCAGGTATTATTTTGGATCGCGACGGTAGGTTCGGTGACCTCGACGATCTACTGCCTGATGGTGGTTGCGGCAGCGATTCGGTTTGGCGCGCGTAAGCAGCGTGACGACCGCGCTGCCGAGGTCTCTCCATTTCTCCCTTCGGTGAGCGTGTTGAAGCCGCTGCACGGAACGGAAGATGGCCTGGAACGCAATCTCGAAACCTTCTTCCAGCAGGATTATCCAGAGTTTGAGCTGCTCTTCTGTGCACGGCATGACAATGATGCAGGGTTGCGGCTGGCTCAGGAAGTCGGGAAGCGATTCCCGCATGTCGACGCAAGATATGTGACCTGCGGGGAACCGCCGCCACAGTTTCACAATGCAAAGGTCTATTCGCTGGCGAAGATGGACTCGGTGGCGAAGTACGATCTCTACGTTACGAGTGATGCCGATGCCCGGGTGACGCCGGACTATCTGCAGAAGATGGTTCAGAACCTGAAGGATTCGCGAGTCGGGCTCGCCTCAAGCATCTATCTGGGAACCCTCCATCAGGGGTCGGCCGCAAGATTCTCATCGCAACTCGACGCTGTGGGCAAAAGTGTGGAGATGAGCTCAGGTGTGATGGTCGCCGACATGATCGAGGGAACAAAATTCGCGCTGGGTGTCACGATGGCGGTGCGAAAAGAATCGTTCAGGCTGGCAGGCGGCTTTGAAGAACTGGGCCAGTTTTATGCCGATGACTTTGTGCTTGGGAACCGCCTGGCAACTCGTGGAGTCGGAGTGCGTCTGGCCACGCATGTCATCCGGCTTCTGGTCGAGGATACCCCGTTTGGTGTGTCGTTCCGGAATCAGCTGCGATGGATGCAGAGCACGCGGCGCTCGCGGCCGTGGGGGCATCTTGGCAGCGGGCTCACGTTCGCGATGCCATTTGGGCTCATGGGGTTGTTATGGGGATTGCTGAGCGGCCATCCGGCCATGGGACTGGCGTGGTTTGGGGCAATGGTGGTGAATCGCTGGGTGCAGGCCGGAGTCGTGCTTCGGGTGATGGGCGATTCGAACTGGCTGCGCGGGATGCTGATCTATCCGATGCGAGATTTGCTGGGGAGCTTGTTGTGGCTGGGAAGCTACGGCGGGGCCCGTTTCTACTACCGCGGACAGACCTATCGACTGGGTGAGGGAGGCCGGGTCGAAGCGCCCTGATTTCAGCGATTCGTGAGGACGGTCTTGCCACCGGCCGAGGCGAGTCGATGAACCGGACCGAAGGCGGTCAGGTCGCGTGTCCGCGCCTCTGGATGATAAGTGAACAGGAAGATGCGGCGCGGGCCTGACCATAGGCGGCGTAGAGAGTCTTCGTCTTCAAAGATCTTCGGTGAATCGGGCCAGAAGGCTCCGTACCATAGACCGTTCACATTCCCATGGATCAGATGAAGCTGATGATGGGTATAGAAGATCAGGGATGAGCCAGAGGTGAGCTCGCCATCGAGGATGATCTGATCGGAAGGCTGTACCTCTGCCTGCTGAATCGCCAGGGCGAGAACACGCGAGCCAAGGATGGGATAGAACCGTATGAGTGCTTCGTGCGCGGCCAGGAGTGTGATGATCATGGCACTGGCCAATGTCAGGTTCGCTGCATAGAGAAGACCACGACGGCGAAGGAAGTAGCTCCCTAAACCGATGGCGAGCATGCTGAGGGAGACGGCGGCGAGGGGGCCGCGGAACAGCCCCATAGCAGCTCCGGTAAGGTCGAAGATGTGTCCGAGAGAGAGATTGTAGAACTCCGGATTCGCAGCGAGCAGTGTGGCGATATCCGTACCGACTGGTGGATGCTGCGTTGTGAAAACGAAATATCCGCAGACGACTGCGACGATTGTCGTCAGAGGAATAAGAAACCAGAGTGTCCATGCAAGAGATTTAGCCCGCGCATAAGAGGGCTCGACACAATTGTCCGTTTCAGCGCAGGTTAGAAGTCCGGCAGCCATTAGAGCCAGGGCGGGTAGAGCCGGGAGGTTGTAGTACTCCTGGCGGCTAGAAAGGGTGAAGAAGCCAAGAACAAGTGCGGCCCATAACAGAAGCGAAAGAGCGGCTTCGTTTCGCCGTGCGGAGAGGGCGGTGCGATGCCGGAGATCACGGATGAAGCCGATGCCTGCAGGGATACAAAAGGCAGTCCACGGCATGATCCACAAAGCGGTAAGAAGCCAAAATAGTGGGATCGGCACCTGGCCGTAGTCATGAGGGATGCGACGGCCCAGGAAGCGAGCGATGTGTTCGTTGTAGAGATAGAACCACGCCCAACCACCCTGATGCGGAAGACCAAGCTCCGTTGGCAGAGGAATGGCAGGAGTCCTCAAGGCAGCGAGGATATGCCAAGGGGCAGCGATGAGAACGAATACGCCGATCGAGGTAGGCAGGTGCATTCGGAAGATCAACCGAAGCTGCCGGGTGAATGCCAGATACGCCACAACAAAGCCGATGGGGAAGACGAGGCCGATGAGTCCCTTCGTGAGGACATTGAGTGCCATGATGGCTGCGAAGCCCATGCACGGCAGGAGCGACGAGCGATTGTTGTGGATGCGATCCAGAGCGATCAGGAAGAGATGAACTCCCAACGTCATCCAGAGCGCGAGCAGGATGTCGGGGATATAGAAGCGTGTATAGAGATAGGGACCGATGCTAGTGGCCAGCGCGAGAGCGGCGTAAAAGCCTCCGCGATCCGGAGCCCATGCCGGCGAGACACCGCGGAAGAGTCGGATCCCGAGAGCGTAGACCGAAAGAAAAAGTGCGAGAACGCCCAGTGCGAGCGGAAGACGGGCCGCCCAGTCGTGGACTCCAAAGATCCGCATCGACGCAGCCGCCATCCAGTACATCAGTGGAGGTTTGTCGAAGAAGCGGACTCCATTGATGTAGGGAGTGACATAGTCATTGCGTACCAGCATCTCTCGGGCGATCTCGGTATAGATGGAGTCGACATCGTCGAGGAGTCCCGGTGTGAAAAGGCAGCCGATCTGAAGAATCAGCCAGGTAAAAATGATGATGGCAAGCGAACGAGGACTCCAGCAGCGTGAATACGACGCAAGAACCCCGGCGGGCGCAGGGACAGGCTGGACCTCGGTAACCGGGTTTGCGTGAGTAGCAACGAATTGGGTAATTCCTGAGTTCACATTTGCACGGTCTGCGTCTGTCGGCTATGAATTCGGAGCTTACTGCTGGTGACCTGAGCCCGTAGCCTGATCCAGCGGACGATCTGTGAAGAGTGCTTTGCCTGAAGTCTCTGCGAGAAGAATCTTGTTGTTCCCTATCAGACGATCAACCTCGTCCCGTTTTTCGAGAGGGACGAAGAGAATTTTGCGAGGTCCATTCCCCCAGTCCTTTACGAGATCGTCGTGAGTCAAAAAGATCGGAGGGGCATCGGGAAAGGTAGAGCCGAAGAGCATGGACGTCGAGCGCCCGTCCACCAGGTAAACCACTTTGCCAAGGTAAAAGGGAATAGAGGAACCATAAGCCTGATCGCCGAAGAGCATCACTTCGCTATCTGTGGAGACACTATGATCCGCCTCCAATTGCAGAATTCGATTGGCGAGATTGGCCGAAGAGAGCATCGGACCGAAGCGAATGAAGGCGATATGCGCCGCGATCAGAAAGATTGTAGATGTAAGCGCGATTGCAACAGTCGACGCTAGATGACGGCGTTTCGTGCGTAGCCACCAGGCGACCGTCGGGCCAACAGTAAATGCCACGGCTGCCAGCGCCGCTGGGAGCCGCAGGGCGGCGAAGCTGGGGCCAGTGAGGTCGAAGAAGTGTGACATCGATAACGTGTAGTCGCCGACTCCGCGATGGGCAAGCAGCTCGCCGATATCTGGAACAAACGGTAGTTTGCGAGAGCTCCACAGTCCGTAGACGAGTGCCGATGCAGAGGCGAGACCGATGACGGTATAAACCGCATGGGCGGTTATGATCCAGCGGCGAGTTGAGCTTTCCTGGCTATAGATCTCCTCGGACCGGGTGAGACCAACGGCGAGGAGAGCCAGCAGCGCAAGGTATGCGGGAAAGGTGTAGTACTCCTGGTTCGTAGAGATGGAGAAGAAGACGAGGACAAGGGCTGCGTAGATGACAAGGAGCAGCGTCGTTCTTGTCTGGAAAGATCTGGCTTCGAGCGGATGCTCTTTCCGAAGGCGCCAGCCCTGAAGGAAAGCTGCGGGAGCGAAGAGGCTCCAGGGGAAGAGCCAGACCAGATGAAGAGTCCAGAACAGATACCCTGGCAGCTTGTTGTAGTCCTTCGGGTAGCGCTTACCGAGGAAGCGCAGGAAGTGTTCGTTAATGAAATAGAACCAGAAGAAGCCGTGACCATTCATGCCCCCTGTATTCCGCAGACCGGCGAGGATGTGCCATGGGGCGGCGATTGCAAAGAAAAGTAAAAGTCCGCTGAGGGGCTTTGTCTTGCCGATATCGCGCCATGCCTTCGTCAGGATGAGGTAGAGTCCTGCGGCTCCAAAGAAGAAGACGAGGGCGACCAGACCTTTAGTGAGAACGGCAAACGCAAGTGCAGCCCACATGGTATAGGCGTACAGGTTGGGGCGGCTCACTTCAGGTTCATAGAGACGCAGGAAGCAGTAAAGAGCAGTCGCGATGAAGAGCGATAGTAGTACTTCCGGAATATAGATTCGGGTGAAGAGAAAGACTCCGGCTGACGTGAGAGTGAAGATCCCGGTATAGAAGGCAGGGCGTTCGCCGTAGGCCCGCTGGCTCCAATGGAAACCGAGCAGAGCCAGTAGAAGAACTCCAACGGCCTCGGGGAGATGTGCAGCGAAGGCGTTAAAGCCGAAGGCGCGAAAGCTAAGGGCGTCAAGCCAGTAAGGGAGCGCGGCTTTTTCGAGATATCGGATGCCATTGACCTTCAGAGTCACCCAATCGCCCGTCATCACCATGTTGCGCGCGGCGTTGGCGTGAGTAGCGTCTGCGTCGTCCAGCAGAGCAGGAGCGAAGAGGGAGCCGAAGAAGATGACGAGCCAGAGAGAGAAGATCGTGACCAGAGCTATCGAACGGCGAGGTCCGTCGGAGACGAGGGGCTGGATCGATTCGGCAGAGGCCAGAGGCGCGGAGAGGGTCGGGGTCGTCATGGGCTGGGCGCTCTTTCTAGGATAAATCGCCGCATGAAAAAAGGGCGGATTTCAACATCCCTCCGCAAAGATCGTTGTCGATTGAGGATGTATCTTGCTTGTGGTGGTATTTTTCTCCCCATTCCTGAAGGTGAGGTGCAATGCCGACGTTTGCTGCGGTTGATATCGGGTCTAACTCCTGTCGTTTGAAGATTGCCGAGGTCCAGATGCATCGGCTGAAGACTCTGCACGAAGACCGGGAGGTTACCCGGTTAGGCGAAAGTGTCTTCCAGACAGGCACGATCTCACCGGAGGCAATGGCGGCGACCATTCGGGCTCTCAAGCGTTTTCATAAAGCAGTACAGCTTCATGTGGCCGATAAGGTGCGTGTGGTCGCGACCAGTGCCATGCGCGACGCTCGCAATGCAGACGCCTTCACCGAGTGGGTACGTTCTGCCACGGGATGGAACGTTGAAGTGATCTCCGGTCTTGAAGAAGGCCGTCTGATTCAACTTGGAGTTGTTACCCATGAGGTAGGCGCTCGGGGTCGTTGTGTGCTGGTCGATCTCGGAGGTGGAAGCTGCGAGGTAACCGTATCCGATGGCGGGCGTATCAAGACGATGGCGAGTCTTCCTTTGGGTGCGGTTCGCCTGCAGCAGGAGTTTCTTACCACCGACCCGCCGTCGAAGGAAGATGTCACGCGATTGAAGCAGTATATCGATCGCGAGTTGAAGAAGGCCGCGAGAAAGATCGGGATGCCCAGGGTGGGGCTGGTGATCGCAACTTCGGGAACGGCAGCGGCACTCGCAGAGGCCAGCGGGTACGCACGTAAGAAGGCCGAGACAAAGGGGAAGAAAAGATCGCTGGCAAAGCGGCGCGTAGAACACGTTGGTGCGTTGACAGCCGATGTCAGCGAGGTCCGTTACCTGGCAGATCGCATGGTAAAGATGCGCGATGAGCAAAGAGCGGCTGTGCCTGGAATTGGGCCCAGACGCTCGGAGATCATCGTCGGAGGCGCACTGGTCTATGCGAGCCTGATGGAACGGTTCGGCTTAAAAACGTTTCGCTATTCTGCTCTTGGTCTGCGAGACGGAATGCTGGCGCAGATGCTGGGAGATGTAGATCTGCGGGCCTCAGTCCATCAGAAGATCGAAAACGAACGATGGGCCGGCGTGTTAGAGGTCTGCAGACGTTACGGTATCGAGCAGCGTCAGGTTGAACCGGTGAGACAACATGTCGTCGAGCTTTTCAAGGCGCTGGTTCGTGTCCATGACCTCCCGGAAGAATACAGGCTGTGGCTGGAATCAGCGGCGATGATGCAGGATGTGGGTAAGTTTATGAACCATCAGGGGCATCATCGGCATGCCCAGTACATCATCGCCAACTCCGAGATCTTTGGCTTCTCCCCGGAGCAAAGAGCCATTGTCAGTGCTCTGGCGCGCTATATGGGAAAGACTCGACCCGATCCTATGGATCGAGTGTTACGCACCATATCCGTTGAAGAGCATTCCAATGTGTTTCGTGCAATCGTGCTGTTACGGCTGGCAGCCGCGCTTAACCAGGACCGGGCAAGCGCCGTGCTGCGCATACGAGTGCATGTCTATCCTAAGCGGGTTGTGCTGGAGCTGGTTCCGGGCCGCGGCGGTGCTGAGCTGGAAGCTTGGTCGGTCAAGAAGGAAGCAGCTTACTTCCGCGAGATCTTTCGGCGCGAGCTCTTTGTTGAGGTTGTATAGAGCGCACGCACCGGGCGGGGATCAAGCAGCCACTGAAGTGTACCCGGACCACGGTCGATAATGACGCGAGCAATGGATCCTTTGCGAAGACGAATCTTCGGCGGTATCGCCGTTCCCGGGGGGACGAGCAGGCTCGCGAGAAACTGAGTGAGATTGGGGTTATGGCCGACGACCAGCATATTTTCGTACTGTCGACACTCGGAGAGCAGATGCTGGAAGTCCTGGAAGGTCGCCGCTGGCGCTAGCGCATTCGACATCAGGATCTGCGATTCATAGCCAATCTCGTTGCCCACCAGAGACGCTGTCTGGACGCTTCGCTTCAGCGGACTGGAAACGATTAGATCGAACTGAATCTTCAGCTCAGAAAGGACATGAGCCAGCTGCAAGCAATAACGTTTACCGTCCTTATCGAGTGGACGGTTTCGATCGAGTACGGGATTCGGCCGGCGCACTCCCGCCGAGGCATGCCGAAGAAGAAAGAGGTTCATAGTCGTCCTCCAGATTGTAGAACAGGCCTGGTGAACTTTTTTGCATAGGGCGAGCGTAGCTGGCAAGCAAAAGCTCATCCGGTGCCAGAGTTATCTGGAGCGCTCTTGGAAGAGTCTGTCATCTTGGATTCGGCACTGTCATGAGAACGATTCGGCTCATGGTGGAATACACCAGGATCGGGCTCATCCAGGGACGGGACGGCGGGTTCAGGGTCGGGGATCGGATCTGACGGTAGTGCAGTTCTGGTAACTCGTGGTGTCGCCAGTGTGTCATCGGGAGAGAGAGGGGCCGGATACAGAGGAGTCAAAGGACCCGGGTTATAGATCATCTCGACATGATGGGGACGATCGGGGTCGGGGTGAGGTGCTGCCACTGGTTGCGGAGATGGCTTCGGAGGTGCGGATGCAGGAGCGATGCTCGGAATAGGGCGAGCGTACGAGTAACCCTCGTGTTCAACAAAAGATTCAGCCTCCGGTTGAATGGGATGCTGAAGTACGAGAGAGGCTTCGACTCCGCGCTGCCAGAAACGCGTGAACAGCATCGCGAACATGCCTGCCTGAGCTATCAGGAACATGAGCCAGACGCGTGGCTGCGCCAGCATATGCATAGCGGTGCGGGTCGCGAAAAAGGCAGCGCCCCAGCCCAGAAGAGTGAGTAGGAGAAAGACTCCCCAGGATCGTACGAGATGACTGCGCAGTAGTCGAAACGCCGGACCCAGGGTTTTGCGAACACGCCGGTCTGAGCGGCCTGAAGGTCTTGTATGAGTTCCGAGCTGTACTGTGTAGACCTCGACGAGGTCAAAGTAAAGACGCAGTAGAGAAGCCACCAGCCCAAGAATGAAAGCTCCACCGAGTGTAAGGAGCAAAGAGGCTCGGCCGACGAAGCGATCATCCACGAATTCCGCCCATCTCTGCTGAAGCAGAAAGAGTGCTCCGAGTACGATACCGGACACAATGAGCGTGAGTACCGTGATCCGGACGAAGCGCCAGAAGTGCAGGATGCCTTGGCGCATAAGAGTGCTCAGGCGGGTCTTACTGCGAGTGACATAACAAAACAGAGTTCCAGGTACGAGGAAAAAATAGAGGACGAAGTAAGCGATGACAGAGCCATGACTGGTCATGGCATTCGCCTGTCCTGCCTGATCAGCGTGAATCTGAGTAGCAGTGGAGATTACTGCAGCCAAATCGAACCCGGAAGACAACCGTTGCGATGCAAGAGAGCCATCAAGGAGGTGCGAAAGTTGTCTGTATAAAGGGAAGCAGAAGGCGAGTGCGAGCCCGAGATTAAAGAAATACGTCCACAAAAACGCCGGGAAGCGACGAAGGGTGATTCCGAGACCGCGGAAGAAGATGCTGCGCTTTTGTGACATGGAAGAGAGCCTTTCAAAAACAGGAACTGAATGCGATTTCTTCTCCGGTCAAAGAATCCAGGATGCAATCAGAGCCGCCATCTGCTGGAACGCTGTCCAGATGGCTGCCAGCTTATGAGCAGGCACCTTGTCTACGCGGTTGGTGATGCTGTTGTTGAATAGATTGCGATCGAGCGGAACGATATGATCGGGATCCAGCTCGACCGAGACGACCTTGGCATTGCGAGTATAGATGTAGCGCTTCCACTCATCACTCCCGTCCCATTGCTCACGCATACGGCTGCCGTCGTTGAAGGCGATTTCGACCGTAACAGGAAGGATGAAGTCGCCCTTACGACGAAGAGAGACTGTGGAGAGATACGAGACCTTGCCTGCTCCGTGACGCTCCCGCTCCCACCACCGTGCCGGTTCGGAGTGAAACCCACCGACGGCGTAGTCCAGAACCTGAGTACCGTAGACAGCCTGATTGAAGAAGGGCCGCAGGCTGGTGGGCTCATAGGAAGGTTCAGATCCTGTTGCTGGTGTGGGAAGGGATGAAGGCGTGCATGGGGGAGCAGTGCCGGAAGCGGGCTCGGCGGGCAGGAATGGACTCAGTTGCGTGAAGGTGGTTGTAGTCTTGAGCGAGCTTTGACTGGAAGAACGAATCTCCACAGGAGTGCAGGGCAGAGTAGAAACTGCCTGAGCGGTCTCCCGGCCGTGCGTCAGCACTGTGGCTTTGCCGCGAGCCACTGCTACCTGCTCGATTGTGCGGAGAAAGTCTTCTGTCGTCGGATGCGTGAAGCGATACCGCTCAAAATAGGTGCGCATCACTTCGTCCATGGTGTCCGTACCGATCATCCCTTCCAATGTTGCCAGCAGGGTTGCTGACTTTCCATAGGTGATGGCTCCATAAGACTGTTCATTTCGGAACTTCCACGCGAACCGCGTCACGGGATCTGAATCCGGCGAAGAAAGGTAGCCGATCCGCTGCAGCGAGCCATCGCCTAGGTTGGCATAGCGCTGATTGACAGCCGAAGTTCCCGCGCCAAGAAGCGCAGCCAATACCCTCACTTCGCTGTAAGAGTTGATGCCCTCATCAAGCCACGCCTCTTCGAACTCATTACTGGCGACCATCCCATACCAGTACTGGTGCCCAAACTCGTGCTCCGTGGTGAGCTCGGCGGCTTTGAAGATTCCCGTCCACGACCCGTCGGCAGTGAAGAGCGTTGGATACTCCATCCCTTCCATCTCCGAGCCCGGCTCAGGATCGACAACCGTGATGACCTTGTAGGGATAGGGCCCATAGCGCCGTTCAAACTCGCCCAGCGAGCCGCGCGTGATGTCCATGTAACGCTGCGCAATGTGAGGATGCGCCGCGAGCGCAAGCACGTGAATCTGAACCGGTCCCATCGAAGAGAGGTAGATACCATCGGTCACTACGAAGTGAGGACTCGCGGCGAAAGCAAAGTCATGAATGTCTTCGCCGTAAAAGCTCAGAGTCTTGGTCCCATCGGAGTTCGGTTGATTGGCCGTAGGAACTCCACTGGCTCCAACCGTATATTGACGTGGCACTGTCAGCCGCACATTGTAGGTGCCGAAGTCAGAGAAAAACTCCGTCGTGGCGTGATACTGATGGCAGTTCCAGGCTCCATGCCAGAAGACCCCAACCTTAGGGAACCACTGACCTCCCATAATGAAATCGCGCTTGTATCCGTTCCGGGCGACAGAGACAGGAAACTTGTCGTGAAAGGTCAGATGGAAGGTCACCGACTCGTTCGGCGCAAGCGGGCGAGGAAGCAGGATCTCCGCGACTGTGTGGTCCTGAAGATTGCCATCGTCGGGAGCAGTGAAATGAAGCGTCGCGGTCAGGTCGCCATAGCCATCGGCATCCACATGAGAGACAGTAATGCCCCCCATCATCTCCTGCGGATAGCTATCGCCCAGGGACCCGCGACTGCTTCCTCCTGTTCGCATCTCAGCTGTGAAGGTTGATTCTGGACGAAAAGCATTCAGATACAGATGAAATGGAAAAGTAGTCAACGGCTGACCGGTCAGATTCTTATAGGTCAGAGTCTCGGTCGCATCCAGCGTTTTTTTATCCGTGTCGAGACGGGCGTCGAGCGTGTAAGCCACAACCCTGTCCGACAAAGGCCGGCCGTTGGGCGAGTTCGTAGCAATGCTCAACTGACCATGAAGCCATGGAGCGGCAAGCAACACAACGACGGCGAAGGAGGAGGCTCGCGGCATAAGCTGAAAGTATATGTCCTTTCAGTGGGATGCGAAAAACCTTGTGCAGGTAGTGTATGCGTCGGCGGTTTTCGATCTTCAGGTAGTGGTCTCAGTCCGTCGCCAAAGCTCGGTAGTCAGAATGCCGGCGAGGAAGGTTTGTTGATCGATTCGCTTGAAACCAGCCTTCGACAGCACAGCATCATGTCGGGGCAGTCGAGTCGTTCGAAGCTCAGTCAGAATGCGAAATGCGAGATAGAGGCCACGAATCATTATTCTCGCCGGTAATTCTAGGGTTCCTCGTGGAACACGAAAATCGGAGAACAGCCAGAGGACTGTGGGCTCAAGAGCAGGCTCGAGCTTGGCAATAAGCTCATCGATCTGACTCTCGTCGAAACAGTCGAGGAAGAAGTGAGTGATCACCAGATCGTAACTCAGCCCCGAAGCTGGAGTGAACTGCATCGCATCGCCGTGAAAGGTCTGTAGTCGGTCCGAATACGGAGCGCAACGCTGCTGAAGAAGTTTCAGCATCTCCGCGCTGCTGTCGACGGCGGTGGCGTGCAACCCCGGATACATCGCAAGCAGACACGCAACGAAGCGTCCATCGCCATCGCCGAGTACTAGGGCGTTTCTCGCGGAATGGAGCCACGGCAAAAAATGCAGTCGTGTCCGTTCCAGAGATCGCCCCAGCACAAGATATTCAAGTGTTCGATAAGGTCTGGCAACACGGTCGAAGTTGACGCGTGGATTCATCGGACCAGAACCACAGGAAGAAGCAGCAGTGGCGTCAGCAACGCAAGATCGGCGGCTGCGCGCAGCTCGAGCGCCGGAATGTATTGCCGACGTACATGCAGAACCAACAGAACAATCGTCGAAAGAGCGATCGCTGCGTAGAGCGGCCAGGGAGCACGATGGTCAATCACCGCCAGAATCGAGCTTGCTCCAACAATCCCGATGGAAAGTCCGGAGAGATATCGCAGTGCGAAGGCGGTGATCGGGTGCGGAACCTGTGTAGCCTGCTGCGGATGTTCCCATGAGTAGATGAACAGGCAATTCAGACTGCAGAGTGCGGCCAGCAGAAGCGCAGGTGGTAGTAGCATCACGCGCAGAGAGGGAGCGTTTGCAACAGTCGGAATAAAGGTGGCAGCGGCGAAGCAGACCCCGACAGCGATCTCCTTGGGAAGCCGGTGTGCACTGCGTGTAGCGTGAATAATCACAAAATAGCCAAATACCAGACCGCCCAGAATGAGGTAAAGGTGAATGGCGGCTTCGGGGATGCGGGGCAGAAGAATCGCTAACAAAATTGAGCAGAGCGCGATTCCCGCCAGAAAGCCTGCTCGATGTTCTTGATGAAAGTAGTGGCGGGCTTCCAGACTGTCATTGCCAGAGCTCTGCGCGTCCAGCATACGGTCCGCGGCGTACAACATCCACACGGCTGCTGCCATTCCTGCGAAGGCAAAACGCGGAACTGCAACGTGGTTAGCTCGTGCTATAAACCAGGTCCAGAGCGCGGCGACAGTAGGAGCATCCAGCGATAGCAGGTGCCATAAAACCAGGATCGATCTTCTTTTGTCAGAGATCTCTGCATGTGTCGTGCCGGTCACCTGTCTATTTTAAGAGGTCCCGTCGCTGTAAAGAAATCAGGCGACCGGTTCGGTCCGTTCCACAACCCGAAGCGAATCGGTTGTCGCGGGCGGCTTGGCCGTTTCGGGACGGCGATGATGCTTCTCCTGCTTTGCTCCTGCCGCCCAGAATCCCGGATCGATGTCAGAGAAGACGCTGTCGCGGCGTTCGATCTCTGCCAGGCGGGCCTCTTGGGCGACGGTCAATTGAGCGGTGTCCTCAAAGGTCTTCCAGAAGCTTTTGATCTCGTTGAACTGATCATTGTGTGCCATGAAGCGTGCCTCGGCATAATCCCGCGCTGCGCCAGTGGTCACTAAGAACTGCCAGTCAGAGGATTCCAGCAACAGGAGCTCACGGCATAGCTGACGCGCGATGCGTCCACCCAGTTCAGATTCGCGCCATAAGTTTGAGGTCGCTACTTCGCGGGTAAATAGTTCGGCAGGGTAGATGTGGGTATAGGTCCAACTTGTATCCGGATTCAACCATACTTCGTTCTTGCCGCCTGCCCCCCAGGAGCCCTCAGGCATCGCCAGGAAGCCTGCGCGCGGATAGCGATCCAGATACTCGGAACAGGAGATCATCTCGATATTGGTGTCATAGTCGTGCAGAATGCGAGCGATGGCCTCAAGCCACATCGCTCCCTCAAACCACCAGTGGCCGAAGAGCTCGGCGTCGAAAGGAGCACACAGAATGGGTGGGATGGAATCCTGGAAGCCGGATTTAAGAGCTTCATAGACCAGATGGACGAAGTGCGAGGCATGCGATTTCACTCGCTCCGCAGCTTCCTTGGGATAGTAAGGCTGCTTGTCGCCGAGATCGACACGTGGGCCGGTCACTCTCCAGTACCGGTGGCCACCCGGCCAACGCTTCTTATGAAAATCCAGGTAGACGCCATCGCCGGGATAACCCGAATCTCCTGACCAGACCTGGATACCGGTCCGTGGATCGCGAGGAAAGATCGTTGTCGCGTAATGCTTATCGTAAGGACCGTCCACGTAGTAAGGCTGGTAGAGCGATCGGTGCCCTTGGTGTGTCATCGCAACAGTCAGTTCATCGGCGGGAACCTGCCCATTGAGAAGCTCATAGGGCGAAGGAACACGATGACCTTTTTCCACCAGGTGTGTATCAACGAAGAAGAACTCGATATCGCTCTCGGAGAGAGCCTGCTCCACGCCGATGCGGTCGAAGCCCTCCGGCGTCGGCGACCCATCAGCCATGCCGACGGGATAGTTCCAGAATCCGGCGGGCCGATATCCGCATTCGGGAGCCCAGATGCCACGAGGATACCGTCCCATATGGCGTTTATGGGTAGCCGCGGCAGTCCGGATCTGCGCTCGAACGCTCTCGTCTGTTCCAAGAAGCGGCATAAAGCCGTGCGTCGCGCCGCAGGTGATCACTTCAATGAGCCCGATATCGTTGAAGTGACGGAAGCCACTTACGATATTTCCATTGAGAGCACGAAAGTCATCCAACGCCTGCTGAAAGAAGCGGTGCCAGAAGCGCGCTGTCTCCGCCAGATGTGTTTCGCCGGATTGAATGAAGAACGCTTCATCCTCACGGGCTGCCACGATCTTCCGCGCGAGATATTTGGGAAACTCCGTGACAAAAACCGGATGAGAGAGCTGTTCAAGCAGGATCGGTGAGAGATTCAGATTGCATTGGAAACGGATGCCATCCCGTTCCAGGTTCTTCAGCACTCGAAGCAGCGGGAGGTAAGTCTCGGCGGCCGCTTCATGAAGCCATTCCATGCCATGTGGCCAGGTTCCATGGTTTACGACATAAGGCAGATGTGCATGCAGGGTAAAGGTCAGATAGCCTTTTGCCTTCTTTGCGGAGTTGGTCGCTGCCTGCGTCAAGGTAAATACCTCGCGTCCTATTTGTAAGTTTTTTTACGAAGTTGATTCATTCGCTCCCTCAAGAGAAATCGAGTCTACACCAGGAGCAGAGATGAAGAGTAAAAGAGCGGGCCTCATCTTCTGCCCGCTCTTGCCTAATCATTAAGATGCTGAAAACGTTACTACGGTTACTGTGGTTGATCCTGCGAAGAAGGTTGATCCTGAGGAGAGTTGAGCGGACGGCGACGCTGACCACCTGTGTGGGTGCTGAGGGTGTCCGAAGTGGGAACGCGGACAGTGATCGTATTCGTCAGGCTGAAATTTACCAGGCTCTCGGAAGGAATCTGGACCTGTTCGCCACGTGTAACCGTGTTGGCTCCGGCACCTAGACCGGCTCCTGCCGCCGAGCCAATGGCTGCGCCTTTACCGCCTCCGGCAATTGCGCCGATGATGGCTCCAATCGCCGCGCCGCCGCCGACCTTCGCAGCTGTGTTCTTACCACGCCCCTTACCCTCCACGCTGTAGGGCTGGGTTGAGACGGCCAGCGAATCCCCGTGTCGGTTCACACTGACAAGCTCGATGGAGAGCAGAGAGTTACCTTTGTAGTGCGCTGCCTCCTGGACGGCAGAGACGCGACCGCTGACGCTCGTACCTTGCTTGAGTGCGACCAACCCATCGGCCATGACGTCAGTTGCAAGCGTTCCCGAAAAGGTTTGTCCAAGTTGGGTGCTCGCGCTATCGAGGGTTTGCGTGATCCGGACCGGAAGGGTCGTTCCGGAAGGAATGGTGACGGTCTTGAAAGCCGGGGGTGGCGGAGGTAAAGGAGCGACTGGTGCCGGTGCGGGAGCGGGGGGCGGTGCGGGGGCAGCCTCAGCTACCTGTGGCCGTTCTATCGGAGCAGGCGTCCGTCGGGGTTTCTCTACGGGTTTCTCGATTTTTTTCGCTTTTGGCACAGGCGCGGGAGGCGGTGGTTCAGCAGCTGGAGCAGCAGCGACCGGCGGAGGAATCTGAACCGAAAGATTGTTTACGACGGTTCTAACGCCGTTTACCTGGGCCGCATCCGCTGCGGCGAGTGAGCGCGCTGCTTCGTTGCTCACACTTCCATTCAAAGTAACTACGCCGTTTTGTACACCAGTCTGGATGGGCTCAGCTGAAAGTGCGCTGTCGCCGGAGATGCGGTTCTGTACAGCTGTGCTTATGCTTGCATCGTCGACTGGAGCAGCCGCAGGCGTTGCACTCTTGCAGCCGGTCATGGCTAGGCCAAGCGAGAGAGTAGTTGCGGCGGCGAGGGCGCATGCTGAGGAACGAAACTCATGAATATTCATCGTATAGATCTCTTTCGTGCTACGAACGCTGACTGCTGTGATGAATCTAAACCCAGTTCCGGCTCGGACGATTCTAAACTTACGATCCGGCCCGGTGATTGGTTTGATGCACCGTATCCGCCGTATCCGGCCGTCCGATAACGGATGAATACAGACAGACATAGGACTCACAAAGTAAGTGAATGGGCAGCAGGCGGCGCGCAACCCAAACGCTCCCAAAGGGCATCCACACGTAGTACGCTTACACCGGCCCGAACAAGAAAGGTACGGAGCGGAACGGAGATACCCTCG
>Ga0268266_10002465_pt1 | contig 19782 bp, 15 predicted proteins | sample KBSS13metaG_FD_190356 | JGI IMG/M metagenome (GOLD analysis project Ga0268266, IMG submission 190356) | Switchgrass rhizosphere microbial communities from Kellogg Biological Station, Michigan, USA - KBS S1-3 metaG (SPAdes) (version 2) | ecosystem: Host-associated > Plants > Roots > Rhizosphere... | reverse complement strand
GGCACGATTTCGCTCGACGGCGTGCCGGTCAGATCAGCCGATCCGGTCGACATTCGTTCGCGCATCGCGCTGGTGCCGCAGGACTCGGTGGTATTCGCGGCTTCCGCCCGCGAAAACATCCGCTTCGGCCGGCCTGACGCCAGCGACGCCGAGGTCGAGCGCGCCGCCGATCTCGCCCATGCCACCGAATTCCTGCGCCGCCTGCCCGGCGGCTTCGAGGCGCAGCTCGGCGAGCGCGGCGTGACGCTGTCCGGCGGCCAGCGCCAGCGCATCGCGATCGCGCGCGCGATCCTGCGCGACGCGCCGCTGCTGTTGCTTGACGAAGCCACCTCCGCGCTCGATGCCGAAAGCGAGACGCTGGTGCAGACCGCGCTGGAGGAATTGATGCGCCACCGCACCACGCTCGTGATCGCGCACCGTCTCGCCACCGTGCTGTCCTGCGACCGCATCATGGTGATGGATCAGGGCAGGATCGTCGAACAGGGCACGCATGCGGAGCTGGTTGCAACGAACGGGTTGTACGCGCGGCTGGCGCGGTTGCAATTTGAGGCGGGTTAGAGAATTCGGGAACCAGAACGTCGCTTGCTTGTTGTCGCCCCGTCAACAATCTCGTTGTGATCGAATAGGAGAGGGGCATGCCTTACCGTCGCGGAGGTTTCGCGCTTACGCCGCCGTCGCTCGTGATATTTGTGATTTCGGTGGTGTTGGCGCTTATCGCGCTCCTCATTCGGTATGCCCACCTTTCCGTCCCGATCATCAGCTCGGCGCGGGTCTTTGACGTCTTGGCGATTGCCTATGTCGTGCTGGTTATCGGCGTGCTGTTTCGGCGCATATGACGTCGCGGGAGTTGAGCGGCTAGCGATGTCAGCGGCATTTCGGCGACAATATCGGTACGTTCGACCACGGCCAGTTTTTCCACGACCCGTCTTTCCCGACGCATGCCGCCGACGATGTCGATGACGCTTCGGCGCCATCGCTCGACGATGCTTTCTTGTCCGTCTCGCTCGCGAGATGCCGGTCGAGATAGTCCTCTGAGAGAAATCCGGCGACGATCACCACCAAAAACGTCGCCGAGCCCTTGGCAAATTCGGCCCGCGTCATCGTTTCGTCTCCGCTGTTGAGTTGTACAGTCCGCTTACCGGACCCTACGCGTCAGGCCTGTGACGACAATCACGGTCCCCACCTCATTCGCAAGACCGGACGCCCCGAGGTCGGATTTACGTCCTCGCCGGCATGCCCAAAGCCGTTGCGCTCATAGAAGCGGATGGCGCGGGCGTTGTCCTTGTTGACCTCTAACGTAACGCCGTCGGGCGACAGACGTTTCGTTTCATCGACCAAAGCGGTGGCGAGTTTGGAGCCCCAGTAATCGGGCTTGACGACGAGCTGGTCGAGATAACCCGATCCATCGATAGTTACGAACCCTACCAGCGTGTCCGCCTGTTCGGCGACGATAATCGAGGCATGCGGCACCAGTTCGTTGCGCCAGCGCTCCCGCCACCACGGCACGCGCGCCGTGAAATCGATCGAAGGGTAGGCCTGCTGCCAGGTCCGCCGCCACAATTCGATCGCCGCGTCTTCGTCCTCGGCGCGATAGGGCCGGAGATGGAAGCCAGTGCTCATTCAAGCCCGGCCATGACCACGTCGTGTGTGCGAAGGGCTCACTACCGTTCCGTCAGCTTCAGTTCGATGCGCCGGTTGCGCTTGTAGGCTTCTTCGGTGGGGGCGGTGTCGAGCGGCTGGAATTCGGCAAAGCCTGCGGCGACCAGCCGCTGCGCGGGGACGCCGAGGAAAACCAGATATTGCACCACGGAGATGGCGCGGGCCGACGACAATTCCCAGTTCGACTTGAACAGCGGCGAGTTGATCGGCCGCATGTCGGTGTGGCCGTCGACCCGCAGCACCCAGCCGATCTCGCTCGGAATCTGCTTGTCCAGATCGATCAGCGCGGTAGCGAGTTTATCCAGCTCGGTGCGGCCCTCGGGCAGCAGCAATGCCTGGCCGGAGTCGAAAAAGACTTCCGACTGAAACACGAAGCGGTCGCCGACGATGCGGATATCGGGGCGATTGCCCAGAATGGCGCGCAGGCGGCCGAAGAATTCCGAACGGTAGCGCGACAATTCCTGCACGCGCTGCGCCAGCGCGACGTTCAGGCGCTGGCCGAGATCGGCGATCCTCCCTTGCGATTCCTTGTCGCGCTTTTCGGAGACTTCCAGCGCTTCCTCGAGCGCCGCAAGCTGACGGCGCAGCGCGCTGATCTGCTGGTTCAGCACCTCGATCTGGGCGAGCGCGCGCGAACTCACCGTCTTTTCGGATTCGAGCGCCTTGTTGAGCTCGTTGGCGCGGCCCTGGGCGTCGCCGCCGGCGCCTGCCAGCCCCTCGTAAAGCCCCTTGATGCGGTCGCGCTCGCTTTCCGCGGCGGACAGGCCGGCGCGCAATTGCCCGACCTGGTCGTCGAGCGCCATCTTGCCGAGTTTTTCCAGCGACAGCAGATCGTTGAGCTGCGCGATCTTGGCGTTGAGCTGCTCCAGCGCCTTGTCCTTGCCGGTGACTTCCTGCGACAGGAAGAACTGCACCACCAAAAATACCGACAGCAGGAACACGATCGACAGCACCAGCGTCGACAGCGCGTCGACGAACCCCGGCCAGTAGTTGAAACCGGATTCGCTGCGGCGTGCACGGGCGAGGGCCATCGGTTACTCTCTTGGTAATTAATGTTGATCAGCTCTTCTCTGGCTGCCTGGCGATCCGCTCCAGCAGCTTCTTGATCTCACGATTCTGCTCGCCCTGGCCGTCGGCCCATTCGCGGATCATCTGCTGCTCGGTGCGCATATGTGCGACCAGGCCCTGGATGGCTTCGGCGAGGTTGGCCATCGCCGCCGTGGTGCTTCGGCCGCCGCCGCCCTCTTCAAGCACCGTGCGTATCCGTTCCATGGCATGTTGCAGTTCACCGCCGAGGCCGGATGCGCCATCGCCATATTCGCGCACGGTGGAGGCGAGCCAGTCCTCGAGGTCGGTGTAGAAGCGGTTCTGCGCCTGGCTCGATTGCAGGTCGAGAAAGCCCAGGATCAGGGAACCCGCGAGGCCGAACAGCGAGGACGAGAACGAAATGCCCATGCCGCCGAGGGGCGCGGCCAGCCCGTCTTTCAGGGTATCGAACAGGGCGCCGGAATCGCCGCCGACCTTCAAGCCTTCGATCACCTTGCCGACCGAGCCGACGGTTTCGATCAGGCCCCAGAAGGTGCCGAGCAGGCCGAGAAAGACCAGCAAGCCTGTCATGTAGCGGGAAATGTCGCGGGCTTCATCCAGCCGCGTCGCGATCGAATCCAGCAAATGCCGCATGGTCTGCTGCGAAATTGTCATCCGCCCGGAGCGCTCGCCGCCGAGTATCGCCGCCATCGGCGCCAGCAAAGTCGGCCGCCGCTCGAGCGCCAGCCCGGGATCGGCGATACGGAAACTGTTGACCCAGGCTACTTCCGGATAGAGCCGGATCACCTGCCTGAACGACAGGATGATGCCGATCAGAAGCACCGCGCCGATCAGGGCGTTGAGGCCGGGATTGGCAAAGAACGCCGCGATGATCTGCTTGTAGAGCACCACCGCCACCAGCGTGCACAGCACCAGGAACACCAGCATTCGCACCAGGAAAATCCGGGGCGAGGACAGTTTGCTCAGTTCGATCTCCATGTCGGAGCGGGAGGAGGTGCCTGAGGGCATTTGCGGGTGTCATCCGTTACGAAAGCCGGGCTGGGGAACCAATATGGCACAGCGGGCTGGAGAAAAAAGCTGGGAAGCGGCGATTTCAGGTGGACGGTTGTGGAACCTCTGCCTGAAACCCGGCTTTGACATCAACGTATTTTGCAACGGTTCGATGTCCAACCGGGATTTTTCATGACGGCGTTATATCTCAAGGCGCTGGTAGCCATAGCTGCGTCGCTTTCGGTGCTGATGGCGGGCGCCTGGGTGGTGCAGCAGCGGACCGGCAATTCCGGCTGGGTCGACACGATCTGGACCTTCTCGCTCGGCCTGGTCGGCGTTGGAAGCGCGTTGTGGCCGATCGAGGGTGCCCCGCAGAGCGCCCGGCAATGGCTGGTGGCGGCGCTTGTCGCGATCTGGTCGCTGCGGCTCGGGGTTCACATTGCGATCCGCAGCGCAGGGATATCGGACGATCCCCGCTATGCGGATTTCGCCAGGGAATGGGGAGCCGATTCGCCGCGGAGGATGTTCATCTTTCTCCAGAATCAGGGGCTCGGATCGATCCCGCTCGCATTCGCCATCTTTGTCGCCGCCCACGTGCCCGGCGACGGGCTGCGGCCGGCGGACTATGTGGGCGCGCTGATCCTGCTGGCCGGCATCGCCGGCGAGGCGCTGGCGGACGCGCAACTCAAGGCGTTCCGCACCGATCCCGCCAACAAGGGCAGGGTTTGCGACGTCGGACTGTGGCGCTGGTCGCGCCATCCCAATTATTTCTTCGAATGGCTCGGATGGCTGGCCTATCCCGTGATCGCCATTTCACCCGGTGACCCGCTTTCCTATCCGTGGGGGTTTGCGGCGCTGCTAGGGCCGGTCTTCATGTACTGGATCCTGGTCTACGTCACCGGCATCCCGCCGCTGGAAGCGCAAATGCTGCGCTCGCGCGGCGATCGCTATCGCGACTACCAGTCGCGCACCAGCCCGTTCTTTCCGTGGCTGCCGCAAGCATGAACCCGACCCGGAGGGCGAGTTAGCGAAAACGTGGAGACCGGTTTTCGCTCGCGACAAACGCTTAACGCGTTTGCGCGGAGATTAAAACGAAGGGAGTGGTCACATGAACTTCGCGTCCACCATCATCGGCACCGCCGAACGGGTGCCGTTGCCCGATGTCATCGTCCGCGCCGCGATTAACCGGCTGTGTTCGCGCACTGCCACACGGCTCGCCACCGGGAACGCCGAAAGCGATGCCTGGTTCGCCGATGCGATGGCGGCGCGCGCCATTGCCGGATATGCCGGCGAGGCCAACGCTGGGCATTCCGAGGTGCCCACGGCGTTCTTCGCCCATGTCCTCGGCCCTGCCAGAAAATACTCCTCATGCTTCTACAAGGAACCGGCCTCGACATTGCAGGAGGCCGAGGAAGAGGCGCTGCGCCAGACCGTCGAGCATGCCGAGCTGGCCGACGGGCAATCGATCCTCGAACTCGGCTGCGGCTGGGGCTCGCTATCGCTTTTCATGGCGCGGCAGTTTCCGCATTCGCTCATTACGGCGGTTTCCAACTCGAACGCGCAGCGTGAATACATCGAGGGCGAAGCCGCACAGCGCGGGCTGACCAATCTGCGGGTCATCACGCAGGACATGAACGTGTTCACGCCCGACGCGCAGTTCGACCGTGTCGTTTCCGTCGAGATGTTCGAGCAGATGATGAACTGGCGCGAATTGATGACGCGCGTGGGCGCGTGGTTGAAGCCCGAAGGCCGTTTTTTCCTGCACATCTTCACCCATCGCTCCGGCGCCTATCTGTTCGATCGCGCCGATGGCGAGGACTGGATGGCGCAACCCTTCCTTACCGGCGGCGTAATGCCGAGCCATCATTTGATCCGGCAATATGCCGATCTGTTCGAGGTCGAAAAGGAATGGCGCTGGAGCGGCGTGCATTATCAGCGCACCGCGCAGGACTGGCTGGACAATTTCGATGGCCATCGCGACGAGATCGAGCGCGTGCTTCGCAAGCTCCATGGCGGCGAGACTGCGTTGTGGATGCGGCGCTGGCGCTGGTTCCTGCTCGCCACCGCCGGTCTGTTCGGTTACGCCGGTGGCAGCGAGTGGGGCGTCAGCCATTACCGGCTGAAGGCGGCTGGTTAACGCGCGTTGATTCGTGCCCGGATCATTCGCGCTCCGCTATACCTCATGCAGAAAGACGACAGTTCCTGCCGATCGCTCAGATGGAACCCGGCTCACAATCCAGTGACTCCACGAAAACAGGTGCTAATTCAGCACGATAGCGTTGTGTGACATTGGGCCGCCGCGAGATCGTATTGCATCGCAGCAGGCGATCTTTATCCTCTCTGCATCAACTGTGAGTTCCAGGATCTTTTCAGGCGTCTTGTCACGACGTCCTCCTGGACAACGTCGCGAATACTCAACTCGCGCTTCTAACCTGAACTGGGGCAATGCTTTCAATGTCCGGACTTCGAACGCGATCGGCATGCATCGTTGTGATGTTGGCTGCGATGGCGCCACTATTGGCTGGCTGCAATGAGCCGACGGCTGTAGCCGCGGGTGCGGCAGCTCCGGCCGAACCTGAAGTCGGCACCTTCACCGTACGGCCTCAGTCTCGCGCCCTGGTTCGGGAACTGCCAGGCCGGATCGCGCCCACGCGGGTTTCGGATGTTCGTGCACGCGTCTCCGGCATCGTCGTCGAGCGCCTGTTCCAGCAGGGAACCGAAGTTACCGCCGGCGATCCGCTGTACCGGATCGACCCCAAGCCGTTCGAGGTGGAATTGCAGGCGAGTCAAGCCGCGCTGGACAAGGCGGTGGCGGCGTTCGATCTCGCTTCACAGCATGCGCGGCGCGTCGCCACGCTGACCGGCCAGCGTGCGGCCCCCGAGGCGGAGAACGAAAAGGCGATCGGCGCGCAGCGCCAGGCCGAGGCCGAGGTCGGCAGCCGCAAGGCCGACGTCGCGCGTGCGAAGCTCAACCTCGATTACGCGACGATCCGTGCGCCGATCAGCGGCGTTGTCGGCGCGGCACTGGTGAGCGAAGGCGCGCTGGTCGTGCAAAACGAAACCACCAGCCTCGCCACGATCCAGCAGCTCGACCCGATCTATGCCGACTTCACCCAATCGGTTTCGGAGATGCACAAGCTGCGCCGCGCGTTTGACAGCGGCGATCTCGACCGCATCTCGCCCGACGCGGCCAAGGTCCGCCTGGTGCTCGACGACGGCACGGTCTATCCGATTCCGGGTAAACTGCTGTTTTCCGAAGCCAAGGTGGACGCCTACACCGGACAGGTCACGCTGCGCGGGCAGTTTGCGAATCCGCATCGCGAGTTGCTGCCCGGCATGTATGTCCGCGTCCTGATCGAGCAGGGCATTGATTCCGACGCCATCGCTGTGCCGCAGCAGGCAATCCAGCGCGATGCCGGCGGCGGCAGCGAGGTGTTCGTGGTCAAGCCGGATGGCCGTGTGGCCACGCAGCCGGTACGAACCGGCGCGGTGCAGGACGGTGTTTGGCTGGTCAGCGAGGGCCTCAAGGACGGCGACCGCGTCATCGTTGACGGCTTCCAGAAATTCGTGCCCGGCGACAAGGTGAAGCCGAAAGCGTGGATCGATGCGGATGCCTCGGTCGGTACAATCCCGGGCGCACCCGCGACACAAGCCGCGCGCTGAGATCGGGATATGCCCTCCTTCTTCATCGACAGGCCGATCTTCGCCTGGGTCGTCGCGCTTTTCATCTGCCTGATCGGCGCGATTTCGATTCCGCTGCTTGCGGTCGCGCAATATCCGATCATCGCGCCGCCTTCGATCTCGATCTCGACCAGCTATCCCGGCGCATCGCCGGAAAATCTCTACAACAGCGTCACGCGGCTGATCGAGGAGGAGCTCAACGGCGCCTCCGGCATCCTCAATTTCGAATCCACCTCGGATTCGCTGGGGCAGGTCGAGATCATCGCCAACTTCGTGCCCGGCACCGAAACCGGCGCTGCCTCGGTCGAAGTGCAGAACCGCCTCAAACGCGTCGAGGCGCGGTTGCCGCGCGCGGTGATCCAGCAGGGCATCCTGGTCGAGGAAGCCTCCAGCGCCGTGCTGCAGATCATCACGCTGAACTCGACCGACGGCTCGCTCGACGAAATCGGCCTCGGCGATTTCATGATCCGCAACGTGCTCGGCGAAATCAGGCGCATTCCCGGCGTCGGCCGCGCGACGCTTTATTCCACCGAACGTTCGCTGCGGATCTGGATCGATCCCGCAAAGCTCGTCGGCTATGGCCTCACCGCCGATGACGTCAACAAGGCGATCACGGCGCAGAACGCGCAGGTCGCCTCGGGCAGCATCGGCGCCGAGCCGAGCACGCCGGAGCAGAAGATTTCGGCGCTCGTGCTGGTCAAGGGCCAGCTTGCCTCACCCGAAGAGTTCGGCGCGATCACGCTGCGCGCCAATCCGGACGGATCGACCGTGCGGCTGCGCGACGTCGCCCGCATCGAGATCGGCGGCCTGAGCTACCAGTTCAACACCCGGCTCAACGGCAAGCCGACCGCCGGCCTTTCGGTGCTGCTGTCGCCGACCGGCAACGCGCTGGCGACCGCCAGCGCCGTCGAAGCCAAGATGAAGGAACTTTCGAAGTTCTTCCCGACCAATATCGGCTACGAGATCCCCTACAACATCACGCCCGTCGTCAAGGCCTCGATCCACAAGGTGGTGATGACGCTGGTCGAGGCGGTTGTGCTGGTCTTCATCGTGATGTTCCTGTTCCTGCAGAACATCCGCTACACCATCATCCCGACCATCGTGGTGCCGGTGGCGCTGCTCGGCACCTGCGCGATGCTGATGGCGGCCGGCTATTCCATCAACATGCTGACCATGTTCGGCATGGTGCTGGCAGTCGGCATCCTCGTCGACGACGCCATCGTCGTGGTGGAAAACGTCGAGCGCATCATGGCGGAGGAGGGCCTGCCGCCGAAGGAAGCGACCCGCAAGGCGATGTCGCAGATCACCAGCGCCATCATCGGCATCACGCTGGTGCTGATGGCGGTGTTCGTGCCGATGGCGTTCTTCCCGGGATCGGTCGGCATCATCTACCGCCAGTTCTCGGTCACCATGGTGTCCGCGATCGCCTTCTCGGCGCTGCTGGCGCTGTCGCTGACGCCGGCTTTATGCGCGACGCTGCTGAAGCCGGTCGAAGCCGGCCATGGTCACGCGCGCACCGGCGTGTTCGGCTGGTTCAATCGCGTGCTGGATTCAAGCCGCGGCGGCTATACGCGCACCGTCAAGGGCTCGCTGAAGCGCACCGGGCGCTTGATGCTGATCTACGCCGCGCTGCTGATCGGGCTCGGCTGGGGCTTCGTCCGGCTGCCCGGCGGCTTCCTGCCGGTCGACGACCAGGGCTTTATCACCACCGACGTGCAGACCCCGTCCGACTCCTCCTATGCCCGCACCCAGGCCGCGGTCGAGCAGGTCGAAAAATATCTGCGTGAGCGCGCCGGCGTCGAGGAGGTGACGTTCCTGACCGGCTTCAGCTTCCTCGGCCAGGGCGTCAACACCGCGCAGGCCTTCATCACGCTGAAGGACTGGTCCGAGCGCGGCCGCAAGGACTCCGCGGCCGCGATCGTCGCCGACATCAACCGCGACCTGTCTTTATCGATCCGCGACGCCAAGATTTCGGCGCTGCAGCCGCCGCCGATCGACAATCTCGGTAACTCCAGCGGCTTCTCGTTCCGCCTGCAGGACCGCGGGCAGAAGGGTTATCCGGCGCTGGTCGCTGCCTCCGACCAGCTGATCGCGGAAGCCAATGCCAGCCGCGTGCTGCAAAAAGTCTATGTCGAGGGGCTGCCGCCGGCGCCGCAGGTCAACCTGATGATCGACCGCGAGAAGGCCGGCGCGTTCGGCGTCACCTTCGAGGACATCAACCAGACCATCTCGACCAATCTCGGTTCGAACTACATCAACGACTTCCCGAACCGCGGGCGGATGCAGCGCGTGATCGTGCAGGCCGACCGCGCCAGCCGCATGAACGCCGACGACATCCTCAATTACAACGTCAAGAACAGCCGCGGCCAACTGGTGCCGTTCTCGGCTTTCGCGACGGTTCAGTGGTCGAAGGGGCCGACGCAGATTGCGGGCTTCAACTACTATCCCGCCGTGCGCATCTCGGGCGAAGCAAAGCCCGGCTTCACCTCCGGCGACGCCATCGCCGAGATGGAGCGGCTCGCGGGCAAGCTGCCGCGCGGCTTCGGCTTCGAATGGACCGGGCAGTCGCTGCAGGAAAAGCTGTCCGGCTCGCAGGCGCCGTTCCTGCTCGGCCTCTCGGTATTCGTGGTATTCCTCCTGCTTGCCGCCCTCTATGAGAGCTGGACCATTCCGCTCGCCGTGCTGCTGACGGTGCCGCTCGGCATCTGCGGCGCGGTCATCGCCGCAACCATGCGCGGCCTGCCGAACGACGTCTACTTCACCGTCGGCCTGATCACCATCATCGGCCTCGCGGCAAAAGACGCCATCCTGATCATCGAGTTCGCCAAGGATTTGCGCGCGCAGGGAAAGCCGCTGGTTGAGGCCACGATCGAAGCGTGCAGCTTGCGCTTCCGCCCGATCCTGATGACGGGCCTCGCCTTCGTCTGCGGCGTGCTCCCGATGGCCATCGCCACCGGCGCCGGCGGCGCCAGCCAGCAGGCGCTCGGCACCAGCGTGATGGGCGGCATGATCGCCGTGGTGATCCTGGCGTTGCTGATGGTGCCGGTGTTCTTTGTCAGCGTGCAGCGCGTGCTGGCGGGAGACCGGGAGAAGGTGGAGGAGGTGGCGGGAGCCGAGGTGGTCGGCCCGCCGGCGCCAGTGAAGTGATAGACGTTGTCATGCTCAGTGACTTCGCGACGCCATGGTTTCGCCAGGACTTGCGGTCTCGGGCCGTCGAGAAGCCTTGGCGCAGGCGGCGGCCGATGCATCCAGTCCATGAACCGATAAATTTGCCGGGCTGGCGCCGCGCCAGAGTCCGCTATGCCCCGATACCCGATTTGCCGCTGCATAGCAGCGAAACGACGCTATGTGCCAATAAGCGACATGAGGCGTCTATCCGCGTTGGTAGGTGTGTTCACGCTCCGCATCGGCCGCATGACGTTCACTTCACCTTCTCAAAGTCGCCAGGCTTCCAACTCTTGTTGAGGGCGACTTCGGTCGGGCCGTACAGGCGGAGGATGGCGAAGTATCCTCTTCCCGGCACGGTGGCGAGCCAGTTGGCCTCTTTGCCCGTGGGCGCTTTCGGCCCAAGATAGAGGTCCGTGCTGCCGTCGGCATTCTGCGCCGGCTTGTCGCGCGAACCGAGCGAGGGGAACGGCTGGCCATTGGCGAGACCCGAAGCGTTCTCCGCCTCGTAGAGCGTCACCGACCAGAAGTTGGCGGCGGGGATGTTGGCCGGCAGATGCAGACGATAATTGCTGCCGCCCACCAGGGGCGAGCCGTCGCCGTCGGTGAAACCGACCGCATACATGGCGCCCTTGCCCGGTATTTTCGAGACCATCCCCGGGCTGATCGCGTAGTAGTCGGTGTAGTACAAGATCCGGGCGTCGAGCTCGAGATATCCACCCGCAACGTTCTTCCAAGCCAGGTTCATCGCAGTGCGTGGACTCGGCGGTGTCACATTGTCCAGAGGATTAAGCCAGCGGCGGTCTGCGTAAAGCCGTATCGAGCCGCCGTTCAGAACGTCGTCGAAGCCGATGACGCGGCTCGTCTTGTAACCGGTCTTCGCGGCCTGATCGAGGATCATGCGGGTGTGCGCATCCGGTGTGAACGGCTGGCCCTTGATGATGCCGATGGCCGCCAGCATGCCGAGTGAGTCGGACTCAGCGAGATTGGTGCCCTCGCTGTCGACGAGCCGCTTGAGCTGATCGAAGGCGCTGCCATCGCTGATCGGCAGCATATTGACCGCGACGCCGGAGGCATCGGGGAATGTCATCGGTTTCGCGCCAGCTTCGCCATTTAGTGGATAGATTTTCGTCCGTTCAAGGTGTGCGACGGCGGGTGCCAGATTCTTCGGGTCCTCGTAGAAACCGCGCAGGAAGACGAAGACGTTGTTTGTGGCTGAACGGTAGACGTAATAACCTTCCGGTACCGCTCCCTTGTAGTCGGGCGGCAACAACAGAAACTTTCCGCCCTTGCCCTCATCCGGTCCAGCCAGGCCGACGTCACCAAAGAACTTGCCACCGTCGACCGGGATCGGGCGCTGCCAGTAATCGAGCAGGATGCCTTGCAGCATGGGCGGCGCGTCCATCACCAGCGGGCCATCCTTGCCCAAGTCGACGTAGCTCATCGCGTAGAGCACGTCAGAGTTGGGGGTGGTCACGAGGGTCTTGGCGTCGAGGCGCTTCTTCCAGATCGGCAGGACATTGTAACCGGCACCGAATATCTTTTCCGAACCGACCTGCATGCCGAGCGTGTTGATCAATGGCAGCGCCCAGAGGTAGGTCTGCGTCGCCCGTTGGAAGAGGAGTTCGTCGCGCAGTGTCTGCGCGGTCTCCTTCGTGGGCCGGCCTTCCGCGAACGGAAGATTGGCCAGTTTGTCGAAGGAAGCTCCTTGGGCAAGGGCCTGAGTTGCAAGTGCGCTCATTGCCAGAACGCCAGCGAGCGCGGCGGCGAAAAGGTTTAGTGTGTGAGTGGTGGTTTTCATGTTCGTACCCGCTCTGAGCTAGATCGTCTGAGCTAGATCGGTTTGCTCACGCCACCATCGCGATCGCCGGCGGCTGCCACGTGCCGTCGAGGACGGCCTTGTCGGCCCAATAGGCGCGGATGTAGAGCGAGAATGTGCCGTCGGGCGCCGGCAGCCAGTTGCTTTCTTTGTCCGGGCCGGGCGACTTGGTGCCGGCATAGAGCGTCAGCGAGCCGTCCGCGTTGTATTTGAGACTCTTGTTCTTGGTGCCCAGCGAATAGCGCTTCAGCGCGTTAGGCTGGAACATATGCAAATCATTGTAGAGGGTCAAAGACCAGAAACCCTTAACCGGCGGCACCTTGGCAAAGGTGACCGTGTAGTTGTTCTGGCCGTTGAGTTGCTTGCCCGCGCTGTCATCGTCCGTGTAGATGTACTTCGTTTCCTCGGGGCGGTTGTCGTACATGTTCGATTTGGCAGTGCCCGTGCGGTTTAAGTAGTCGGTCCCCCACTGCGCACCGTTCACCGGGGAGTTCCAGCCATTGCCAGCAGGGCGGCCGTTGTTGCGCCACTGAAAGAACGGGTCGATCATCTCGCGCTCGGCCGCGACAGCGGTTTCTTTGAGCGTCTGCTTGATTTGCGAGTCCTTAGCGGCCGCTTCCAGCACGCTGCCGATCCAGTTGTAGAGGGCTTCCTCGCCCGGCATCGCCGGTATCTGTTTCAGAACGGCCGACAACTCGTCGAAGAAAGTCTCCGGGTTCACCCACTTGGTCTCGCCTTTGCCATCGGACTTCGGCACGGGGAAATGAGGGAGCTTGCTCCAGTCCTTGGTCTTCATTTTCCCATCGAACTCCGACAGGGGGTAGTAGACAACCTGACTAAGCACCGGCTGGATGGCCTTGTGATCCGCCTCCGTGTCATCCATGAACACGCGCGGAGCAACAAATGCTAAGGACGTGGAGGAGCGCACCACGGCCGTGATGCCGTTGGGCTTTTCGCCCTTCCAGTTCGGGCCGACCATCATATAGAAGCCCGGCTTGGTACGGTATTGCTTGCCGATCTCGGAGAACTCGTCGGTGCGCGCGTCATAATGCGCATAGACCCAGAAACGATCCCCGAAGTCGGGCACCTGAAAGACGATCGGCTCCTTGTCCAGCGCCGCGTAGCCGGCGCCATAGACCACATCCTGATTTGTGCAGGTGACAAACGCCTGGTCCGGACTGATATAATTGGTCAGCATCGCATTCCGGCCGTATGCGACCGGCACAACGCCCCCCAACAAGCCGGGTTCGGGCGCTTCGGCGAACGCTCGGCTGCGATTGATGCTATTGACCAGCGGCCAGCCCCACAGGTAGGCCGCACGTCCTACCGACTGGACGTAGGCCGTGGTCATGGCGGTGCCGCTCGGCGGGCCGGGAACTTGGGCGGCGGTTGTGGGGATCGGGACCTGCTGCGCCAGAGCCTTACCCGCCAGCATCAGGAAAGCCGTCCCGGCGCCGAGTAAAGGGATTAAGGATCGGCGATCAATATTTCCGACCTGGTAGTGACATCGGTTGGTGTCGCAAAGCTCCTTGGACATGTTTAAGCTCCTACCGGTGCATTGCAGGGCAAATGTAGCGCAAGCATCGTAGCCACCAGTATTGGCCCAAAGGGCAACAGTCGGCTTCGGACGTCATGACCGCTTTGGGTCATTCGCGTCGATTCGACCGGACCACGGCGACTTCCGGTCTGCCGTGCCCAATAGCGGAAGTAGGCCCTAACCCACGCCGTCGTAGGCCGTCGATATTCGTCAGAAGTTGATAGGATAGAGCCAATTGAACCAGGAATGGGCGCGAATGGAGATCTTACGTAGCGCGGCCCAGGCGCCGTGTTCTCCACCGGTATAGATGGCCGTCGATCCCTGCGCTCCTATTGAAAACTTGGATTGATCGGGATCATCGAGAAGAATTTTAACCCCGTACTGGCCCTGCGGGATATTCGGATTTGGCTGCTGGAATTTTGGGATCTCATCGCTCGGAAGGTACTGCCCCACCCCATTGCCCCGCCAGATGCTGTCAACTTTTCCAGCGAAGATCTGTCCGGGATAAAGATCGAGCGAAACTTCAACCGGCTGGCCCGGCTTCACATATTTCAGGTTCTCCTGAAAGTAGGTCGCGAGCACATAGCGGTCGGCGTCGGCAATCAATGCCGCGATCCCACCTATACGATAAATGCCAGACACCATGCCGGGACGGACCTGAAGGTTAATGATATGGCCGTCCTCCGGAGCGGTCAGTGTCGTGTTATCCAAATAGTAGAGCGCCTGCTTCAGTTGCGCCTCCATGTTGGCGACGGTGGTATTGACGCCATTTATCTCGGATCTGTATTTCGTTTGAGCGCGTTCGAGTGCGGCTGTCGCGCCGTCAGTCGTGGCCTGCGCGGCATTAACTCGGGTAAGCCATTGTTCAATGTCCACCTCACGCACCGCCTGCTCCTTGGCCAGCTCGTCGAAGACCTTTTTTTGATATTGCTGGTAGGCGAGTTCGACTTTGGTTCGGGTGGCGTCTTGCGCCGCCACGTCGACATCTAGCTTCAGCACCCTGACGTTTTGCTTTGCCTCGGCGAGTTGGGCCTGGATCTGGTCGACTTTGTATTCATACGGGCGGCGGTCGAACTGGAATAGCGGCTGGCCCTTTTTTACCGGCGCACCTTCCTCGACCAGTACGTCGGTCACGAGCGTGGGCTCAGGTAAACGCGGCACTACCTGAATCGTGCGCTGAACAACCGTCGCATTAGTTGAGTACGGAGTTACAAAACGCAGGCCTATCAGGAAGACGAGCATCAAGTGAACCACGAAAACGCCGAAGATGAATCCCCAGCCGGGCGTAAGCCTGATGAGCTTGAACCTGAAAAATACCAACCAAAAGACGGCACAAGCAACACTGATGATGAGGAGAGCGGCGATCATGATGTCGTAATCTTCCCGATCGTGGTTTCGGGAGGCGCGATTTCAGGCGGCGCCTGGCCGGTCAACTTTGCAATTATCTCCTCGGTATCGTGCTGCCTCTCCTTGGGCAGGTAGCGGACGTCGATCACGGTGGTTGGCCTGAAGGCCCAGCCGAGGGCCTGAATCCACGGCACGACGGCGAGGAAGCCAATCCACCCCATCAAGTAGACCGCCTCGGCGTCCGGGTGATTGCGCGCAATCGCGATGCGCCCAGGAAGTCCCAGAACGAATACAGCTACACCGAGACCGGCGGCGCCAATGATAGCGAGAACTATAAGGGTTGCGTAGTCCCAGAAGCCAACCTGAAATCCCAACAATGATTCCATGACATGCTCCCTCGTACTGTCTCCCTCGTACTGTTTAATTCGTGCGCTCGACGACATAGCAAAGACCGACGGCGATCATGGCGAGGCTGCCGACCTGCACGACATCGCCGCCAACGTAGACGCATATTGGAGGCAGCCAACCTCGCTCTAGCCGGCTAAGTTAGTACGGAACGCGGCAGGATAAAATTGGCCCAAGGGGCAACTCCTCGCCTTGAAGGCGCTGCAAGAGCATCGATGACGAGCCCGCCAAATGTCTGAGATGGGTCAATCGGTACACGCGCGACCCAACGGCAAGTCCGGCCATGTCGGCTATGCCTCCGAAAGCGGGAGTAAATTCAGAGCATCAGCGGCTTCGCTGGAGGCCGGTGCGGATCGATGGCGCTACCCTGGACGTCATTCAAGCTTCGAAACCGGAGCCTCGAATCATGCGCTACAAATTCAACGAACATGAGTAGACGGCCATTAAGCCGACGCTGCCGAACAAGCACGCGGCGTTCGGCGGGTAGATGACCGCCGCGTGCTCGATGGCATCTTTTGGGTCCTGCGTTCAGGTGCGCTATGGCAGCGACCTGCTGGCGACCTATGGTCCCCGCACGACTTGTTACAATCGCTTCGTTCGGTGGGCAATGGTATTGTCTCGCTGATTTGGCCGACGTGCCAGTGCCTCATTGCTCTGCTGTCGTGAAGATACGGGTGGATGCGTCGACGCAAATTGAGAAGGATTGATGCCATGGTGGCTGCGGATTGCGAGTTGTGCCGACCCGAATGCGTCTTGCTTGAGGGCTCCCTCGCATATGTTCGTTACGATAATAACAGTCTGAGCCGCGGACATGTCCTGATAATACCACGCCGACACGTTGCGAGTTTTTTTGACATGACCCCCGAGGAGAAGACCGAAATACAATCACTTCTTGATCGCGCGCAAAGCAAGATTGCGGCAGATCATTCGCCGGACGGTTACAACATCGGCGTCAATATCGGACGAGCCGCCGGACAAAACCGAATGCACGTGCACGTGCATTTGATCCCACGTTATAATGGTGATGTTGCTGATCCGAGCGGCGGAATACGATGCGTTCTCTCAAACAAATGAGCCCGAGCACCGTGGCGGCGCCAGGAGTTGCCACACAAGTTGCCCTGGACTGCTTCATCCATGCACGGAGTTGATCCAGTGAAACTTGGCCTCGAAGGCAGGACTGCCCTCATAACGGCCGCAAGTGGCGGTATTGGCAGCGGGATCGCGGCGGCGCTTGCAGACGCCGGCGTGCATGTGGCGATCAGCGGGCGCACAGCAGCGGCGCTGGAGCAAGTGGCCGGACGCCTGGCCTCTTGTTCCGGTGGTCGTCCGGCGATCGTGGTCGGGGACGTTTGTGCGAAAGGCGGTCCCGCTCAGATCGCAGCCAAAGCCTTGGCCGCTCTTGGCGGACGCGTCGATATCCTCGTCAACAACGCCGGTGGTGCGAGGCCCATCACAGAGGAAGCAGACGATGGGTTCTGGGACGAGGCGCTTACACTCAATTTCCTCGCAGCACGGCGACTGACTGATCTCATCGTGCCCGGGATGAAAGCTCAAAACTGGGGTCGGATCGTCAATATATCCGGCGCAGTAGTTGCGCCAAAGCTCAACGGCGCGGCGCCTGCCAAAGCAGCCCTTGTCAGCTGGTGCCGAACACTATCCTCCGAACTGGGCGCACATGGTATCACCGTGAACACGATCGCCCCCGGTCGCATCAACTCGGCTCAGATTCAAAAGCTTCATCCAACGGAGCAATCCAGGGCTGAGTTCATCAAGCAGAACATTCCCGCTGGCTACTTCGGTGAGCCTCACGACATTGGGCATCTCGTGGCTTTTCTCGCCTCGCCGCTCGCCCGCTATATCAATGGTGCGGCGATCCCGGTCGATGGAGGGGCGGTGCGTCGGGTGTAGGGATTAGGCACTGGACCTCATTCAGTTCCGGAATTTGCCGGGGCGTCTGGTGCTGGTGTTCTTCGTTAGCGTGCAGCTCGTGCTGGCGAAGGACCGGGAGAAGGTGGAGGAGGCGGAAGTGCATCGCACGTCGCCTGAACCGGCCAAGCCCTGACGTTGGACCCGCTCCCGCACGACTCGCCAGCGAATACAGATATTATTTACCGTAAAATTTGCGGTGATTGTGCTTGTTGGTGCGGAGAATAACGTCTACATTCACCGCATGGAGTGCGGTGAATGCTGGAATATATCTATGAGCGCCCCGACTGGCCCAGGTTTCATTGGGATCAAGCGGCGCTCGCCAACCAACTCGGCGCCGTACGGCACAGGCAAGGCCGGCTAATCGGCCGCATGCAGGCGCTTGGCTTCCCTTTGCGGGAACAGGCTGTCCTCAAAACCCTGACCGAGGACGTTCTCAAGTCCAGCGAGATCGAAGGCGAATTTCTCGACAGGGATCAGGTGCGCTCTTCCATCGCCCGGCGCCTTGGCATTGACGCGGGGGCATTGCTTCCAACCGATCGCAATGTCGAGGGCATCGTGGAGATGATGCTGGATGCGACCCAAAGGTTCGACCAGCCTCTCAGCGCTGCAAGACTATTTGGCTGGCACGGAGCGCTGTTTCCGACCGGCCGCAGCGGTCTGGACAAAATCAAGGTCGCCCAGTGGCGCGACGACGGATCGGGACCCATGCGCGTCGTTTCCGGCATGTATGGCCGCGAGAAGGTCCACTACGAAGCGCCGGCTGCCTATCGGCTCGACAATGAAATGCAGGACTTTCTGACCTGGTTCAATCTTGAAGACAAGCTTGACCCCGTCGTCAAAGCCGCGCTCGCGCATCTGTGGTTCGTTACCATCCATCCATTTGACGACGGTAACGGCCGCATCGCGCGCGCCATCGCCGACATGTCGCTTGCACGATCGGAAGCCAGCCCGCAGCGCTTCTACAGCATGTCGGCACAGATCCAACTGGAGCGGCAGGCCTATTACGAGATGCTTGAAGCGACGCAGAAGGGGAATCTCGACATCACCCGATGGCTCGAATGGTTCCTGGCGTGCCTGGATCGCGCATTCGACGGCGCCGAAGCGATCTTGTCGAGCGTCTTCCGCAAAGCAGAGTTTTGGAGAGTAAATGCCGCGACGTCTCTCAATCAACGTCAGCGCGATATCCTCAATCGCCTGCTCGATGGATTCGAAGGGAAGTTGACGTCGTCGAAATGGGCAAAGATCGAGAAGTGTTCGGCAGACACTGCGCTACGCGACATCAACGAACTCGTCGCGCATGGCATTCTTGCAAGGGATGAAGGGGGTGGCCGAAGCACCAGCTACTCGCTTGCGGAGATCAAGGCCGATCGCTGACCGGTCGGTCCGTCTGATGATGGACTTATGCCGCTGATTTGCCCGACGTGTCAAACGTACGCTTCGTCACACGGGCGAGCGCCCGGCTACTGTGCATGGGGTTGTTTTCGATATTTTGGTTGGGAGCCGCAGACGACGGGAGCCGTCGCCCTACTTGTCGAGCGACTTCAGTATCTTCAGCAACTCCCCGTGCACGTACTCATTGCCGCACAGCACATGCCCGGTCTTCAGCGGGTCGTCGCTGCCCTCGGTGCCTGAGATCGTGCCCCCGGCTTCCCGCACCATGATCTGCCCGGCTGCGATGTCCCAGGGCTGCAGATTGCGTTCCCAGTAGCCGTCGAGGCGGCCGGCGGCGACGAAGGCTAAGTCGAGCGAGGCGGCGCCGAAGCGGCGGAAGCCGGCGACCTTGGTCTGCAGCGCGGCCATTTCCTTCAATGCCAGTTCATGGTCGCCGCGGCCGATATGCGGCAGGCCGCAGGCGACCACGCATTCATCGAGCCTGCGGCGGCCGGCGACGCGCAGCCGCTGGTCGTTGAGGAACGCGCCCTTGCCGCGCTCGGCGATGTACAATTCGTCATTGGCGGGATTGTAGATCACGCCCGCAATGATCGTGCCCTCGCGCTGCAGGCCGATCGAGATCGCAAATTGCGGGATGCCGTGCAGGAAGTTGGTGGTGCCGTCGAGCGGATCGACGATCCAGGTGTGGCTCTTGTCGGCGCCCTCGCGGCTGCCGCCTTCCTCGCCGATGAAGCCGTAGCCCGGCCGCGCCTTGGCGAGGTCCTCGTACAGCATTTCCTCGGCGCGCTTGTCGGCCTTGGTGACGAAGTTC
>Ga0268266_10002462_pt1 | contig 19795 bp, 15 predicted proteins | sample KBSS13metaG_FD_190356 | JGI IMG/M metagenome (GOLD analysis project Ga0268266, IMG submission 190356) | Switchgrass rhizosphere microbial communities from Kellogg Biological Station, Michigan, USA - KBS S1-3 metaG (SPAdes) (version 2) | ecosystem: Host-associated > Plants > Roots > Rhizosphere... | reverse complement strand
GGATAGGGCAAATAGAACTACCGGTGATAGAACAGATATCCGGCAGTCCCAGGGAAAAATACTATAGGAATAAACTGGAATTTACCTTTTCGCAATTCAGATATCGCACTATAGAAGAAATAAAAGCTGCAGGCGAAGAGCGCTTCCCTATAGAACCGGCATTGGGCTTTCATGCACCGGGGTTATTTGATAAAGTAGTAGAAATAAAGACATGCTACCTGCAGACAGAGCCTACCAACCTGCTGCTGGATGTGCTGCGTACCTATACCGAGGCCAGGAAACTACCCTACTATGACTACCGGCAACAAAATGGCTGGCTGCGAAATGTGGTACTGCGCATAGCCACTACGGGCGAAATACTGGTAAACCTGGTAATGCACCATGAAGATAAAGCAGAGCGCATAGCACTGCTGGACCATATGCTGGCTAATATACCCGGCATCACCTCGCTGCACTATACCCTGAACGGCAAAGTAAATGACAGCCTGCATGACCAGGATGTAATATGCTACCACGGAAAGGGATATATAGAAGAAAAGCTGGAAGATTTCAGGTTTAAAGTATCGCCGAAATCATTTTTCCAAACCAATACTTACCAGGCAGAATCGCTGTATAGCATAACAAGGGAATTTGCAGGGCTGAGTGGCGAGGAAACGCTTTATGACCTTTATTGTGGTACCGGCAGCATTGGTATCTTCTGCTCAAAAGGAGCCAAAAAAGTGATAGGTATAGAAGTAGTAGAGGATGCTGTAAAAGATGCCCGTGAAAATGCAGCTATGAACAAGCTGGAACATTGCCAGTTCTATGCGGGTGATGTGGCGGAAATATGCACGGATGATTTTTTTGCCGCACACGGCAGGCCTGATGTGATAATAACTGACCCTCCACGGGCAGGCATGCATGAGAAGCTGATACAACAACTACTGCGCATAAAAGCCCCCAAAGTGGTATATGTGAGTTGCAATCCTGCTACGCAGGCCCGTGATCTGAAACTGCTGGATGAGCTTTATAAAGTAACAAGGTTGAGACCTGTAGATATGTTCCCGCATACACATCATATAGAAAATGTTGCTTTGCTTGAATTGAAGTAAAGCTTCAATATCCAAAATGACTATCAGACATAAAAAATGCGGCCCTATGGGCCGCATTTTTTTACCTAATAAGGCATTGTATGATTTAGAATCTTTCCAGACCGCTAAAGAAGAAATCACCTTCTATTTTAGCGTTTTCATCGCTATCAGAACCATGTACCGCGTTTTCGCCAATAGAGGTAGCATATTTCTTACGAATAGTACCTTCATCAGCCTGTGCAGGGTTGGTAGCCCCAATAAGCTTGCGGAATTCTGCTACTGCATTATCTTTTTCAAGAATAGCTGCTACTATAGGGCCGCTGCTCATGAATTCAGTTAGCTCACCATAGAAAGGGCGTTCTTTGTGCACTTCATAAAACTGGCCTGCTTTTTCAGTGCTCAGCTTTGTATATTTCATGGCAATAATCTTAAAACCTGCAGCATTAATCATTTGCAGGATATTACCAATATTACCGGCGCGAACTGCGTCGGGCTTAATCATTGTAAATGTACGATTGGACATAAAAAAATCTACTTTGTAATTGACGCCGCGAAATTAGGCTATTTTAGGATTTATAAACAAAAGCTTTATAAAAGTTTTAGGAATTAGTGCAGAAAAAAGAAACCGTATTTAGCAATTACTGATTATTTTTGCCAGCCCTTTAAAAAAAATACCGCCGACAACGGTTTGGGATATTTATACATGCGCCCGATACAAGACGCTTTTCCTCTGCTGCAAACGCCTAAAAAGATATTCATCACCACCCACCACAAACCGGATGGAGATGCAATAGGAAGCATGCTTGGGCTATACCATTACCTGGTAAAAAAGGGACACCATGTAACAGCGGTGAGCCCGGGTGAGCTACCGGATTTCCTGATGTGGATGCCGGGTGTAGACGTGCTTTACAACTATGAAGCAGAACCTAAAGTAGCGCTGGAAGCATTAACACAATGCGACCTTATATTTTGTGTGGACTTTAATGACTATAGTCGCACTAAACACCTGACACAGCAACTTGCCGCCGCAACCCAACCAAAAATATTAATAGATCATCACCTGTTCCCGGCCCCGGTATGGGACTATGGTATGAGCATACCTGAAAAAAGCAGCACCTGCGAAATGGTGTATGACTTTATAAACCTGAACTGTGACAATGTACTGATAGACCTGAATATAGCGGCCTGCTTGTATACCGGCGTAATGACGGACACCGGGTCTTTCCGCTTTCCTATCACCACAGCCAGCGTGCATGAAATGATAGCGGACCTGAAACATAAAGGGCTGGACCATACAAAAATACATGAAGAAGTATATGACTCATGGTCAACAAGCAGAATGCGGTTCCTGGGGTATGTGCTGATGGAAAAAATGGAAATATTCCCTAAGTATAACGCAGGTCTTATAGCCCTTTCTAAAAAGGACATGAAGCTCTTTGACGTACGCAACGGAGATACAGAAGGGCTTGTAAACTATCCGCTTAGCATTGCTAATATCCGATTTGCCACACTGATAACTGAACGCGGAGACGAAATAAAAATGTCGTTCAGAAGTAAGGGAGATTTTGATGTAAGCTCTTTTGCAAGAGAATATTTTAATGGAGGCGGTCATTTCAACGCCTCCGGAGGCCGAACAAATTTAAGTTTTATTGACACAATAGCATATTTTAAGAAAATTTTGTCCGATATTCACCCCCGATTAATTAACACAATATGATAAAAAGAGTAATACCGATCGCCTTACTAGGCATAACTGTACTAAGCGCTTGCCATAATGGTGGTAGCGGAGATTTCAAAAATTCGAATGGTATTGAATATAAAATAGTGAAAGACGCACCGGGTGATGCACATCCGAAAGTGGGCGACTTCGCTAGTGTAAATATTAAGATGTATGCAGGTGACAGCTTACTTGCTGACTCAAGAGTGTTAAACCAGGGCAAGCCGGTAGAACTGCAAGTGCAGGAATCTAAAATGCGCGGTGACTGGATGGGTGCACTAACAATGCTAACAGCTGGTGATAGTGCTATATTCCGCGTAAAGGTAGATTCACTGAAGAAATATCTTGGCGGCCAGCCATTACCTCCATTCATGAAATCAGGTACTTACCTTACTTACCAGGTATCACTTGTTTCAGTAAAAACTGCAGCAGATTACAAAAAAGAGCAGGATTCTAAAGCTGTTCAGCAAAAAGATGCAGATGACAAAACACTGCAGGAATATTTTGCAAAGAACAATGTAAAAGCAAACAAAACTGCTTCAGGCCTTTATTATACAATACAGAGCGAAGGCAATGGCACACAGATAAAAGCCGGCGATACTGCTTATGTAAACTATACAGGCAAAACAATGGACGGAAAAGTATTTGATTCAAACACTGACCCGGCTATAGCACATGGCAGACCAATGAAACCACTGGAAATACCGGTAGGCGCACACGCTATGATACCTGGAATGGATGAAGGTATATCTCTTTTGAAAAAAGGCTCTAAAGCTACCCTGTACTTACCTTCAGGACTTGCTTATGGCGCAGCCAGCCCTGGTCCTGGCATAGGCCCTAATTCTATATTGATATTTGACGTAGAAGTAAAAGACGTAAAGAGCGCAAAATAATTGCTATAAACAATCATTATAAAAAATTAAAATGAAAAAACTTCTTATAACGTCATTATCTGTTGTATTACTTGGCAACATAGGGTATGCACAAAAGAAACAGTATACCGGCTTTAGTAAAACATCAAAAGGACTGGAATATAAAATAATACATGGCCCTAATGCGAATGGCAGGAAGGGTGCCGTATCAGACATGCTTACTATGCATGTGCACATGTATGTAAACGACAGTCTTATTTTCGATTCCCGCAAGATGAATAAAAATGAGCCTGTACCATTGCAGATACAGCAGCCGGCATTTGGCGGCGACCTGGCAGAAGGATTGCCAATGCTGTCTGTAGGCGATAGTGCCGTTTTCCTGGTACCTGTTGATTCTATTATGAAAATGGGCCAGCAATTACCTCCTTTTATGAAAGCCGGTGATAAACTGGAATACCAGATAGTCCTTATCTCTATCAAATCTCAGGCTGAACTGAAAACTGAAGCTGAAGCACATGCTGCAAAACAAATAGGTGTTGACGATTCACTAATAAAATCTTACCTGAAAGCAAATAACCTTACTGCAAGTAAAACGCCTTCCGGCCTTTACTATATTATGGACAAACCAGGTGCAGGCCCTGTAGCAGAGAAAGGTAAAATAGTGACTGTAAACTATACTGGAAAACTGCTGGATGGCAGAGTATTTGACTCAAACGTTGATTCTAACTTCCATCATGTGCAGCCATTCCAATTTGGCCTTGGTAAAGGACAAGTGATAAAAGGCTGGGATGAAGGTGTAGGACTGATGAAAAAAGGAAGCAAAGCAACATTCTTTATTCCTTCATCATTAGCTTACGGCGAAAGAAGCCCTAGCCCTGTGATACCTGCAGATGCAGTATTAGTATTTAATGTAGAAGTAGTGGATATAACAGCGGACAATGCACAACCTGCTAATGCTCCTGTAAAAGCTACAAGCAGCAAACCTGCAAAAAATGTTAAGAAGAAATAGTATCCATAAAATCCAATATTTCACTTTTATAATGTGGTATTTGCTCATGGCAAATACCACATTTGCTTATACCCATGCCGATACGCTAAGAGGCAGTAATGGCAATGGAAGAAGCTGGTGGGACCTGCAGCATTACGACCTGAGTGTAAAGTTTGACACTGATGCCAGAAGCATAAGCGGGAAGAATGAAATAAGCTTTACAGTAAGCAGTAATGCGCACGATAGTATGCAGATAGACCTGCAGGAACCTATGGTGCTGGACAGAGTGATACTGAACGAGGACAATGTAACTGTAGCACATGAAGGGAATGTATGGTGGATAAAACATCCTTTCAGCAAATGGCCGGTAGGAGGCAAGCATACCATCACAATCTTTTTCCATGGCAAACCAAGAGAAGCCAAGTTGCCTCCCTGGGACGGCGGGTTTGTATGGTCTAAAGACAGCATAGGCCGCATGTGGGTAGCTGTAGCCTGCCAGGAACTGGGAGCAAGTGTATGGTGGCCATGCAAGGACGTGCAATGGGATGAGCCGGATAGCGGTATGAAAATGCACTATTGCACACCTAATGGGCTAACCTGTGTAGGAAACGGAAGACTTGAAGGCAAAAAGCCGGAGGGAGATAATTATACTTGTTGGGATTGGGTAGTAAAAAATCCGATAAATAACTATGATGTTACATTTTACATAGGAAACTATGCCCACTGGAGCGATACGCTGATGGGTGAAAAGGGGAAGCTAAGTCTTGATTTTTATGCATTAAGCTATAATGAAAAGATTGCCCGGCAACAGTTCGCGATAGTGAAGCCGATGATACATTGCTTTGAACACTGGATGGGCCCCTACCCTTTTTATGAAGATGGATATAAACTGGTGGAAGCTCCTTACCTGGGCATGGAGCATCAAAGCGCAGTAGCATATGGTAATAAATATCAATTGGGATATTTAGGAAGAGATAGAAGTAACACAGGCGTTGGGCTGGAGTTTGACTTTATAATAGTGCATGAAAGCGGGCATGAATGGTTTGGCAACAACATAACAGCCAAAGACATAGCAGACAACTGGATACATGAAGGCATAACAACCTATACCGAAACACTGTTTGCAGAGTGCCTGCTAGACAAAAAGAAAGCGTTTGAATATATAATACGTGAGGCTGCCAGCAATATAAGAAATGACGCTCCTGTAATTGGCAACTATGGGGTAAACGCAGAAGGTTCAGGCGATATGTATGATAAGGGAGCCGCCCTGGTACATATGATACGCATGATGGTGAATGATGATGAAAAATTCAGGGCTATGCTGCGGGATATGAGTGCCACTTATTATCACAAGACCGTAAGCTCTAAAGAAATTGAGCAGTATATAAACGACTATACTAAAATCAATTTCACTCCCCTGTTTGACCTGTACCTGCGTACTACCATTATACCAGAACTGGAATATTATATAAAAGGTAAGCAGTTATATTATCGCTTTACTAATGTGCCAAACGATTTCAGTCTGCCAATAGAAGTAAGCGGAGGCAGTAAAAAAACAACGATTCATCCGATTAATAACTGGCAAAACAGCGCATGGAAAGGCGGATATAACCTTTCGTTTTCCAAAGACTTCCTGATTAAGGTAAAATCATAACAATTTATCCACATAGTTAGATAACTCTTTAAGGGTGATAGGTCATTTTTAGTTAGGTTTGTGCTACTTGAAAATGGCTAAGAAAGAATCTGCGGAAACGCCTTTAATGAAGCAGCATAAGGAAATTAAAAACAAATATCCTGATGCTGTATTACTATTTCGTGTCGGCGACTTTTACGAAACATTCAGCGAGGATGCGCATGTAGCCTCGCGTGTGCTCGGCATTACACTTACCAAGCGTTCAAACGGTGCTGCATCATCTGTTGACCTTGCCGGCTTCCCGCATCATGCATTGGATACTTACCTACACAAACTGGTAAAAGCAGGCTATCGCGTAGCTATCTGCGACCAATTGGAAGACCCTAAGCAAGCAAAGGGAATAGTGAAACGCGGCGTGACCGAACTGGTAACTCCCGGCGTAGCTACCAACGACAAGCTGCTTGAAACAAGAACTAACAACTTCCTTGCAGCATTATATCTTGGCGACCTGCAATGCGGCGTGGCCTTTGTAGATATAAGCACGGGAGAGTTTTACGCTGCGCAGGGAACTGCAGAGTATATGGATAAGCTGCTGCAAAGCTTCCAACCATCGGAATTGTTATTGTGCAAATCGCAGGTAAGACGTTTTAAAGAACAGTTTGACAGCAAAATATATACCTTTCAACTGGATGAATGGGTCTTCCAGGAGCAATATACTTATGACCTTTTGCTGCAGCACTTCCAGACGCAATCGCTGAAAGGCTTTGGCATGGAAGACATGAAGGCTGGCACTATAGCCGCCGGTGCCGTACTCCATTACCTGAAAGATACAGAACACGCCAACCTGCAACATATAAATGCATTGCAGCGCATAGTGGCAGATGAATTTCTGTGGATGGACCGCTTTACGATACGCAACCTGGAGCTGGTGCATAGCAGTGATGAAAAAGGAAGCAGCCTGCTGCAGGCCATTGACCATACGCATACGTCAATGGGTGCGCGCCTGCTGAAACGCTGGCTTATTTTCCCATTATTTGACATACAGAGAATTGAATTACGATTGAACCTGGTAAGCCATTTTATACTGGCGCAAGACCTGAACCATGTACTCACTACCCTGGTGAAGCAAATCGGGGACGTAGAGCGACTGGTGGGTAAGATACCTTTGAAGAAAGCTAATCCGCGTGAAATAGTGCAGCTGGCAAGAAGCCTGAAATGCATAGAAGAGATGAGAGTGAAATGTGCGGAATCGGAAGAAGAAGCGCTATGCAGAATAGTGCAGACATTGCAGCCATTAACGGCTCTACAGGACCGCATTATGAGCATACTTGTAGAGGACGCCCCTGTGCAGGCACAGAAAGGTGGCATGATAAGAGCAGGAGTATCTGAAGAGTTGGACCATTTGCGCAGCATATCACGAAACGGTAAAGACTATCTGCTACAAATACAGCAGAAAGAATCACAACGCACCGGTATATCATCTTTAAAAATAGCTTACAATAACGTATTCGGCTATTATCTTGAAGTAACACACGCGCATAAAGACAAAGTGCCCGGCGACTGGATAAGGAAGCAAACACTAGCAAACGCCGAGCGATATATAACACCCGAACTAAAAGAATACGAAGAACAGATACTGGGCGCAGAAGAAAGAATACTGGCGCTGGAAATGCAGCTATACCAGCAATTGCTGGCGGAAGTAGAGCCCCACATTGCAGCCATACAGAACAATGCACATATAATAGCCCAACTGGATTGCTTACTATGTTTTGCCAATAACGCGAAACAATACAATTATCATAGGCCCAAAATATCAGAAGACACAGTACTGGAGATAAAACAGGGAAGACACCCGGTAATAGAACAACAACTACCTCCCGGCGAAGCTTATGTAGCCAATGATATAGTACTGGATAAGGATGAGCAACAGGTAATAATACTTACAGGGCCGAACATGAGTGGTAAGAGTGCCCTGCTGCGGCAAACAGCCATCATTACGCTCATGGCGCACATGGGTAGCTTTGTGCCTGCAGAAAGTGCTCATGTGGGACTTACTGATAAAATCTTTACCCGCGTAGGTGCTTCAGACAACCTGAGTGGCGGCGAAAGTACCTTTATGGTGGAGATGAATGAAACCGCCAGCATCATAAACAATGTAAGCGAACGGAGCCTGATATTGCTGGATGAAATAGGTCGCGGCACCAGTACTTATGACGGCATATCCATAGCATGGTCCATAGTGGAGTTTTTACATAATAGCGCTGCAAGGCCAAAGACATTATTTGCCACACACTACCACGAGCTAAATGAGCTGGAACACCAATTGCCCAGAGTGAGGAATTACCATATTACCCATAAAGAAACAGGCAATAAAGTAATCTTTCTACGGAAGCTGGCACCCGGAGGCAGCAGACACAGTTTTGGTATACAGGTAGCAAGGATGGCGGGTATGCCGAATAAACTACTGGACAGGGCAAACGAGATACTGGCACTACTTGAGGAAAAGCATGGCAGCGCTGGCGAAACTGTGCAAAAAGTAAAAAAGATACAGCCCGCAGCCAATTTCCAATTGAACATTTTTGAGGGTGTTACAGAAGACCTGCGACGAGTGCAGCAACTGCTGGATGAAACCAACATTAACACATTAACCCCCGTAGAGGCATTATTGAAACTCAACGAGTTAAAAAATGTAGTGAAGCAATATCAACCCTAAGTATCATTTTGGCGTTATTTTTTATTGCTTAACAATAACAGTTTCAATTTTAATATAAATTGTTCTTGATTATGCTTTTTAATAAAAGATACGCACGTTCGTTTTCTGCTACCCTGCTGGGAATTATCATCATGTATCTTTTTGGCTGCATTACGCCTAAAAAAGGCCCTAGGAAAGCATATGTAAATGCGGCGAAACTAAAACCATTTGACGCTATAATAGTGCCGGGCGTCCCATTTAATAACGGCAGTTGGGATTCTGTAATGAAATCGCGCGTGCTATGGTCTTACATACTGTATAAAAATGGCTATGCTAAAAACGTTATTTACTCAGGTGCGGCAGTTTATTCTCCATATAAGGAGGCAGTAATAATGGGTTTGTATGCACAACAGTTAGGCATTCCTAAAGAACACATCTTTTACGACACACAGGCCAGGCATAGCACAGAAAATGTTTACTATTCTTACCTGGTAGCAAAACAGCATGGTTTTAAAACGCTGGCCTTAGCCACCGATCCTTTTCAATCCTTTTTACTAAAGGGATTTACGCGCAAAAGATTTGCATCGCGCATATATCATTTGCCATTTGTTACCGATTCGCTGGCGCAATACAATCATTTAAACCCACACATAAACCCCGAGCCTGCAAAAGTTGATTACTTTGTTCCGATAACAGAAAAAGAATCATTTTGGACGCGCATACGTGGTACTATGGGAAAAGATATACAATGGAGCCAATATAAAAATGGTAAATTAGCTCCATTATAAAAAAGCTAAATGTGTTAGCGGCATGATTTTCTAATCCTTTACTAAAAGCCAAGTTATATGGACAACAACAATAAAAAAAACAACAATAAAGACTTGCCGGGCTATCCTCATTACCCATCCAGCGAAGACATAACCAGGGGCGGCAACAACAATGGAAATGAAGACCTGAATGAAGAGCAACTGGCCACCGCAGATGATACGCAGGAATTAAGACCCAAAACTGAAAGCAGTCTGGAAAACAAAACAGCATTTGTAAACACTGAAACGCCTAACACCACTGACAATAATGCTAACGATGCAGATGCAGATATAGTGATGGGCACAGAAGCCGATGTAACGGAAGAAGATCTGCAAATGCTGGAAAATGCAGACCAAAATATGGATACCAGGGACGACCAATACATGATAGAAGGTGGCCTGGATGAATTTGATGAAGACGGTGACCCGCTAAGCGAAACAGATGTACCTGGTGACGTAAGCGGAGAAAGCCTGGACATACCCGGCAGCGAGCTGGATGACAGCGACGAAAACCTGGGTGAAGAAGATGAAGAAAATAACTACTACAGCCTGGGTGGCGACAACCACGAAGGACAGGAAGAGAACAATGGCGATATATAGGCTATTGTTGTTTTCTTAGTTTGCTGTGCTTTGAACCGTACACGAAATAAACGGCAAGGCCTACCACAAGCCATATAAGAAAACGCTCCCAATTGCTTGTACCCGATTCGCAAAGCAGATATGTGCAACATAGAAAGCCGAGCACGGGTATTAGCGAATAATTGCGTACAAAGGTGAATATAGATGTAATAATGAAAACTGCCCCAAACAGTATATAAGGCACCTTCTCACGAATAGCATCCCATGTAACTACATTATGCTCATTGCGAAAAGTGAGAAAGCCGGAGAGTCCACCCGGATAATACTTTACAAATAATACTACCGCTGTTAAAAACATGACAGGCACTATCCATTTACCATTCAGATAAGGCGTTTTGAACTTACTTACGGGGATTGTGTCTTTCGTTTCTGCTCTTTTCCTAAGGTCGCCGAGCCTTAATATTCCCCCACAGACAAGTACGAAGGCAAATAGAGTACCTACACTTGTAAGGTCCACCACTATTTGCAGATTAAGAAACAATGCAGGTACACCTACTATAATACCTGTAAGTATAGTAGAAAATGAAGGTGTTTTGAACTTTGGATGAATACGAGCAAATATCGGTGGCAACAGACCGTCGCGACTCATACTCATCCATATACGTGGCTGCCCAAGTTGGAATACAAGCAATACGCTGGCAGTAGCTATAACAGCGCTCACAGCCACAATACCACCAATAGCATTGGCCCATGGAGTGTGAATTGCGTTGAATACAAAGGCAAGCGGGTCACCCACATTCAGTTGCTTATAGCTAACCATGCCCGTGAGTATGAGTGCTATAAGAATATATATAATCGTGCAAATAATTAAGGAATTGAACATTGCCTTGGGCAGGTCCCGCTGAGGGTCTTTACATTCCTCGGCAGTAGTAGATATAGCGTCAAAACCAATGTAAGAAAAAAATACTGCCGAGGTGCCTGTAAGCACACCACTTATGCCATTAGGTAAGAATGGCTCCCAATGTTGTGGCTGTACATAAAAGGCTCCTGCTACTATTACCAGTATGATAATAGCCATCTTAAGCATTACCATAATATTCGTAGAGCGTTTCGACTCCTTTATACCTACATAAATAACTGCTGTAATAACTGCTGTAATAAGGAAAGCCGGAATGTCGCAGATGAGTTTAAAACTTCCTAAAGCAGGCGCATGTTGCCAGGCGAGCTTTGCCGCCTCGGTAGCGCCGGCCTTGGCAGTCCAATAGTCCATAGTGAGGTACTCGGGTATATGCATACCAAAGCCATTTAGCAAAGAAGTAAAGTAGTCGCTCCATGATATAGCAACCGCAATGTTTCCGATGGCATATTCCATTAGCAAATCCCAGCCTATTATCCAGGCTATCACTTCGCCAAAAGCCACATAAGAATAAGTATATGCGCTGCCGGACACCGGCACCATGCTGGCAAACTCTGCATAACACAGCGCAGAAAAACCGCATGCTATAGAAACGAAAATAAAAAGGAGTACTATACCCGGCCCGCCATCGAAGCTCGCCTTGCCTATAGTGGAAAATATACCTGCCCCTACTATGGCCGCAATGCCCATAAAAGTAAGATCGCGCGTGGTAAGCACACGTTTTAATGTCCCTGTGCTATGAGCCTCTAACTCGCCTGCTGCCGCTTCTTTTTCTATCTGCGCTATAGATTTTCTACGAAAAAAATCCTGCTTCATTTATATGTGTATAGTATAAAATAGTAATTAAAAGAAAATACCTGTACTTACATTTGCAGCGTAAAATAAAACATTATGAACAAGCAAGTAGCGGAATTTAATGAATACAGGGGCAAAATGAATGAAGTGATACTGGGAAAGAGCAATAAAGTGATAAACAGGCTCTTTAACCTGGACACAAATACTTATGCGGAAGGTGCATTAAGTACTAAAACCAAAGAGATGCTGGGCCTGGTAGCGAGCATGGTGCTACGCTGCGACGACTGTATAAAATATCACCTGGGAAAATGCCATGAAGAAGGTATAACTACCGATGAAATGTATGAAATATTTGCAGTAGCAAACATAGTGGGTGGCACTATAGTGATACCGCATACACGCAGAGCTGCAGAATACTGGGAAGCCCTGCAGGAAGGCTAGATATTCACTTCTTTTTTGCTTTTGTATGCAGCAATTACTTCTTTATATAATTGCTCATACATAGGCACTATGTGTTTCTTTTCAAACTTGCGGGTATGCTGTATAGCTGCTTTTTTGAACTGCTGTAGCCTGTCATCGTCACCAAGTATGTGTATGGCATGTTTAGCCATATCCTGTATATCGCCAACATTGCTGAGATAGCCGGTAACACCATGTTCATTGATCTCTGCAAGGCCACCCGAATTGGTAGAAATAACCGGCACTCCACAAGCCATAGCTTCCAGTGCAGAAAGGCCGAAGCTTTCATATTCTGATGGCAAAAGGAACAGGTCTGAGATACTTAATATCTCATCTATTTCTTCCTGCTTACCGAGGAAGCGCACTTCATTATATATTCCAAGCTGCCTTGCCAATTCCTCAGCCATCTGTCTTTCCGGGCCGTCACCTATCATCAGTAATTTTGAAGGAATGATTTCACGCACGCTCTGGAAAACCTTTATCACATCCTCTACCCTCTTTACCTTTCTGAAATTGGATACATGCGTAAGTATGCGTTCGCCGTTAGGGGCCAGCATCTTCTTAAAATGTTCTTTGTTGCTTTTATAGAAACGCTGTACATCTACAAAGTTGGGGATAACATGTATGTCCTTCTCTATTTTGAAAGACTTAAATGTTTCCTCACGCAGATTATTTGATACCGCAGTAATAGCATCCGATTCATTAATAGAAAAAGTAACTACAGGGGCATACATCTGGTCGCGACCCACAAGTGTGATATCCGTACCATGCAACGTAGTGATGAATGGGATATCCTTACCCGTTTTTTTTAATATTTCCCGGGCAAAGTAAGCAGCAGAGGCATGTGGTATAGCATAGTGTACATGCAATAAATCGAGCGAATTATTGGCAATTACGTTTACCATGGTACTGGCAAGTGCGCTCTCATATGGCGGAAAATCAAATAACGGATAAGTAGGTACCGAAACTTCGTGGTAATATATATTAGGGTGAAAATTAAGACGTACAGGTTGCTTATAAGTGATAAAATGCACTTCATAGCCCTTCTCAGAAAGGGCCATACCAAGCTCTGTAGCTAATACACCACTACCGCCAAAGGTTGGGTAGCAAACGATACCTATTTTCATTCTGCTATCTTTAATCTATGCCTGCAATAACAATGCCTGCCGTGCAAATATCAAATTAAAGTATGATTCTGTCTCTATAAGGCAATCAGCTTTAACAATAACAAAGCGCTTATTAATAAAGAATTAATCTTTCTTGGCATTGGCCAGCAAATAGGCGCGCACGGTAAGTCCTTTACTTTCACTTAAATGAGTGCGAGGCAGCATACCAATCAAAATGCCGTCCCAGTCATTTGCATTGAATTCGCTTGCAGCGTGAAGCCTATGGCATTCAGCACATGAGGCTTTATACAAGGCCATCCCTTCATTGAGCTGCGCTGGTGTATAGACGGTAGTGTCATTAAAATGGCTACGTGCCTTGGCAGGCTTGCCTGATATTGCCTTGCCTGTTTTGTTGGAACAATTGACCAGAAAAAACACTGTGGCAGATAAGGCTGCCAGCGTGCAGATTTTTTTCATGTATGAACATTTATTTCGTAAAAATACTGCTTTACTATTTGTTACGATATGCCATTATTAAGAAACAGCGTATTATTTTTATAAAATGAAATTTCGTTATCTTTTTATTGCTGCACTAATTCTTAATAGCAGCTGCTTTGCGCAGGATTCACTCATGTTTCGCAAAATAGCTGATGAAATATTATTAAGAGGAAACTGCTATAATAATCTGCATGTGTTGTGTAAAACAATTGGTCATCGCATATCAGGCTCACCGGAAGCTGCCAAGGCTGTAGAATGGGGAGAAAAGACCATGCAACAGACAGGTGCAGATAAAGTATGGCTGCAAGCGGTAGATGTGCCTCGCTGGGTACGTGGCTACGAAAACCTGCAACTGCAATATGGCAAGGGAAAATACAAGACTGTAAAAATGTTGTCGCTGGGTAACAGTGTAGGCACGAATGGCAAACCATTAACTGCAGAAGTAATAATGGTGAAAAGCTTTGATGAGCTGAACTCATTGCCTGCAGAAAAGGTGAAAGGAAAAATCGTGTTCTTCGATTATCGTTTCAGACAAGACTTCGTTAATACATTCCCCGGATATGGTGACGCGGTAAAATACAGGGGATATGGCCCTTCGGCAGCAGCACAGAAAGGCGCTGTGGCTATTATCATACGCTCTATGTCTACAGGAGCAGATGATGTGCCGCATACAGGTTCCACCCATTATGTAGATAGCATAAAGGCAATACCTGCTGTAGCGCTTGGTAATTTTAGTGCAGATACCTTGGAAACAGCTTGCACCAATGGCACGGTACATGCCAGGTTAGAGTCAAATTGCAGGATGTTGCCTGAAAGTGTTCGCTCCTATAATGTAATAGGTGAAATAGAAGGTACGGAACACCCTGATGATATAATAGTAGTGGGCGGGCATCTCGATTCATGGGACGTAGGCGAGGGAGCACATGACGATGGCTCCGGCTGTGTACAATCTATGGAAGTGCTGCGTACTATTAAAGCACTTGGCATACACCCTAAATGTACTATACGTGCAGTACTCTTTATGAATGAAGAAAATGGACTAAAGGGTGGTTTAGCATATGCCGACTCTGCAAAGACACATAACGAAAAACACATACTTGCCATAGAAACAGACGCAGGCGGTTTTTCGCCACGTGGCATAGGACTTGAAATGCCGGACAAGCAAAAAGAAAAAATATGCTACTTCAGGAAATTGTTCCTGCCATACGGTGTATATGATTTTGAAGAAAAAGAGGGAGGAGCGGATATAAGCCCCCTTGCAAAACAACATGTACCATTAGCGGGATTACTACCGGACTCACAGCGGTACTTTGATATACACCATACCAATAATGACGTGTTTGAAGCAGTAAACCACAGGGAACTAGAGTTAGGAGCCGTGACGCTTACTCAATTAGTATACCTGGTAAGTGAATATGATTTAAAATAAATAGAATGGCTGTAGCAGAAAGGAAGGAGACGATAATGAATAAGCTATTGCGGCGCCCATCAAGCGTTGTGGCAATATGCATTATATGTATTACCTGTCTTACAGCCATATTCGCTTACTTATTAGTACCTGACGGTACCCCGTTTGCAAACAGGATGATAGTCGAGCTCGGCGCAAAACAGCCTGGCTTTCGTAAACAATTACTACTGGTGCCAAAGAGCACCAAACAGGAAAGAAATTCTAAAATATCTGAATGGTTCAACGGCACCACATCCGACTATGATGCTGTACCACTAAATGCCTACACCTTTCAGGACGATAAGCTGATAGCCACGCACTATATAGATGAAGGCATGCAGGATACTATTATCTATCCATTAGCCAGATTAATACCAACCGAAAAGGCTAATATAAGTCTTGAGCAAAAGCGGCAGTACATAGCAGCGCAACAGATCATTCAGCGCACGTTTTATCTTGGTACAGACCGCTATGGAAGGGATATATTATCAAGGCTTATCGTGGGCTCAAGGGTAAGCATAGCTGTTGGGCTTGTTGCTGTGCTGTTATCACTTACTATAGGCATTATACTAGGCGCACTGGCAGGCTATTTTGGTGGCCTTATTGATAACATGGTGATGTGGCTGATAAATATTTTATGGGCCATCCCTACTCTTCTACTGGTATTTGCAATAACCCTTACTATAGGCAAGGGTTTCTGGGAAATATTTGTAGCCATAGGGCTTACCATGTGGGTGGGTGCCGCGCGCCTAATACGTGGGCAAGTGCTGGTGCTGCGTGAAATGGAATATATAACTGCCGCAAAAGCGATAGGTCTAAGCGATATACGTATCATCTTCCGACATATAGTACCCAATATTGCCGGGCCGCTAATGGTAATAGCAGCAAGTAATTTTGCCACCGCTATACTTATAGAAGCCGGGCTTAGCTTTCTTGGCTTTGGTGTGCAGCCGCCACATCCATCATGGGGTTTAATGATAAAAGAGCATTACAATTTCTTACTCACCAACAGGCCACTCTTGGCCATAATTCCAGGGCTTGCGATAATGCTGCTTGTGTATGCATTTAATATATTAGGCAATGCGCTGCGAGATGTGCTTGATGTAAAGGAATAACTATTACAAGATCATATTCTGTGCAGCAATCCACCCGCTGCTCCAGGCATTCTGAAAATTGAAACCTCCGGTTATACCATCTACATCTAATATTTCACCAGCGAAATATAAACCAGGGACTTTACGGCTTTCCATTGTCTGCGGGTCAATTTCTGATAATGTTACACCGCCGCAAGTGACAAACTCTTCCTTAAATGTAGTTTTACCTTTTACCTGGTAGGTATCGCGTATCAGCCGCTCAATAAGTTTATTCTGTGCAGAGGCAGGAAGTTCGCCCCATTTCACTTCATTGGTAATGCCGCTTTGTTGCAGCAAATATTCCCACAAACGCCGGGGCAATGAAAATGGATTTTTTGTTTGTACCAATTGTTTGCCCTGGTCTTTCCTCAGCTGTAAAAAGCTTTCGCGCAATTCCTCTTCTTTCACATCACCCAGCCAGTTTAGCTGCACCTGAAATTCGTAATTGCGCTGCTGTAATTCTCTCGCTGCCCATGCTGATGTGCGTAAGATGGCCGGTCCGCTAAGCCCCCAATGTGTTATTAATACAGGACCTTGTTCTGTTATTTTGGTGCCGGAAATTTTAATAGTTGCATTATTCACTACCACGCCCATTAGCTCTGTAATAGGATGCTTGGCTATATTGAAAGTAAATAGCGATGGCACAGGCGGTTGTATGGTATGCCCCAGTTGCTCTATCCATTTATATTGTTCTTTCTTGGGGAAACCTCCGGAGGCTATCAAGACCTTGTCTGCTGATACAGATGGCGCATCGGTAAAATGGATAATGAACTTATCAGCTGTTTTCTCTATTCTTTCTACAGACCTGTGATATAATATTTCAACCTTATTCCGCATTACCTCGTTCCACAGGCAATCAATAATAGTTTGCGAACTGTCCGTTACCGGGAACATGCGGCCATCATCTTCAGTCTTCAGTTTCACACCACGTTGTTCAAACCAGTTAACAGTATCCTGCGGACTAAAGCGATACAATGATTTACGCAATAGTTGTTTTCCCCTTGGGTAGCGTGTAACAAGTTCCGGAATATCAAAGCAAGCATGAGTTACATTACAACGCCCACCACCCGACACTTTTACCTTTTGCAGCACCTTACCCGTTTTCTCAAGTATCGTTACCTGTTGACCTTCCTTGTACGGAATATTAGCCGCGGCAAAACAACCGGCAGCACCGGCACCTATTATAGCTATATGCATTTACCTAAGCTTCATTATTTTCATTTGCAGCTGCTTTTACCTGCGCTTCTACTACAGCTATAGATACCATATTTACTATCTGCCGTACCGAGCTGCCAAGCTGCAATACATGTACAGGCTTACGCAAGCCGATAAGTACAGGACCAACAGCCTCTGCGCCACCCACTTCCTGCAACAGGTGGTAAGCAATATTGCCCGCGGCAAGATTAGGGAATATCAGCACATTGGGCGATTCATTTACCAGGTCAGAGAAAGGATAATTTTCCCTGAGCAAATCTTTATTGAATGCCACACCTGCCTGCATTTCACCATCTATGATAAGGTCCGGATGCATTGCCTTTATCTTAGCTACAGCATTGCGCACAAGAATAGCCTCTGGCGATGCACTGCTGCCAAAATTGGAATAAGATAACATAGCAATGCGCGGCTTGATATTTAAATGAGTTACTGTACGAGCAGTAAGCAAAGTAATATCCACCAGTTCATCTTCAGTCGGATTGAAGTTAACCGTAGTATCCGCAAAGAACAGTGGTCCCTTCTTGGTGAGCATAATATATAAGCCCGCCACACGTTTCGCATCAGGCTCCATACCTATTATCTCTAGCGCCGGGCGCAATGTATTTGGATACTGGCGGGTAAGGCCTGATATTAAAGCATCTGCTTCACCGGTTTCTACCATCATGCAGCCAAAATATGGACGTTCACGCATTACCTTGCGCGCTTCGTATAAATTATAACCGCGACGTTTACGTTTTTCAAAGAACTGTGCACCATATTCAGCACGCTTTTTATCAGAGCTTTCACTTAGCGGGTCTATAATTGTTATATCATGCAGTTGTAAGCCATTCTCTTTTATTAAGGCCCGTATCTTCTTTTCATCACCCAGCAGTATAGGTATTGCTATGCCTTCATCCTTTACTATCTGCGCTGCCTTCAGCACCTTCAGGTTTTCAGACTCTGCAAACACCACACGCTTAGGGTTTTGCTTTGCTTTATTTACCACAAAGCGCATAAGGTTATCATCGGAACCCAGGCGTTGGTACAGCTCATTCTCATACGCATCCCAATCACTTATTGGCTTCCTCGCTACGCCACTATCTATTGCAGCTTTAGCCACAGCAGGGGCCACAGTTACCAATAGTCGAGGGTCTATAGGCTTAGGTATAATGTATGTAGGGCCGAAAAACAAGCTTGTTTCATTATAGGCCACGTTCACCATATCAGGTACTGGCTCTTTAGCTAATGATGCCAATGCCTTCACCGCAGCCAATTTCATCTCTTCATTAATTGTTGTAGCACGCACATCCAGCGCTCCGCGGAATATATAGGGGAACCCCAGCACATTATTCACCTGGTTAGGGTAATCACTGCGGCCTGTAGCCATTATTACATCAGGCCTTGCCTCTATTGCATCTTCATATGGTATTTCTGGATTGGGATTTGCAAGCGCAAATACAATTGGCTTATCTGCCATACCCTTTACCATTTCTTTCGAAACTATATTGCCCTTAGATAAACCAATAAACACATCTGCACCTTTCATTTCGTCTTCAAGGCTCGTCATTTCAGCATCCTGGGCAAATTGTTGTTTATATTTATCCAGGTCTGTGCGCGAGCTGGTGATTAGCCCCTTACTATCGAACATATAAATGTTCTCTACCTTGGCCCCAAGCGCAAAATAAATTTTGCAGCAGGATATGGCTGAAGCACCGGCGCCACTCACTACAAATTTCACATCAGCAATGTTTTTGCCTACAAGCTCCAATGCATTTAGCAAGGCAGCCCCGGATATTATAGCCGTACCATGCTGGTCATCGTGCATTATTGGTATGCTTAGTTCTTCCTTCAGGCGTTTCTCTATTTCAAAACACTCAGGCGCTTTTATAT
>Ga0268266_10002461_pt1 | contig 19801 bp, 20 predicted proteins | sample KBSS13metaG_FD_190356 | JGI IMG/M metagenome (GOLD analysis project Ga0268266, IMG submission 190356) | Switchgrass rhizosphere microbial communities from Kellogg Biological Station, Michigan, USA - KBS S1-3 metaG (SPAdes) (version 2) | ecosystem: Host-associated > Plants > Roots > Rhizosphere... | reverse complement strand
ACCGGGTCGTGCTCGGCGTCAAGCCGGCGAAGATGCACTACGCCGGCCCGCGCGAGGCCGTCCTGCACGCGATCGTCCGCCGCAACTACGGCGCCACGCACTTCATCGTCGGCCGCGACCACGCGGGCGCCGGTGACTACTACGGCACCTACGACGCCCAGAAGATCTTCGAGACGATCGACATCGACGAGCTCGGGATCGAGCCGCTGATGTTCGAGCACACCTTCTGGTGCAACGAGTGCGAGGGACTGGCTTCGAACAAGACCTGCCCCCACGACCAAGACGCGCACCTGTTCCTTTCCGGGACGAAAGTCCGCGAGATGCTCGGCAACGGCGAAAGGCCGCCGCACGAGTTCTCCCGCGACGAGGTCGCTGACATCCTGATCGACGCTTACAAGGAGGACTGACGACGTATGGCTGGTGAGAAGGGCTTCACCCTCTGGTTCACCGGACTCTCCGGAGCCGGCAAGACGACGATTTCCCGAGTGCTGGAGGGACACCTGCGCGAGCGCGGCTCGAAGCTGGAGATCCTCGACGGCGACGTCGTCCGCGAAAACCTCTCCAAGGGCCTCGGCTTCTCGAAGGAGGATCGCGACACCAACATCCGTCGCATCGCCTTCGTCGCCGACCTGCTGAGCCGCAACGGCGTGCCGGTGATCACCGCCGCGATCTCCCCCTACAAGGAGATCCGCGACGAGGCGCGCCAGCTGATGGGCGACCGCTTCGTCGAGGTCTACGTCGAGGCTTCGGTCGACACCTGCGCCGAGCGCGACGTCAAGGGTCTCTACGCGAAAGCGTTCTCCGGCGAGATCAAGGAATTCACCGGCGTCTCCGACCCCTACGAGGCCCCGGAGAACCCGGAGTTCGTCTGCCACACCGAGAGCGAGACCCCCGAGGAGTCGGCCGAGAAGCTGCTGGCCTACCTCGAAGAGCGGGGCTTCGTGCCGGCCAAGGAGGCTGCTGCCGCTTAGTTCTCGCGGACAAGCGTTACGAGGGGCGGGGAGTCCCCCTCCAGACACATCTCGCCAATTGGCTCGATGTTGAGTGTCTGGAGGAGGACTCCCCGCCCCTCTGTCGTTCTTCCGAGGAGGTTCCAAGGCGGTAGGTTTCCCAGTCAACCGGAATCTTCTGTCAGGAGCTTGGATTTGAACCAGTCGCCGCAGCACTCCTTACTTCGCTCTGTCCTCGTGCGCGGGGCGCTTGTTGCGCTTGCGGCGCTCGTCGCGGTCTCGATGGTCTTTGCCGGCCAAGCCGAGGCTTCCGCTGGCGCCTATCGAGTGCTGCTGGCCGAAGTCGAAGAAGGGGGGGCCAAACGGCTGCAGGCGCAGGTCGCGGCGTTTCCTGACGTTGCCGCGGTCGACCTCGCCGACACCAGCCTGTTCACGCCGACCGCCGGCGAGCTGAAGGCCTACGACCTCGTGGTGAGCATCGGTGACAGCAGTTACGCCAACGAAGAAGCATGGGGCAACTCGCTGGCGGACTATGTCGATGCGGGGGGGATCGTCGTCCAGTCCGCCTACGACACCTGGATCGACGGCGAGCCGACGGGCCGCTGGGCGAGCGGTGGTTATCCGGCTCTGATTCCGGGCGAAACCGCCAACGAAGCCACCACGCTCGGGTCATTCGATGCGACGAGTCCGTTGATGCAGGGGATCGCACAGGGTTCCCTGGCCAGCGCGGGGTACAAGACCGAAAACGAGCCTGCTCCCGGCGCCAGCGTGGTCGCGCGGTGGATCGACGGGACCCCGGCGATCGCGATCAAGGGACGGGCGATCGGGATCAGCGCCTTCATCGGTGGCCGGTACGACGCACCCGGCGAACCGTCCTGGACGGGAAACTACGGGCAGGTAGTGGTCAACGCCGCGCGGATGCTCGCCCCTCCGTCTCTGACCGTCCTCAACTCGAACCCCGCCGGGGGCATCGTGACGAGCACCGTCAGCGGGATCAGCTGCGGCTCGGTCTGCTCGGCGAACCTCACCTACGGGAGCCCGGTCGGGCTCGTCCCCACGGCGAACAAAGGATTCGCCTTCGCGGGCTTCAGCGGAGCTTGCACGGGCTCGGCCTGCGCCCTCACGATGGACGGCGCGAAGTCTGTGGCCGCCAACTTCACCGCCTACAAGTTCGGCAAGGTCAAGCTGAACAGGAAGAAGGGAACGGCGAAGCTGACGATCAGCGTCGGCGCTCCCGGCGCCCTCGTTGTCAGCGGGAAGAAGATCAAGAAGCGCAGCAAGGTCGTCAAGGCGGCTGGCAAAGCGACGATCGCGATCGTCCCGAAGGGCAAGGCTCTCAAAGCCCTCGCCAAGACGGGCAAGGCCAAGGTCAAGGTGAAGCTCGCCTACACCCCGACCGGCGGGAGCACCTCGATCCTGACGAAGAGGATCGGGTTGAAGCTCGTCAGCTGAGAGCGGCTATTTGGCGAGGCGCTTGACTACCTCCTGGTCCGCTTCGACCAGCTTCTTCAGGCGCTTCTGAAACTCTTTGTCTGCGCGGCGTTCGGCGATGTGCTTTTCGATCGCCGCGCGGACAGCCTCCGACACCGGTATGCCGTCGGCCCGAGCGACGGTGGTCAGTTCCGCCGCCATTGGTTCGGGGAGTCGCAGGCTCGTCGCTTTGGTGGCCATCTTTACGGCGGCGAGATTACAGCATATATACCGTAAACTGCGTTGATGTCTGTAGTCGAGGTGTCAGAGACATGTGAATTAAGGTATTTATGCTTTAACATGCCTTGGCGATGCCGGCTCAAATCGCACTCCTGGGAGACCTCTACGCACTCGCGGCGAAGCAGCTGAAGACCTCCACCGACGAGTTGCTCCAGCGGGTCCCTCCCTTCGGCCATGGGTCGGCGCTGGTGCAGCCATTCCTCATCTTCGAAGAAGCCGTTCCGCCCCTGAGCCCGAGCGAACAGGCGGCTGTCTTCGGGGCCTGGATCGTTCGTCACAAGCCCTTCTCGAAGGAAAACCGCGAGATCGGCTTCAAGTTCATGCTGCTGATGCTCGAGCAGGCCGAAAAGCCGTGGCTCGAGCTTCCCCACGATGCCTTCGTGGTCGAGGAACTGCTCGACGCGGTCGAATCCGGAGCGACGAGCGTGGCGAAGTTCGTCGACTGGGCCTGCCTGCGGGTGAGGGTCGCCGAAGCCCTCGAAGACGAAGCTACGGCCTAGGCGGCACCTGCGGCTCGCCGAGGCCGTAGGTGTCGTAGGCGCCGAACTTGGCGAAGGTCTTGTGGGTGGGGCCGTGGTAGTCGGAGCTGGCGGTGGGGACGAGGTCGAGCTCGGCGCAGAGCTCGAGGAGGTGCTCGGTCTGCTCCTTGGTGTGGCTCGGGTAGAAGGCCTCGACGCCGTCGGGTCGCAGCGAGCGGATCAGGTCCTCGACCTGGTCGGGGTCCTTGACGTCCCAGTAGGGATGGGCGACGACGGCGCTGCCCCCGGCCTCGCGGATCGTCGCCACCGCCTCCTCGGCCGAGGGCCAGCGGCGGGGGACGAAGGCTTTGGCGCCGGGCACCAGGTACTCCTCGAAGAAGGGCCCGAGGTCGCCGGTCGCCCCGGCGGCGCGGGCGATGTGCGGCCGCCCGATCGAGTCGGCGGCGCCGGCCTCGCGGATCGCGTCCTCGAGCGTCAGGTCGAACCCCTCGCGCCGCAGGTTCTCGACGATCTCGCCGGCCCGGTCGCGCCGCTCCAGCTGGGCCCGGTCGCAGGCCGGCGCCATCTTCTCCAGGTCGATCCAGTAGCCGCAGACGTGGAGGTCTTCGGCGTACCGGTGGACGCAGGACATCTCGATCGCCGGCACCAGCTCGATTCCCAGCCGCCGCGCCGCCCCTTCGGCCTCGACCACGCCTGCGATCGCGTCGTGGTCGGTCAGGGCGAGCGTGGTGACCCCGGCCTCGGCCGCTTTCTCCACGACCTCGGCGGCCGGGAGCTGCCCGTCGGAGACCGTCGAATGGCTCTGCAACTCGATCAGCATCGGCCGCGCACCCTAGCGCCCCAAATAAATAGACTGCGCCGCCGTGTTCCAGAAGGTCCTCATTGCCAACCGCGGCGAGATCGCGATCCGGGTGGCCCGCACCCTGAAGGAGATGGGCATCGTCTCGGTCGCCGTCTACTCGGAGATCGACCGCGACGCCCCCCATGTGCGCGCGGCCGACGAGGCCTTCCTGATCGGCCCCGCGGTCCCGGCCGAGAGCTACCTGAACATCGCCAAGATCATCGAGACCGCCAAGGAGGCCGGCGCCGAAGGGATCCATCCCGGCTACGGCTTCCTCGCCGAGAACGCCGAGATGGCGCGCGCCTGCGCCGAGGCCGGGATCACCTGGATCGGCCCGCCGCCGGAGGCGATCGAAGCGATGGGCTCGAAGACCCAGGCGCGCGAGATCATGGAGCAGGCCGGGGTGCCGATCGTCCCCGGCTCGACCGAGGTCGCCGAGGACCTCGAGGCCGCCCGCAAGCAGGCCGACGAAGCCGGCTACCCGGTCGCCTGCAAGGCGGCGGGCGGCGGTGGCGGCAAGGGCTTCCGGGTGGCGATGACGCCCGACGACCTGCAGGAGGCCTTCGAGGGGTCTGCGAGGGAAGGCGAGAAGTTCTTCTCCGACTCGCGCGTCTACATCGAGCGCTACCTCGAGGACCCGCGCCACGTCGAGGTCCAGGTGCTGGCCGACTCGCACGGCAACGTGATCCACCTCGGCGAGCGCGACTGCTCGATCCAGCGCCGTCACCAGAAGGTGATCGAGGAGGCCCCCGGGCCGCACGTCGACGAGGAGATGCGCGAGCGGATCGGCAAAATCGCCACCGACGCGGCTGCGGCGGTCGGCTACCGCGGCGCCGGCACGATCGAGGGCATGCAGGTCGGCGACGAGTACTTCTTCCTCGAGATGAACACCCGCGTCCAGGTCGAGCACTGCGTGACCGAGATGGTCACCGGCGTCGACATCGTCCGCGAGCAGATCCTGGTCGCGGCCGGCGAGCCGCTCTCGATCGCCCAGGAGGACGTCGAGCTGAACGGGTGGTCGATCGAGTGCCGGATCAACGCCGAGGCCGCGCACAAGAAATTCGCCCCCGCCCCGGGCCCGATCGGCGATTCCTACCGCGAGCCCTCCGGCCCCGGCGTCCGCGTCGACTCCGGCGTCGAGGGCGGCTCCGAGGTGACGCCGATGTACGACCCGATGGTGGCCAAGCTGATCGTCTGGGACGTCGACCGCGAGAAGGCGACCCGGCGGATGCTGCGGGCGCTCTCCGAATACGACTCCGGCGGCCTCACCACCCTGATCCCCTTCCACGAGGCGATCCTCGCCACCGAGCAGTGGGCGAAGGGGGAGACCTGCCGCGACCTGATGGAGGACACCGAGTGGCTGAAGTCGACGGCGCCGGCCGACGCGAAGCCCCCGGAGCCCTCCGAGGACGGCGGCGAGGTGGTGGCCCGCGACTACAAGGTCGAGGTCTCCGGCAAGCTCTTCGACGTCAAGGTGATCGGCGAGGCCCCCGCGGGCGGCGTCGCCGCCCCGGCGGCCGGCAGCGGCAAGAAACCCCCGAAGCGCGAGCGCAAGGCGGGTGGCGGAGGAGGCGCCTCCAGCGAGGCCCTGATCGCCCCGCTGCAGGGAACCGTCTTCAAGGTCGCGGTCGAGCAGGGCGCCGAGGTCAACGAGGGCGACCTGATCTGCGTAATCGAGGCGATGAAGATGGAGAACGAGATCAACGCCCACCGCTCCGGCAAGGTCGAGGAGCTACCCATCTCCGAGGGAACCGCCGTAAGCGCCGGCGACACCCTCGCCGTCATCAAGTAACGCTCGGGCTTCTCAGCCTTTGCGTTTGTGGTGCCGTTTTTCTTCGCGTTCCCGTTCCTTCTGCCGTTCTTCTTCGCGCCGCTGCTTGTCGACCTTGCGCTGCTGCTCGCGGGTGAGCGGGAATTTCGGCGCGACTTCCTGGCAGGTGCGGCCGACGCAGGTCTCGAGGCGGACCAACTGGGCGTGGAGGAAGGCGCGGATCGGCGAGAGGTTGCGGACCCGGACGACGTTGTTCAGCTCGTAGGGGTCCTTGGTGATGTCGTAGAGCTCTTTCTCGCCGTCGGGCCACTCGATGTACTTGTACGGGCCGAGGCGAATCCCCTCGTAGTCCTTCGGCGGCGCGACGATCGAGGCGCTGGCGCCGTCACGGGTCCGGCGCTTCAGCTCCTTGACCGGCGCCCGCTGGGCGGTCGGTTCGCCGTTGGCTTCGACGTCGTTGGTCTCGACGAAGGACTCGAAGAGGAGCGGCCGCCGCGAGCGCAGCGCCGGGTCGCGCATGAACGGCACCAGCGAGCGGCCGTCGATGCTCTTGTCGGCCGAGGCGCCGGCCAGTTCGAGGATCGTCGGCGCGAGGTCGATGTTGGCGGCCAGCTCGCCGGTCGAGGTGCCGGGCTTGATCCCCGGCCCGCGGATCAGCAGCGGCAGGTGGGTGGCCGGCTCGTAGGCGATGAACTTGCCACCGGTCAGCCGGTGCTCCCCGTAGAAGAAGCCGTTGTCGGAGGTGAAGACGATGTAGGTGTTGCGCAGCCGGTGCAGGCCCCCGAGCGTGTCGACGATCAGTTTCACGCCTTCGTCGACCGAGCGCAGCGACTCCAGCGCCTTCTGGTAGTAGACGCGGTAGGTGTGGATCTCGTTCAGCGAGAGGTAGGGCGCTTCGCGGATGAAGCGCGGCTTGTCGTTGACGTTGCCCTCGTTGAACCCCTGCGAGCGGCTGTGCGGGTAGGGCGCGCCGGCGAAGGTGTTGTAGTGGCGCGTCGCCGGCTCCGGCCCGGCCGGGCGGCGGAAGTCGCCGTGCGGGGCGGTGTAGTCCATCTGCAGGTAGAAGGGCTGTTCGGGCGAGGTCTGGTTCAGCTCTTCCCAGGCGAGGGTGTTGAAGCGGTCGGTCTCGTAGAAGCACGGTTTGCCGTTCAGCGGCGCCGTCGGGCAGCCGAAGTCGTCGCGCTCGCCGTATTCGCGCGTTTCCCAGCTGCCGGGGTCGCCGATCGGCCCGTCGAGGACGCCGTTGTCGTTCAGCGTGTAGCCGTAGAAGTAGTGGTTGGTGTCGGCCCGCAGGACCGAGTGCCAGGCGCTCCACCCCGGCGGCACGTCTTTGCCTTCGTCGAACGGTTCGTCGCCGTAGCCGTTGAGGAACTTGCCGATGTGGATCGTCCGGTAGCCGGCCGCCTGCAGCCAGGTGGCGAGGTTGTGGGTGTAGGCGCCGCGGGCTTTGAAGCCCGTGTAGCCGCCGTTGGGCGGGACGTTGCCGCGGACGTTGTGGTTGTGCGCGTAGCGGCCGGTGAGCAGGCTGACCCGCGAGGGGCAGCAGAGGGGGTAGGGGACGTAATAGCGGTTGAAGGTGATGCCGCGACCGGCGATCAGCGCCTGCGTGTAGGGCATCGCCTGCACTTCGACGCCGCCGACGTTGAGGCTGGCGTAGAGCTGGTCGAGCGTCGCGTCGTCGACCTGGACGACGACGAAGCTCGGCTTCTGCAGCGCCGAGGGTTCCGCCGCCTTGGCCCCCTGCAGGCCGGCGAGGACGAGGCTCGCCAGCAGCAGGCAGAGGGCGAGCGCGATCGCGAACCGCCCCCGGGCACGGGCAGGCGACGAACTGGTCTGTGGAGCGTACGTCTGCATCAGTGGGTCAAGGGCGCGATGACACCCCCAAAACCGGCGCCTCACGCCTGAGTTGCGGCCTGAAAGCTAGAAGACGACGAAGACGCTCAGGACGCGCCGAGCTTTTTCACGGCTTCGCGGAAGTTTTTGACCGTCGCGCTGGGGGCTTTGCGCCCTTCCAGTTTCTCGCCGTGGCGGTTGACCCAGATCACCGGCACGTTCATTTTCAGCACCGGGGCGATGTCGGTGGTGTAGTTGCAGCCGATGTGCAGCCACCCTTTCTTGCCGCCGATCCGCCGCGCGCACTCTTTGAAGTGGACGGGGTCGGGCTTGTAGCTGCGCACCTGCTGGGCGGTGACGACGAGGTCGAGTTCGGTCCGCAGGTGGCGGCGCGAGATCCCCAGCAGTTTGTCGTCGACGTTGGAGACGATCCCGATCTCGTACTTCTTGCCGAGCCGGTCCATCGCCGCGTTGGCCTCGCGGAACGGCAGCCAGTAGGCGACGCTGTTGGGCAGGAACTGGGCCCGCGAGGGCTCCACCTCCCAGCCGATCTCACCGGCGACTTTGACGATCGTGCGGCGCAGCACCTCGGCGTAGAGCTCGTAGGAGCCGGCCATGATCTCGGCCTGCACTTCCATGAAGCGCTCGAGGAACGGCCCCTCTTCGAAGCTGAAGCCGTCTTTGGCCGCCTCTTTCTTGCAGGCCTCGACGATCCCTTTCTCCCAGTCGATGAGGGTCCCGTAGCAATCGGTGGTAACCCATTTGATGTTTTTGAGACTGGGAAGGGCCATGAGCGAGCGCGGCATTATGGCATTCGGGTAGTCTGCCGCGCGCGCCGCCCCCGGCGCACCTCTCAGATATGGACCTCCTCGAGTACCAGGGCAAGCAGCTATTCGCCAAGCACGGCCTCGCCGTGCCGAGCGGCGAGGTTGCCGACACGGTCGACGACGCCGTCGCCGCGGCGGAGAAGATCGGCTACCCCTGCGCGATCAAGGCCCAGGTCCTGATCGGCGGCCGCGGCAAGGCCGGCGGAATCAAGATCGCCCAGAACGCCGAGGAGGCGCGCGAGTACGCCGACGCGATCCTCGGCATGGACATCGTCGGCCCCCACGGCGAGGGACCGTTCCGCGTCGACCAGGTCTGGATCGAGGGCGGCTCCGAGATCGCCGAGGAGTACTACGCCTCGGTGATCCTCGACCGCGGCGAGAAGAAGCTGCTGGCGATGGTCTCGGCCAAGGGTGGGATGGACATCGAGGCGGTCGCCGCCGAGGACCCCGACGCGCTGGTCAAACGCCACATCGACCCGAGCGGGTTCGACGCCGCCGCGGCACGCGCGATCGTCGCCGACGCCAGCCTCGCCGAGGACGCCCTCGACGAAGCCGCCGAGGCGCTGGTGAAGCTGGCCGAGGTGGCGCGCGAGGAGGACGCGACCCTGATCGAGGTCAACCCGCTGATCGTCACCGCCGGCCGCGAGGTCGTCGCGCTGGACTCGAAGGTGACGATCGACGGCAACTCCCTCTTCCGCCACCAGGACCTGGCCGAGATCGCCGACACGGTCGACGACCCGCAGGAGCAGATGGCAGAGGAAAAGGGGCTCACCTACGTCAAACTCGACGGCAACGTCGGCATCCTCGCCAACGGCGCCGGCCTCTGCATGTCGACGCTCGACGTCGTCGCCCAGGCGGGCGGCGCCCCGGCCAACTTCCTCGACGCCGGCGGCGGCTCCAAAGCCGAGGCGATCGTCAACGCGCTGGAAGTGATCAAGTCCGACGCGAAGGTGAGCGCGATCCTCTTCAACATCTTCGGCGGCATCACCCGCTGCGACGAGATCGCCAACGGGATCGTCACCGCCTCGAAGCAGATCGACCTCGGGATGCCGCTGGTCGTGCGCCTCGACGGGACCAACTCCGAGGAGGGGCTGAAGATCCTCGCCGAGGCGAACCTGCCCAACCTGCATCAGGAGAAGACGATGCTGGACGCCGCCCGCCGCGTCGTCGAGCTCGCCGGGAGCGCCGCATGAGCATCATCGTCGACGAGGGCACGAAGCTCGCCGTCTCCGGCCTGACCGGCCGCGAGGGCTCCTTCCACGGGCTGCGCAACAAGGCCTACGGGACCGATCTCGTCGCCGGGGTGACGCCCGGCAAGGGCGGCCAGGACGTCGAGGGCACGCCGGTCTTCGACACGATCAAGGAGGCGGTCACCGAGGCCGGCGCCAACACCTCGATGATCTTCGTCCCCGCCCGCTTCGCCGCACCGGCGATCGACGAGGCGATCGAGTCCGGGGTCGAGACGGTGATCGCGATCACCGAGGGGATCCCGGTCCTCGACATGCTGAGCACCTACTGGAAGGCGAAGGAGGCCGGCGTCCGGCTGATCGGCCCCAACTGCCCCGGCGTGCTCTCGCCCGGCAAGGCCAACGTCGGGATCATCCCGGCCCAGTTCTTCGACCCGGGCCCGATCGGCGTCGTCTCGAAGTCGGGGACGCTGACCTACCAGATCGGCAACGAGCTGAAACAGGCCGGGACCGGCAACTCCTCGATCGTCGGCATCGGCGGCGACCCGATCGTCGGCTCCGACTTCATCGACATCCTCAAGCTCTACGAGGCCGACCCCGACACCGAGCTGATCGTGATGGTCGGCGAGATCGGCGGCGACGCCGAGGAGCGGGCGGCCGAGTTCATCGCCGCCGAGGTCTCGAAGCCGGTGGTCGCCTACATCGCCGGTTTCACCGCCCCGCCCGGCAAGCAGATGGGCCACGCCGGGGCGATCATCTCCGGCTCCTCGGGCACCGCCCAGGCGAAGAAAGACGCGCTCGAAGCGAAGGGCGTGCGGGTCGGCGAAAGCCCGACCGAGACGGCGGCGATCGCCGCCGAGATGCTCCGCTCGCTCTAGCTAGGGCGCGGCGCCGTAGTCAGGCTTCGGCCGCAGGGTCAGCCCGCGGACGATCGCTTCCATGCCCTTGAAGGAGCCGTAGGGGTTGACCGTTTCGATGAAGTCGGGGGCGGGGGGCGAGTTGACGACGACCTTCACCCCGCCGACGTCGACCCAGGCGGTGAAGGCGCTTGGCGCCTTCCTCGGGCAGCGCGCGTAGTCCTCTTTGTAGCCGCCGAAGATCGTCGCGCTGCCATCGGGGATCGTCACGGTTCGCGTCTGGGTGCACTTCCAAGTGGTGATGACCTTGGCGGTCCTCGAGTCGGCGAAGACGTGCCAGGTCTCCGGCGTCCAGGTGTCGAGCCAGATGGTGCTGTAGTCGACGGCGAGCGGCGGCTGTGGGGCTTCGGCACTGCCCATGCCGACGGGTTCTTCGGGAAGGGCCTCGCCGGAGAAGCCCGTCCGGAACAGCCTGTTCGGCGGCAGGCCGCCGCCGGGCCTGAAGGTGCGCCCGAGCCAGTAGACGGGGATGTCGATCGCCGGATCGTCGAGCCCCACCTCGGCGTCGGAGCGTTCGGCGCCCGTGTAGGGGGTCGGCTTGCGGATGTGCGCTTGCTGGGACGCCGCCAGCTCGGCGGCGACGCGGTCGTTGGTGGCGAAGGACGAGCCCATGGCGACGAGCACCGCGACGGTGTTGCCGCTGCGCCAGACGAGGAACGAGGCCTTCTTTCTGCCGCGGATCAGATAGGGGTACCAGGCCCGCGCCGTGTGGAAGAGCCGCGTCTGCGCACCGACCTTGACGCTGGTCTCGACTTCTCGCGGCCCGCCGGGAAGCAGGCGCCCGAGCATGGTGGGGGCCAGGTTCCAGGCGTCGTTGGTGGCCGCGGCGCTGCCGAGCGCGATCACGCCACTGAAGACGACCGGCGAGACCGGCTCCTGCCCGGGGATCGTGAAGCGGCTGTCGTAGGCGGCGATGCAACCCTTTGCGCGGTACTTGCGAGCGAACTCGGCAATCGGATCGGGTTTGTCGGAGGAGCGGGTGAAGGCTTCGCAGAGGATGCCGTCAGACCCCCGTCCCTCGCCGAGGTAACCGTTGCCGAAGCCCGGTGGCAGGTCGGGCAGGCGCAGGAGCAGGCGCGACTGGTCGACCTTCGGCGGGTGGTAGCCGCCCGCGCCCTCGGCGTCATCCGAGCCGCCGCTGAGGAGCGTGTAGATCGCCGCGACGGCGATCACCGCGAGGATCACGGCGGCAGGGCGGAGCGGGGACGAGAGCCGCATGCGGCGCGAGTATAGGCGGCTCTTCAGCCCTCGCAGGCAGGCGTCGGCGCAGGCCCGGCCGTTGCTAGATTCGTCGCCGATGGCCGCAGACACGATTTCCTTCGCGCGCGGCGCCCCGAGCGCCGACATCCTCCCCCACGAGCAGGTGCGGGAGGCAGCGGCGCGGGCGCTCGATTCCGACTGGGAAACGGCGCTCTCCTACGGCGTCGGGATCGGCCATCCGGGGCTCTGCCAGTGGGTCGCCGAGCGGCACGGTCACCTCGATCCCAGTCAGGTGATGATCGCCAACGGCTCGCTCGAGGCGGGGGCGATGCTGTTCCAGCACCTGCTCGGCCCCGGCGACCGGGTCGTCGTCGAGCAGCCGACCTACGACCGCACCCTGCTGCTCCTGCAGCAGATCGGCGTCGAGCTGGTCCCGGTGCGGCTCGAGGCCGACGGACTCGACGTCGCCCAGCTGGAAGCGGCGCTCGCCGAGGGACCGATCAAGTTCGCCCACGTCATCCCCAACGCCCACAACCCCGCCGGCTGCACGCTCTCCGAGGAGAAGCGCTGGCGCCTGGTCGCGCTCGCGGCCGAGCACGACTTCTGGATCTTCGAGGACGACCCCTACCGCGAGCTGCCCTTCAGCGGCTCGCCGCTGGAGACGATGCTGTCGATGGACGAGGGCGGCAAGGTCGTCCACGCCTCCTCCTTCTCGAAGACGGTCAGCCCCGGGGTGCGTGTGGGGTACCTGGCCGGCCCGGCGGACGAGATCAAGAAGCTCGCCAAAAAGGCGAACGAGACCTACATCTCGCCGAACATGCTGGCCGAGGCGATCGTCCTCGAGCTCTGCCGCAGCGGTGAGCTCGACCGCAACATCGAGTTCGTCAAAGGCGAGCTGAACGCCCGCTGCGACGCGCTGGTCACGGCGCTGCGCGAGCAGCTTCCCGAGGCCGAGTTCGTCGTCCCCGACGGCGGCTATTTCCTCTGGCTCGACCTGGCCGAGGGGACCGACACCGCGGCGCTGCTCGCCGAGGCGAAAGGCGACGGCGTCTCCTTCGTCGCCGGCCCCGACTTCATGATCTCCGGCGGCGAGAACAGCCTCCGCCTCTCCTTCGCCCCGGTCCCGGCCGACCGCGCCGCCGAGGGCGTCTCTCGCATCGCCGGCGCGCTCGAGCGCCTGCGCTCCTAGATCGGTTCAATCGCGCGGCGGGCTCGCCGCGCTCCGCAGCGCGCCTGCCGAGGCGATGACGACGAGCGCGATCGCGACGACTTCGACCGCGTCGAGGCCCTGGGAGAGGGCGAGGAACCCGATCGCCGCCGCGACCGCCGGCTCGAGGCTCATCAGCACTCCGAAGACCGCCCGCGGCAGGCGCCGCAGCGCCTCGATCTCGAAGACGTAGGGGATCGCGGTGCTGAGGACCCCGACCGCGGCGCCGATCAGCAGGTGGGAGGGGACGAAGATCTCGCCGCCGCCCTGGGCGAGGCCGAGCGGTGCCACCAGCAGGGCCGAGATCACCGCCGCCATCGTTGCCCCGTTCGGCCCGGGGCCGAGCGCCCCGACCCGGTCGCTCTGGACGATGTAGGCGGCCCAGAAGGCGCCGGCGGTGAGCGCGAAGACGACGCCGAGGGCGTCGACTCCCTCGCCGCCGCTGACGTCGGAGAGGAGGACGATCCCGATCGCGGCGAGCAGCACCCAGATTCCGTCGCGCCAGCGCCCTGAGCCGGCGATCGCGACGCCGAGCGGGCCGACGAACTCGAGCGTCACCGTGATCCCCAGCGGCAGCCGGTCGAGCGCCGCGTAGAAAAAGAGATTGACCGCGGCGACCGCGACCCCGAGCGCGATCACGTCGCGGTGCGGCCACTCCCGCGCCCGCAGCACGGCGCCCCGCGTGACCGCCAGCAGGACCAGGGCGCCGAACCCGGCCCGCAGGAAGACGGCCCCTGCGGTCCCGATCGAGTCGAAGAGCGTCGTCGCCAGCGCCGACCCGCACTGGACCGAGACGATCGAGGCCAGCACCAGCAGCGCCGCCCCGCGGGTTCCCGCCGTCTCTCTCGCGCTGTCCGCAGTCGCCGCCACCGGCGGATTCTGATCCACCTGGCGCCGGTCCCCCGTAGGTGGGGGCAAGTAAACGACCAGGAGGCACCCTCCAAATGGCTGAGATCAAGCAGCTCAAAGACCCCGTTTCGCGGCGGAAGTTCCTCGCGGTCGGCGGCAGCACCACCGCAGTGGCCGCCTTTCTCGCCGCCTGCGGCGACGACAGCGGCACGACCACGACCACCTCGACGATGGGGTCCGGGGGCGGCGCCAGCGAAACCGCCGAATTCGGCAAGGGCGACGTCGGCATCCTCAACTACGCCCTGACCCTGGAGTACCTGGAGACCGCCTTCTACGCCGACGTCGTCAAGAGCGGCCTCTTCAAGGGCGCCGACCTGGAGACGATCCGCAAGTTCGGTCGCGAGGAGGCCGAACACGTCGAAGCGCTGACCGCTGCGGTGAAGCAGCTCGGCGGCAAGCCGGCGCCGGAACCGAAAGCCGAATTCCCGCTGAAGAACGCGAAGTCGGTGCTGGAACTGGCCGCCACGGTCGAGAACCTCGGCGCCGCGGCCTACCTCGGCCAGGCGGCGAACATCCAGAGCCCCGAAGTCCTGGCCTCGGCCCTCGCGATCCACAGCGTCGAGGGGCGCCACGCCGCCGTCCTCAACACCCTGCTGGGTGAATCGATCACCCCGGACGGCGCCTTCGCCAAGCCGGCGGACGTGAAGACCGTCCTCAAGTCGGTCGAACCGTTCCTGGTCGAATGAGCCTGCGAGACAAAGGAGATATAGCGATGAAAGAGCAACTGAAGACTCCCGAGCTCGCGGCCGTCGAGGTCGACGTCGAGGGCGGTGACCTCTCCCGCAGCGACGTGATCCTCAAGGGCGCGCTCGCGGCCGGGGCGATCTACGGCTCGGCGATGGTCAGCCCCTTCGTCCGCAAGGCCCTGGCGATGTCGGAATCCGGCGACGTCGGGATCCTCAACTTCGCCCTCACCCTCGAGTACCTCGAGGCGAAGTTCTACGCAGAAGCGAAGAGCCGCGCCAAGGCGAGCGGGGAACTGAAGAGCCTCGTCAACCTGCTGGCCTCCGACGAGCAGCAGCACGTCGAAGCGCTGGCGGCGACGGTGAAGAAACTGGGCGGCAAGCCGGTGGCGGAACCGAAGTTCAACTTCGAATACAACGACACCGCGGGCTTCCTCAAACTGGCGCAGACCTTCGAGGACACCGGCGTCAGCGCCTACAACGGCGCCGGCCCGATGATCAAGTCGAAAGAAGTCCTGGCGGCGGCCGGCGGCATCGTCCAGGTCGAGGCCCGCCACGCGGCCGCGATCCGGCTGCAGAACAAGGAAGAACCCGCACCCGCGGCCTTCGACAGCCCGCTAAGCGAAAAGCAGGTCTTGAAGGCCGTCGAACCGTTCATCGTTTAGGCAAGTGCGAACGTAGGTAGCTGATGCCGGTGCGGAGAGAGAAGGCGGAGCGACTGGCCGACGAGGAGCTGATGCCCCTCGTCGGCCGCAAGGACCCGGAGGCGTTCGAGGTCCTCTACGACCGCCACGGCGGCGCCGCCTACTCGCTCGCCTACCGGATCGTCGGCGACCGGGCCGCCGCCGAAGAAGTCACCCAGGAGGCGTTCATCTCGGTCTGGCGCAGCGGCGCCCGCTTCGACGCGGCGCGCGGCAGCGTCCGCTCCTGGCTGCTGAGCGTCGTCCGCAACCGGGCGATCGACTTCCTCCGCAGCCGCGCCGGCAAAGCGCCGAAGCTGACCTTCGACGACGACGCGGTGCTGGAGCAGCGGCCGGCCGTGGAGCGGACCGAGGACGAAGCCCTGCAGCGCGAGACCGCGGCCGAGATCCAGGGCGCGCTCGGCAAGCTGCCGGGCGAGCAGTCGAAGGTGATCGAGCTCGCCTACTTCGGCGGTTTCAGCCACTCCGAGATCGCCCGGATACTCGGCCTGCCGATGGGGACCGTGAAGGGACGGATGAGACTCGGTTTGGAGAAGATCCGGGGAGAGCTCGCGGAGGGACTTGCATGAACGCTTCCGATCACACCCGCTGGAAGGAGGACCTCGCCGCCTACGTGCTGGGTGCGCTCGACGGCGACGAGGCGGCCGAGCTCGAGCGCCACCTCGAAGGCTGCGAGCGCTGCCAGGAGGAGATGCGCTGGCTCGAGCCGGCGGTGCAGGTGCTGCCGGAGTCGGTCGAGCGCCAGGAGCCGCCGCGGGCGCTGCGCGAGGCGCTGATGGCCGAGGTGCGCGACGACGTCCGCGAGGCGAAGGCGCGTCCCACCGCGGGCCGCCGCCGAGGCTGGCTGCTGAAGCCGGCGATGGGCTTCGCCGTCGTCGCCCTCCTGGTCGCCGGCGTCGTCGGCTACGAGGTCGGCAAAGACGGGTCCGGCGACGGGGGCGGCGCCAGCACCCTCGAACGCCAGGTCGGCGGGATCAACGTGAAGATGGTCCAGGAAGGGAACAGCGGCACGCTGCAGCTCTCGGGCGTTCACCAGCTTCCGCAGGACAAGGTCCTCGAGGCCTGGGTGGAACGCGAAGGCGAGGTCGAAGCGGTGCCGGCGCTCTTCGTCCCCGACCGCAACGGTCAGGCGGAGACGCGGATCGCCGACATGAGCGGCGTCGAGGTCGTGATGGTCACCGAAGAGCCGCAGGGCGGGAGCGAAACCCCGACCGGCGAGCCGATCATGACCATGGAAGTGCCGAGCTAGCTAGCGACCGTAGCGGTCGCTGGAAAGCACCAATTGCTCGGGAATCGCGGCGCGCGGCGGCGGCGCCGGGTCGGCGCGGACCGAGACGGTCTCGGCGACGCTGCGGCTGACCTCGTGATCGCCGTCGGCGGAGGCGATGACGACGCGCTCCTCGTCGGAGGTCGCGACCTTCCCCGCCAGGCCGGGATCCAGTCCCGCCGCCTTCAGGTAGTGCAGCAGCTCCTCGGCCTCGTTCTCGAAGCGCAGGACGACGACGTCGGCGCCGACCTCGACGTCGGCCAGCAGCGAGCCCTGCTCGCGGATTCCCTCGACGATCGGGTGGCCGTGGGGGCAGGTGGTGGCGTCGCCGATCGCGGCGCGCATCCGCTCCTCCAGCACCGGGCTCATCGCGTGCTCGATCCGCTCGGCCTCCTCGTGCACCTCGTCCCAGGGGATGTGCAGGACGTCGGTGAGGAAGCGCTCGATCATCCGGTGGCGGCGGACGATGTAGCTGGCGTGCTCGCGACCGGACTCGGTGAAGCCGAGCGACTTGTCCTCGTTGCGCTCGACGTAGCCGTCGTCGATCAGCCGGCCGATCATCTCGTGCACGGTCGGCGGCGAGAGCTGCATCGCGCGGGCGATGTTGGCGCCGGTCATCGGCAGCCCGGCCTCCTCCAGCCAGAACATGATCTCCAGGTACTCCTGCTCCGCGACCGTCGCGTTCTCAGACGACACAAGCTCTCCTTAGGGCCGGCGTTCCATCAGCGAGGAAACGACCGCCTCGTAGAAGCCGTCGCCCATGCTGCCTTCGGTAACGGTGACATTGTCCCAATTCGGCAACGCGGCCCGCAGGCCGGCGTCGTGCTCGGGGCCGTTGGCGACGAGGAAGAAGCGACCGACGGCCGCCGCGACCTCGAGGTCCTCGACCGAGTCGCCAACGGCGATGCACTCCGCCGGGTCGTAGCTGCGGGCGCGGGCGTGGCCGGCGACCGCCGCCCCCTTGCTGACCTGCCTGGGGACGAGGTGGTAGGCGTGGGTGCGGCCCTCGACCGTCGGCATCGGCCGGCCGATCGCGCCGTTGTCGAGCAGCCGCAGGTCGTCGTCGCCGCGCTCGTGCAGCAGCGCGTTGGCCGCCTCGACGTCGACCTTGCCGCGGAAGAGGTGGGAGAGGACGCGGCCGTGGTGCCAGGGCGAGTGGTACTCGAGCCGGCCTTCGAAATGCTCGAAGAGCAGCTTCGGGATCCCCCGCTGCTCGATCTGCTCGTAGATCGTGCCGTCCTCGCTGGGCGCCATCTCGCCGGTCATCAGCGTCGTCTCGCCCTCGATCGCGAAGGCGCAGCCGGCCTCGTAGATGTAGGAGGCCTGGCCCATCAGCCGCGCCGCCTCGTGCACCTGCGGCTCGCGGCGGCCGGACATGATCACGACCTCGGCGCCGGCACGGTGGCAAGCCTCGAGCGCCCGCGCCTGCGCCAGTGAGAAGCCGCCCTCGGGGTCGCGGAAGAGCGAGCTGCCCTTGCCGAGCAGGGTCCCGTCGAGATCGGTGTAGACGCAGCGGAGCGGCATCGGCGCGGTCGCTACCGTAGCGGGCATGGCGTGGCGGCTGGCTGACAGGACCCTCGACCTGGCGCGGCCGATCGGCGCCGGGATCGTCAACGTCACCGTCGACTCGATGTTCGAGGGGGCGCGCAGCGGCACCCCCGAACAGGCCGTCGCCGACGGGCTGGCACTGGCCGAGGCGGGCTTCGAGATGCTCGACGTCGGCGCGGTAGCGGCCAAGGCGGGCCCGCCGGTCTCGCCAGCGGACGAGGCCGCGGCGCTCGTCCCGGCGGTTGAGGGCCTCGTCTCGCAGTTGCGTGGTTCCTTTCGGACGGATAGCGACCGAAAGGAACCGCGGAACGGGGTGGGCGTGCCTATTTCGGCCGACACGTTTTCGGTCGAGGTGGCGCGGCGGGCGCTTGCCGCGGGGGCCGAGGTCGTCAACGACATCTCCGGCGGTTCGGAGGAGATGTTCGAGCTCGTCGCCGCGACCGGCTGCGGCTACGTGCTGATGCACATCGAGGGACCGCCGCGGGTAGATCGCCCATGGCGCGACTTCGGCGACGTCGTCGACCACCTGCGGGCCTGGTTCGAGGGGAGAATCGAGCTGGCCCGGGAGCTTGGGGTGGCGGAGGAGCAGATTGCGATCGATCCCGGACTCGACTTCGACCTCAGCCCCGAGCAGGACCTCGAGATCCTGCGGCGGCTCGGCGAGCTGCGCGCGCTCGGTCTGCCGCTCTACGTCTCGCTCTCGCGCAAGGACTTCATCGGCGCCGTCCTCGCCGGCTCCTGGGAGGAACGGCTGCCCGCTGGCGAGCGCGAGTGGGGGACGGTGGCCGCGGTGACCCTCGCCGTCCGCGAGGGCGCCGACGTCCTCCGCATCCACGACCGCTCGTCCCTGCAGGCGATGCGCGTCGCCGCCGAGATCGTGAGCCCGGCCTGATGGCGCGCGGCGGGAGCCTGCTCGCCACCGAGTGGGCGGTCGCCATCGACCCCGCCCGGCGGGACGGGCGGATCGTCGCCGAGTCCTCCGAAGAGGAGCGGCCCTCGCGGCCGGCGCCGCTGCCGGCCGAGCTCGATCCGGGGTTCGCCGCGGCGCTCGCCCGGGTCGGGATCGAGTCCCTCTACACCCACCAGCTGCGCGCCTACGAGACCGCGGCCGACTCGAACCTGGTGATCACCAGCGGCACCGCCTCGGGCAAGAGCCTCGCCTTCAACCTGCCGGTCCTCGACGGGATCGCGGCCCGTCCCAAGGACCGGGCGCTCTACCTCTACCCGACCAAGGCGCTGGCCCAGGACCAGGCGCGCAAGCTGGCCCAGCTGCGGCCGCCGAACCTGCGCGAGGCGATCTACGACGGCGACACGCCGCGCGAGGACCGGCCGGCGATTCGCCGCAAAAACAACCTCGTCCTCACCAACCCGGACATGCTCCACGTCGCCGTCCTGCCGAACCACAAGAGCTGGGGCGACTTCCTCGCCAACCTCCGCTGGGTGGTCGTCGACGAGGCCCACACCTACCGCGGCGTCTTCGGCTCCCACGTCGCCAACGTCCTGCGGCGGCTGCGGCGGCTGGCGCGCGCCTATGGCGCCGAGCCGCGCTTCCTGCTCGCCTCGGCGACGATCGCCAACCCGGTCGAGCTGGCCGAGAAGCTGGTCGGGACGCCGTTCGAGCTGATCGACGACGACGGCGCCCCGCGCGCCGGCCGCGAGGTGGCGATGTGGAACCCGCCGCTGATCGACGAGAAGAGCGGCACCCGGCGCTCGGCGCTCTCCGAGGCCGCCGACCTGCTCGCCGAGCTGGTCAGCCACGATGTGCGGACCA
>Ga0268266_10002460_pt1 | contig 19801 bp, 23 predicted proteins | sample KBSS13metaG_FD_190356 | JGI IMG/M metagenome (GOLD analysis project Ga0268266, IMG submission 190356) | Switchgrass rhizosphere microbial communities from Kellogg Biological Station, Michigan, USA - KBS S1-3 metaG (SPAdes) (version 2) | ecosystem: Host-associated > Plants > Roots > Rhizosphere... | reverse complement strand
CTCGAAGCAACCAGTGCGCAGGAAAAGTCGATCGGCGCCTTCGTCTGCCGGGACGAAAGGGCTAGTGCGCAAAGCGCCGGGCCGCTGCGCGGCATTGCGGTCGGTATCAAGGACATCATGGATACCGTGGATTTCCCGACCGAAATGGGCTCGCCGATCTACCGGGGATTTCGGTCGCGGGGCGACGCAGCCGTGGTGATGATGCTGAAGCAGGCGGGTGCGACCATCCTGGGCAAGACCACGACGACGGCGTTTGCCTCATCGGATCCGACGCCCACGCTCAATCCGCACAATCATGGCCACACCCCCGGGGGATCGTCGTCCGGCTCGGCGGCGGCGGTCGGGGCCGGCATGATCCCGCTCGCATTGGGAACGCAGACCGGCGGCTCGGTGATCCGCCCGGCGTCGTTCTGCGGCACCGCCGCGATCAAGCCGTCCTACCGTTTGCTGCCGACCGTCGGCGTGAAATGCTATTCGTGGACACTCGATACCGTGGGCCTGTTCGCGGCCGGCGTTGACGACGTGGCGCGCGGGCTTTCCGCGATGACCGGCCGGCCTGAATTGTTGCTGCCGCAAGACATTCCGACGCCGCGTATCGGCATCGTGACGCAGGATTTTGCCGATGCACCGGAGGCATCCGGTGGCGAAGCGCTACAGATTGCGACCAAGGCCGCCCAACGCGCGGGCGCCTCGGTGCGAACGCTTGCCTTGCCCGAGATCATCGCGGAAGCGTGGCGCGTGCATCCGGTGATCCAGGAATTCGAGGCGCATCAGGCGCTCGCCTGGGAATACCGTGAGAATTACGACGCGATGGCGCCAAATCTCCGCGGACGCCTCGACGAGAGCAAGGGCGGGACGCCGGCCGACTATGACCAGGCCATGGATGTTGCGGGTCGCGCGCGGCAGGCGCTCGCCAAGATATTCGATGATGTCGATGTGATCTTGACCCTGTCGGCGCCAGGCGCCGCGCCGCATGGATTGGGCTCGACCGGCGACGCCCGTTATAACCGCCTGTGGACGCTAATGGGCGTGCCCTGCGTCAATGTCCCGGCTTTTGTGGCGGAAGGCAATTTGCCCGTCGGCGTGCAGGTGATCGCGAGATATGGCGCCGATGCGAAGGCCCTGGCGGCGGCACGTTTTGTCGAAAAGGCGCTGAGGTCGTAGGGCGGATTAGCGTAGCGTAATCCGCCAGTCTGTTCGAACCGATCGGCGGATTACGACTTCGCCTAATCCGCCTACAGTAGCACGCGCATGAGGCTACGATGATCGGGATTCTTACTTCGCGCCGATCCGGCCCTCGGTGCCGGTCTGCAGCCGCTTGATGTTTTCGCTGTGCTTCCAGAACAGCAGCAGCGTCAGCACGACGAACAGCGACGCCAGCGCAGGGTGGCCGAACCACCACAGGAACAGCGGCGTGATGAAAGCCGCGACCAGCGCCGAGAGCGACGAGTAGCGCGTGGTGAAGGCGGTGGCGAGCCAGATCAGGCAGAACATCAACGCGGCCGGCCAGAACAAGCCGATCAGCACGCCGATATAGGTGGCGACACCCTTGCCGCCGTGGAATTTCAGCCAGACCGGAAAGAGGTGGCCGAGGAATGCGCCGAGCGCAGCCAGCATCGCCGCATTCGCCCCGCCGTAATAACCCGCGATGATGACGGCGACCGTGCCCTTCAGCGCGTCGCCAATGAGCGTCGCTGCGGCGAGGCCCTTGCGGCCGGTTCGCAGTACGTTGGTCGCGCCGATATTGCCGCTGCCGATCGAGCGCAGGTCCTGCGTGCCGGCCAATCTGGTCAACACCAGTCCGAACGGGATCGAACCAAGCAGGTAGCCGATCAGGAAAGCGACGACGAGGAATGCGTCAGACATTGCGGCAGCTCCCACCGCGGCCCGTTCGGGACGAATCAGACGTGTTCATAAACCGTCCGCCCGCTCACAATAGTACGCACGACGCGGCCCGAAAAGCGGGCCTCGTCGAACGGCGTGTTCTTGCACTGCGATTTGAGGTCGGCGGGATCGAGCACCCAGGGTGTGTCGGGATCGATCACGACCACGTCGGCCGGGGAACCGGCGCGCAGCGTACCGCCGGGCAGGCCCAGCAGTTCCGCAGGGCGCGTCGACATCGCACGTATCAGCGTCTTGAAACTCATCTCGCCATTGTGGATCAGCCGCAGCGCTGCCGGCAGCATGGTCTGCAGCCCGACCGCGCCGGCGGCGGCTTCCGCGAACGGCAGCCGCTTGACCTCGACGTCCTGCGGATTGTGATCCGACATCACGACGTCGACCAGGCCGGAGGCGACGGCCGCGACCAGGGCGAGGCGGTCTTCCTCGGTGCGCAGCGGCGGCGACAGTTTCAGGAAGGTGCGATAGGGGCCGATGTCGTTTTCGTTCAGCGTGACGTGGTTGATCGACACGGAGGCGCTGACGTCGAGACCGGCATCCCGGGCGCGCTTGAGGATTTCCAGCGACTCCAGCGAGGACAGCGAGGCGGCGTGATAGCGCCCGCCGGTCAGCGCCACGAGGCGCATGTCGCGTTCGAGCATCACTGCTTCGGCCGCATTCGGAATGCCGACGAGCCCGAGCCGCGCCGCGAACTCGCCCTCGTTCATCACGCCTTCGCCGACGAGGTCCGGGTCCTCGGTGTGGTGCACGATCAGCGCGTCGAAATCGCGGGCATAGGTCAGCGCACGGCGCATTACCTGCGCGTTGGTCACGCTCCGGTCGCCATCGGTGAAGGCCACAGCACCGGCAGCTTTCAACAGCCCGATCTCGGTCATCTCCTCGCCGCCGAGGCCTTTGGTCAGGGCGGCCATCGGGTGGATGTTGACGATCGCGGTGTCGCGCGCGCGGCGCAGCACGAAGTCGACGGTGGCCGAATTGTCGATGACCGGCGAGGTATCCGGCTGGCAGATGATGGTGGTGATGCCGCCGGCGGCTGCCGCCAGGCTGGCAGAGGCAAACGTCTCGCGGTGGCTGGCGCCGGGCTCGCCGACAAAGGCCCGCATGTCGATCAGCCCGGGGGCTACGATCTTGCCGGCGCAATTGATGATGTCGGTGCCTTCAGGCACGCCGGCGGCGCCGATGCCGCGCTTGGAGTCGCGGATCGTGCCATCGGCAATCAGGACGTCGCCGGGGCCGTCGAAATCCCGGGAGGGATCGACGACGCGGGCATTGGCGAGCAGGATCGGGCGTCGGTCGGTCAGCATGGGTCTCACGCGTTCGGCAGGTTGCGGGCGAGCGCTTCCAGCACCGCCATCCGCACTGCCACTCCCATTTCCACCTGTTCACGGATCAGCGATTGCGCACCGTCAGCCACGATCGAGTCGATCTCGACGCCACGGTTCATCGGGCCCGGATGCATCACCAGCGCGTCCGGCTTGGCGTAGGCGAGCTTCTTCTGATCGAGACCGAAATAATGGAAGTATTCGCCCGATGACGGCACGAACGAGCCGTTCATGCGCTCACGCTGCAGCCGCAGCATCATCACGATGTCTGCGCCATTGAGACCTTCGCGCATGTCGCGCGCGACCTCGACGCCCATCCGCTCGATGCCGCGCGGCAGCAGCGTGGAGGGGGCGACGACGCGGACGCGGGCGCCCATGGTGTTGAGCAGCAGGATGTTGGAGCGCGCCACCCGCGAATGCATCACGTCGCCGCAGATCGCGATCACAAGCCCTTCCAGCCGGCCTTTGTTGCGGCGGATGGTCAGCGCGTCCAGCAGCGCCTGGGTCGGGTGTTCGTGGCTGCCGTCGCCGGCATTGATCACGGACCCGTCAACCTTGCGCGCCAGCAGTTCCACCGCGCCGGAGGCGTGGTGCCGCACGACAAGGATATCCGGGTGCATGGCGTTGAGCGTCACCGCCGTGTCCATCAGCGTCTCGCCCTTGCGGATCGAGGACGAGGACACCGACATGTTCATGACGTCGGCGCCGAGCCGTTTTCCAGCCAGTTCGAACGAGGATTGGGTTCGGGTCGAGGCCTCGAAGAACAGGTTCACCTGGGTGCGACCGCGCAGGGAAGTGCGCTTTTTGTCCACCTGGCGGTTCAGTTCGACATATTCCTCGGAAAGGTCGAGCAGGCCGGTAATATCGGCAGCGGAAAGCCCCTCGATTCCCAGCAGATGCCGGTGACCGAGGACGAAGGTCGATTTCGATGCAGGGGTCATTAAAGCCTTGCTATAGGCAGAGATGCCACGCAGGGCAAGCTTCAAATCCCGCCTCCGGACTTATCCACTAGCGCTTCGGCGACACGGTAAACGGGGCCTTCCGGTGTTCCCGGGAGGCGATTTCCGCTAGGATGGCCGCGATGCATCAGGCCATGAAGAACGCGGGGCTTTTCATTCAATCCGTCCGGATCAAATTGCGGGTATTGGCGATTGCGGGCAGGGGCCTGGGAAGACGGATGGCATTCGCGGCGATAGTTGCGGCCGGTTGCCTGGCGAACGCCGCAGCGCAGACGCCAAAACTGCCGGCCGGCTTCGTCTATCTGCGCGACATCGATCCGACCATCATCCAGGACATGCGCTACGCCGGCGCCAACAATTTTGTCGGTCGCCCGCTCCGGGGATATCAGGCTGGCGAATGCGTGGTGAAGCGCGAGGTCGGCGCGCTCTTGAAGAGCGTGCAGGAAGAGCTTGCGCTGCAGAACCTGTCGCTGAAGATGTTCGACTGCTACCGGCCGACGCGCGCGGTTGCCGACATGGTGGCCTGGTCGCGCGACGGCCGCGAAACGCCGGCTCAGAAGCGCTACAATCCGGCGTTCAGCAAGGCCGACCTGTTTCGCCTGGGCTACATCGCGACCCATTCGGGCCATTCCACCGGCGCCGCGCTCGACCTCTCTCTGGTCGATCTGAAAGCCGACAATTCGGCGGTGTTCGATTCCGCCAAGGACTATGGCGACTGCACCGCCAATGCGAACCTTCGCGCACCTGACGGCAGCGTCGACATGGGCACCGGCTACGATTGTTCCGACGTCAAGTCGCACACGGCGGCAAGATCCATCACCGCAGCCCAGCGCCGCTGGCGCGAGAAGCTGGTTCTGGTGATGGCGCGGCGAGGATTTGTAAACTATTCGAAGGAATGGTGGCACTTTTCGCTGCCGGGAGCGGGCCGGCAGGCCTATGATTTCCCGATCACACCGCGGAAGTGATTCACGGTTTTGGGATCCGCCATGAGCCCGGCAACATTTGCGACCCACGAGGTCTTCAATCAGTCGCCGCCATTCGAAGATGTCGACCTCTTCGCGCTCGATCGGCCCTTGGTCGACGCAGTTGCCGCCAATGGTGGAACTGCCGCAGAGACCGAGTTGTCGGCGTTCGGCAAGCATTGGGGCTCGGCGGCGATGGCGGAACGCGGCCGCGTTGCCAATGAGAACACGCCGAAACTGCGCACCTTCGATTCCAGAGGCAATCGCCGCGACGAGGTCGAATTCCATCCCGCCTATCACGAGCTGATGGCGCACAGTGCGCATGCCGGCGTGCACAATTCGACCTGGAACGCGGCAGGCAAGCCGGCCGGCGGCGCATCCGAAGTAATACGCGCCGCGAAGTTCTACATGGCTGCGCAGGTCGAGACCGGACATCTCTGCCCGATCACCATGACACGTGCATCGGTCGCGGCGCTGGCGGAGCAGCCGGATCTCCTTTCCCGGGTGATGCCGGTGCTCGGCACGCGGAGCTACGATCCGGCGTTTGCGCCGTGGTGGACCAAGCGCGGCATGACGCTCGGGATGGGCATGACCGAGAAGCAGGGCGGCACCGATGTCCGCTCCAACATGACGCGGGCCGAGCGCGACGGCGGCGCCTACCGCATCACCGGGCACAAATGGTTCATGTCGGCGCCAATGTGTGACGCCTTCCTGGTGCTGGCGCAGGCCGAGGAAGGGTTGAGCTGTTTCCTGATGCCGCGCTTTGCGCCCGACGGCTCCGTCAACGCGATCCGGTTCCAGCGGTTGAAGGACAAGCTCGGCAACCGCTCCAACGCCTCATCTGAAGTCGAGTTTCATGGCGCCTATGCCGAGCGCGTCGGCGCCGAGGGCAAGGGCATCCGCACCATCATCCAGATGGTGCAGTTGACGCGGCAGGATTGCGCGATTGCTTCCGCCGGCCTGATGCGATCGGGCCTTGCGCACGCGCTGCATCACGCGCGGCACCGCAGTGTGTTCCAGATGCATCTGGCCGATCAGCCGCTGATGCAGGCGGTGCTGTCGGACATGGCGCTGCATGTCGAGGCCACCATCGCGCTGGTGATGCGGCTGTGCCGTTCGTTCGACCGCGCGCCCGTCGACGCCAGGGAAGCCGCCTACATGCGGCTGCTGACGCCCGCCATCAAATACTGGGTCTGCAAGAGCGCGCCGGGCTTTCTCTATGAAGCGATGGAATGCCTGGGCGGCAATGGCTACGTGGAGGAGGGCATTCTGGCGCGGCATTACCGGGAGGCGCCGGTCAACGCGATCTGGGAAGGCTCCGGCAATGTGATGTGTCTCGACGTCCTCCGTGCGCTGTCGCGCGAACCGGACACGGCGTCCGGCATCGTGCATGAGCTGACCGGCGAGACGCTCGGATTGCCGGGCGCCGGCGAGGCCATCACCTTCATCGGCAAGGCGTTCCGCCGGTCGGACAGCGAGCGTGTGGCGCGGCTGGCGGTCGAAAAGCTGGCGCTGCTGGCGGCTGCTGCCGCGCTCAATGCGGTGTCGCCACGGCATGCGCAGTTGTTCGCCGCCACGCGCCTTGCCGGGAATCACGCAGGCATGTACGGCGCTGTCGATCTGGCCCATGACGATGTAGGCGACCTGCTGGGGCGCGCGCTGCCGTGAGCACGCTGGTGCCGCCACGGCTGGGCATGACGAAGAAAATTGTCTCACCAATGAAAGCCGTCTGATGGACTCCCTTACCTCCACAAGTGCTGCCGCAGTTCCGCCGGCGATCCCCGACCAGCCGCCGCGCGTCTGGAAGTTCTGGGGCACGGCGCTGTGGGGACTGTTCATCTTCGTGGCGATGTTCCTCGGCCAGCTCGCGGTCATCGCCTACTTCGTGCTGCGGCAAGGCGGATCGTTCGACGTCGCCGAAGCGATCCGTGTCGTCGGCGGTGGCCTGACCATCTCGCTCTCGGTTATCCTGGGATTGCCGGCCGTGCTGCTGGCGACCTGGATCGCGATCCGTCCGACGCGGATATCCTTTACCGATTACCTGGCGCTGCGCTGGACCTCATGGCGCAACTTCTTCATCGGCCTTGCGGCGCTGGCCATCCTCGTCGGCGCCTGGGATCTGCTGTCTCGGGCGCTCGGGCGCGAGGTGACGTCGGGCTTCATGGGCGACGTGCTGAAATCGGCGCAGGCCGACGGCGCCTTGTGGCTGCTCGCAATCGCGTTCTGCGTCGCCGCGCCGATGTGGGAGGAGATCTTTGCGCGCGGATTTCTCTATCGCGGCTGGTCGGAATCGAAGCTCGGCGTTGCCGGCGCCATCTTCCTGTCGTCGCTGGCCTGGACCTCGCTGCATCTGCAGTACGACTGGTTCTTTTTCGGCGAGGTATTTTCGATCGGGCTCCTGCTCGGTTACCTCCGCTACCGCACCAATTCGCTCTGGCTGACCATCGTCCTGCACGGCATCAACAATCTGGCCGCGACGATCCAAACTTTCTGGCTCGCTGGCTGATTTTTCTGATATTGGGTGGACGTTCGTTTCGTCGACGCCCTGAGGTTGTTACCAGAGCGATGCTGGATTTGCGTGATAGAAATCGGCCGAGCTCGGTAACAGCGCAAGCGCCTAGAACGTGGGATTTCATGGAAACCACGTTTGCCGCACTGGTCGCTTACGGTGTCTATGGCCTGGTTAGCGGGCTCGCCCTTGTCGCTCTGGTGGCCACGCAGGGTAGCGCGGCATTGCCTCCGGTCGGGGCGCAAGCGATACCGAGTGGGCCAGAGTGTATCTCAGGGATAGCAGGAAGTGCGGCAACGATTGTCGTGCTCTGGGTCGCCATCCGGATGGCACGGCGCGACTTCTCTGAATACCTTGCACTGAACTGGCCGACGCGCGACGAGGTCATGGCGGCCTTTATGATCGCGATCATGCTGTGGATCGCTCAGATCGTCGTATCGTCTTTGATCTCTCCGGCGGTACCTTCGACGGGCACACATCTTTCGTTCAGCAGCAACGGCGAACTGTTGATCCTGTTTGTCGCAATCTGTGTCGTAGCGCCAATCGTGGAAGAGTTCACATTCCGTGGCTTCATCTTTCGCGGCTGGTCTGAATCCTTTGTCGGTCCGACCGCAACCATCGTGCTGACGGCGGCGATTTGGGCGGCATGCCACACCCAATATGATTGGTGGGCGCGCGGTTGGATCTTTCTGTCGGGTCTTGCGCTCGGTTACTTTCGCTGGCGGAACAATTCGACCTGGCTTGCGGTGATCGTTCACTCGGGCATGAACTTGTCTTTCTTTCTGACAATGCGAGTTGTCTAAGGTCCCATCGCCGCCAGCGCGATCGCGATCGGCATCGTCATCGCCGCCAGAATAGTCTGCAACGTGATGATCTGCGCGAGCAGCGGCGCGTCGCCGCCCATTTGCCGCGCCAGCACATAGGCACTCGATGCGGTCGGCACTGCCGAACAGATCGTCACGACTGCGAGGTTGGAGCCAGTTATCCCGAACTGCAGCGCCAGCGCGACCGAGATCGCCGGCATCAGCACGAGCTTGAGCAACACCGCGACGCTGGCGGCAAGGCTCGGCCTGAACAGGCCCTCGAGCTGCAGGCCGGCGCCGGTCACCAGCAGGCCGATGGCCAGCGAGGAGCGGCCGAGCGCGTCCGCCACCTCGTGCCAGAGCCTGGGCAGCGGAACATGGGCGACGTTAAGCGCCAGTCCGATCATGCAGGCCCAGATCAGCGGATTGCTCACCACAGTCACGACAATCGAGCCGGCTGAGCGCTTCTCCGGCGAGGCGTATTGGGCAAGCACGGTAACACTGAGCACGTTGGCCAGCGGAACGATAGCGATCATCGCAACGGACGCCAGCGCCAGCCCGAGATTGCCGAACAGGCTGCCGGAGACGGCGAGCGCGACATAGGTCTGCCAGCGTGTTGCGCCCTGGAAGATCGAGGTAAAGGCAGGGCCGTCAACGGCGCGTCGAGCGAGCAGGGGGCGCAGCGCAAGACAGACCAGGGATATCGCGAGCGTCGAAAGCAGCAGCGCGCCTCCGACGCCGCCGACCGGCACGGTGCTCAGATCGGCCTTGACCAACGTCTGTATCAGAAAGACCGGGAGCAGCACGTAATAGGTCAGCCGTTCCAGCCCATGCCACTGCGTCTCGGGCTGTATCAGCGTCCGCTTCAGGATGAAGCCGAGCACGATCAGCAGAAACACCGGCAGCAGCGCCGCAATGACGACCGCCATCGCTCAGGTATCCCCGCGCAACTTCGTCAGCCGGTCCAGCGCCCCCTGCAGGATGAATATCGCGGCGTGCTCGTCGATCACCTCGGCGCGTCGCGCGCGGGAAACGTCCATGCCGATCAATTCGCGCTCGACGGCAGCCGTCGACAGCCGCTCGTCCCACAGCGCGATGGCAAGGCCGGTGAGGTTGGAGAAATTGCGGGCAAATGCGCGGGTCGATTGCGCGCGAGGGCCCTCGCTGCCGTCCATGTTGATCGGCAGGCCGAGCACGAAGCCGACCGCGTTGCGCTCGCCCGATATCGAGAGCAGCCGCGCCGCGTCTGCCTTGAAGGCCTTGCGCTGGATGGTTTCGACGCCGGTCGCGAGCCGGCGGTCGGGGTCGGACACGGCAACGCCGATTGTCTTGGTGCCGAGGTCGAGGCCAACAAGGGCGCCGCGCTCGGGCCAGTGCGTGACGGCTTCGATCAGGGGAAGGATGGGGGCGGGCATCACCCCGCATAACACCGGCTCGTCATGGGCGCAAAGCCGATCATGGCGTGGCGTCCATGCGGGAACGCCACGCCATCCGTCGTTACGTCTTACCGGATCGCCACCGGGTTGATCATGCTCTGCACGCCGCCCTTGAAGCGCGGCTGGCCGAGCACGAACAGGAACTCATAGGCTTTGTCCTTGGCGAGGTCCGCCGTATTCAGCACTTCCATGATGTAGGTGCCGTTCATCGGCAGCAGGATCTGGTGCACCTCGAACACATTCTTGCTCTCGAACGGAATCACCTCGACGCCCCAGGTGTCCGCACCGACGGCGACGACGCCCTTGCCGGTCAGATATTTCGCGCCTTCGACACCCAGGCCAGGCTCCCCGGAGTTGAAGCGCTTGTCATCCTTGCCGATGAGGCTGGCCCAGCCGGTGTGGAAGAGGACGACGTCACCCTGCCGGATCTCGATACCCTGCTTCTTGGCGGCTTCCTCGATCTCCTTGACGTTGAAGGCGGTGCCTTCCTTGACTACGTCGGTGCCGAAATGGGCAGCCATGTCGAGCAGCACGCCGCGCGTCACCATCGGCGGGATCTTGTCGACGCCGAGCTTTTTCAGTCCGGTAGGATCGGCGAAGTCGAGCAGCTTGTTGCCGTTGTAGTAGACGTGCTCGACTCCGATATGGCCGAGACCATCGAGCTGGCTGCCGACGCCGACCCAGCCCTCGATGATGTCGTCATTATAGGTGGTCTTGCTCGGTCCGAGGCCAGGAATACCGGCCTGGCCCGGCTGCACCACGGTGATCTTGAAGGCGCGGGGCGGATAGGCGGGCATCTTGGAGTCAACGGGGAAGCCGAGCGCGTAGGTCTTGCCGGTCTTCACGAGTTGCGCGGCTTTGAGGACGAGTTCGGGCGTCATGTAGTTGGCGGCGCCGATCTCGTCGTCCGGTCCCCATTTCGATTTCGTCCAGTCTTGAGCGCTTGCCGTTCCGACCGTACCCAACAGGGCAACAGAACAGCACAATACGAACGCTGTGCGCATCGCAGTCCCTCCCAGAGTTGACGTTATGGTTTTTGGTAGCCAGCGCCTCATACTAATGGAGTAGAGCGCGGCGTCGAAAAATTTCTGGAGTCAATGTGGGTGGTGCGGTGGAAAGCCGCAGCAAAGTGACCTGCAGCGGAGTTTCGCTTTGTTACAAAATTGTGGTGCAGAAATTTCGCGCAGCGGAAGTCGATGATGGATAGTTTGAGCTTGTTCGGTCTCTTCGCGGTCACCGCGATGCTGGTGGCATACGCGCTGGAGGAGCGCAGCCACTGGTTCATCCTCGCCTTCGCCGGCGCTTGTGCGCTCGGATCGGTCTACGGATTTCTGCAAGGCGCTTGGCCGTTCGGGCTGGTCGAGGCGATCTGGGCCGGCGTTGCGTTGCGGCGCTGGCTCATCAAGCGGCGATAACCTCATTGCTGCGCAGGCAGGACGCGAAGCCCTGCAGCGCGCTGTATTGATGTGCGCTGTGGCGGGTGATGAAGAGCGTCTCGACCCCGGACTGCGCAGGATTTAGCGTGTGAATGCCGACGGTGTCGTTTCGCCCGACCACGGCGCGCGGCAGCAGCGTTACGCCCATGTCGGCGGCGACGCAGCCGATCATGCCGTCGAGCGTGCCGAGTTCGAACCGCGCGGATGACGGCCAGCCGAATTCCGAGAATATCTGCTCGAGCCGCTGCCGGTAGGTGCAGCCGGTGCGGAACACCAGTGCGGTCGGCCCGGATTCCGGTGTGCCCGCGCGCAACGCGGCAAGATTCGGCCAGCGCCGCGCCGTCACCAGCACCAGTTCTTCGCGGAACGCGACGGTCGCGTCGAGTTCGGCATGGTCGATCGGGCCCGCGACGAACGCGCCGTCCAGCGTGCCGTTGAGCACGCCGGCCACCAACTCGGCCGTCGTGGAGGTTCGCAGGGACAGCCGCACCGCCGGGAAGCGGCGATGGAATTCGGCGAGCAGGGTGGGCAGCCGGACGGCCGCCGTCGTCTCCATCGATCCGATCGCGAGCGGTCCCTTCGGCTCGCCATCGTCGCGCGCGGCGAGCAGCGCCTCACGCGATAGCGCGGCCATCCGCTGCGCGTAAGGCAGCAGCCGGCGGCCGGCGCCGGTCAGCGTCATGCCGCGACTGTGCCGCTCGAACAGCGCGGTGCCTATCTCGGATTCCAGCGCTTTCACCCGCTGCGTGACGTTGGACTGCACGGTGTTGAGTTCATCGGCGGCGCGGGTGATGCCGCCCAGCCGAGCGACGGTCGAAAAGGTCAGGAGGTCGCTCAACTCCATGGCGTGCTCCGTTTCATTTTAGAGATGTTTGAATTCTCTAGTATTCATTTTTAGAGAATGGTAGTTCGGCATAATCTGGCTGTCTAGACCTGAAGGAAGCGACATGCCGATATCGACACCGTTGACCGCGCGTTTGGGCATCCGGCATCCGATCCTGTCGGCGCCGATGGACTTCATAGCGGGTGCGCGCCTCACCAGGGCCGTCAGCGTTGCCGGTGGATTTGGGATTCTCGGCGGCGGCTATGGTGACAGAGCGTGGCTGGAGCAGGAGACGGCCAAGCTTGCCGATGCATCCGATCCCTTCGGCATCGGCTTCATCACCTGGAGCCTTGCCAAGCAGCCGGCGCTGCTGGACATCGCGCTCGAAGCCGGTCCGCGCGCAATCATGCTTTCGTTCGGCGATCCAAAGCCGTTTGCGTCGCGCATCAAATCGTCGGGCGCGCTGCTGATCTGCCAGGTGCAGGACGAGGCGATGGCGCGGCAGGCGCTGGATGCAGGCGCCGACATCCTGATCGCGCAGGGAACGGAGGCCGGTGGTCACGGCGCGTCGCGCACCACGATCGACATCGTACCGGCGATCGTCGATCTCGCCGCCGGCCGGGTGCCGGTCGCGGCTGCCGGCGGCATCGGCGATGGCCGTGGGGTCGCGGCGATGATGATGCTGGGTGCATCCGGCGTGCTGCTCGGCACGCGCTTCTATGCCAGTCAGGAATGCGATGGTGCGGATGAGGCGAAACAGCGGATCTGCGCGGCGTCGAACGGCAACAGCGTCCGCGGCATCATCTTCGATCTCTCGCGCAACAATGTCTGGCCGGCGCCGTTCACCGGCCGCTGCCTGATCAACGATCATGCGCGGCGCTGGATGGGGCGCGAGGTCGAACTGTTGCAAAATGTCCAGACTGTCGCGGCGGAATATGCGGCGGCGAAGGCCGCCGGCAATTTCGATATCGCCGCTGTCATTGCTGGCGAAGCCGTCGGACTGATCCACGATATCCCGCCGGCGGCCGAGATCGTCGACAGGATCGTCACCGAAGCGGAGCAGATATTGAACGGACGACGAAACTCCGTCGCCGCCTGATCTTCATCTACCTTCAACCAAGCGAGCAAAACCATGTGGCCAGACCGCCGGATCATCGACCTCTTCAAGACCGAATTTCCGATCGTGCTGGCGCCGATGGCCGGCATCATGGACGCTGACCTCGTGATCGCGGCGGCGCAGGGCGGGGCGCTGGGCTCGCTGCCTTGCGCGATGATCACGGCCGAGAAGGCGCGCGAACAGGTCAACATCATTCGCCAGCGCGTCTCTGCGCCGGTCAACATGAACTTCTTCTGCCACACGCCGGTCGACGCCGATCCGGCGCGCGAGGCCGGATGGAAGGCGCGGCTCGGCGACTATTACAAGGAGCACGGCATCGATCCTTCGGCGCCCGTCAACGCCGCCAACCGCGCGCCGTTCGATGCAGCGATGTGCGCGGTGGTGGAAGAGCTGAAGCCGGAGGTCGTCAGCTTCCATTTCGGCCTGCCCGATCGTGCGTTGCTCGAGCGCGTCAAGGCGGCCGGCTCGATCGTGATGGGCTCGGCGACCATCGTGAAGGAAGCGATCTGGCTGGAGGAGAACGGCGCCGACGTCATCATCGCGCAGGGCGCGGAGGCCGGTGGTCATCGCGGCATGTTTCTGACCGAGAATATCGCCGAGCAACCGGGCACGTTCGCACTGGTGCCGCAGGTGGTCGATGCGGTGAAGGTCCCGGTGATCGCCGCCGGCGGCATCGCCGACGGACGCGGCATCGCGGCGGCGTTCGCGCTGGGGGCTTCAGGCGTGCAGATCGGCACCGCGTATCTGCGCTGTCCCGAGTCGAAAGTGACCGTCCCGGCGCGCGCGATGCTGGCGCAGGCGGATGACGCATCCACCGTCATCACCAATGTCATGACCGGCCGCCCCGCGCGCGGCGTTGCCAACCGCGCGATGCGCGAAGTCGGACCGATTTCACCCCATGCGCCGGCGTTCCCACACGCCGCTACCGCGCTCGGGCCTCTGAAAGCGGCAGCCGAGAAGCAGGGCAAGGTCGACTTCACCAACCTCTGGGCTGGCCAAGCGGTACGGATGGGCCGCGAGATGCCGGCGGCGGAGCTGACCCGTTCGCTCGCAGGTGCCGCGCTAGCGCGGCTGGCTGCGCTGGGCGGCTAGCGCCGTGCGCGTGAGGTCGGCTTTGCCGCCAGCACCCGCGCGATAGCAGACCTCGACTGATGTCCGAGTTGGGCCAGATGCCGGAAGTATCGCCGTTTAGGTGGCTTGGTGTTATTGCCGTCAATAGATGATCGCCACGGTCGTCACCACAATAAGAATGACAGTTACGAGCGCCCCTGAAACATAGAGAATGGTTCTGATGCTGCCGCCTTTGGCGGCGTTGCCGCCGCGCAAATAGACCGCAACGTGGACCAGACGAATTGCAACATAGACCCATACGAGCGTTGCAAGTGTCGCGGGTCCTACCCCCACCATCATAGCCAGTACAGTCGGAACGACAAAAGGCGTCAGCGCTTCCACCGCGTTCATGTGGACGCGATCGATCCGGTACAGCAAGTTGTCGTCATCGGCCGGCAGGACAGGTCCGGAGAGTGCGCCGGCCCTGCCTTTGGACGATCCTGAATGGACCGCCAGCAAAATCGACAGGAGGCAAAGGACGAGCACTCCGACAATGCTAAGCGAGTAGGCTGCCATACCGGCCTCCGTAATAACGATCACTTCGCATGGGACACGCGAGCATCATGCCTCGCGGGCAATCCGCTCGGCGAACCGTTTCAGGTAGAGCGGCCAGCCCTGATCGCCCTCGACGCCATCGCGTGCGCCTTCCCAACCTTGGCCATGTCGTTCGAGGTGGCGGTGCTCAAGCTCCAATCGTGTCCGGCTTGGCGTTTCGGCGATGAAGCGCACTTCCCATTCACTCGTCTTGTCGGGGTCGGTTTCGATTTGCCAGCGCGGGCTGATGTCCCAGCTTAGGAGTACGCGATTGGGCGGTTCAAAAGCCAACACACGCGCCCAGTGGCATTCGCTTCCGTCGACACCCCGATCGTAGACGTGTCCGCCGACCCGAGGCTCGAACACGGTCTCGGCGATGGGGACGGAGAGCAAATTGTGCTCGCGTGGCTTGAAGCTGCCGAAGTCTTCGGTAAAGACCTTGAACGCGCGCTCGATAGGCGCCTCAACCACGATGGATTGCTTGACTGGCGCGGCCGATACACGTTTGCTCATTGCTGGTCCTCCACTGATTTTTTTTCGACGGCCACTTTGTAAGCTGCAAGTGTGCTGCTCCAGAACCGGTCAAGCCAGGCACGCATCTGGCCGAGGCCCGCTGGATCGATGTGATAAATGTTGCTAGCCCCCTTCGGCTCGGCACGAACCAAACGAGATTCACGCAGCACCTTGAGATGCTGAGAGACGGCAGACTGGGAGACCGTCAGTTCTCGGGTGATTTCAACGACGGTGCGAGGCCGCGCCCCCACCAGTTCGAATATTCGTCTGCGGGTCGGATCGCCGAGAGCGGCCAGTTGCACGCTATCTTTAACCACGGCCAACGCCCGATGCCTGGCCATGCGTCCCGGATATTGCCACCGCTTCACGGGGGCGGATTCCTACACAATGATTAGCCATAGCTAATCATTAGCATAGGCTAATGATTGCGTCAAACGAGACGGATGTCCGGGAGGGACCCGGAAGCGGTAGTCGCGTTTTGTGGCACACGCGCGCTGTCGTGGCAGCGTGTTCCTAAAACGCGTGGACCCAGGCTTCGGGGTAGAGCGCGTAGGCGTTGCCGCGCCGGGCGAGCCGCGAGAAGGCCGGGAAGTGCAGATGCATCCCGGCAATGAGAACGCCGTCGGCGGAGACGCGGTCGAACATGCGCTTGCGCGCGGTCGCGGCCGCGGCGAGATCGGTGTCGAAGGCCATGCCCGCTTCCGGAAAAGCGGTCTGCACCTCCGGTACGTGCACCGTGTCGCCCCAGATCATCAGTTGATCGTTACCCGAGGCGATGAGATAGGCGGTATGGCCCGGCGTATGGCCGTGGCTAGGCACGGCGGTCACGCCGGGAAATACCTCGCCCTCCCTGAACAACCGCGTCCTGCTCTTGTAGGGCGCGACTTGTTCACGGCCGGCCTGAAAGTAGAGCTGTGCCGATCGCTCATCGACCTTTGCCATCGCGCCGTCGTCGAACCAGTGCGCCAGCTCGTTCTCGTGCATCACGAGTTCCGCATTCGGAAACAGAAGCTGTCCGTTCGACATGTCGGTCAGGCCCGCGGAATGATCCGGATGCATGTGGGTCAGCAACACCGTATCGATCGACTTCGGATCGATACCGGCCATAGCGAGGTTGCGCTGGACGAAGCCGGCCGTGGGCTGCAGGTAGTTGCCCGAACCGGTGTCGACGATCGCAATGCGCCCCTTTGAGTGGATCAGGAAGGTGTTGACGCTGGTTCGCCGTGCGGGCCGGAACGCATCGGTCAGGAGTTGGCGCGCCTTCTCGATATCGACATTGCGCATCACCTCGAGGGTGCCATCGAGATAGCCGTCGCTGATAGTGGTGACGACGATGTCTCCGATCTTGCGGTGATAGACGCCGGGAATCTGATGGGAGGGTTGCGGCTGCATATGGAAAGACCTTGATACGGGAAGATTGGGGACTGTTTGGGAATGGTCAGGTTCTGTCAGGCGCCGACCGATCTCAGGAACTCGTCGATGCAATCGGATAGCAGATCGGGGGTTTGCACCGCCATATAATGACCGGTGCGGATCTCGACGTAGCGGGCGCCGGGAATGGTGTTGGCCACGCCTTGCGCCAGTGCCGGCGGGCGCACGCGATCGAGGCTGCCGCCGATCACGAGGACCGGGCAGGCAAGCCTGGCGAGTTCGGCCTGCATGTCGGCAGCCGCCAGCATTCGCCAGATCGTGGCATAGCTTGAGGGATCGTTGCCGAGCCATCTCGTCCGGAAGCGCTCGAACCGCTTGATGTCCTCGCGAAGCTCGGGAGCGTAGCCATTGAGCATGGCATCCTCGACCGCTACTCCCATGCCGCCAGCCTCTATCTTTGCGAGGCGCTCCAATGCCGGAGCGCGGCGCTCCGCTGCGATGCCGGTGGCCGGGCTGCCGACCGCCACGGCGCTGGTGCGCTCCGGATAACGGGCCGCGAAGTGCAGGGCGATCGCACCGCCGACGGCTATTCCCGCCAGCGCAACCTTGCCGCCGATGCCGAACTTTTCGAGCAGTGCGGCGATGTCGTCGGCCATCGTATCAAGCGTGAGTTCGCCGCGAACCTTCTGCGACAATCCGGCGCCGCGGGTATCGTAACGCAGCACACGGCGAGATTTTGCGAACCTGGGCGCGACATCGTCCCAGCTTTCCAGCGAGCCGCCCATTTCGTGAACCAGCACCAACGTGCGGTCGCCGCCGCCGCTCAGCTCGCAACGAAGTCCGGCCCCGTTTGCTTCAATGAAGTCCATGCTGCGCCCCCCGCGGCTTCTTTGTTTGATCTTCTTGTTTGTCACGGCGAGCGACTGGCCGGTCAGCCCGAAAATTCGAAAGTCCAAGATACCGGAGACGCCACGAATCTCAAATTTCTTTGGATCGGCGAGCAGAATGCAATGGGTTTTCGCGCCTGCAGGCCGCGCGGCGAGGGCCGCTTGCCTCGGCCGCGCTAACACGCCGCCTGAACCGGCAGTTTGTGTCGCAGGACGGTGTCGGGTCTAGTGCGCCGGTTCGTCGCGCCTGACGTCGAGATGCTCGACTGCCAGCGACCGGTAATGCGCAGCCATCTCCTTGTAATGCTGCTTCGAGATGGGATCGGTCGCGCTTTCAGCGCGGCGCTCGAACATTTCCGCCTTTTCCTGCAGGATTTTCGCCTGGGACATGGCCTGCTCCGTTCGTCAGGTTAGACAGGCGAGGTAGACGATCGCTGCGCCGAGTACGGCCCCAATTGACCAGAGGGCGGGATCCCAGCTTTCCGGTCTGGCACTGCCGTTTTCGATGGTCGGCATGACACGGCCTCCAATTGTCCGGCCGTGACTACATTCCCTGTCTGTTTCAGGAGGACTACGTGGGGGCTGAAAATGGTTTCGCCAAGGCCCTTTTGCGCAGCAAATGGGCGCTTCGCGCACGATCCCGTGCGCTGGTGCCTGCGCCAGCCGTATTCAGGTCCTCCACGGGGATTGCCGGCCCTGCGGCGCGTTCCCCGTGGTTGCGGCGCAAAAGCGGCCTCTGCTATACGGCGGGTGCGAATTCTCCGTTTGAGGTCTATAATTATGTCTGTTGATGCCGCCACCGTTCGCCGCATCGCGCATCTGGCGCGAATTGCGGTTACCGAGGCCGAGGTTCCCCATCTGCAGGGCGAGTTGAACGCCATGCTGGATTTCGTGGAACAGCTCTCGGAGGTGAACGTGGACGGCGTCGAGCCGATGACCTCGGTGACCCCGATGGAAATGAAGAAGCGTACTGACGTAGTCAATGACGGCGAGATCCCCGACAATATCGTTGGGAATGCGCCGGAGACGCAAAATCATTTCTTCCTGGTGCCTAAGGTCATTGAGTAACTCCACCTGGAGATCGGAAGTCCGATGTGTCTGCTCTGCGACGATGAAAAGGCCTACCAGGCCTACATGAACTATCTCGACGCGATGGAGCGGCAGGGCAAGGCCGCCGATCCCGACAAGGCGATGGACGCTGTCCTCGATCAGCTTGAGGCCAATGAAAGGACCAGGCCCAGGTCCGACGATCCCGCCAACGACAAGACGCTTTCACCGTTCTTCTGCAGCCCGATCAATAAATGACCGACCTGACATCCCTGACGATCGCCGAGGCCCGCGAGGGTCTCGGGAACAAGTCGTTCACTTCGCTTGAACTGACGGACGCGCATCTTGCTGCGATCGAAGCGGCGCGCTCGCTCAATGCCTTCGTGCTGGAAACGCCTGAAAAGGCCCGCGAGATGGCGCGCGCGGTCGATGCGAAGATCGCTAGGGGCGAGGGCGGTCCGCTGGCCGGCATTCCGCTTGGCATCAAGGATCTGTTCGCGACCAAGGACGTGCGCACCACCGCGTGCTCAAAAATCCTCGGCAATTTTGTGCCGCCTTACGAATCGACCGTGACGTCGCAGCTCTGGCGTGACGGCGCCGTTATGCTGGGCAAGCTCAACAACGACGAATTTGCGATGGGCTCGTCGAACGAGACCTCGTGCTTCGGCCCCGTCGTCAATCCGTGGCGGCGCGAAGGTTCCAACACGACGCTGGTGCCGGGTGGCTCCTCCGGCGGATCGGCGTCCGCCGTCGCGGCGCTGCTCTGCATGGGTGCGACCGCGACCGACACCGGCGGCTCGATCCGCCAGCCGGCAGCGTTCACCGCTACGGTCGGCGTCAAGCCGACCTACGGCCGCTGCTCGCGCTGGGGCATCGTGGCGTTCGCGTCCTCGCTCGACCAGGCAGGCCCGATCGCGCGCACCACGCGTGACGCCGCGATCCTGATGCGCTCGATGGCAGGACATGACCCGAAGGACACAACGTCGGTCGATCGCGCAGTGCCTGATTACGAGGCCGCGATCGGAAAGTCCGTCAAGGGCATGAAGATCGGCATTCCCAAAGAGTATCGGCTC
>Ga0268266_10002459_pt1 | contig 19815 bp, 17 predicted proteins | sample KBSS13metaG_FD_190356 | JGI IMG/M metagenome (GOLD analysis project Ga0268266, IMG submission 190356) | Switchgrass rhizosphere microbial communities from Kellogg Biological Station, Michigan, USA - KBS S1-3 metaG (SPAdes) (version 2) | ecosystem: Host-associated > Plants > Roots > Rhizosphere... | reverse complement strand
CTGCTCGCGGTCGCCGCTCTGCCGGTGGCCGTGGGGCTCTCCGGCGACGAGTACGCCGACCCGGTCGCCTTCGACGATGCCTACGGCAAGGCGATGCTGATCTGCGCGGTCCTCCTCGCTGTCGGCGGAGTCGTCTCGTGGCTGACGATCACCCACGGGCCGGTGGTCGCACCGGACGACGAGCGCGAGCCGGTGTCGTCGCGCCACCAGCTGGACTGCCCGAACCGCGGTCACTGACCCCGTCCGGGGCCGCCCACCGCCGCACTACCCTTGCCACCCATGGGGCACGCTCGGGCAGGGAGCCGCGCCGTCGTGCTGACGTCGTATTTCCTGCTGCTACCTGCGTTGCTGCTCTCGGCCTGCGGCGACGGCGCGTCCAGCGGCGCGGTGCCGCCGTCGTCGGCCACGACGAGCCGGGCGAACGCGACCGACCCGACCACCGACCCCACCACGGACCCGACCGGCCACGCCGTCGGGAAGCCGGGGCCGTTCCGGGCGCCGTTGCACACCGCGGACATGTTGATCTTCCGCCAGCAGCCGCTCAGCGATCGGATGGTCCGGCGCATCGAGCACGTGCGGGGGGTCTCCCGGATCGAGCGGTTCAGCCTGGCCCAGGTGAGCATCGAGGACCACGCGATCAACGTCGCGGCGGTCGACCCCGCGACGTACCGGAACTTCAACCCCGACGCCGTCGCTCAGTTCCAGCCGGAGTGGAACCGCGTCGCCGCCGGCGAGATGGCCATCCGCAGGAGCTTCCGGAAGCAGGTCGCGAAGGACGGATTCGTCCGGCTGGGCGCCCGGGCGGACGCGCCACAGGTGCACGTCGGTGCCTACGCGCCGCAGATCCCGCAGGTCGACGCAGTCGTGAACGACAGCTGGGTGAAGACCCTCGGCATGCGGCCGGGCAACGCACTGCTGGTCTCCACCGGCATCCGGACGCCACTGTCGATCCGCAAGCCCATCCAGCGCATCGTCGGCCACGCGGCGTCGGTGCAGCGCCTCGACGTCGCGGCCCGGCTGGGCCTCGACCCGGCCGCCAAGCAGACGGCGTTCCTGGTCGGGAGCGCAGCCGACGCGGTGGGGTCCTACAGCTACTCGGTGCTCGGCGGGGGCCGGATCGCTCCCGAGCCCGCCTGGGTCGCGTCGCACATCTCGACCGAGACGATGCCGATCATCGGACCGATGACCTGCAACACCCAGATGTTCCCGCAGCTGCGGGCGGCGTTGGAGGAGATCATCGGCGACGGACTCGCGTCGGCGATCCATCCCGGGCAGTACGGCGGGTGCTTCGTGCCGCGCTTCATCGCCGGCACCACGACCCTGTCCAATCACGCCTTCGGGCTGGCCTTCGACGTCAACGTCCCGGAGAACGAGCGCGGGACGGTGGGGCTGATCAACCGGCAGGTCGTCTCGATCTTCGAGAGCTGGGGCTTCACCTGGGGTGGCACCTGGCACTACACCGACCCGATGCACTTCGAGCTGAACCGGATCGTGCACGCTCGCTGAAGTGGTGCCGGTCCTCTTCGGGTCGTCCGCTCCACTGGGTACAAGAGCACCCGCCCAGGCGGACGACCGGTGGCAGCCTCGGGTCGTCCGCTCCACTGGGTACAAGAGCACCCGCTCAGGCGGACGACCCGAAAGCTGCGGATCACCTGAGCTGACAGATCACGCGCACGTGTGAGGGCTCGTGGGGGAGCACACGCACCACCTGGGTCGCCCGGCACGCCACGCGCCCTCCGTCGTACGACGGGCTGGTGGCGGTGAAGCGGTAGCTCCCGGCGGGCAGCCGCACCGAGAAGTGCCCGCGGGAGTCCGTGGGGACGGTCGAGAGCACGCGGCCGTGCGCGCGGATCGTCCCGGCCCAGTGCTGGACGTCCGCGCTGCTCGGACCGCCGATTCCCACCAGGACACCCGAGACCTCGGTGCCTCTCGGGGCAAGGCAGCAGGCGATGGCCGGGGTCGGGTCGGGCAGACCGCTCGCGCGGTGGGACGTGGTCGCGTCGTGCGAGCCGCAGCCGGCCAACAGAGGGGCGATCAGGAGAGTCATGGCCCAGGGCGTTCGCGGCTTCACGTGGGTCGGACGGCCGGACGGCGTGCCCGGTTCCGGTCGGAGATGATGGGCCACATGCGAGCGGTCCAGGTCCTGCAGCCCACCGGCCCCGCCGACGTGCGCGTCGTGGAGGTGGACACGCCACTCGTCCGCCCCGGTGACGTGCTGGTCGAGGTGCACAGCGTCGGGATCTCCTTCCCCGACCTGCTGCTGAGCAGGGGCGAGTACCAGCTGAAGCCGGAGCCACCCTTCACGCTCGGCGTCGACGTGGCCGGCACGGTGGTTCCGGGCCGGGGGCACGGCCTCGTACAGGAACGGGTGGTGGGGGTCGTGCCCTACGGTGGTGCCGCCGAACGGGTCGTCATCCCGGCCTCGTCGGTCTTCCCGCTGCCCGACCGGCTGACCTTCGACGAAGGCGCGGCGCTGCCGTTGAACTACCTCACCGCCCTGTTCGCGCTCGAGGAGCGTGGCCAGGTGCAGCCCGGCGAGACGGTGCTGGTGCACGGCGCGGCGGGTGGGGTCGGTACGGCGACTCTCCAGGTGGCGAAGGGGCTCGGAGCCCGCACCATCGGCGTGGTCTCAACGCCCGGCAGAGCGACCTATGCGCGGGCAGCCGGGGCCGACGAGACGGTGCTCGCGGACGGGTTCAAGGAGGCGGTCCGGGAGCTGACCGACGGGCGGGGGGTCGACGTGGTCGTCGACGTCGTGGGCGGCGACGCGTTCACCGACTCGCTGCGGTGTCTCGCCGAACAGGGGCGACTGCTCGTCGTCGGCTTCGCGGCCGGACAGGGGATCCCGGAGGTCAAGGTGAACCGGCTGCTGCTGAACAACATCGACGTGCGCGGGGTCGGCTGGGGCGCGTACGCGATGGTGCGGCCCGGGTACATGCAGCAACAGTGGGAGACGCTGCTGCCGATGATCGATTCCGGCATTGTCGCGCCGCCGATCGGGGCGACGTACGACCTCGAGGACTTCGGTCGCGCGCTCCAGGACATGGCCGACCGCCGCACGCTCGGCAAGAGCGTCGTCCACGTCAGGTGAGCATCACCTAGGCTCCTGCGAATGAGCACGCTCGACGACGCCCGCGAGGGCATGGACCTGTCCGTCCGACCCCAGGACGATCTCTTCGGCCACGTCAACGGCCACTGGTACGAGACTGCGGAGATCCCCGCCGACAAGGGCAGCTGGGGTCCGTTCCTGATGCTGGCGGACGCTGCCGAGGTCCAGGTGCGCGACATCATCGAGGAGCTGGCCGAGAAGGTCGTCGCCGGCGAGCACGGCCTGGACGGCGACGCGATGCGGATCGCCTGCCTCTACGCGTCGTTCATGGACGAGGGCACCGTCGACAGCCTCGGCACAACGCCGATCCAGCCGCTCCTCGACGCCGTCGCGAGCCTGCGCGACCTGCACGACCTGGCGGCGTTCCTCGGCGAGTTCGAGCAGGTCGGGGGGAGCGGGCCGTTCGGTGTGTACGTCGACGTCGACGCCAAGGACTCCGACCGCTCGCTGCTCAACCTGGTCCAGGGCGGACTCGGGCTGCCCGACGAGAGCTACTACCACGACGAGAAGTTCGCCGAGATCCGCGAGAAGTACGTCGACTTCCTGACCCGGATGTTCTCGCTGATCGGTCGCCAGGACGCCGCCGCCGACGCGGCCACGGTGATGGCGGTGGAGACCCGGCTCTCGCAGGGCCACTGGGAGCGCGCGGCCACCCGCGACGTCGACAAGACCTACAACCTGCTCACGCTGGCCGAGCTCAAGGACCTCTGCCCGGCGTTCCAGTGGGAGGCGTTCATCCGCAACCTCGGCGGCTCGGAGCAGACGATCGCCGAGGTCTGCGTGCGGCAGCCGTCCTACCTCGAGCACCTCACCTCCGCTCTCGAGGAGGTGCCGATCGAGCAGTGGCAGGTGTGGCTGACGATGCGGGTCGTCCGCACCGCCGCGCCGTACCTCCCGGCCGCCTTCGTCGAGACCAACTTCGACTTCTACGGCCGCACCCTGAGCGGGACACCGCAGCTGCGGGACCGCTGGAAGCGCGGGGTCGCCGTGGTCGAGGGGTCGGTCGGCGAGGCCGTCGGCCGCGAGTACGTCGCTCGACACTTCCCGCCGGCCTCGAAGCAGATGATGGAGGAGCTGGTCGGCAACCTCCTGCGCGCCTACCGGGAGTCCATCTCCGCCCTCGACTGGATGAGCGAGGAGACCAAGCAGCGCGCGTACGCGAAGCTGGAGATGTTCCGGTCGAAGATCGGCTACCCGGACAGCTTCCGCGACTACTCCGAGCTCGACTTCAAGCCCGAGGACCTGCTCGGCAACGTGCTCTCCGCGAACGCCTTCGAGACCCGGCGCCAGCTGGCCAAGATCGGTTCCCCGGTCGACCGCGGCGAGTGGCTCATGCTGCCGCAGACGGTCAACGCCTACTACCGGCCGGGCATGAACGAGATCTGCTTCCCGGCCGCGATCCTGCAGAAGCCGTTCTTCTCACCCGACGCCGAGCTGAGCGAGAACTACGGTGGCATCGGCGCCGTCATCGGCCACGAGATCGGCCACGGCTTCGACGACCAGGGTGCGAAGTACGACGGTGCCGGCAACCTCGAGGACTGGTGGGAGCCGGCGGACAAGGAGCGCTTCCAGGAGAAGTCACAGGCCCTGATCGCGCAGTACAGCGGCTTCGAGCCGCGCGCCCTGCCCGGTGAGCACGTGAACGGCGAGCTGACCGTCGGTGAGAACATCGGCGACCTCGGCGGCCTCACCATCGCGCTGACGGCCTACTCGATCGCGCGCGGGGGCGAGGTCAGCCTCGAGGACGCCCAGAAGCTGTTCTTCAACTGGGCCTACTGCTGGCGGGCGAAGCGCCGCAAGGAGCTCGACCAGCAGTACCTCACCATCGACCCGCACAGCCCGCCGGAGTTCCGGGCCAACGTCGTGCGCAACCTCGACGAGTTCCACGCGACCTTCGGCACCGAGCCCGGCGACGGCCTGTGGCTCGAGCCCGACGCGAGGGTCCGTATCTGGTGAAGGAGCACGGCCAGTCGGCGTACCGCGTGCGCTTCGACTGGGGCCTGACCGGTGCCCGGGCACTGGTGGCCGACGCCCGGCCCGGTGACGTCGCGGTGGTCGTCGACGTGCTCTCGTTCACGACGACGCTGACGGTCGCCGTCGAGCAGGGCATCGCGGTGCACCCCTTCCCCTGGGCCGCCGAGGAGGCACCGGCGTACGCCGCGCAGCGCGGCGCCGTGCTGGCACGCGGTCGGCGGGTGGGGTCGGCCGAGGGCTCCGTGAGCCTCTCGCCGGCGTCCTTCGAGGGCGTCACCGGGATCGCGCGGGTGGTGCTGCCTTCTCCCAACGGCTCGACGATCGCCTTCGCGCTGGCGGAGTCCGGGGTGACCGTGGTCGGCGCCAGCCTGCGCAACGCCTCGGCGGTCGGTCGCCGGCTGGCCGGCGTCGCGGGAGTCGTCAGCGTCATCGCCGCCGGCGAGCGCTGGGGTGACGGTTCCCTGCGCCCGGCGGTCGAGGACCTCTGGGGTGCCGGTGCGGTGCTGGCCGCCCGTGGCACCGACGGGGGGAGCCCCGAGGCACGGTCGGCTGCGGCGGCGTTCGACGCCGTGCGCGACGAGCTCGAGCGTGCGCTCCTCGACTCGGCCAGCGGGCGGGAGCTGGTCGCGGGCGGCTTCGCGCGTGACGTCGAGATCGCGGCCTCCGCCGACGTCAGCTCCGTCGTGCCCGTCCTGGACGGCGAGGCGTTCGTCGACGGAGCGGGTCAGTCCGTCCGGTTCTGACAGCCCGGTCCCTGCAGGTCGTGCCAGGTCGCGGCGTCGACGACGCCGTTCGCCGGTAGCGCCCGGGCGTGCTGGAACGCCTTGACCGCGTCGATGGTCGCTTGGTCGTACGTCCCGGTGAGGTGGTCGGTCGGGTTCAGTCCGATCGAGGCGAGCACGTCCTGGAGCGCGAAGACGTAGATCCCGTCGAGGGCGTCGACCGTCATCCCCGGCCTGAGCTGGGGCATGGTCTGGTAGGCGAGGTAGCACAGGCACTGGACGGGCTCCCGGCTCCCGTCACTCAGGCGGGTGACCAGGTCGCCGCGGTGCTCGGCGGTCATCCGCACCTGGCACGCCGCGCCCACCGTCGGGTAGGGGCCGAGGTAGGTCGCGTAGCCGTGCGAGCGCGTGCCGCCACTGGTCCACACGGTGGGGCACGAGTCGGCGATGTGGAGGTAGCGCACGTGGTGGGGATCCTCGGCGACCGCCGAGGCGAGCCGTGCGGCCGACGAGCCGGCGATCGTGACGACCAGGCTCTGGTTGCTGCAGGGCTGGTTGACCATCGAGACGCCCAGACCCAGCGGGTCGGGCGCCTCGTGATGGTCGAGGAGCGACCCGGTGACGACCCCACCCAGCACGCCCACCACCGCGGACAGGGTCGCGGCGAGGAGACGACGGGGGGGTCGGCGCACGAGGCGCAGGATACGGGCCGGCTACCCGACCATCACCTGGGCGGGGTCGACGGACTTCTCCGCCGGCTTGCGCGGCAGGAAGAACGCCGGCACCAGGCACAACCCGACCAGGACCGTCGCGACGAGGTAGACCCCGCCGAACGACTGGCCCATGAAGTGCAGACCCTGGGCCACCGTCGACTGCACGTCGCCGGGACTCACCCCGACCGAGGCCGGATCGGCGCCGTTCTGGATCGCCAGTGTCGGCGTCACCGTGGACGCGTGGTTGTTGTAGGCGTTGGTGAGCAGCACCGAGAACAGCGCCGTGCCCATCGAGATGGCGATCTGCTGGGTGATGTTCATCAGCGTGGAGCCGCGTGCGATGTCGTGGTCCTTCAGGCTGGCGAGCGCGGCGGTGAAGACCGGCATCATCGTCGAGCCCATCCCGAGGCCCATCACCACGAACGAGGTGATGATGTAGGCGTACGACGTCTTGTCGTCGACCGGGATCAGCATGCCCATGCCGACGGTGTCGAGCACGAGACCGGTGAGCACGACCTTTCCGGGCCCGATCTTGTCGGCCAGGAAGCCGGCGACCGGCATCGTCGCCATCGCGCCGAAGCCCTGGGGAGCCACCAGCCAGCCCGAACTGAGTGGTGACTCGCCCCGCACCTGCTGGAAGTAGAGCGTGAACAGCAGCGAGGCGCCGAAGAACGCCATCGCGAACAGCGTCATCGTGACCACGGCGACGGTCATGTAGCGGTTGGTGAACAGGCGCAGCTGCACCAAGGGGTGGATGTTCTTGCGGCGCAGGGCCCAGGCGACGAACGCCGCCACCAGCACGATCCCGGCCACGCTGCTGATCACGACCGTCTTGGTGAACATCGTGCCGTGCTCCTGCTTGGCCGCGGGGATCGAGCTCACGCCGTAGAGGAAGAGCGCCAGGCCCGGGGACAGCAGGAGCATCCCGACGAAGTCGAAGCTCTCCGACGGGTGGACGTCGTCACGGTCGAGGACCCGCCAGGCGTAGACGGTGGCGATGATGCCGATCGGGACGTTGATCAGGAAGATCCAGTGCCACGACGCGATGTCGATCAGCCAGCCACCGAGGATGGGGCCGAAGATCGGGCCGAGCAGCATGGGCACGCCGAGGATCGCCATCACCCGGCCGAGCCGCTCCGGCCCGGCGGCGCGGGTCAGGATCGTCATGCCCAACGGCATCAGCATGCCGCCACCGAGCCCCTGCAGGACCCGGAAGGTCACCAGCATCTCGAGGTTGGTGGCGGTGGAGCAGAGCGCCGACCCGGCGGTGAACAGCACGATCGCCAGCATGTAGAGGCGCTTGGTGCCGAAGCGGTCGGCGGCCCATCCCGTGAGCGGGATGACGGTCGCCAGGGCCAGTGTGTAGCCGGTGGCGGTCCAGGCGACCTGCGCCTGCGTCTTGCCGAAGATGTCCTGGAACGTGCGCTGGGCGACTGCGACGACGGTGATGTCGAGGATCGACATGATCGCGCCGAGGACGACCACACCGGCCACCACCATCACCCGGCGGTCGAGCTTGCCGTCGTCTCCATTTCCGGCGGTGGCGGCGCCACCGACCGGGCTGCCGATCTCGGTACTCATCTGATCTGCTCCCCTGTACGTGACTGTGCTGTCGACCCTAGGCACCGCCGCCGACAGCGGTCGAATTTATTGGGAACCCACGATGTCGATCGGGTGTTCCCTCGGTGCGGTGACGACTGGGGCGGGCGGATCGTGACGTCGGCGTACGTCGGAGGCGATCTGGGAGCGCAGCAGCAGGGCGATGTACGCAGCGGCCGCCGCCGTCACGACGGCCATCACCACGAAGATGCTGCGATAGCTGAGCAGGGCCACCAGCAGGGAACCCACGGCCAGCGAGATCGCCTGCGGTGTGGCCATCACGATCTCGACGGCGGTCGAGACGCGGCCCATGATCGGCTGCGGCGTACGTCGTTGGATCAGCGTCATGAACGCGATCGTGATCGGGGGTAGCGAGGCGCCGAACACGGCAGCGCTCAGGCACACGACCACGAAGCTGTGGGTGACCGCCATGACCAGGATGCCGACGACCAGCAGCACGAGACCGACGACGCAGGTGCCGACCTCGCCGATGCGCCTGACCACGGCGCTGCAGCTGAGACCGCCGGCCACGGCGCCGACGCCCTGCACCGAGACGATCACCGAGACGTACGTCGCCGGCTTGTCGAAGCCGTCGAGCAGGGCGTAGATCGCCGACTCGGTGAAACCGAGCACGAGGATGCACAGCCCGAAGCCGATCAGCACGTGCTTGAGCACCGGCTCACCGGCGAGGTGGCGCAGACCGGCGGTGAGCTGGACCCAGAAGTGGGTCTCCTCGCGCACGGGAGCGTCCTCGCGCACCTTCAGCGTCGCGATCACCGCCGCGGCCGCGAAGAAGGACGCCGAGTCGAGCAGGGCCACGGCCCAGCCGCCGAGCCAGGTGAACAGGAGGGCCCCGAGCAGCGGGCCGAACAGGCGGAAGGACTCCTTGGTGGTCTGCAGCGACGCGTTCGCGTCGACCAGCATCTCGTCGGGGACGAGCTCCTTCAGCAGGCCACTGAGCGCCGCCGGAAGGACGATGAACGAGACGCCGTAGACCGCCGCGACGCACCAGATGATCCAGACCTGCCCCTCACCCCGTACCAGCGTCAGCGGCAGGATCGCGATGCCGGAGGCGACATGGCCCCAGACCAGCAGCGGGTGGCGCTTGACGCGGTCGATCCAGATGCCGAGCAGCGGCGCGAACAGGGCCGGCAGGACCATGAAGAAGAACGTGAGCCCGGCCATCGCGTTGGAGCCGGTGATCGTCTTGACCCACATCGAGAAGGTCAGCAGCATCACCGAGTCGCCGAACATCGACGCGGTGAGCCCGGCGTACAGGCGGGGGAAGCCGGGCTGCCGGAAGGCCCGCCTCACGACGCGTCTGCGGCCTCGTCGTCCGGCTCGACGGACCCGGAGGGCACCGCCTCGACGCCGGGCAGGAGCAGCGGGGCGCCCCAGGCGACCAGCTCGCACAGCCGCGAGCCCGCCGGGCGCTGGTCCGGGGCGATGAGCCGCTCGGCGTACCGCTCGAGCAGCTTGCGGATCTCGTGGTTGAGCTCGTCGAGCTCGTCGACGGTCAACCAGCTGGCGAACTGGGTGCTGTTCGAGGCCTCGGCCCAGTCGCGCTCGCCGTCGTCGAGCAGCTGCGCGCGGGCCCGCTGGAACCGGGTGACCTGACGCTGCAGGAGCATCTCCTCCAGCGCTCGTCCGGCGCGCAGCTCACCGGGCGTCGCGTCGACGTCGTCCCAGGCGAGCCCGATGGACCGCACCCGCCACGGCCGCTGCCGGCCGATGCCGCCGCCGGCCTCCTCGACGAAGGAGTGTTCGGCGAGCTTGCGCAGGTGCCACGAGCAGTTGGCCGGCGTCTCGTCGAGCCGGTCGGCGAGCTCGGTGGCCGTGAGCGGGCCGTCGACGGTGAGCAGCTCCATGATCCCGAGGCGCACCGGGTGGGCGAGCGCCTGGAGCTCGCGGGGGTCGCTCAGTCGTCGGTACGACGGTCCTTGCTGTGGCCCTTCTCCTGCGGCCTCGAGCGGCGCTTCGCTCGTCGTTTGGACTGACCCTTGCGTCGTGTGGTCACGGCGCGCTCCCTTCCCCGTCGGCATGCATCGAAAGTAGTCTTTCGAAAGGATTCTTGCAACCGTGTCCGCCGAGGCAGTCGGCGGGGGTCGCTACCGTCGACAACGATCGAGTGGACCGAGAGATTCCGGTCCGATCGTGGGGGAGGTGTCGGTGAGCTTCGTGCCCCTGACCGGGCCGGCGACCCTGCACGCCGCGGAGATCGCGCGGGACGGCTCGGTCGAGTTCACCGACGCCGCGAGTGGCCAGCGCACGATCAGGCTGCCGATCCGGGCCGCCCTGCCGGTCCTGGCCAAGGCCCGTGCAGCCGAGGGTGCCCACCCGTCCGTCGCCCTGCTGGCGGCCGCCTCGCTGCTGGGGATGCGGTTCGTCGCGGCCGGCAAGTTCGAGCCCGGCGACGGTGCCTGGCGGCTGTCCGCGCTCGACCGTGACGACGCCGACCGGGTGCGCCGGCTGGCCGAGTCCCGCGCCTACGACGGGCTCCCCGCCGACGCCGCCGAGACCGTCGTACGCCGGGTCGTCGACGCCGTGGTCGACACGATGCCGCGCACGTCGCCTGCTGCCGCCCGGCCGAGACCGGGCACGGTGACGCCCCGCCGCGCCCACGTCGACGACGCCTTCGCCCACCGGCTCCAGGACCTCGTCGCCCGCCATCGGGGCGCGCGCTCGGACCTGCCCCAGCTGGTCACCCTCTCGCTCCGCGTCGAGGCGGACGAGGAGGAGCTGGTCGCCGGCTCCTGTCGGCTGGTGCTCCAGGTGCACGACGAGCGCGACCCTCTCCACGTGAGCGACGCCGCCGGCCTGTGGAGCGACCCGCCGTCGGTGCACGGCTTCGGCGACCGAGCCCGCACCCACGCGATCCTGGCGCTGCGTGATGCCACGTCCGCCTGGCCGCCGCTGGAGCGGTTGCTCGAGCAGCGCGTGCCCGATCAGCTCACTCTCGACGCCGACGACCTCGTCAGCCTGCTCGAGGACGGCGTGGGCGCGCTGCGGGCGATCGGCGTCGACGTGCTGTGGCCGCGCAGCCTCGGTCGCGACCTGAGCGCCACCGCGACCCTCGACCGTGCCCCAGGGAAGCGCGAGGCCCAGCTGGTCGAGGGCGTGCTCAGCGGCGACGCGCTGTTCGCCTTCAACTGGCAGGTCGCGCTTCGGGGTGATCCGCTGACCGACGAGGAGATGGACCGGCTCGCGAGGGCGTCCTCACCGATGCTCAAGCTGCGCGGTGGCTGGACGGTGGTCGACCCGGCGATCGCCCGCAAGGCGCGCAAGCGGCTGATCCGTACGGTGCCCGCGGCCCAGGCCGTCGCCGCCGCCCTCACCGGTGTCGTCGAGGTCGAGGACGCACCCGCGGAGGTCGTGGTCGGCGCCAGCCTGCTCACGCTTCGCGAGCAGCTGCTCGGCGCGGCCACCGCCCCGCCTCTCCCGTCGCCGCCCGGCCTGGCGGCGACGCTGCGCGACTACCAGCGGCAGGGCTTCACCTGGCTCGACCGCGTGACGTCGCTGGGGCTCGGGGCGTGCCTGGCCGACGACATGGGCCTCGGCAAGACGGTCACGTTGATCGCGCTGCACCTCCAGCGGGTCGCGCTCCGCCGGGGTCCGACCCTCGTGGTCTGCCCGGCCTCGCTGCTCGGCAACTGGGAGGCGGAGGTCCGGCGGTTCGCGCCGGGGGTCGACGTACGCCGGTTCCACGGCGGGCAGCGCTCGTTGGACGATCTCCAGCCGACCGATCGGCGACCCGACCCGGGGTTCGTGCTGACGACGTACGGCACGCTGCGCCGCGACTCCACCACGCTGGCGGGTGCCGGTTGGGGACTGGTCGTGGCCGACGAGGCCCAGCACGTGAAGAACGCCCGGTCGGCGACCGCTCGCGCCCTGCGGGCGGTGCCGTCGTCGGCGCGGGTCGCGCTGACCGGCACCCCGGTCGAGAACAACCTCACCGAGCTGTGGGCGATCCTCGACTGGGCGACCCCGGGGCTGCTCGGCAGCCGGCAGGCCTTCCGCAAGGTCTGGGCCGGACCCATCGAGTCGGGTCTCGAGCCGACCAAGGCGCGGCAGTTCGCCGGCCTGATCGGGCCCTTCCTCCTGCGCCGTCGCAAGACCGACCCCGGCATCGCGCCCGAGCTGCCGGAGAAGACCGAGACCGACCACCTGCTCGGACTGACCCGCGAGCAGGTCGTGCTCTACGAGTCGTTCGTGCGCGACACGATGGCGCGCATCGAGCGCGCCGACGAGGAGACCCGACGTGGGCTGGTGCTCAAGCTGCTCACCGGGCTGAAGCAGATCTGCAACCACCCGGCCCACTTCCTCAAGCAGTCGGGCGGCCGGCTCGGTGGCCGGTCGGAGAAGCTCGACCTTCTCGACGAGCTCGTCGGCACCGTCCTCGCCGAGGACAGCTCGGTGCTGGTCTTCACCCAGTACGTCGCGATGGCGCGGCTGCTCGAGGACCACCTGAGCCGCGGCGGCGTACCCCACCAGTTCCTGCACGGCGGGACGCCGGTGCGGCAGCGCGACGCGATGGTGGCGGCGTTCCAGGCCGGCGAGGTGCCGGTCTTCCTGCTGTCGCTCAAGGCGGGCGGCACCGGTCTCAACCTCACCCGCGCCGACCACGTCGTCCACATCGACCGCTGGTGGAACCCCGCCGTCGAGGACCAGGCCACCGACCGCGCCCACCGGATCGGCCAGACGCGTGCGGTGCAGGTGCACCGGATGATCACCCAGGGCACCGTCGAGGAACGGGTCGCCGAGCTCCTGCGGCGGAAGCGGTCGCTGGCCGACTCGGTCCTCGCGCGCGGTGAGACGGCGCTGACCGAGCTCTCCAACGACGAGCTCCACGACCTCGTCTCGCTGCGGAGGGTGCCGTGAGCGCGCGTTCGACGACGGCCGTCACCTACTCCCGCATCCCGCCCCGGAGGTCGACGTCGCGAGCCGCCACGTGGTGGGGGCGGGCCTGGGTGAGGGCGGTCGAGGAGGCGTCGTACGCCGACTCCGACCTGCACACCGCCCGCGGTCTCTCACGCAGCGGCGGCATCGGCGGCATCACCCTCGACCACGGCACGGTCGTGGCGCAGGTCCACCACCGCGCCGACCTCTGGCCGGTGAGCGGGACCGTCCCCGAGCTCGACCCGGTCAGCCGCCGAGCCTTCGTCGAGGTGGTCGCCGGCGAGTCCGGGCACCTCGCCGCGCTGATGGCCGGCGAGCTGCCGCACCGGCTGGTCGAGCAGGCCGAGGAGGCCGGCGTCGAGCTGCTGCCCTACGGCGGTGAGCTGGGCTCGGCGTGCCCCTGCGGCGCCTGGGTCGATCCCTGCGTCCATGCGCTGGCGTTGATGCTCCAGGTCGCCTGGCTGGTCGACGGCGACCCCTGGGTGCTGCTCCGGCTGCGTGGCCTCTCGCCCGACGACCTCCAGGCAGAGCTGGCCGCGGCGACCGACGCCGCCCCCTACACCGAGGCCGACGACCTGGCCGTGGCAATGGACGCCGCCGTCCGCGCGGCCCGCGTGGTCGCCCTCGCCGACGACGCCGCGGCCGAGATCACCCACCTGCTGTGACTATTGGGTGGCGGCTGTCGGTGGGCGGTGTGAGGGTGGGGCCATGACCGACTCGGGGAACACCACGACCACGACCACGACCACGACCTATCGCCTGCTCGACCGCGGGGGAGAGGTGATCGACCAGAGAGATCTCGCGACCGACGGCGAGGCGCTGGCCTGGGCGGAGGAGATCAAGCGTCATCGCTCGCCGCGCGTGTTCATCCGCCGGGTCGAGCGGCGCAACGGCGACGACTGGGAGTTCGTCTCGCCGCCGGGTGACTACTGACGGACGGTGCGGCTCACGAGGCGACCAGGGCGCCCATCGTCATCCGCTGGAGGACGCCGCGCATCGCCTCGTCGGCGATCAGGCCACTGTGCGGAGTGGAGTTGATCAGGCCGAAGGCCGCGTGCGCCATGGCACGCGCGCGGTCGGTGTGCAGGCCTCGGTGGAGCCGGCGCAGCTGGCCGGCCCACACGTCGACGTACTCCCGCTGCAGCTGACGGACTCGTTCGCGCGCGGTGGGCGGCAGCGACTGCCAGTCCCGGTCCTGGACGACGATCAGGGACCGGTGCCGGAGCGCGAAGTCGATGTGCCAGGCGACCAGTGACTCCAGTGCCTGCTGCGCCGAGCCGGCGGCGGCGACGCGCGTGCGTCCCTCCTCGAGCAGCCGCTCGCTGATGCCCACCAGCATCGCGGCGAGCACGGCGTCCTTCGACTCGAAGTGCTTGTACAGCGCCGGACCCGAGATGCCACAGGCCTTGCCGATCTCGCCGACGGAGACGCCGTGGAATCCCTTGGTGGCGAAGAGGTCCGCGGCCGTCGCGAGGATCTGGTCGCGGCGGTTCACCCGCTCAGGTTAGCGGTCGTTAACGGCGACCGACGGTGACGACCACGCCTGCGCAGGCGATGATGCGATGACGCCCTCGCCATCCTCGTCGACCCGGGAGCCCTGACATGCGATCCATCCACGCGTCCGCCCGACGTGCCGGAGCCGCCCTGACCGGACTCGCCCTGGCCGCCACCGCAGCCGTCACCGCAGCCGCCACCGTGGCTCCCGCGTCGGCCGAGCGAGCGGCGTCCGCGGCGCACACCTGGTCGGTGACGGTGCACCGAGGCGGGCGCGACGCGAAGATCACGTTCCACCGGAGGCATGCCGGGGAGGTCCTCCTCGACCTCACCGTGGCCGCCCGCGGGGTCGCGTGGTCCGAGCGCAAGAACGAGTCGGCCGTGGTCTCGGCGTACGTCGACGGCCACTACGCCACCGACGTCGTGATCACGTCGTCCCGCCCGGTCACCCGCCAGTTCGCGCTCGGCCGGCTGCGTCACGGCCGCCACGTCCTGCGGTTGCACTACGCCGACGGCCGGTCACCGAGTCGGGCCGGGGTCGCGACCTTGCGGGACATCAGCTTCACGACCGTGCGCCCCCGCAACCCGGCGTACGCCGCCGCCCGCTATGCCCCCGTGCTCTACGGACGCAACCTCGCCGACCTCGGCGGTCGCTTCCAGAACAACCGCACGGACACCCCGCTGATCGCGTGGCACCGGGTCCTGCCGGCGGCCACGCCCGGCCACTCGGTGATCGAGTACACCGTCCTCTGGAGCAACGAGGACGGCGGCACCAACACCCCGGCCCTGATGGCGCAGTGGGGCCGCACGACGGACATCGAGTGGGTCTACCGGGTCGAGGTGAACGCCCGGGGTGCCCGGGTGCGCGGCACCGGCGTGATCCAGGCCGCCGCCCACCAGACGAAGCCGTTCCGCGGCAGGTACGACGGCACCCACCCGCTGATCCAGACCTGCACGTCCAACAACAACGTGTGCGACCAGGTCGACGACCCGATGCGGTTCGCGCTCTCCACGCGCGGCGTGCTCTCGGAGAGTCAGCCGCGGGAGCACGAGATGGACACGCATCCGTGGACCTACCAGGTGATGGCCCGCGAGATGCTGCGCGAGCACAAGATCGAGTCCCCGTCGGACCCGGCGAGCCTGGCGGTCGGTGACCAGCGCAGCTACCTCTACGTCGCGGTGGCCCACACCACGGCGCCACCCGCGTCGGCCAGTGGTCTGGGTCTGGCGGTGGAGGTCCGGCTGAAGGGTGACCCGACGACGTACTCGTCCAACCACGGCACCGCGTTCTGGACCATCAACCGCGACGGACCGGCCGCGACGACCGTGGAGCTGCCGGTGGGAACGAAGGCCGACGACGTCGCGTCGATCTCGGTACGTCGGGTGCCGTTCGGCGCCGACAACGGGGCGGCGTTGACCGTCACGCGGGTCAACCGCGTGTTCTTCCTGGGCCGGACCTACCTGCCCCGGCCGTCGTTCGCGCGCTGGCACGGGAGCGTCACGCTCACCGCCGGCTCCCCGACCGCTGACCTGTGGACCGCGACCTAGCATCTGCTGCATGGCTATCCGCGAGGCTCGCTATGACGCGGCCACGGACTGGTACGTCGGGTTCGCTCGTGGGTGGGCCGCGGAGGCCCGGCCCTTCCTGCCGGGAGACCTGTCCGGTCAACAGGTGCTGGAGATGGGTTGCGGACTCGGGGATCTCAGCCGCCACCTGGCCGGGCAAGGCGCCGTCGTGACAGGGGTGGATCTCTCGGCCAACATGCTCCGTCACGCCAAGGACCAGGAGGCGGAGCAACCCCTGGCGATCCGCTACCTGGTCGGTGACGTGGCGACGACCGACTGGTGGGACGGCGAGAGGTTCGACGGCGTCGTCTGCAACATGGCGATGATGGACATCGACGACCTCGACGGTGTCGTGGCCACGGCGGCTCGGGTGCTCCGTCCCGGTGGCTGGTTCAGCTTCTCGCTCCTCCATCCCTGCTTTCCCGGCTTCCGGAGCGAGACCTCGGAGCAGCTCTCCAGCTGGCCGCCCGACCGCGGCTATGCCGCCGAGGGTTGGTGGACGACCCACGGCGACGGGGTGCGCGGACGGGTCGGTGCCAACCACCGGATGCTGTCGACCTACCTGAACGCCACCCGTCGCGCCGGCTTCGAGCTCGAGGAGTTCGGTGAGCCGGCAGCGCCGGTACCTCGGTTCTTCATCGTTCGGTGCCGCCTTTGTCGCTGACGAGCAGGTCTACGCTCCCGCACATGGGCGGATCGGGGGTTGACCGGGCGCGCGTGGCTGCGCTCAAGGAGCGCGAGGACGCCGTCTTCGTGGAGGCGCGTCCGCGCAGCCTCGCTCTGTGGGCCTCGGGGCAGGCGGTGATGCCGAACGGCGTGCCGATGAGCTGGCTGCGGACGTCGTACGACCACCCGCCGTTGTTCATCGAGTCGGCAGAAGGATCACGCCTGCGCGACGTCGACGGCCACGAGTACGCCGACTTCAACATCGCCGACATGTCCATGTTCACCGGGTACGGCCCACGGCCTGTGGTCGAGGCGGTGAGCCGGCAGGTGGCCCTCGGATCGCAGTACCTGCTGCCGACCGAGGACTCGATCTGGGTCGCCGGCGAGCTGGCTCGGCGCTACGGCCTTCCGCTGTGGCAGTTCACGCTGGCGGCGACGAGTGCCAACACCGAGGTGATCCGGATCGCCCGGTCGTCGACCGGTCGGGAGAAGGTGCTGTTCTTCGACGGCAAGTACCACGGCCACTTCGACGACGTCCTGGTCGAGCTCGAGGACGGCCGGCTGGTGCCGGAGGAGGACGGACTGCCGCACGACGTGACCACCCGGACGCTCGTCGTACCGTTCAACGACCTCGACGCCCTGGAGCGGGCGCTCGCGAGCGGCGAGGTGGCCGTGGTGATCACCGAGCCGGCACTGACGAACAACGTCGGCCTGTTGCTGCCGGACGACGGGTTCCACGACGGGCTGCGTGAGGTGACCCGGCGTACCGGCACGTTGCTGGCCTACGACGAGACGCACACCCAGGTCGTCGGCCCCGGCGGACTCACCCGGCGATGGGGGCTCGCGCCGGACTTCGTGACGGTCGGCAAGTCGATCGCCGCGGGCATCCCGCTGGGTGCCTACGGGATGACCGAGGACGTGGCGGCCGTGCTGCAACGGCCCGGTGGTCGCGACGAGGACAAGCCGCAGGTCGCCGTCGGCGGCACGCTGTTCGGCAACCCGGTCTCGATGGCCGCGGCCCGGGCGACCATGAGCGAGGTGCTGACCGACGACGCCTACGCGCACAGTCAACGCCTCGGCGCCCGGCTCGCCGACGGGATCTCGCAGGTCGTGGCCGGGGCGGGGCTGGGATGGACGACGCACCGGTTCTGGCCGCGGAGCGGGTTGTCGTTCAGCCCGGCGATGCCGCGCACGGCCACCGAGGCGATGGAGAGCCTGGACGTGCCGTTGCGCCGGCTGCTGCGTGTCTACCTCGCCAACCGGGGTGTCTGGGACGCCATCGTCGGCGCCGGGCCGACCTGTTCGGTCGCCGCGACCGATGAGGACGTCGACGCGTACGTCGCAGCCTTCTCCGAGCTCATCGGCGAGCTGGTCTGAAGGGAGCGAGATGGGCATCTACCGCGAACGTGTGCTGCCGAGACTGATCAACGTGGCCTGCGGATCGAAGGCGTCACGTCCGTTGCGGGAACGTGTGTGTGCCGGGCTGCACGGCCAGGTGGTGGAGATCGGCTTCGGCTCCGGGCACAACGTCCCGTTCTATCCCGACACCGTCCAGCGGGTCGCCGCGATCGAGCCGTCCCAGCTGGGCTGGAAGCTCGCCCGGGACCGGGTGGCGGCCTCTCCGGTCATCGTTGACCAGGCCGGCCTCGACGGGCAGTCGCTCCCGTTCGCCGACGACAGCTTCGACACGGCGCTGTCCACGTGGACCCTGTGCACCATTCCCGACCCGCACCTCGCGCTGACCGAGGTCCGGCGAGTCCTGCGCCCGGGCGGCACCCTGCACTTCATCGAGCACGGTCTGGCCCCGGACGAGAAGGTCCAGCGCTGGCAACACCGGCTCGAGCCGCTGAACAAGCGGGTGGCCGGAGGCTGTCACCTGACCCGACCGATCCTCGACCTGCTCAGGACCGCCGGCTTCACCGTCCAGGACGTCGACGTGTTCTACGAGAAGGGTGCTCCCAAGTCACTGGCTGCCGAGTCACTGGGTGTGGCCGTCGCGCGATGACCCGGATGTCATCGGGTAGGCGAACGTCGTGCTCCACAGGTCCCGGTTGCGGCAGTCGTGTGCCTGAGAACGGTCACAGCCCGACCCCAGGCCCACGACCTCGATTCAGCGGCTTCACCTGGCACGCGAGGTTAATGATCGCTAACCTGGGCTCGTGAGCGAGCTGCGGGAGCTGGTCGAGGAGCTCAGGGGCCACCTGGCTGTCGTCCGCCGCGGCGGGAGCGACTCGGCCCGGAAGAAGCACACCGACCGCGGCAAGCTGCTCGTGCGCGACCGCATCGACCGGCTGCTCGATCCCGGCAGCCCGTTCCTGGAGCTCAGCCCGCTCGCGGCGTTCGGGATGTACGGCGAGGGCGACTACGCGGTGCCGAGCGGCTCGCTCGTGACCGGGATCGGCCGGGTTCAGGGTCGCGAGTGCGTGGTCGTCGCCAACGACGCGACGGTCAAGGGCGGCACCTACTACCCGCTGACGGTCAAGAAGCACCTGCGGGCGCAGACGATCGCGCTGGAGAACCGGCTGCCCTGCATCTACCTCGTCGACTCCGGCGGAGCGTTCCTGCCGATGCAGGACGAGGTGTTCCCCGACCGCGAGCACTTCGGCCGGATCTTCTTCAACCAGGCCAACCTCTCCGCGCAGGGCATCCCCCAGATCGCGAGCGTGATGGGCTCGTGCACGGCCGGCGGCGCCTACGTCCCGGCGATGAGCGACGAGTCGGTGATCGTGCGCAACCAAGGGACGATCTTCCTCGGCGGACCGCCGCTGGTGAAGGCCGCGACCGGCGAGGTCGTCACCGCCGAGGAGCTGGGTGGAGGTGACGTCCACGCCCGGATCTCCGGCGTCGTCGACCACCTCGCCGACGACGACGCGCACGCCCTGGCGATCGTGCGGTCGATCGTGGACACGCTGCCGCTGGTCTCGACAAGCTCGACCGACGGGCGTAGAGGCTCGACCGACGGGCGTGGGGGCTCGACCGACGGGCGTGGGGGCTCGACCGACGGGCGGGAGACGGTCGACGAGCCCCACGAGTCGCCCGAGTCGCTGTACGACGTGGTGCCGGCCGACACCCGCAC
>Ga0268266_10002458_pt1 | contig 19817 bp, 14 predicted proteins | sample KBSS13metaG_FD_190356 | JGI IMG/M metagenome (GOLD analysis project Ga0268266, IMG submission 190356) | Switchgrass rhizosphere microbial communities from Kellogg Biological Station, Michigan, USA - KBS S1-3 metaG (SPAdes) (version 2) | ecosystem: Host-associated > Plants > Roots > Rhizosphere... | reverse complement strand
AACCATCGGCGAGGAGCACGTGCGGATCGTCCGCCGGTTCTTCACCGACCTACCCGGCGCAGTCGACTATCAGACCCGCGAGCAGTGCGAAACCACCCTGGCCCGCATCGCCGCCGAACAAACCCCCGACGCGCTACGCAAAGCCGCCGACCGGCTGATGGCGCTGGTGCACCCCGACGGCGACTTCTCCGACGCCGACCGGGCGCGGCGGCGGTCACTGGTGATCGGCAAGCAAGAAGCCGACGGCATGAGCAAGATCAGTGGACTGCTCGATCCGGAAGCTCGCGCCACCATCGATGCGGTGCTTTCGAAGTGGGCCGCACCGGGCATGTGTAACCCCGATGACGAAACCCCGTGCGTGGACGGGCAACCCAGCGAGGCGTACATCCAGAACGATCAACGCTCGCCTGCGCAGCGTAACCATGACGCGTTGAAAGCCATGGGCCGCAGCGTCTTAACCTCCGGCGAGTTAGGTCAATACCACGGCCTGCCCGTCACCGTCGTGGTGTCGACGACGCTGCAGGAGTTGGAGGCCGGGTCCGGAAAGGCGGTCACCGCCACAGGCACCCTGCTGCCGATGCCGACGGTGATCAAGATGGCCAGCCGTGCCTACCACTACTTGTGCATCTTCGATAAGCACACCGGTCGGGCGCTGTATCTCGGGCGCACCCGGCGCATCGCCTCGGCCGATCAACGAATTGTGTTGTTGGCCCGCGACCGCGGCTGTACCCGCCCCGGCTGCGTCGTAGCCGGGGCCAACTGCCAGGTACACCATGCGGTCAACGACTGGGCCGATGACGGCCGAACCGACGTCGACGACCTAGCCCTGGGCTGCCCCAAAGACAACCGCGCCGTCAAACCGGACGGCTGGACCACACGCAAACGCGGCGACGGCCGCACCGAATGGATCCCCCCGCCACATCTTGATTCAGGCCAAAGCCGGGTGAATGACTACCACCACCCCGAGAACTACCTACTGCCCGACGACGAACCAACCACGGACTGATCTCGTCCGCGGCGAGTTCAGCATGCGACGTCGACGTAGACCGTCATCGCGGTGACGGTGGTTACTATGTCGTCCATCGCGCCGGGGACGCCGGAATCCATGCGCGTGAATGTCTGCCCTGGCCGCACGGCGCTGACCACACATTCGTCCAGCGGAGCCGGATCGAGCTTGTTGACGATCACCTCGAATCCACGGGCTTGCAGCCCGCTGATCGTCTCAGATGCGTCGGGGGTGGCCGAGGGTGCCGCGGCGGCAGTACCGGCGAGACCCAACGCGGCTGCGCCGACCGCGATGACCGGCAGGATGAAGGACTTCATTGGTCTTCCTTTCGAAGGGGCTTTCTTGACTGTGGTGTGCCGATGCCGGTCATTCGTTACAGCCCCCGCCGTGGATCGCTCGTGCGCTACAGCAACATGCTGAAGAATCCCCAAATTGTCTGTGAACATTGCCGCAAAGACAGCATTTATTTGCGCGCACGTAGATTATTGGATTTGGAAATGTTGCGAGCGCAACCTCCGGCGGGTATCGATCTCGCTTCCGTTTCCCGTGGCTGCCCCGAGGCGTGACTACGAACATAGCTGCTAGACCGCCACAGTTAGCCCACCAAATGCTCCGCTAATGGCCGATGCCCAGGTAAAACCAGGCCCAACTCGACGCGCGTATAAAAATCTCCCTGATTTTGCTATGTCAATCAGACCGTTAGTGGCATTATGTTGCTCGCTGACCTGAATCTATTAGCTGTTCAGCGCGCAGAACTGCATTCGGCAACGAAAGGTATCTCGGGGCGATGGCCAAACACAGCAGGAAGAAAACCTCCAGGAAGCTCAAAGTAACGACCTACCTCGCTGCCGGCGTCATCGCCAGTGGTGGCGGCGCAGCCGCGTTGACCGCGGCGGTGACCCCTGCCCCGCAGCCATCCGGGCCGCATGATGTGCAGCTCACCAGCCTTGGTGGCCTACTCGGCTCGCTGGTGAAGAAAGTGGTATCGCCGGTGGTGTCGACAGTCTCGAATGTCGTATCGACGGCCGTGCCGGTCGTGACCGCGGTGCCGACGGTGGCGACGCCAGTCGTGGTGACGACCGTGGACACCCTCGTCGCGCCAACATCGCCGTTGGCGCCGTTGGCGCCGGTGGTGACGCCCCTGATCAGCAATGGCACCACTAACCCCGACGGCACGGCCACCAACGGAGGCCTGCTGATCGGCAACGGTGGCACGGCGACGGCCGCTGGAGCTGACGGTGGCGCCGGGGGCCTGGTCCTCGGCAACGGTGGTGGCTCGCTCACCGGAGACGGCGGCAACGGCGGCCTGGTGTTGGGCAACGGCGGTCTCTCAGGCACCGGCGACGGTGGCAACGGCGCCGTGCTCATCGGTAGCGGCGGCACCTCCCTCACCGGCAACGGCGGCGACTCCGGCATCGTGCTCGGTAACGGCGGTGACTCGATCGTGAGCACCGACACCGACCCGACCACCGGTAACGGCGGACATGCGGGCTTGATCGGTGATGGCGGCGACGGCGCAGGCGCGCTGCTGACGCCGGGCGCCGACGGTGGCAGCGGCGGCGACGGCGGCATCCTCATCGGCAGCGGTGGAGACGGCGGAAACGGCACCAGCGCGCTGAGCGGGGCGGCCGGTGACGGCGGCGACGGCGGCAATTCCGGCATCGTGATCGGCGACGCCGGCTCGGGCGGCGACGGCGGCGCGGTTGTCGGCCTCGGCAACACCACGGGCGGCGACGGCGGCGACGGCGGCCACACCGTGCTGCTGGGCTCCGGCGGCTCCGGCGGCGACGGCGGCAGCTCTTCCGTCCTGGCCGGCACCTCGACAGGTGGCGCTGGTGGCAGTGGCGGCGACGGCGGGATCGTGACCGGCACGGGCGGCTCCGGCGGCAGCGGCGGCGACGCCACGAGCACGTTGGGCACCGCGACCGGCGGCGCCGGCGGCAGCGGCGCTGACGGCGGCGTGCTCGGAGCCACCGGCGACGGCGGCTCAGGCGGCGACGCCAAGGCGCTCGGTGCGACCACTGGCGGCGACGCCGGCGACGGCGGCCACACAACTGTGGTCGGCAACGGCGGCACCGGCGGCACCGGCGGCAGCGCCACCAGCACCGGCACCGGCGGAAGCAGCGATGCCACGGCCGGCGACGGCGGCAGCGGCGGCAACGGCGGCAGCGTGCTCGGCGACGGCGGCACGGCCGGCAGCGGTGGTACCGCCACCTCCGGCAACACCACCCTCCACACCGGCTCCGGCGATGCCACTGGCGGGACCGGCGGCACCGGCGGCACCGGCGGCGGCCTGGCAAGTAACGGTGGTGACGGCGGCTCCGGCGGCAGCGCGACAACCGGAACCAACAAGACCGGTGGAACAGCCACGGGCGGCGACGGCGGCGCAGGCGGCACGGCAGGCGTCGGTGGCACCGGCGGAACCGGCGGAACCGGCGGCACCGCAACTGGCAAGACCAGCTCCAGCGGCAGCGACGGCGCCAACGGCTGACACCGCAACGGTTGAAGAGTCGGCGCCCCTACCGAAATCGGTAGGGGCGCCTTCTCTTTACCGTCACCGGGCCGTCAGCGCGCGGAAGGCCCGCCACGCCTTCGCGATTCCGTACTCCGCGACCAGCAGCAACACCGCGCGCACCTGCTCGTCACCAGCACCCGCGGCGTATGCCAGGTCGATGTGCAGCGCGAAGGATTCGTCGAGGGTCTGGTTCAACACATCGACCGCGATGCACGCCAGTGCCCGCTCGCGCGGCGACAGTTCGCCGCTGCCCCACCGCTGGTGGTACTGGCTGGCGACGAAACCGGCGAACTCCTCATCCAAATCGGCAAGGGCGGCGAGGGTTTCCGAGGCTAGATCCCAATCGTGGGCAGGCTGCGGTTCCTCCGCGTCGCCTCTTCGGCCCACCTGTTGCAGCGCCACCGCTGCGGTCGGATAGCCCGCATACGGTGCGAGATGACGGATCGCCGCAACGCACTCGGCGACGGAAACCCCATTGGTTTCAGCCATTTGAACGTGCGTCAACAGAGGGAAGCCGACATTGGCCGTGCACAGGTCGGCGGCGAGGAACACGAAAGTCTTCTCTCGCATGGTCAACTGCGGCAGCGACCACGCGTGCATCCCCACCTCGGCGGCCATCCTGCCGAACGTCGAATCGAGTGCGGCTACCTGATCTTGGTTGGCGAGTTTCATCGCGAGGCCCCCTCGCGGGCGGACGCCGCAACCATTGAACCCGGCTGCGGGAGGTGGAAAATCCTGCGGCGCAGCGCATCGAGTGTCGATGTCGGTACGAACCGAACCAGATTCGCCAACACTTGAGCATCCTTACCGACGAGGTAACGCGCACGGGGCCGCCGCGCCGTCAACGCCGTCTGCACCTTGCGGGCCACGACGTCGGGGGGACTTCCGCCGCGTTCCCGCTTCAACGCCGCGCTGACCATGCCAAGATACGTCTCGCCGTAGAGCTCTTTGCCTGCGGCCGAGAACTCTTCCACTGCGCTCTTCGAATCGCGCCGCAGCTTGTCGATTGCTTCGGTGTGAATGCTCGCCGGTTCCAGCAACACCACGTCGATGCCCCACGGCGCCAACTCTTGCCGGAACGCGTCGGCGATCGATGCGATCGCCGCCTTGGACGAGGCGAGCGGACCACCGAACGGCGGCGTGAACCGATCCCCGATCGAACCGATGATCACCAGCCGCCCCCTGGCCTGGCGAAGCAGCGGAAGGAATGCCTGGGTCACCGCGACCTGGCCGACCACGTTGACCTCGAGTTGCCACCGCAGCGATTCCAGGGGCACGAGTTCCATCGGAACCGCTACCCCGATTCCGGCGTTGTCCACCAACGCATTCAGTCCGGCCACGCCGACGTGTCCGGCGACGGTCTCGACGGAATCGCCGATCTGTTCGGCGTTGGTGACATCCATCAGCAACGGCGTGATCGTCTCGGCCACCGGCGCGTCTGCGAGCGCGCGAACGCCCGCGTACACGTGCCAACCAGCGGCGGCCAGGCGCACCGCGGTGGCCCGTCCGATGCCCGTCGAGGCTCCGGTCACGACGACATGTCGAAGTGTGCACGTCATGCTTCCTCCAATTGACTCGCTCGGACAGGAATGAGCCAGCGCCGCAGATAGTTTCGAAGGATTTCGGAATCCCACTCGTCGTGACGCAGTGCGAGGTAACCGTCGGGGCGGATGAGCAACATCGCACGCCGGCGGATCTCGTGCTTGCGCCGCAAGGTATTACCTGCGTCAACCAGCGTGGTGACCCCGGTATGCAGCGAACCGTGCAGCGCATCGTCCGACAGCAGCACGTACTGCTGAATCATCGGAAATTCTGTGGCCATTCGGGCGATCGGCGGGTAACCCACCGCGAAATCATCCGGTTCGCCAACCGAGAGAAGCGAGAACTCGTCGCGCCTGATCACCTCGAACAGCCGGGTGACGGGCGCGGTCCGAGCCCGCGCAACACCGAATCGCCGCACTGGCGCGTCGGGCGCTCGATCACCGGTCACCATGGTTCCGGTCGCCACTGCCCCCGGTGCGCGGTACGAGATGTCGAGCTGCGACAGCGCGCGTTCGATCGCGCTTCTGGCCCGGCGTCGCCCGAGCACCAGCGGGGCGACGTGCCGTCGCGCGAACACCGTCGGCGGGCGCCGCAACAACGTCATCCGCGTCGCGCGCCGGGTTCCCCTCACTGTCCGGCTCGCGGCGGGACGCCGCTCCGCTGCATAGGTGTCGAGCAATTCCGGCTTCGCTTGGCCGGATATCACCGCCGCGAGCTTCCACGCGAGGTTGAACGCATCCTGCACACCGATGTTCAAGCCCTGCGCACCGACCACCGAATGCACATGCGCTGCATCGCCGGCGAGAAAGACCCGGCCGACGGACTGCCTTTCCACCGTCCGCTGGTGGATCACGAACCGGGAGCGATCGCCGATCTCCACAGCGCGCGCACCGGTAGGGCCGCACGCTTCGATCGCCGACTGAACCTCGGCGAGGGTGACCTCACCCTCGGGCGCACGACGGGTGTTGTAGGCGATTGCCACACGATGCCATCCGCCAACGAGTGGAAAGTACGCGATGAAGTTGCCCCTGCTGAGGTAGGCGTACAACTCGTCCATCGGCAGATGCCAATCAATGCGGACATCCACGGTGGCGAACTCCTCGCGGAAGGCTCCACCCTCGAACTGCAGGCCCAATTGATGGCGGACCGAGCTGTGCGCGCCATCAGCGCCGATCATCCAATTCGCCCGGACGTGCTCGGATTGGCCATCAGCGCAACGCAATACGGCGTCGACGCCGTCGTAGTGCTGCGTGAAACCAATCAGCTGCACACCGGATTCCACTCCTCCGCCAAGATCTTCCAACCGCTGCCGCAGAATCTCCTCCGTTTGGTTCTGCGGCAGCATCAACAGATAGGGATACGGGGTGTCAAGCCGGCCGAGGTCGAAATGCGCGATCGGGCGTTCCTCACTCAGGATGTGAAACTTGCGCACCGGAAGCCCTCGTTCCACAGCAGCTTCGACCATATCGAGCCGTTCGAAAAGTTCGAGTGTTTTCGCTTGGATGCCAGCGGCTTTGGTGCTGACGTTGTGGAAACGCTCCGCGTCCACGCATCGCACAGTCACACCGCGGCGCCGCAGTTCTGCGGCTGCGGTCAGACCGACCGGTCCAGCTCCTACGACGAGGACGTCGACGTGATGGCGGTTCATGGTGCATCCGGGAAGGCGGGCAACACGAACCGCGCGAAAAGGCGCATCTGCTCCAGCATTTCGTTGACAGTGTTGGCAACGAACAGCGTCGCGAAGAAGCCCTCGAGACCGGCCTCCTCGAAAGCCGCCACCTTTGCACAGACTTCGTCCGGCGTGCCGATGAGGTTGTCGGCCAAGTACTTATCGAGGTCGACACCCTTCATCATGGTGTCCTTCAGCGATCGCCGGAACAGATCGAACGTGGACCGCTCGAGGCGATCGCGCGCCTCTTGGGTCGTGTCCGCGATGCACACAACCGATTGCAGCCCGATCGTGATGGCCGCGGGGTCGCGGCCCGCTGCGCGCGCATAGCTCGACACCGTCGCCCGGCCCGCGGCGATCTCGGCGGGCCCGATCTTGGCGGGCAGCCAACCTTCGCAGCGCTCACCGGCGCGCTGAAGCGCACCCTTGCCGTTACCACCGGAGAAGATCGGCAACGGGTCCTGCACCGGTTTCGGATACGACTCGACGTCGATGAACCGCCGGTACTTGCCTTCGTAGGTGGACCGGGGCTTTTCGAAGAGCTCGCGCAGCGACTCGATTCCCTCGGCCATCAAGTCGATTCGTGACGCGTCAGCGAGATCCGGTGCGACGCTTTCGAACTCGTCGCGGTATCCGCCTGCCGCAACCGCGAGGGTGACACGGCCGCCGCTGATGTGGTCAAGCGTGGCCACCTGTTTGGCCAGCAGCACCGGCTCGCGCATCGGCAGCACCAGAATGCCGGTGCCAAGCCGCACCGCCGAGGTCTTCGCGGCGATGGTCGCCAGCATCATCAACGGCTCGAAGTAATCCGGCGGCTGCGGCCATGCCTCACGGACGAACCGCTGAGTGCTCAGATGATCGTTTCCAGAGACCTCGTGGTATCCGAGCTGCTCGGCCTCGACTGCGATCCGGACCACCTCGTCGGCGGTAGCGAACGGCACCGGATACGCCATCCCGGCCAAGCAGGTGGGGACGTCGACTCCAAACTTCATACCGCCCACGATGGCGCGCGTACCGCGTCCACCGAATCTGTCGGGTGACTGTATTCAGGGCAAGTCGAGACCCGCGAGCTCGTGCCTACCGGCCACCCCGAGCTTCGGAAATGCCTTGTACAGGTGATACCCGGCGGTGCGCGGGCTGATGAACAGCTGCGCACCGATGTCCCGGTTGGACAGGCCCGCCGCGGCCAGCCGCACGACTTGCAATTCCTGCGGGGTCAGCTGCGCACCGCCCGTTTCAGCCGCGGCGGCGACGCTCTCCCCCGTCGCCCGCAGCTCGGCCCTGGCCCGTTCGGCCCATGAACGGGCACCGATCCGTTCGAACACCCGCAGCGCGCCGCGCAACGGTTCCCGAGACTCGGATCGGCGCCGCATCCGTCGCAACCATTCGCCGTAGAGCAGTTCGCTACGCGCCCGTGCCATGGGCCGATTGATGTCGTCGTAGAGCCGAATGGCCTCCTGGTAGTGCGCTTCTGCTTCATCGTCGGCTCCCAGCAGCGCGCGGCAGCGATGCAGGTGGGCCCTGACGACAGGGTTGTCGCGGTGAGCGGCCCACCGCTCATAGATCGCCATCGTCTCCGCCGCGCGTTCCGGCTGCCCGCTACGCGCTGCGGCCTCGGCCCACTCCGGCGGCGACAGGTAGGCAAACGTCGGATGCCGACGCAGCCGCGGCGGCAACGACGCCAGCCGTTCGAGCGCAGCGGTATACCGTCCGAACCCGAGTTCGAGCACCGCCAGCGCGAGCACCGCCAATCCGACGCTGGACGAATGTCGTTCCACGCCACGGTGTATCGCTTCGCCCGCCAGCGCGACGCAGGTCTCCTCGTCACCTGTCATCGCGGTGATCCTGGCGACAACGCCGCGCAGGTTTGCCGCCGAGTGCAGCTGGCCGGTGTCCTCTGCGATCTGCACCCCCTCGTTGGCGGTGCGCAGCGCCTCACGTAACCGGCCTGCCACCAGCGCCGCCTGCGAGTGCTGCAGCAGAATGTGCGGCAGGCCGCCGATCAGCCCGCGTTCCCGCGCCTCCACCAGCATCCGCCCGGTCTGGGCCCACGCTTCGTCGGCGTCACCGATGATCATCAACAGAAACGCGCTGTGAATTGCGAGATTGCCGATTGTCATCCCAAGCTGTTCCGGGCGGATTGCCCGCACCGCGGGTGGCAGCGGCGGAACCTTGTCCACGTCCTCGCCGGACTGCAGCCTCGCGAGGATCGAACTGGCCGTCAGCATCGGACGCAGTGGATGATCGGCGGCCAGCGACAACGCGTCGATCAGCTCAACGGTGCGTGCCAATTGCGGTGCGTCGTCGGCGAAGTACGCCATCCTGACCACCTCGATCAGCATCCTGGCGGCCTCTTCGCTGTCGCAGTCGTAGACCAGTTCGGCGCCTGAGAGCACCATCTCCGAGGCGTGTCTGGGGGTGCCACGCTCGAACTCCAGCCGCGCCCGGACCCAGGTGAGCTTTGCCAATGCTCGCGGGTCTTCGGTCAGCGCCGACGCGTCCCGTGCGAGTCTGGCTGCCCGATCCAGTTGAGCCGAATCACGCGCGCTCATCGCCGCGGCCGCCAACCGAGCACCGCGCAGTATCGGATCCGCGGTCAGACGCGCCGCCCGCTCATGTGCCGCAGCACTTGCTGCGTATCCTCCGCGCGCGTCGGCACGCAGCGCGGCGGCTTCCATCGCATCTGCCGCGTTGTCGTCGAATCCGACGGCCGCCGCAGCGAGATGCCACGCCCGTCGATCAGACTCCGGCAGCGAGTCGGCAAGCGCGCGATGGACGGTGATCCGATCGGCCGCGGTCGCCCGCCCGTACACCGCCGACCGGATCAACGGGTGCCGAAACGTGACCACACCCTCGTCGAGGCGAATCAACCGGGCGCGTTCAGCTGGCTCAAAGTCGTTCAGCCCCAGCTTTATTCGCTGAGCCGCCGCAAGCACCACACCCATCTCGCCGGTGTCCTCGGCAGCCGCGACAAGCAGCGCCAGCCTCGTCGCCTCCGGCAGCCGATCGGCCTGCGAACCGAATGCGTCAAGCACCCTGCGCGCGGCAGAGGTAAGCCCGCTACCCACGGTGGGTGGCACCCCGGCGGCTGGATCACCTGACCACGCTGCCGTGGCCAGTTCGAGGAGTGCCAACGGGTTGCCACCGGTCTCTTCGATCAATCGGGCACGCAGATCGGGCGCGAGGTCGCCGGCCTGTTCGGCCAGTAGGGCACCTGCCGCCGATTCGCTGAGGCCGCCCAGGTGCATCACCGGAAGCCCTCGAAGGTCGGTCGCGCTGTCGCGCACCGCGAGTAGCAGCACCACGCCCTCCGCAACCAATCGGCGGGCAGCGAACAGCAGCGCGTGTCGCGAGGCCTGGTCCAACCAGTGGGCATCGTCGATCAGACAGAGCAGCGGTCGGTCGCCGCCTGCTTCGGACAGCAGTGTCAACGTGGCGAGACCGGCCAGGAAACGGTCTACGCCAGGCGCTTCCGCCAAACCGAATGCCGCCCGCAACGCCGACGCCTGCGCCGCGGGCAGCGACTCCCGCCGGTCGAGGCAGTCGTGAAGCAGTAGATGCAACGCGGCGAACGGCAGTTCGGCCTCGGACTCGACGCCGGTGCACCGCAGTACCCGAAAGTCCTTGGCTTCGGCGGCGACATGTTCGAGTAAGGCCGTCTTTCCGCTGCCTGCCTCGCCTGTAAGCACGAGCACTGAGCTGCGACCGGTCCGCGCATCCGCGAGCAACTCACGGATGTCGCCCAGCTCCACCGCCCGCCCGTGCAGCATGAAACCAACTTATAGCGGTGATGCTCCGCGGAGATGTTCGAAGATCAGCGAGGTCTGAGTGCCTGCCACGTCGGCGTCCGCGTTGAGATTCTCCACCACGAACGCGCGAAGATCGTCGGTGTCACGTGCGGCGACATGAAGGATGAAGTCGTCCGCACCCGCGAGGAAGTACACATCCATCACCTGCGGCCTGGACCGGATGTGGGCAATGAAATTGCGGATCTTGCCGCGGGCATTGGACTGCAGGCTCACCGAGATCATTGCCTGCAGCGTCAGACCGATAGCGGCGGGATCGATGTCGGCATAGAAGCCACGAATGACGCCGAGCTCCTGCAGTCGACGTACGCGGCCGTGGCATGTGGACGGCGCGATGCCGACGAGCTCGGCCAGGGCACTGTTGGACATCCGCGCATCGGCGTGCAGGGCGGTCAGGATGCGCCGGTCGACGTCGTCGATCTCGACCGGCCGAACATCCTTCGATGGCCGGCCGGGGGCTGCCGCGGTTTTCGTGACTCCTTCTGACATACCGGCACTCTATCGAAGAGTCTTCGGAGTGATTGCCATTACATCGAAAGTTCTTCACACTTTCGGTAGGAAACCACGACTTTTAGGAGCCGTCATGCGCGTCGGAATCCCGACCGAGATCAAGAACAACGAGTACCGCGTCGCGATCACCCCCGCCGGGGTCGCCGAGTTGGTTCACCGCGGCCACGAGGTGATCATCCAGGCTGGGGCTGGCGAGGGTTCGGCCATCACCGATGCAGACTTCAAGCGAGCGGGTGCCCAGCTGATCACCAGCGCCGACCAGGTCTGGGAAGAGGCCGATCTGCTGCTGAAGGTCAAGGAGCCGATCGAGGCAGAGTACGCCCGACTGCGCAAGGGCCAGACCCTGTTCACGTACCTGCACCTGGCGGCGTCCAGGCCGTGCACCGATGCACTGCTCACATCGGGCACTACGTCGATCGCCTACGAAACGGTGCAGACCGCCGACGGTGCCCTGCCGCTGCTCGCCCCAATGAGTGAGGTCGCCGGTCGGCTTGCCGCCCAGGTCGGCGCCTACCACCTGATGCGCACCCAGGGTGGCCGCGGCGTGCTGATGGGCGGCGTCCCCGGCGTCGCTCCTGCCAAGGTCGTTGTGATCGGCGGCGGAATGGCTGGCGACAACGCCGCCGCCGTCGCCTGGGGCATGGGCGCGCACGTCACCGTGTTCGACCTCAACATCAACATTCTGCGCAAGATCGACGCCGAATACGGCGGCGCCATCGAGACCCGCTACTCCTCGAGGCTGGATCTGGAAGATGCTGTCAAGCAGGCCGACCTGGTCATCGGCGCTGTGCTGGTGCCAGGCGCCAAGGCGCCCAAGCTGGTGACGAATTCGACTGTCGCACAAATGAAGTCGGGTGCGGTGCTGGTTGACATCGCGATCGATCAGGGCGGCTGCTTCGAGGATTCCCGGCCCACCACCCACGACGACCCGACCTTCGCCGTGCACGACACGCTGTTCTACTGCGTAGCCAACATGCCCGGCGCGGTGCCCCGCACGTCGACCTATGCGCTGACCAACGCGACGATGCCCTTTGTGGTGAAGCTTGCCGACAAGGGTTGGCAGGCCGCCTGTCAGGCCGATGCGGCACTGGCCAAGGGCCTGTCCACACATGAGGGGGCGCTGCTCTCCGAGCAGGTGGCAGCCGACCTCGACCTTCCGTTCACCGACCCGGCCGCCGTGCTGGCCTGACGCTTCTCACCCCCCGCGAACCCGGGCGCCGCAATTGAGCGGTGCCCGGGTTTGCTGTGGCATGGGGTGGGCACGCGACAACCGTAGGGATTCGCCCGATTCCCACATCTGGGAATTGCCATAGCGTCATCTCCTGACCAAGAGGAGACCCCGACGAACCGGATGGCGCTATTCGTGCATCTTCAGCAAATTGTCGAAAGCGACAATTACCTGCCGTGCCGCGAAAGGCGGAACGCCCCACATACGGGCCTCAAGTCCCATTTCTGGGATTCGGTGCTGCGTTTCTCCACGTCATCAGGTCGACGCGGGGCGACCATGATGAAACTTCCGCCATGCGGGCGGACGATCCCTAGGTATTTGCTGATGTCGGTGACTGAAAAATTCGACACAATCCCAGATTCAGTCCCGGCTACGCGTGTGAATTTGGCGTGGGAGGGCATACGCTCTTAGCACGCAGGGACGGTGCCGAGGGGTGAAGTCCCACGGCAAGGAAGGAAAACAGGGCATCCAACCGCCTCCAGCGCCCACGCGGAGGCATTGAGTCAGGTGCCACGGGAGGCCGGTCGCCCGGCCGCGAGGGGTTGTCGGGCGACCAGGTCACCGATGCACCGTGACGTTGCTCGAATCGACGCTGCGGGAACGTGGCGAGCGACGCCGACAGGGGCTTGGCCCGAATGGCATCTGAATTCGCGCGAGAAGAGCGCCGGCGATAACCGGTCGCAGGCACAGTCAAAATGCGAAAATGGGTTCAACGCGTCTTCGCAAATTGTCTAGGACCAGATCGCCTCTGGCAAATGTTCGATATTACTGAGAAGACCGTCGAGGGCGGTCGGTGTTCGGTAGATGCGGCCATCCGCCGTGGGAAACGGTTCCTCAGCAGCGGCCAGATTGCTTACCAATCAACGACAGCCACCCGGCAGGTCCAGTTGCGGTGCGATATCGACTGGGCACATCCGGACCAATTCCGATTAGCACGAATTGCAATGACGTGCGCCAGGGCTATCTCCGCTTCCTCCGAGATTGTGCGCGTCGCATTTCATTCACCTAGATGTCGTCGACATTGAGGATGCCGTCCTGAATGGCCCTCGCCACCAGCGCCGCCTTGGTGGTGGCCGGCCGTCCTACCGCGGCGTACTTGGCGCGGACCCGCTGCAGGTGAGTACGAACGGTTGTCGGCGCGATCTGCAGTTGGCGCGCAACGAGATCCTTGCTTTCGGTACGAAACCAGGCGACGAGCACTTCCTTTTCCCGCGGGGCAAGATTCGCACGACCGGTCTTGCTGTCGTTGAGCATCGCCAAGGCCATCCGCGGGCCGACATAGGGCCGGCCGGCGCCAGCGGCCCGGATCGCGTCGATCAGATGATCCTTACTCTCGGACTTCGTCAAATAGGTGACTGCGCCGCGCTCCAGCGCCGTCAAGATGACTTCGTCAGTTGCGATGTGCGAGTAGACGATTGCGCGGTGGCGGCGCGCGACTATGCGGTCCAACCCGCTGAAGTCCACGCCATTGCGCTGCTGCGGCAATTCCAGCACGACCGGACCCAGGTCGGATACCGATGGTGAAGGATGCTCGGCGAGAAACTGGTCAGCCGAAAAGTATGTACCTGCCAACGGAATCCGTGGTTGCGCCTTGCTGCACCACAGTTCGACGGCCGCGTGGGTCGCGTCGTGCTCGTCGATGACTGCCACAGCGCCAGTGCCGATATCCATCCCGTAGTGAATCGCAATCGTTTCGATCGCCACGTCTGCCGCTCCCTCCCCTCGCCCGATCCGCGATGCAGGCGCGGCTCGTCAGCTGGACAACAACGTATTGCAGAAAGGGCACCCGAGGAATCAGGTGTTTCCCTCGAACTGGGCCTACCCCAAGAATTCGGCTACCAGCAGCGTAGTGAGCTCACCGATCAGCGTCCGCTGGTTCTGGGCCTTGGGGTTGCTGGCCTGCGAACGCGTCATCAGCGCAAGCAGCACGCGCTGACCTGCGGGGCCGTACGCGATGCCGACATCATTGGTGCTGCCGTAGTCGCCGCTGCCGGTCTTGTCGGCGGTGGTCCAGTCCGGCGGCAAGCCGGCCCGCATGCTCGACGTCTCGTTCGCCCGCATCCAATCCTCGAGCTGCTGACGTTGTTGCCGGGCCAGCACGTCCCCGGTGAGCAGACTGCGATACCCGCCGCCAAGGGCCTGTGGCGTGCTCGTGTCACGAGGGTCGCCGGGGATCGCCGAATTCAGCTCGGTCTCCCATCGATCCAGCCGCGTGCTCGGATCGCCGATGCTGCGAGCGAACGCGGTGATTGCAGGCGGGCCGCCGATGGTTTTCAGCAGCATGTTGGCGGCGGTGTTGTCGCTGACCTGTAGTGCGGCCTGGCACAGCTCGTCGAGCGTCATCTCGCCTCCGGCGCGCGGTGCCGTCCTCGGCGAGTTCGCGACGATCCCGGCCGGATCGACGAACACTGTTTGGTCCAACGTCAGCTCACCGTGTTCGACCATCTGCAGCACCCGTGCCGAAGCGTAGGCCTTGAACGTCGAGCACATCGCGAACGCTTCTTGGCTGCGGTGCTCGATGGTCCGGCCGCCGTCGACATCAACGGCGAACACGCCGACGTACGCGCTGCAACGGCGCTCCAGCGCTGCGATGCGGTCCTGAATCGGCGGTGCTGGGTCCACCGGGTCCGCCATCGCGGGTTTGGTCGCATATGCGGAGGCCGCCGCCAACATCAATCCGCCGAGTAGTGCCCGGCGCCGCGACAATCCAGTCATCGGCTCCAGGCTACCGGTCAGCCTGCGATATTCCGAAGCGGCTGTGGCAGCGACCTTTTCGATCTTTGCGGACCAAGGACAGCGGCACCGTAAGGCCGCGTCAGCAGCTGTTGCGCGACAGCGTTGACTTCGGCAAGTGTGACGGCTTCGATCCTGCCGAGGGTGTGCGCGATGCTGCGATGTTCGCCGTAGTTGAGCTCGCTGCGGCCGATCCGGTTCATTCGCGAACCGGAGTCTTCCAGTCCGAGCACCAGCCCGCCCCGCAGCGAGCCCTTGGCGATGCGGCATTCCGCTTGGGTGATGCCGTCGCGCGCCACCTTCTCGAGCACTTCGGTGGTCACCCGGACCACTTCGTCGAATCGCTCGGGCTGACAGCCCGCGTAGATGGATAGCGCCCCGCTGTCGGAGAACGTGTCGATGGTCGAGTACACCGAGTAGGCCAAGCCGCGCGTTTCCCGAATCTCTTGGAACAGCCGAGAACTCAGTCCACCACCGAGTGCATTGTTGAGGACCGACAGCGCCCACCGGTGTTCCCAGTGGCGTCCCGGCGTACGCACGCCGAGCATCAGATGCGTCTGCTCGCCGTCGCGGCGGACCAGTTGCAGCGTCGGCTGGCCGGTGACCCGGCCGGTGCCTTTGCGCGGGGCCACCGGAGTGCGACCGCGAATCAGCCTCGGCCCGAAGTGTTCTCGCGCCAGCGACACGACTTCGTTGTGGTCGACGTTACCCGCCACCGCCAGCACCATCCGCTCGGGGATGTAGCGGCGGAGGTGAAACGAGTGCAGCTGCGCGCGTGTCATCGCGGAGATCGACTCGACGCTGCCGATCACGGGACGGCCCACCGGGTGCTCGCCGAACATCGCCGAGAGGAACACATCGCCCAGCGTGTCTTCCGGGTCGTCGTCGCGCATCGCGATTTCCTCGAGCACGACGTCCCGTTCGACCTCGACGTCCTCGGCAGCGCAGCGCCCGCGCAGCACCACGTCGGCCACCAGGTCGACGGCCAACTCGAGGTCCGTGTCGAGCACATGCGCGTAGTAGCAGGTGTGCTCCCTGGCGGTGAACGCGTTCAGTTCACCGCCGACGGCGTCGACCGCCTGGGCGATCTCGACCGCCGTGCGGGTCGGGGTCGATTTGAACAGCAGGTGTTCCAGGAAGTGCGCGGCGCCTGCCACGCTGTGTCCCTCATCGCGCGATCCGACACCGACCCATACGCCGACCGATGCGGAATGCACCGACGGGATGAACTCGGTGACGACACGTAGGCCACCGGGCAAGGTGGTGCAGCGCACCGCGTCCGACGTTTCGTCGGCGCGGGCGCCGCGATGCAGTGCCCGGGACCTAGCTGCTGGCGGTTGCGGCATCGACGGGTGCGTCCGCGGGCGCCTCGGTGGCGGCTTCCGAAGTGTCCTCGTCGACGAGGACCAGCGAGATCTTGCCGCGGTTGTCGATGTCGGCGATCTCCACACGCAGCTTGTCGCCCACCTTGACCACGTCCTCGACCTTGGCGATCCGCTTGCCCCTGCCGAGCTTGCTGATGTGCACCAGGCCGTCGCGGCCAGGCAGCAGCGACACGAATGCGCCGAAATCGGTTGTCTTTACCACGGTTCCGAGGAACCGCTCACCGATCTTGGGCAGCTGCGGGTTGGCGATCGCGTTGATCTTGTCAATCGCGGCCTGCGCGGAAACGCCGTCGGAGGCACCGACGAACACCGTGCCGTCGTCCTCGATCGAGATCTGCGCCCCGGTCTCCTCGGTGATCGAGTTGATCATCTTGCCCTTGGGCCCGATGACCTCGCCGATCTTGTCGATGGGGACCTTGATGGTGGTGATCCGCGGCGCGTACGGGCTCATCTCGTCGGGGCTGTCGATGGCCTCGGCCATCACCTCGAGGATGGTCACCCGGGCGTCCTTCGCCTGGGCCAGCGCGCCGGCCAACACCTGCGAAGGGATGCCGTCGAGCTTGGTGTCCAACTGCAGGGCGGTGACGAAGTCCTTGGTGCCTGCGCACTTGAAGTCCATGTCGCCGAACGCGTCCTCGGCACCGAGGATGTCGGTGAGCGTGACGAAGCGCCGCTCGGTGTTGCCGTCGATCTCGACGTCGTCAGATACCAGGCCCATCGCGATGCCTGCCACCGGCGCCTTGAGCGGCACACCGGCGTTGAGCAGCGACAGCGTCGAAGCACACACCGAACCCATCGACGTGGAGCCATTGGAGCTCAGCGCCTCGGAAACCTGACGGATCGCGTAGGGGAACTCCTCGATGCTGGGCAGCACCGGCATCAGCGCCCGCTCGGCCAGCGCCCCGTGGCCGATCTCGCGACGCTTGGGCGAACCAACACGGCCGGTCTCGCCGGTCGAATACGGCGGGAAGTTGTAGTGGTGCATGTAGCGCTTGGACGTCTCGGGTCCCAGCGAGTCGATCTGCTGGGCCATCTTGATCATGTCCAGCGTGGTGACACCGAGAATCTGGGTCTCGCCACGCTCGAACAGCGCACTGCCGTGTGCCCGCGGCACGACGGCCACCTCGGCGGACAACGCGCGGATATCTGTGATGCCGCGGCCGTCGATGCGGAAGTGGTCGGTCAGGATGCGTTGGCGCACAAGCTTTTTGGTCAGCGACCGGAACGCGGCGCCGATCTCCTTCTCACGGCCCGCGAACTGCTCTGCCAACCGCTCGACCAATTCGGCCTTGATCTCGTTGGTGCGGTTGTCGCGCTCATGCTTGCCCGCGATGGTCAGGGCCTTGGACAGCTCGTCGGTGGCCACCGACGCGACCGAGTAGTACACGTCGTCGCCGTAGTCGGGGAAGACGGGGTACTCGCCGGTCGGCTTGGCCGCACGATCGGCCAGCTCCTGCTGCGCTGCGCACAGCGCCTTGATGAACGGCTTGGCGGCCTCCAGGCCTTCTGCCACAACGGATTCCGTCGGCGCCTGGGCACCGCCGCCGATCAACTCGACGACATTCTCGGTGGCCTCGGCCTCGACCATCATGATCGCCACGTCGCCGTCCTCGAGAACGCGACCCGCGACGACCATGTCGAACACGGCCTTCTCGCCCTGCTCGACGGTCGGGAACGCGACCCAGGTGCCGTCAATCAGCGAGACCCGCACCCCGCCGATCGGACCCGAGAAGGGCAGACCGGCCAGCTGGGTGGACATCGAGGCGGCATTGATCGCCACCACGTCGTACAGCTCTTGAGGGTCGAGGGACATGACCGTGACCACGACCTGGATCTCGTTGCGCAGGCCGTCGACGAACGACGGGCGCAGCGGCCGGTCGATCAGTCGGCAGGTCAGGATCGCGTCGGTGGAGGGACGGCCCTCACGACGGAAGAACGATCCGGGGATGCGCCCGGCGGCGTACATGCGCTCCTCCACGTCCACGGTCAACGGGAAGAAGTCGAAGTGGTCCTTGGGGTTCTTGCTGGCGGTGGTCGCCGACAGCAGCATGGTCTCGTCGTCGAGGTAAGCGACGGCGGAGCCGGCGGCCTGCTGAGCCAGCCGACCGGTCTCGAAGCGGATGGTGCGGGTGCCGAAGCTCCCGTTGTCGATCACGGCGGTGGATTCGTATACGCCGTCTTCAATTTCGACTACAGACATGGGCGTCCGTATGGCCTCTCTTGGTTCAGTGTTTTCACTGTTCTGCTGTTTCGCGTCGTCACAGCGTGTGAACCACCGGCCTTGATGCGGCTACGGCCATCGATCGAAGCTGTCGGGATTGCAACCCGGCAACCACTACCGAAGACCGCGCGATCAGGGCGGGTCCCGATATGAGACGCGGGAGCGGGCTCGCGGATATGCGAAACCGCACCCAATTGTTCGAGCCGAACCGGCTGGCGAACGAAGCCATCCTACCTTGCCGCAGGTACGAGGCCGAATAACCGGGTTCGGGCGTCAGCGGCATGAACTCGATTCGCCGCTCAGCGGCATGAACTCGATACGCCGCTCAGCGGCGCAGGCCCAGCCGCTCGATCAGCGAGCGGTAGCGCTCGACGTCCACCTGAGCGACGTACTTGAGCAGCCGGCGGCGACGGCCGACGAGCAGCAGCAGCCCGCGCCGCGAGTGGTGGTCGTGCTTGTGCACCTTCAGGTGCTCGGTCAGGTCGGAGATGCGCTTGGTCAGCAGCGCGACCTGGGCTTCTGGGGAGCCGGTGTCGGTGTCGTGCAGGCCGTACTGGCCCAGAATGGTCTTCTTCTCTTCGGCAGTGAGCGCCACGAAATAAACTCCATCAATCGGTCCGCGAACGAGGGCCAAAGGCCCGAATAAGCGTGGCCACCGCGAACTGCAGCACACGCCGGGTCGGCAGGGAGTCTAGCAGTGCGCCACGGCGAGCCACGAATTCGGCATCAGCCCGCGGAAAGAATCGTGCGGGCGTGCTCGGTGTCTTCGCCCATGGTCGTCACCAGGTCCTCGACCCGGTCGAACTTCTCCTGACCGCGGATGCGGGCGACGAAATCGACCGCGACATGCTGGCCGTACAGGTCCGCGCTGGTGTCCAGGACGAACGCCTCCACGGTGCGCGTGCGGCCCGAAAACGTCGGGTTGGTGCCAACCGAGACCGCGGCTTGATAGCGCTCGCCGGGCACCACGCTGCCGGTGATCGGGCCGTGTCCCAGCATGGTGAACCACGCGGCGTAGACGCCGTCGGCGGGGATCGCCGAGTACATCGGCGGCGCCACGTTCGCGGTGGGGAAGCCAAGCACGGAGCCGCGGCCCTCGCCGCGCACCACCACGCCCTCGACACGATGCGGCCGGCCCAGCGCCTCGGTCGCCGCGACCACGTCCCCGGCGTCTACGCAGGAGCGGATGTAAGTGGACGAGA
>Ga0268266_10002456_pt1 | contig 19855 bp, 16 predicted proteins | sample KBSS13metaG_FD_190356 | JGI IMG/M metagenome (GOLD analysis project Ga0268266, IMG submission 190356) | Switchgrass rhizosphere microbial communities from Kellogg Biological Station, Michigan, USA - KBS S1-3 metaG (SPAdes) (version 2) | ecosystem: Host-associated > Plants > Roots > Rhizosphere... | reverse complement strand
GGGAGCTTTGTTTTCGGCATTCCGTCGATTATTGCGGTGATCATGAATTATGCGCGGCAGGCTGAGGCGCGCGGGACTTTCCTGGAGTCGCATTTCAGCTGGCAGATCCGGACGTTCTGGTTTGCTGTGCTGTGGGGCCTGATCATCTTCGGGGCATCGCTGCTGTTGATGTTGGTATTGATCGGGTTTGTGACGTTGCCGGCGGGGTTGGCGCTGCTGGGTGTGTGGGTGATCTATCGGGTCATTCGTGGTTGGGTGGCGCTGCGTGATCGGCGGCCGGTGTAATTATGAAGCCCCCTGTATTTATGAGACCAGTGATGTTGTGTTTGGCGGGTGTCTCTGCACTGACCTTCACGGTCGGTTGCGGGCAGAAAGGGCCGTTGTATTTGCCGCCTAAGAATGGGACGGTTGTTACGCGCCCGGCTGGCAGCGCCGCTACTCCACCGCAGACGAACCAGCCGTCATCGCCCCAGGACGCTACAACATTGCCGTCGACTACGACGTCTGAATCCACGCCATCGGGGGCGCTGAAGCAACCTCCCGATAAGAACGATAACAACTCCTCTACTCCGAAGTAGCCTCCAGGACTCTCTCTTTCAAGCGCGGAACAGGCCTTTGATGGGGCTGGCATCGGCGCTGTGGGGGAATACTGAAGACTCCAGCGCGCTCTTGGGGACGAGCAGGTGCTCGGAGAGGATGCCCTTCAGTACGGAGCGGAGGTCCGCTGTTGGTTTCAGGTCGCGGCCTTGGTACAAGGCGTGGGAGGAGAGGCCTGGCCAGTCGGCCAGCACTCGGCCGCCCTGGACTGCACCACCTAACAGGAAGGCTGCAGTGGCGGTGCCGTGGTCGGTGCCACGGGTACCGTTGGTGGCGGCGGTACGGCCGAATTCAGTAGCAAGCAGGACCGCGGTGTTGGCCCATGTTGGGCCGAGCTCCTCTTTGAGGGTGCGAAGGCCAGAGTCGAGGGCGGCCAAGCGGCCGGCAAGTTGGCCTTCGGCGCTGCCTTCGTTGGCGTGGGTGTCCCAGCCTGTGGTGTCAAATACGGCTACTTGCGGGCCATCGTCGCGGCGGAGGAAGCCGGCTGCGGCGCGGACTACCTCTGTGTAACGCATTGGCTTGGCGCGTTGCCGCAAAGGTTGGCTTGGACGCGACGAGTTCATGTCGTCAGCGCCCGTGTTGCTTCCGGCGTCGGCGCGTGTGCTTGCGTCGTCGGCCACGGATATGCGGCGGTTCTGCGGAGCCGGGGCGTCGGCAGACATGCCGGTCGACTGCTGCGTGACTGCGTGTGCGCCGGTGGCGTTCGGCACGGAGGCAGCATCGACATTGGAGGCGGCGGTAGCAATAGCGTCGGCGGAGAGTGCGTCGGCTAGGCGCGAGGCTAGTAGAGGGTCGCCGGCGTAGAGGTCGGTGATTCGCTCCAAGGTGTCGTCGTCGAGGGCCGCGAGCTTTGAGGGGGACCAGGAGGTCACTGATGCTGGGCCGCGCATGACGAGAGGGAAGTTTTGGCCGAGAGCTACGCCAAGGTCTTTGCCGTTGCCTGCTTGCAATGAAGCAAGTCCGCGGTTGAGCCAGCCTGTTTGCACGGCGTGCGGTTGCAGGCTGCCGTTTTCCAACACGTCTTGGCCGTCGAAATGTGAGCGGTCGCGGTAGGGGCTGGCGATCGCGTGGAAGACCAGCAGTTCGCGGGACGTGTACGAGTCGTGGAGGAAACCGAGGCTGGGGTGCAGGCCGAAGAGGCCGTTCAGGGGCAGCGCGCCGCCGGGAGTGCCGGGGGCTTTGAGCGCAAGCTCGCGGCGAAGGCCGGCGTAGTCGGGGTCGCCGTAGGGCGGCACGGCGGCGAGGCCGTCGAGGGCGCCGCGCAGGATGATGAAGATGAAGCGCGACTTGGATTGGCCGGTGCTGGCGAAGGCAACGCGAGATGTTAGGAACGCGCCGCCGAGGGCTAACGCGCCGGCGTGCAGGAAATCACGACGTTTTACAGTGGCCAAGGCGACCTCCGGTTACGAACGCTGTGGAGCATGAGTGCGCAGTGTCGGGAGCATTTGCGACACGGCGCCCGAGCAGCGGCGCAGCGTTCTGCGAATACGCGAGGTGGCGCGCGAGCAGCGGCGACCGCCGAAGGTGCGGCGGTCGCCGGCGCGGACGGGCCTGAACGTTGGCGGGTGCCAAGTCCGTGGACGCATGGAAGGCGAGCTCGGTGGATGCGGTCATCGGCGCATGAACTCTGGGGCGGAAAGCAGCAGCGTGATGGCTTGCGCGCCGCTGGCTGCACGGGAGATGGCGGTGCGGGTGCCGGGAGTTAGGTTGTCGCCTAGCAATTGCGGGGCGAGTTCCTTGGCGTCGAGGCGTGAGCCCACTCGCTGGCCGACGGCGTCGGCCCATTCAATTCGTTTCATCAGGGCTGAAGCACCATCCCAATCGACACTTCGATCAGGCCAGCCGGCGGGGGAGCCGGGGCTGTAGGTGCGTTGGCCCATCACTTCGAACGCGGCCAGGGACGCGCGGCCTCTTTCAGCCGGAAGCTGTAGGCCGCGGAACGTCGAGACGATGTAGTCGTTCGGTGTCTTGTATTTGGAGAGCGGCGCGTTCCAGGCTTCCTGCGACTCGATCAGCGCTCGATAAACCGTAGGCAAATGTCCGTTACTGGACGAGAACGCACTTGCGATACGCTGCACCGCACGCGGTGGCGGATCGTCAGAAATGAAGTGCCGCGCGAGCTTGGTCGCGATGAAGTGAGCCGTGGCCGGCTTGGCGGCGAGGTCGCGGAGCACGGCGACGCCTTGATCGTACCCGGCATCGGGGTACCGCTTTCCGAGCACAACTTTCGCGCCGGGTTCGTGGAGCTCAGGCCGGAAAACAAACTCGCCGGGCGTGCCTCCGCCGAAGCGGCCGTAGCCGTCACCGCCGATAGACCAACCTGTGATGACCTCGGCGAATGTAGTGACATCACTCTGTGAGTAGCCGCCGCCAACACCGAGCGTATGCAGCTCTAGCGTCTCCCGCGCGAGGTTTTCGTTGATTCCACGCTGCTGGCCGCCCTTGCGGCGCTCAAGTAGAGAGGCGGCGCGTGAGTGAGGACCGACTGACAGGTGATTGTCGAGATACAACAGCATAGCAGGATGCCGCTCGACTGCGAGCAACATGTCAGTAAAGTATCCCAGCACATTCGGACGAATGGCTTCGCGCTCCAGGCTGCCCGCAAGTCCGAGCACGAGATTCTTGTCTATCGACACTGCGAAGTGATTCGTCCAGAAATAGGTGAGTCGTTCGACGAATGGACGATCGGTGGTGACGCCTTCGTGGAATCGCGCGCTCGCTTCGGCAACATAGATCGGGCGGTAGACCTGGCCGAGCTTCATAACGGCGGCGACGGCGTTCGCTTTGTCATCGGAATTCGCGGCGGCGGCCGCGCGCTTGGCGGCCCGCAGCTCGCGCCGAACGTCCAGGCCACGAGCCAGGGTGTCCGCTGAGCTGTGAAGCTCAGGCCCCGTCAGCAGTGGAGCGGCGCCGGACAGCTGCGCGTACAGCCAGTCGCGAGGCTGGGAACCGATTTGAGCCAATTCAGCCGGCTTCGCGCCGAGACCGAATCGATTCGCAGCGATGGCGGGTGAGGGCCGCTCCAGCACGTTAGGCGTCCTTTGAACACAGTGCTGTCCCTAAAGCGCACAACGCGCGCCGGCGTTGACGACGGTATCGCTCGGCCAACACGCGCGCACGGTCGCGTGAGCCTGAAATGGCCCGCCGCGGACGGGCACTGGGCCGTCGCTTCAATGCCCTGCGCGAAATCCGCCTCGGGTCCGTTATACTTAACCTCCCCCCGCGTTGGCCTATTCCATGCCCACTTCACCAGATCTGGTTCTCGTTGACGGCTCGTCTTATGTCTACCGGGCGTTTCACGCCCTGCCGCCGCTCACCAACTCGCGCGGCGAGCCGACGGGGGCGGTGTATGGCGTGTTGAACATGCTGCTGAAGTTTGTGAAGGATTATCAGCCGCAATGCATTGCGGTGGTCTTTGATGCTTCGGGGAAGACGTTTCGGGACGAGCTGTTTGCGGAGTACAAGGCGAATCGGCCGCCGATGCCGGATGATCTGCGGTCGCAGATCAAGCCGCTGCTGGAGATCATTCAGGCGCAGGGGTTGCCGATCCTTCGCATCGAGGGTGTCGAAGCGGATGACGTGATCGGGACGCTGGCGTGCCGGGCTTCCAAGGCTGGGAAGACGGTGCTCATTTCCACCGGCGACAAGGACATGGCACAGCTGGTCGACGGATCAATCACGCTCATCAACACGATGAGCAATTCGACGCTCGACCGCGGTGGCGTGAAGACCAAGTTTGATGTGTTTCCCGAGCAGATCATTGATTACCTGGCGCTCGTGGGTGACAGCTCGGACAACATTCCGGGGATCGAGAAGGTGGGGCCGAAGACGGCTGCCAAGTGGCTGAACCAGTATCAGACGCTGGATAATCTGGTGGCGCATGCCACGGAGATTTCGGGGAAGGTTGGGGAGAATCTGCGGGCGGGGTTGCAGACGTTGGAATTGTCCAGGAAGTTGGCGACGATTCACACGGATCTGGAATTACCGCTGGCGCATGATCAGCTCACGCCGACTCCGCCGGATACGGGGAAGTTGCGGGAGTTGTATACGCGCTATGAGTTGCGCTCGCTGTTGAAGCAGCTAGAGGGTGGCGACGCAGGTGGAGCGCCCAGTGGTAGCTACGGAGACGGCGCGGCTGCCGGCCGCGGGGCGGGCGACGGCGCAGGGTCTCAACAAGGGGCTGGCGCAACGGGAGCCAGCGCCGGTGGCGGCGCACCCGGTGGGGAGAATCAACTCGTCTTCCCTGGCAAGCTCGTTCCGGGAGCGCCGCTGCCGTTGGAGGGGGTTGAGCGCAAGTATGAAACCATCACCCGGTGGGAAGACCTGGAGCGCTGGATAGCGCAGTTGAGCAAAGTGGATTTGTTTGCGTTTGATACGGAGACAACCAGCCTGGACTACATGCAGGCTGAGATTGTGGGCGTGTCGTTCGGATTGGAGCGGGGAATTGCGGCTTATGTGCCGCTGCGTCACGACTACCCGGGCGCCCCGGACCAGTTGGATCGTGAGAAGGTGTTGGCGGCGCTCAAGCCGCTCCTGGAAGACCCGGAGCGCGGCAAGATCGGGCACCACCTGAAGTATGACGCCCACGTTCTGGCCAATCACAACATCGAGTTGAGGGGCATGCGCTTTGACACGATGCTCGAGTCGTACGTGCTCAACAGCGTGGGAACGCGCAACCACGACATGGATTCGACGGCGGCCTGCTACCTGGGCATCCAGACCATCAAATTTGAGGACATTGCGGGCAAGGGCGCCAAGCAGCTCACATTCAATCAGGTTCCGGTCGACAAGGCAGCGGCGTATGCGGCGGAAGATGCTGACATCACGCTGTGTTTGCACCGTACCCTGTGGCCGCAACTCGGCGAGTTCCCGAAGCTCAAGGCACTGTATGAGGAGTTGGAACAGCCTCTGGTGCCTGTATTGCTGCGCATGGAGCATCGTGGGGTCCTCGTCGATCGCGACCAGCTGCGCGCGCTGAGTCGCGAGTTCGCGGGCCAGATGGTGCAGTTGACGAAGCAGGCGCACCAGGAAGCGGGCACTGAATTCAATGTCGACTCGCCGAAGCAGCTGCAGCAGATTCTCTTTGAGAAGCTGCAGATCCCGGTGAAAGTCAAAACCGCGACCGGCCAGCCGTCGACCAATGAGGATGTGCTGGAAGAGCTGGCGCTCTCGCATCCGCTGCCGCGGACCATTCTGGAATACCGTGGCCTGGCGAAGTTGAAATCCACGTACACCGACAAGCTGCCGGAGTTGGTCAACGCCAGAACAGGTCGCATTCACACATCGTATAACCAGGCCGTGGCCCAGACGGGAAGGCTCTCATCAGCCGATCCCAACTTGCAGAACATTCCGATTCGTCGGCCGGAAGGGCGCAGGATCCGGCAGGCGTTTGTGGCGCCTGAGGGCTACTTGCTCATGGCGGCGGACTATTCGCAGATTGAATTGCGCATCATGGCCCACCTGTCCGGCGATGAAGGACTGTTGGCTGCGTTCTCCGAGGATCGGGACGTGCACGTCGCGACGGCGGCCGAGGTTTTCAGCGTGCCGCTCGACTCGGTGACCTCGGATCAGCGGCGTACGGCGAAGACGATCAACTTCGGGTTGATTTACGGGATGTCACCGTTCGGGCTGGCGCGGCAGCTCGGCATTGATAGGGGGTCTGCGACGCGCTATGTGGAGCGGTATTTCGCACGCTATCCGGGCATTAAGCGCTTCATGGATGAAACGAGGCACAGGGCCAGGGAGACCGGCTTCGTTGAGACCGTCCTGGGGCGCCGGCTGTACCTGCCTGACATCCGCTCGAGCAGAGCGCCGAATCGGCAATACGCTGAGAGAACCGCGATTAACGCGCCGATGCAGGGAACGGCGGCGGACATCATTAAGCGGGCCATGATTTCTGTAGACGCCTGGTGTCAACGGGAGGACGCCCCCGCGCGTCTTATCATGCAGGTGCACGACGAACTGGTGCTCGAGGTTCGCGCTGACGCGGTGGAGAGCGTTACCGCAGCGGTGCGGGAGCGGATGACGAGTGCTGGTGAGCTGCGAGTGCCGCTTCGCGTCGACATTGGCACGGGCGCCAATTGGGACGAAGCACACTAGATCGTGCAACGATCTGCGGCAAACGTCGCACAACTGGAACTTTGGTCGTTCAGGTGGCGTCTCAGTGGGGTCGATCACTGAGGGACACTTCATGCGCAAGGTTCTGTTTGCCGCGATTCTCACGCTGGGTGCGACGGGCGCCTACGCCCAACTACCTGACGCTTATGTTGGCGCGGGCGTCAGCCAGGCCCGCATCAACGACATCTTCCATTCCGGGCATGACTTTGACCTGAACAATACGGCCTGGAAGGCGTTCGTTGGCGTTCGACCGATCCCATTCCTGGGTGTGGAAGCCAATTACATGGATCTCGGCAGCCAATCGCACCGCTTCGGGTTCACCAATGAATCTTCCGACGGCCACGTCAATGCCCATGCTTTCTCCGCTTTTGCAGTGGGATTTTTTCCTCTGCCGGTGCCTTGGCTCGATGTTTTCGGCAAAGCGGGAGCGGCGCGGTGGACCCTCAACGGCCACGATAATTCGTCGCTTTTTGCCCTCGATGAGCACGGAACCGATTTCGCCTGGGGCGGCGGAGCGCAGGCCCACTTCGGTCCGCTCGGATTGAGGCTTGAATATGAGCAATTTAACGTGCGCAACACCGACGGCGTGAAGGCGGCGACCTTCGATGTCCTGTGGCATTTTCTGTAGCTAAAACGCCACAGCGGAATAGCCAAGCCGCTGATATCGATAGAATTTTCCGAAAAATTATTTCGGAACTTCCCGCAGCGGGGAGCGTCTGACCTAGTGAGAGCGCAAGCTCTCCCCGCTTCCCTCCCTGAGCGGGTCGACCCGGTTCATGAGACCTGTACCGGGTTAGTCTGCCCCGGTGGCCTGTTCGAGGTCATCGGGGTTTTTTATGGCCGTAAAGGCTAAGGCTCCGGCCGGGCCGGAAATACCTTCTCGTCCAGCCAAGCCTCCAGCAGCTTGCGCGCTTCCTCGATCCCGGTCTTATCCGGAACCGAAAACAGCTGGACCGTGGCACGATCGCCCACGATCCCGCGGGTTTCCCGCAGCACCTGGGCCGATTCATTGCGGTTGAGCTTGTCTGCCTTGGTGAGAAGGATGTGAATCTTCAGCGGTGGCTCTGCCCAGTCGATCAGCGCCCGATCCCCGTCCAACAAGCCTCGCCGTGAGTCGACGATCAGGAAGACGCCACGAAGGGACACACGAGGCCGCAACGCATCGATCAAAGGCCGCCAGGACATCCGCTCGTCCTCGGGACCCTTGGCATATCCGTAACCCGGCAAGTCCACGATCCGTTGATGCGTGCCGAGCTCAAAGAAATTGAGCAGGCGCGTGCGGCCGGGCGTTTTGCTCGTCCTGGCCAGACCATTGCGCTGGGTAATGGCGTTGATGGCGCTGGACTTGCCGGCATTCGACCGGCCGACAAAAGCGACCTCCGCACCCATGTCGGCGGGAAACTGCGCCGGTGCAGCCGCACTGAGAAGTAAATGACCCTGTGAAAATCGACTCACGTTCGTAGTGTACAATTCCGCGCCCTCGCACCACGGGACAAAGCGGAAAGAAAACAATGGCGAAGATGATGAGGGCCGGTTGGGCGGGTCTCGCTCTGCTGGCCGCGACGCTCAGTTACGCAGAGACGAGCTCTGCACCCGACAGCCCCTTTTCCACCGGCAAGGTTCAGGACGGCGCAACCAAGACCGCAGTCTGCACCGGATGCCATGGCCCCAACGGCAACAGCTCCAGCCCCGATTGGCCACGACTCGCGGGCCAAAGTGCGGTGTACGTTGCGGAGCAGTTGCACCTCTTCAAATCCCAGGTGCGCCCCAACCCGGTGATGATGCCGATGGCCGCGAACCTGAGCGACCAGGATATCAACGACGTCGCTGTCTACTTCGAGGCGCAGACCCCGCAAGGCCTCGAGGCCGACCCGAAGACCGTACAGGCCGGCGAAACACTGTACAAACGGGGTGACAAGGCGCGGAACATTCCCGCATGTGTTGCGTGTCACGGTCCTGGCGGTCGGGGCAACCTGGCAGCCGGATATCCGGCACTTCGCGCGCAACAGTCGGTCTATGTCGTGAAGCAGTTGAATGACTACGCCAGCGGCGCACGTTATTCAGGCGCGAAAAATCCCGCAGCACCCAGCCGCAATGGAGCCATGATGCTGACCATTGCGAAGCGGTTGACGCCTGAGGACATCACGGCAGTGGCGTCTTACGTTCAAGGACTGCGCTGAGTCCAGACTCAACTTGAAGGAATTGAGAATGTTGCGATCGATCGCGCTGACCGCGTTTCTGACGTTGATCATGTGTTCCTGCGGGCGCGCCTCGCAGAATCACCCGGTGACCCAGGCCCCTGCGAAGCCGCAGACGCCGTCGGTGATCCAACAGGAAACTCCGCCCCCCGCCCAGGCTGACACGGCGACTCAACAGACAGAGGCCCAACAGGCGAGCGCTGCCCAGGAAAAGGGCGATGAGCCGGAGGATGATCCGCGCGCGGCGCGCGGCGACTCCGGGTTGGAGCGCCTGGCGCAGATGCCGGCGGATGCGCAACTTCCGACGGTGGGCAAGTGGAAGCCGGGCGTGAACTACTTTCCGCTCGTGCCTTCTCAGCCGACGACCGTGGGCCCCGGAAAAGTCGAGATTGTGGAAGTGTTCTGGCTCGGCTGCCCGCACTGCGCAGCGCTCGAGCCCTTCATCCAGAGTTGGTTGAAGAACAAGCCCGCGTACATCGACTTTGTGCGGGTGCCCGTGATGTGGGGACCGGCGCATCGCGCTCATGCGCACCTGTTCTATACGATTGCCGCACTGAACCGCACGGACTTGGTCCAGAAGGCGTTTGATGCCATCCAGAACCAGCACCAGATGTTGTTTGCCTCCTCGGACGATGAGACGCTGAAGGCTCAATTGGCCTGGGCTACGGCGAACGGCGTCAAGGCGGATGACTACACGAAGGCCTACAACTCCTTCAGCGTCAATTCAAACCTGCAGCGCGCCGAGCAGCTGACTCAGCGATATCACGTCGAGGGCGTGCCCCTGATCGTCATCAACGGCAAGTACACATCGGATGTAGGCAAAGCCGGCGGTCCCAGCGAGCTGATTCAGCTCATCGACGATCTGGCCGCCGCGGAGCACAAGCGCTAACAGCGTACGGGCAGGGCCGCGAATGCTGAACGTATTCGTTCCGCGGCCCAACGGCCTCGTCAGCGCCGAGCTCGAACCCGGCGCTGACCTCCCCGCAGATGCATTGTGGATCGACCTGCGTGAGCCCACACCGGAAGAAGAGCAACTCGTAGAAAAAGCGCTCAGTATCGACGTTCCGACTCGCGAAGAGATGCGAGAGATCGAAGCGTCAAACCGCTTCTACGAGGAAAACGGCGGCCTCTACATGACGGCCACGTTGGTTACGAAGCTCGACACGGATCTGCCCGAGCGAACCCAGGTTACTTTCATCCTGACGGGCAACAAGCTCGTCACCAACCGATATACCGATCCTCTGCCATTCAGGCGGTTTATTGCGTATGCGGCCCGCCACCCTGCGGTGGGCACATCGGGGTCGATGGTGTTGGCCGGCCTGCTGGAAGCGATTGTGAATCGCATTGCCGATGTGTTGGAGAAAGTCGGCAGCGACGTGGACGCCCTGTCGTCCAAGATCTTCTTCCGCAACTACAGCACGAGCTCGCCGCTCGACTTCGGGCACGTCCTGGAGCGGATCGGACAGAGCGGCGATCTGACCTCAAAGGCGAGTGAAAGTCTCGTCAGTCTCACGCGGCTGTTGGGTTTTGTTCAGCAGAGCGGCAACACGCTGGTCACCCAGGACTCGCGGGCGCGCTATCGGACTCTGTCGCGCGACGTGCTCGCGATGTCGGACCACTCGACTTTTCTGAGCAACAAGGTGCAGTTCCTGCTCGATGCCACCTTGGGGATGGTGAGCATCGACCAGAACAACGTGGTGAAGATTTTCTCAGTGGTCACCGTCTTCCTGTTGCCGCCCTCGTTCATCGCCGGCTTCTTCGGGATGAACTTCGAGCGGCTGCCCCTGCTGCACGACACCTGGGGAGTCACCATCGGTGTGATCTCGATGGTGGCCTCCGCAGTTCTGCCCTACCTGTATTTCAAGCACCGCCGCTGGCTTTAGCCTGCAGCTCGGCGAAGCCGGCCGCGGCTTTCTGCACCTCGGGGCTGAAGTCTTCCATTTCCTGCACCTGGCGGATCTCGACAATCTCGTTGTCGCCGCCGGGGATCTTCTTCGCCCATTCGATCGCCTCGGCGCGGGAATTCACCCGGATCATCCAGTAGCCGCCCAGGACCTCCTTCGCTTCGGCGAAAGGCCCGTCGGTGACCGTGGGCTTGCCGCCCTTGAACGACACACGGGCGCCTGTTGAGGGCGGATGCAGGCCGTCCAGGGCGACCAACACGCCTGCTTTCTGCAGAGCTTCGTTGTACTTCATCATCGCTTCGACGGCTTTCGCGTCCGGCATCGTCCCCGGGGCGGCCTTTTCGTAACCCTTCGGAATCATCAGCATCATGAAGCGCATGGCGTCTCTCCTCGCGTTTAGGTGAAATCTAGCCTAAGGACGCGGGAGAGCCACCGGCTTCGACAATTTATTCAGGGCACGTAATTGCAGCTGCGTGGAGTCCGAAGCGGGGAGGAGCTCGTTCGCCTGCTTTACAAAGGCGGGAACGTCGCCGGCCGGCATGGGCCGGCTGATGAGATAGCCTTGTGCGTAATCGCAACCGAGGTGGCGCAGGAGGTTCCAGGCCTCGGGCTGCTCGATGCCTTCGGCGACCACCCGCAGGCTCATGCTGTGCGCGAGTTCGATGGTCGAACGGATGATCGTGGCGGCATCGGTACCGGCTTGGACGTCCTTGAGGAACGAGCGGTCGATTTTGAGCTCGTCCACAGGCAGCAGGCTGAGCTGGGACAGCGATGAATGGCCTGTGCCGAAGTCATCAATGGCAAAGCGCACGCCCGCGATGCGCAGCAACTGCATGTTTCGGGCAGCCAGCTGGGGATCGCTCATCACGGCGCTTTCCGTGATCTCGAGGAGCAAGGCCGCCGTCTCCACCCGATGAGTGCGCAACATCTGCAGGATCTCATCGCCGAGCGCGGGGTCCAGAATATCGGGCGCCGACAGGTTGACCGCCAACTCCACATCCAACCCCTCGCCACGCCAAACTCCCATCTGGCGAATCGCCTCACCCAACACCCAACTCGTCAGCCTGCGTGCACCGCCCGTTCGCTCCGCCAAGGGCACGAACTCGCCGGGATTCACGACGCCGAGCTCCGGGTGGGTCCAGCGCACGAGCGCTTCCAGGCTGCGGACCGAGCGCGTCTGCATTGCGACCTTGGGTTGATACACCAGGGTCAGGGAATTTGACTCAATCGCGCCTCGAAGGTCGGTCGCCAACCGCAGCCGGCGGCGATGCTCCTCGTCCCCGCCGGTACGGTAGATCGCAACGCGCGTCCACGCCTCGTCGCCATCTTCAACAGCAATCTGCACCCGGCGCAACAACTCACTCGCCGTCTGCCCGTGCTCCGGATACAAACAAATGCCCGCACCGACGTGCAGCTGCAGACTCATTTCCTCCAGATGGAAGCCGCGACGAATGAGACCGGCCATCTGGTCGGCATACAACGGCGCGCGCTGCGGAGTGCAATTGCGCGCCACCAGCAAAAACTGGTTCTCACCCAGCCGCGCCACGATATCGTCCGGCGCCGAATTGGCACGCAAGCGCCGCGCAGCCTCGCGAAGGACATCATCACCTACACGGTGACCCAGGGAAGCGTTGATCTCACTCACCCTGCGTAGATCGATCAGCACCAGGGCCGCGGATGCCGGGCCCTGAACGATTTCATCCAGCTGCTTCTCAACGAACGCACGGTTGGGCAGACCTGTGAGCGAGTCGTGTTGGGCGCGGTAGGTAATGTCAGCTTCACGCTCGGCGATGTTCTTCTGCATCGAATTGAACGTCGCAGCCAGACTTCGGAACTCGGCGCCTCCGGTGGCAACGACAGCCGTGTCGTAACGGCCTTCCTGGATGCGCTCGGCAGCCAGGACCAGGTCACCGATAGGACGGGTCGCACTGCGACCCAACACCGTGCCGATGATTGCTGCCAGCACGAGAGCGATTGTATCAATGAGAAGCAGGGCATCCCTGACATCACGATAGGGAGCCAACACCTCGTGCATGGACTTCTGCACCACCACGTCAACGAAATCGCCCCGCCCCTCGATGCGTTGCGCGAACGTGAGATAGTCAGTGTTCCCGAGACGCGTGAGGTGGGGATCCTGGATGAGAGTCCCTTGCTTCGCGATCGTCTTGCGCAGGGCCTCCGGCAGACTCGAAGCAATCCGGGCCGGACCTGCGGCGCCGTAGGCAACCAACGTAACATCGGCCCCGACGAGATCGTGCATTTTCAGGGCGAATGCGTCGTTGACCACAAACCCCATGGCCACCCACGCGATGGTCTCTGGAGTCCGGACCGGCGCGAGAAAAAACTCGTAATAACGATCCGCCAGGGCGCGGAACACCGGCAGATCACGCTGGCCCTTGCCTTCGGCCAACGAGCCCTGCAGGGAGAGGCCATTACCCGTTCCGCCGGGCGCCGTTGAGGCGAGAACCTTGCCGTGAACGTCGGTCAGCAGGACCATGTCGGCGCCGATCCGCTGCGCGTTGTTCGTAGCCGCCGAGATGATCGTGGGGATATCGCCGCTGGCCACGGCCTCCCGGAACCCGAAATCCCCCGCCAGCACCCCCACACCGTTGGCCAACTGGTCCGCGCGGAACTGGATCAATTGCTGGGCGAATGAGCCGCCGGAACGCAATTCTTCCGCTGCCCGGCTCTCCACGTTATGGGCGGTACTGGCCAACACTGCGGCCAGCGTCACAGTCTGAGTGACGACCACCAGTCCGATGATCAATACGAGAAGTCGTTTGCGGAAGCTGCCCATGGAAAGCGACTCTGATTCCGCCAGCATCTTAGAAACCCCAGCCGCACGGTTGTTAGCGACCAGGTATCGGATTGAGAGCGTATTCAGCCATCCTGCTTTTGTACGGCCTCCTGCAGTCCGCCAACGCATGGGCGGACGGCCTGCTTGCCGCAGTGCAAACATCCAACGGTCGGCCGTTGCCCGGGGCCGTGATCCTGGTCCATCCGCTGGCGGGAAACAGCCAGCCCGGCGCAGCCGTGAACGCCGTCATGGATCAGGTCAATCGCACTTTCGTGCCGGATATTCTGGTCATCCCCGTGGGGTCGACCGTGGCGTTCCCCAACAGCGATTCAGTCAGCCACCAGATCTACTCGTTTTCCCCGGCACGCAGGTTTCAACTCCCGCTGTACCGCGGCAAACCCTATCCGCCGGTGGTTTTCGACCAGGCCGGGATCGTCACGCTCGGATGCAACATCCACGATTCGATGCTCGCGTATGTGCTGGTGACGGATGCGCCGTATTTCGGACGGACCGACGCGACCGGATCGTGGTCGGTTGATCTGCCGCCGGGAGCTTATCGAGTCACCGTCTGGCAGCCGCGAATGCAGGAGAGCCCGGAACAGGAAGTCTCGGTCAGTCAGAGCGGGCGGACTGAGATCCACGTTCGACTGACCAAGGCACTCAGGCCCGCGCCGCTCGAGAGTCGGCACTCCTGGGATACCTATTGATGAGCGCGCTCGCACTGTTGGCTTTGGGGCTCGCACTCAGTGCGCCGGACTGGGAGGCGGACGTGGATGTCCGTCTGGTCAGCTCGGAAGGGCAGCGATCCGTCACCGACGGCGGCCTCGGAACGCTTCGATATGATGATTCGCAGTCAGGTTTGAGGTTGGGCCGGGCGCGCTTCGCGGTGTCGCAGACATTCGCACAGGTCTGGTCAGCTCACTTCGATGCATCCTACTGGGGTGACCGCGACCGCAATCCCATCGATCTGACCGAGGCGTACCTGCAATTTCGGCCGTACCCCTTCGACGGCGGATACCGGTTCCGTTTGCGGGCAGGGGCTTTCTACGCGCCGATCTCGTTGGAGAACCGATCCGCGGGCTGGGAGTCGCCATACACGCTGTCCTACTCGGCAATCAACACCTGGTTGGAGCAGGAGCTGCGCACGATCGGCGCGGAAGGTCAGATCGATTGGCTCGGCACGCGCACGGGACACGCATTTGACCTGGCGCTCATGGGCGGAGTGTTTGGTTGGAACGATCCGGCCGGCGTGGTCATTGCCAATCGAGGGTTCTCGCTCAGTGACCGACAGACAACGCTGTTTGGACGCGTAGGCGCCACACGCTCCGGGCCACTACAGCCGATGGAGCTGTTCGGTGAAATCGACCACCGTGCGGGCTTTTACACTGGAGTCGAGGCGCGATACTTCGACAGAGTCGTCGTTCGAGCGCTCCATTACGACAACCGGGGCGATCCGACGATTTACGATGAGGCGACCGAGAACTTTGCGTGGAACACTCGCTTTAACGCGGCCGGTGTGCGAGCCGAGAGTGGCGGCGGATGGACCGTGATCGCGCAGTACCTGGACGGCGAAACGGCTGTCCAGCCGGCCGGCGGTTACCGCGATTGGCACTTCAGAGCCCGCTACGGAATGGTCTCCCGGGAAGCCGGCCATCACCGCATCAGCGTTCGCTACGACTCCTTTGTAGTGGAAGGCACGCAAAATGGTCATGCATGGACCGCGGCCTACGTTTTCCAGCCAGAGAACCACTGGCGATTCACCCTGGAATGGCTCCGCGTCATCAGCGACGTGGAAAAACGGCCCTTCTACCTGGGAATTGCACCAAACGCGACGGAGACGCAGGTGCAGTTGGCGGCGCGCTTTGCGCTGGGGCCGGCCGCCCGGTAGACTTCGCGCCCCTCATTGGTCTCGTTCTGGAGCGGTTTTCATGGGTAAAGGTGATAGCAGGAGCCGTCGCGGCAAGATTTATCAGGGCTCGTTCGGCAAGTCCCGTCCGAAAGACCCGGCCAAGAAGAAAAAGCGCGCCGCCGCCAAGAAGTAAGCTCTCCTGCCTGGGGCGTAGCTGCGCGCCCCCTCGTTCCATTCTGCAATGGAACGCCGCTTGCGACTGTACGTTGAGTTCCACCCGGCACTGTAAAGGAGCCGCGGCGGCTTTTACCGACGACATACAGTGAGGTGATCTTATGAATCGCAGCCTTCTCGTACTGTGCCTGAGCGCACTGGCCCTGGCAGCCTGCTCGAAGCAGCAGTCGACCTCGCCAGGCCCGGCCGATTCGACGGCCACGGCACCGGCCGCGCCGGACTCGACCACGGCTACGCCGCCACCTGCTGATCAGTCCAGCCCGACGACACCACCGCCGGCTGACAGCAGCGGCAGCACTACGCCCCCTCCTCCGGCTGATTCCACCACTCCGCCCAAGTAAATAAACTGCGCCCGGAACGGCGCTGTTTTGCGGTACCGTGCATCCCCCCGCCCTTCCGGGCAGGGGGATGCCTGGGGCGGCCATTCGGCCGTGTTGAAACTGTTTCAGCAGGAGTGACTCTCATGACCAAGTACGCGCTTCCGGATCTTCCATACGACTACGGTGCGCTCGAGCCGCATATCTCTGCGAAGATCATGCAGCTGCATCACGACAAGCATCACAAGACGTATGTAGACGGCGCGAACCAGACGCTCGAAAAGCTTGCAGACGCGCGCGAGAAAGGCGACTTTGCCGCCATCGCTGCGCTCGAGCACGCGCTCGCATTCCATGTGTCGGGCCACGTGTTGCACAGCATTTTCTGGAAGAACCTGTCCCCCAATGGCGGCGGCAAGCCCACCGGCGAGCTGGCCAGCGCCATTGATCGTGATTTCGGCAGCTTCGATAAATTCAAAGCGCAGCTCACCAAGGCCGCAGCGACCTGCATGGGTTCGGGCTGGGGCGCGCTGGTGTTCGATACCGCCTCCAAGAGCCTTCTGACGGCTCAGTTCCACGATCACGAATCTCAGACACCGCAGGGCGGCCTGCCGCTGTTGGTTCTGGATGCGTGGGAGCACGCCTGGTACCTGCAGTACCTCAATGAGAAGGTGAAGTTCTTCGACGCCATCTGGAATGTCATCAACTGGAAGGATGTGTCCGAGCGCTTCGAGAAGGTGAAGGGAATCTCGCTGCTGTCTTGAAGCGGCAGCCGGCGCGGCGCTTCGTCAAACTACGAAGTGCCGCGCATCCGTATCCGGCCATCTCCGACTATGCCCTGATCGGTGATTGCCACACTGCGGCGCTGATTTCCCGCGCCGGGTCCGTAGACTGGTGCTGTCTTCCCCGGTTTGATTCCGACAGTTGCTTCGGCCGCCTGTTGGATTGGAAGCAGGGCGGCCATTTCATCATCAGCCCGCAGGGTAAAGCCGAAGTCAGCCGCGAGTACGTCTCGGACACGCTGGTGTTGGCCACCACCTACCGGGTTGGCCGCAACATTGCCCGCGTCACCGATTTCTTCTCCATGCGAGTCGGCGGTCGTGACCGGCCGCGGCGCGAGTTGGTTCGGATCATCGAAGGCGTCAAAGGCAAGATGACCTTCGATGTAACCGTGGTCCCACGCCTGGATTACGGTGACGTGAAGCCGTGGATATTCTCCGGGGGTCGTAACGCGCACTTTGCCGTGGGCAGCAACACCGGCATCCGGATCTTCGGCGACGTCAACTTTGATGTCATCGACTCCCACGATCTGCACGCCGAAGTCCAGGTTCGCCCTAGCAAGAAGCTCTACATCGGGTTGCAATTCTTCCGGCCGGAAGAAGCCAACGCCGTGCGCGAGCGGCGCAAGCCCTCCAAGCTGTTACAGGCGCACCTGAAGGAAACACTGCGCTGGTGGCACGACTGGTCCGGCAAGATCACCTACAGCGACGGCCCCGGAGTCAACATCGTCCGCTCCGCCATCACGCTCAAGGCGCTGACGTACGCCCCGACGGGCGCGATTGTCGCAGCTCCAACTACTTCCCTGCCTGAACGCAGCGGCGGCGAGCGCAACTGGGATTACCGCTATTGTTGGATTCGGGATTCCATCTTCACGGTGTGGGCCCTGAATGCCGTGGGCGCCGTATCCGAGGCTGAAGGGGTCCGCCATTTCATTCAGCGCTCTGCCAGCGGCAACGCCGACGATCTGCAGGTGTTATATGCCGTTGACGGCAAGCGCCGCCTGACTGAAATCGAGTTGCAGCACCTGGAGGGTTGGCGCGGCTCCCGGCCCGTTCGCATCGGTAATGGCGCGGCGCGGCAATATCAGGCCGACATGTATGGGCTGCTGGTTGAGTTTGCGTGGCAGTGGGAACAGCTGGGACACCCGCCGACGCAGGCTTACTGGAAGTTTCTCGGCCAGCTCGTTGCAGCGGCGATTGCCAAATGGCACTTCGCCGATCGAGGTATCTGGGAGATACGTTCGCGTCCGTTGCACTTCGTGCACTCCAAGGTCATGTGTTGGGCAGCCGTCAACCGAGGGGTGGCGCTGGCCGAGAAATACGGCCTGCCGGCACCCCTCGAGAAATGGCGTACGGCGCGCGATGAGATTCGCGCAGCCATCGAGTCGCGCGGCGTGGATCATAAGAGGGGCATCTATGTCCGCAGCTTTGGATCCAAGGATGTTGATGCCGCGTTATTACTCTTGCCGATGACCGGGTTTGTAGCCTACGACGACGAGAGAATGGTCCGCACGATGCAAGTCATCAGGAAAGAGCTGATGCAGGATGGTTTGCTGTTGCGCTATCGCCGCGAGGATGGTCTCGACGGGACTGAAGGCGTGTTCCTCGCCTGTACCTTCTGGTTGGTTGCGTGCATGGCCCACGCCGGCCAGAAGCAGCAGGCCGGCAAGATCTTCAAGCGTGCGGTGGCGACCGGCAACGACCTGGGATTGTTTGCGGAGGAATATTCGCGCGCCGGCCGGGAGATGCTCGGTAACTTCCCACAGGGCCTCAGCCACCTGTCACATATCGGCGCCGCCCTCGCCCTCCAGAATGTGAGACCGCCGCAGAGCTGAGTATGAACCGGCCGCCGCATCAGTCGCGCGCAGGCTACGTTCTACGGGCAATCTGGTCACTGTTGTTTGATGCGGCAAACGGCTGGCTCGAGCACCGGGCTTCCCGCACTGGCGCGGCTTTGGCCTTCTACACCGTCTTCTCCCTCGCGCCGGTCCTGATTCTGTCCATTGCCATTGCCGGCTTCTTTTTCGGCGATGCGGCGGCGCGCGGTGAAATCGTCGGCCAGATCGGTGACCTGGTGGGCCCGCAGGGTGCGGAGCTCGTGCAGTCGGTGTTGCGCAATGCCAGTAAGCCGGGCGCTGGAGTCATCGCCACAATCGTCAGTGTCGTGACTTTGATATTGGGGGCCAACACCGCGCTGGCCGAGCTCAAAGCCGGGCTCGATCAGACGTGGCAGGTGCCACCGGAACGCCGTACCGGCTTCTGGTACTCGGTGCGAACCCGTCTTCTGTCCGTAGGGCTGATACTTTCGCTGGGCTTTCTGTTGCTGGTGTCACTGGTGATCAGCGCGGCCCTGACTGCGCTCGAGCGCTTCTCGCGCGGTGAGATGCTGATCAACACCGTGTTGACGTGGGTCAACTTCCTGTTCGCATTTGTGCTGGTCGCAGCCCTCTTTGCGACCATCTACAAAGTACTGCCGAGCGTGAAGATCGCCTGGCGAGATGTCACCATCGGGTCGCTGGTGACGGCATTTCTTTTTACGCTAGGGAAATTCGCCATCGGCGTCTATATTGGCAACAGTGGCGTGGCATCGACCTACGGTGCCGCAGGCTCGGTGGTGCTGATTTTGATCTGGGTGTACTACTCGGCGCAGATTCTGTTATATGGGGCGGAATTCACCCATGCATTTGCTTATAAATACGGTTCCTACCGGAAAGAAAAACTTTAAAAAGGCGTCGCGTTTTGCCTGATTTAAACCTGGCCCCCGTGCGAACCGGACGTCGCAAGCTCGACGCCGTCATCTTCTTCGCTCTGCTCCTGGCTGTCGCTTTCTGTAACTGGCATGTCACCGGCATCGGTGGGCACGTCGAGCCCATGATCGACGTCCGGGCGGATGATGTGTGGTTCGAAGCCGACGTGGACCGCGTTTTCGCCGACATGACCGATCGGGGCGCCAATCACTACAAGACCACGGTCCATCCGCTGTTTCCGCTTCTGTTGTATCCGGTGACCCACACCACCCAAACGCTGTTTCATCTCGATGCAATACGGGCGGTCAGGACGGTCATC
>Ga0268266_10002455_pt1 | contig 19870 bp, 21 predicted proteins | sample KBSS13metaG_FD_190356 | JGI IMG/M metagenome (GOLD analysis project Ga0268266, IMG submission 190356) | Switchgrass rhizosphere microbial communities from Kellogg Biological Station, Michigan, USA - KBS S1-3 metaG (SPAdes) (version 2) | ecosystem: Host-associated > Plants > Roots > Rhizosphere... | reverse complement strand
GCTTTTCAGCACGGTGGCCGAGGTGAAAAGCAAAGCATCCCGGCGGCCCGTTTTCGACAGTTCTTCATCGACCGTTCGTTTCCCTCGGGCGCTCGGGTGTGGATAGGACGGTACGACGGCACCGGGGCCTGGCCAACCCATTACCGCTATCTCGAGTTGTTCGTCTCCGAGAACGGCGGGACCGAGCCGGACGAGTCCAATGGCTATCTCGCCGGCTTCTCCGTCGGACACCTCGTTTTCTTCTACTGGGGACACGAGCTACGCCATGGGCCCCTGCCCGATGTGAGCAGGGTCGCTGCTTACCTGGCTCCGGTCTGGCCTGCTACGGGGACCGCTCGCTGGCCACCTGAACAGTCGCTCGACGGCGACGGGATGCGGTTCGTCATGGAGCGCTTTCCCGTCGACCGGTGGATGCACGGAGCTGGTCCGCGCACCTTCCAGACGAAGGCGGCTGGCGTTACGTCGCTGCGCTCAGATCCCGGATGAAAGCCGCGCCCTACCTCCCTGCGCACCTCGCGGTAGTGCCGATAACGCTGCAAAGGCGGGTTGACATCCGCATTTCCTCGCCGTATCCAACGGCAGGTCGGCTCTGTGCGTTTCGCCGTACTTTCCGTGTCCAATTTCTCTTGTCGACAGGACACGGGTCCCGCTGGGCGGGCTCTCAATCGCGGTGCGACCCACTACCGCGACTCCGACCGAGTCGAACTACGGGATCAACTCGAGCCCCTCTCCGAGGCCCTCGTCGAGGAGGCTCACGTAGACGCGCAACGTGAACGCCGGATCCGCATGCCCGAGCCACTTAGCGACCTGCTTGACGTTCCTGCCTTCGGCGAAAAGCAGGGATGCGCAGGTATGACGGAAGGTGTGGAAGGCGATCGTAGCCTTGCGGCCCTTCCGTGAGAGTCCCACGGCCGCCATCTCGCAGATCGCACAGGACGGCCCGGAATGGTCGCCGGCGGACGGCTTCGACGCACCCCGCCGTCCGCACAACGTCGCCTCGCCTCCGACCGGCGCAAGGTGCCGACGACCCGATCGCATCACCACCTCATGCAGCTCCACGTCGGCGACATCGGGTCCGACCTGCACGGACAGGCCCGCGTCGATCGCGGCCGGAGCCAGCACCCGCCGGTAGACGTTCCCGGGCACGAGCGGCGTGCCGACCGCCGAGGCGAAGACCGGCGAGTCGAGGCCTTGGTAGGTGGCGTCCCGGTGGGCGGTCAGTCGATCGACCCACGCAGGGGCGAGCGGGATGTCCCGTTTGCCCTCATCGCTCTTCAGGTACTTCTTGCGGCGACCTTTGTAGATCTGCTCGCGAACTCTGATCCGCGGTTCGTCGCCGGTCAGGACGGCGTTCTTCCAGTTGAGCCCGATCGCCTCGCCGATCCGCAGACCGGTCACGGTCAGGAATTCGAAGAACAACCGCCAGTCGGGATCGACGGCATCCAGAAACGCCGCCAACTCGGTTCGCTTCAGCGCCTTATCGCGCTCCTCCTCTTCGTCCTCGGCAATGGTCTTCGGCGGTGCCGGAATCCTCACGCCGGTCACCGGGTTGAAGTCGATCAACCTCTCTTCAATCGCGGTGTTGAAGAGCGGCGACAGCGCCCCGCGCGTCTTCTTCATCGCCGCGTGGGACTTGCCGGCGTCGAGCATCGATTTGTAGAGACGGCGGACCTCCGCCTGGTCGATCTCGGCCATCGACAAAGTCGCCCAGAGTGGCAGCGCATCGTCCTTGATCGAACGCCGGTACTCGGTGCGGGTCTCCTCCTCGAAGCCTCGCTTGGTCCGCCCGGCGTAGGTCTCGATCCAGTCCGCAAAGTATTCGCCGAACTTGACCTTCGACTTCGGTCTGGTTTCCCCGGCGTCCTGGCGACCTTTCGCCGCGCGGGCCTCCTCGAAGGTCCGGTAGGTCTCGAACCGCTGCCGTCCGCGATGCCTCCTCGAAACGGCGTACTTGCAGTGGCAGCGACCCTTGCCGTTCGCATTGGGGCAGCCCTGCACATGACGTCGGTAGATGCCGGGGATCGAGGTCTTGGTCAGCTTTGCCATGCAATCTCTCCTTGCGCCTTGTCCTGGATCGCCGCCCGCCACTTCGGATCGGGCCGAACTCCCGTCCCCCGCCCGCCCGGCGGCTTTGACAACCGCAGAACCGCGTCGCCCGCAGCGGCCGGAACCCGAGCCGCAGGCGAGGGCCGCCAGGAGCCCCGGCGCAGCCGGGGCTTGAAGGCCGCGAGGACGGCGCCACAATCGCGGGCGCCAAGGCCGCCGTCCACCGGGTTTCCGTAACACCCGCGCAGTGCCCGGTCAGGTCCGCAGCCCGCCACCCTGCACCAACCAGCGGTCCAGCTCCGAGCGCCGCGCGATCAACGCCGAGCCGTCATGGTGGACCGGGATGCGCCTGGCCGAGACCAGTGCGTAGACCCGCGAGCGCGGCGCGTCGATGTAGGCGGCGATCCGGTCGGCGCCCCGGAGCCAGCCATCCCTCGACGCGGACTCCGAGCGCTCGCCGATCAGCTCGGCGGCGCGCCTCGCGATCTGCTCGATCAACTCCTCGTCGACCTCCACGCGAAGCGCAGCCATTCAACGCCACCCCCTCATAGCTCGATCTCCATCACCTGCGCCCGATCGATTCTCTGCACCCGCTCGATCCCGAGTTCTCGTTGCGCGCGTCTGATCGAGTCCTGAGCACGGATGCGCTCGACGCGCGTCGCGGGCTCCCTCGGCTCGCGCCCGAGAGCGTTGTTCCGGTCCCGGATCCCGTTCGCGAGTCGGAAGCCTTCGATGTCCCGCACCGCTCCGTCCCAGGCGGCCCGCCCGCGACCCTCGGACGGCCTCTCCCCCAACTCGGCGACGATGTGATCGGGCGCCGAGATCCTGGCCGCAGCGAGCGCCAGGTCGCGGCGCCGGCCGAGGACACCGTCGATCGCCGCGACCTCGGCCCGCGCATCGTGGGACTCCGGCGCCAGCTCGGCGCGTTCGCGCCCGCTTCGCTCGAAGGCCCTCCGGTGCATCGCTTCGTTGACGTCGAGCAGGGAGAGCTCCCGGTCGTACTCGCGCTTTGCGTCCCGGCCCCAGCGTGGGCGCTCGCCGAGCGCCGCACGTTCCGCGTCGAAACGGGCGCTCCGGGCCTCATGCCTAGCGGTCGCCTCGTCGAGGTCGGCGTGGCGCCGCTCGATCCGGCGCTCCGCCCCGGCCTCGGAGGCGAGCTCGTGGCGCAGCCGCGACAGCTCCGGCGAGGAGAGCCCTTCGAGCTTCGTGCGCAGTGCCTTGTCATGGGCGGAGACCTGGGCGCCGTCACGTTCGGCCGCCGCGGCGATGTGGTCGAGCCCCTCCCGCTCCACCGTGTGCGGCGCATACTCCGCCCGCTCGAGGTCGATCTCCGGGGTCGCGTAGAACCACGTCTCCTCGCGACTGCGCGACGCGGCGACGTAGATCTCCTGGCGGTCCATCGAGGGGTCCGCCATCACGTAGGCGCGGTCGACCGTAGAGCCCTGCGCCTGGTAGGTGGTGGCGGCGTAGGCGTGTTGCAACGCCGGCGATCCGTCGCTCGGGTTCACCCGGGCCAGATAGTCGGCGTCTACGACAGCCCGCCGCCCGGGGGCGTCGATACCCGCCAGAATGACGCCCCTCCCCTCCGGGTCGACGGAGTCGACCAGCCAACGCTCGCGGTTGTAGATGCGGGCGGCGTGGTCGTTGACCCGGGTGATGACCTGGTCGCCGGCGGCGAAGGTGGCCTCGCCGACCTCGACCTCGCGCCCGCCGAGCCGACCCTCGGCCTTCATCACCTCGCGCGCCAGCGCGTTCAGCCGCTCGACCTCGGCGTTTCGCTTCGCGACCATCAGCGCGTCCTCTCCCTCGCGGAAGGAGCGCCACCAGTCGCGCACCATCTCCTCGCGCCGCGCCTCGGGATCGGCGGAGACGACGACGCGACCCGCGGAGCGGTAGACCTCGATCGCCTCGGCGCCCTGGCCCTCACGGATGCGCCGGGCGCCTTCTCGATCGAGGTCGTGGTTGTGGCGGATCACCTGGTCGAGGAGGACCGGGTCGGTGCGGGAGATGAGGGTGGCGAAGAGGCCTCCCGCCTCGATCTCGCCGAGCTGCGCCGGGTCGCCGATCAGGACCAGCTTGGCCTCGGCCTCGTGGGCGTGGTCGATCAGCCGCGCCAGGTTCGCCGTATCGACCATCCCGGCCTCGTCGACCAGGAGGACCGAGCCACGACCCAGCGGTTGCCGCCCATCGTCCAGCTCGGTGAGCAAGCGGGCGACGCTCGTCGCGTCGAGCCCATCGGAGCGAAGGACGTTGGCCGCGCGCCAGGTCGGCGTCGCGACCCGGAGGGAGACGCCGGAGTCGGCCCACGCCTCGGCCGCCGCGACGGTGGCGAAGGTCTTGCCCGTGCCCGCCTCGCCGACGACGAGGACGAGGGCCTCGCCGCCGCGGGTGAGGCGCTCGACCATCGCGCGCTGGTCGGACTTGATCGTCGATCGGGTCGCCAGCACACGGGAGACGACGATCGGGTCCGCGACCGCACGTCCCGTCGCGCCGGCCATCTCCTCCGCCGTCGCTAGCGCGCGACGCTCAAGCTCCCAGATCCGCTCGGTGGTGTAGCGGAGGCCGCGCGGCGTCTCGGCGATCCGGATCACCGAGGAGCCGGCGAGGAAGGCGTCGGCGATCCCCTCGACCTCGTCGGCGGGGGCGCCATGCGGGAGGTTCTCGGCGACGGCACGGATCGCGTCGCGGCGGTCGAAGTGGGAGACGTGCCCGGTGACCGAGCGCCCGACCTGCTCGGTGGTGAGGACGGAGCGGCCGGGCAGGTCGTGGCCAAGGCGTTCACCGATCCGCTCGCGGGTGAGGCCGATCTCCTCGGCCCGTACCCGCCACCCCTCCCTCATGCTCTCGTCGGTGATGTCGCGGTCCTTGGCCTGGCGGGTCTCAAGGGCGGCGATCCGCATCGCCTTCGCCGAGGCGCCCTCCCCGACCGCGGCGAGGATCTCGGCTCGGCGGGTGGAGAACGCGCGCAGCTCCTCGGCCGAGAAGCCACGGATGTCGGCGAGGCCGTTGCGGACCGGCTCCCACTCCACCCCGAGGCGTTGGGTCAGCTCGTGACGGAGATGGGCGGCGTAGAGGTAGCTCGCGGTCCTCGCGTGCTCGTAGATCGCCGGGTGGTAGAGCCGCGACCAACGGCCGTCGGGGCCGAGGGTCGCGTTGGCGACGAGGACGTGGGTGTGGAGCTGGGGGTCGCCGGCGCGCGAGGAGCGGTGGACGTAGGCGGCGGCGAGAAAACCCCGGCCGGGGACGAAGGTCCGTCCTCCCTTGCCTCTCCTCGCCCAGCAGGCCGAGCGCTCCATGTAGGAGAGGGCGGCCTCGACCGAGGCCCGGTGGGCCTCCATCACCTGGCCGGAGACCGGGTGGCCGCCGAGCGCCCAGGTCAGCGAGACCGACTTCGGCGCCGAGAAGGTGAGGTCGAAGCCCGGGACCGGTTCGCGGCCCGGCGCCGACTTCAGTCCGAGCGGCTCGCCGGTGACCGGGTTGCGGCCGGTCAGCATCGCCGTCAGTTGGTCGGCCTCGACCTTCCCCTCCAGGTCGAACTGAGCGGCCGCCTGGCCGATCCACTCCCCTTCGGCCTCGCCGCGGCCCGAGTAGTAGTCCTCGGCGCCTTCGGCGACCTTCTCCAGGTAGTAGGTCTCCTGACCCGAGCCGAGCTTGCCGATCGAGAGCATCAGCAGGGATGTCCTTCGGGCGGGCCGGATCCGTCGCGGGGTGAGTCCATACATGTGACGGCCGGCGCGAGGGCCTTTTGCACCGGTTGCATGCCGCAATTGGCCCGCGGGTGGGGCGGTTGCACCGGGTGGGCTCGGGATTCCACACCGGGGTTGTCAGGCGGGAGGGGCGGGTGTATCGGGTGAACACCCAGCTCGCGGACCCAGGAGGCAGGATATGGCGGGGAGTCGTCAGCGAGTAGAGGGGGCCGAAGCGCGGCCTATCCAGATCAAGGTCCACTCACCGCCAGGCTCGCCAAGGCCGCGAAATGGAGCGGACCCGGATCGCTCCGGCCGGGCGCACCACCGCTCGCACGCGCCGCGCAATCGATCCTCTACCGGAAGCAGAGTTCTTCGCCGGGCTTCGCCGGCGGACGGATCGCGCAGCCGCCCCTGGGCAGGAGGAACACCGTCGGTCCTAGTCCTCCCGCTGCCCGCACCGCGTGCGTGCCGCGGCCGAGATAGGTCTCGACCGGGGCGGGGATCAGGCCTGCCTGACCCGGCGCCAGCCACAACTCCCAGTCGCCCAGCTGGACCCGCAGCGCGACCCCGGCGGCGAGACTCCCGATCCCGGTCATATTTGCGACCCGCAGCCGTTCGCCCGGCGCGACCTGGGCGCAGCCCGGTGAATCGGGCCAGATGTAGAGGGTCGTCGTCCCGTTCTTGCCGTAAGCCTGACAGGGACTCGCGGGATGAGCCGGCACGCCGGGCTCGACCCGCGGTGGCCCGATCCGGTGTGCGATCGCGGTGGCGGTCGGGCGCCGCGGCGATGCGGACCCGACGCCCGGCGGCCGCTTGCCTTCTCTCTCACGCAGGACGTTCCTGGTGCAGTCTTCCAGCGGGGACAGTTCGCGATGGATCCCGGCGATGTTTTCCTTCATCGACTGCAGGATCTGGCCCTTGTCCCCTCCCGAGCCGGACGACTCGAATTCCCGTTCGGTCGCCGCTACTCCCGCCGCCAACCCGCGAAGCTTGTCTTCGATCCCGCTTTCTCCGCAGCCCGACGACAGCACGGCGTGCAACTTGCGGGCGGCAGGGTTCGAGCCTCCACCGCAACCGCCCAGCATCACCACGACCGCGACCAGCGCGATCCCAGGGAGGCCGATACGGAACACGAGGCGCATTGTGGTCCTTCTACCCGGTCGCATCGCTCGAAGACAGACCCAGCGGCGCGCTGCTGACGATGTCTCGGTCATAGTCCTGCCGTGTCGGTCGCGGTTGAGGGGGTTACCCGATCACCAGGGGTGATGGGGTGTGAGGGGTTCTGCTGTTGTTCTTGGTGGGGTGGCTGGCCCTTGCTCTGCATGGCTCTTCTGGCTGCTCTGCCTGCGTGATGATCTTCTCCTGGCTCGGCCTTGCTCTTGCTGGCTTCTATTGGATCTGCTTCTAGGTCTCTTTCCTTCTGAGTTGATGGCTCAGTGCCCTTGAGTTGAAGCTGAAGCTTCCTTGGGTTTGGGGTGCCGGGACCCAAACGATCCCGTCGAGCAGCTCCTCAGGCCGGGCGGCCATCGCCCCGGCGAGCCGGAGCAGCGTGTCGATCCGACAGGCCCGCTCGCCGCCCTCCAGCTTCCCCACCTCGGTGCGGTGCAGGGAGGCCCGCACCGACAACTGCTCCTGTGAGAGCCCTTCACGGCGGCGGACCCGGCGCAGGTTCTCGCCGAAGCGGACGGCGACGTCGTCCGAACGGACCCTAGGCATCAGACGTCGCCGACGTCCGGCGGGACCGCGAAGCCACCTGACAACTGCTCGAAGGGCTCCCAGGCGATGCCCTCGACCAGGTCGTTGGGGGTGACCCCCAGCGCACCCGCGAGCTTGACCAGCGTCTCGAGGCGCGGCAGACGCTCCCCGGCCTCGATCAGGCTGACCTGCGTCCGGTGGACGTCGGCGCGGAAGGCGAGCTCTTCCTGGGAGATGTCGGCCGACACCCGAAGTCGTCTCACGTTGAAGGCGAAACGCTTGGCGAGGGCGAGCCGGATCTCTCGTCTAGCCATCGCCGCGGCCCTGCGGGGTAACCAGGCGGCCCGGCCGACCGTCGCCGGGCTCCCAGACGAGGCCGTCGAGCAGCTCGCAAGGCGTCGTCCCGATCGCGGCCGCGATCTTGATCAGGGTGTCGACCCGCGGCAGGCGCTCACCGTGCTCGATCAGGCTCATCTGGGTCCGGTGGATCTCGGCTCGCCAGGCGATCGTCTCCTGGCTCAGTTCCTGGTCGCGGCGGCGGCGTCTGATCCGTCTGCCGATCTGCTCGGCGACGCGCCGGGTCACCTCCTCCATCAGCCGAGGTCGAAGCCGAGGACGGCCATCTCACGGGCGGCTCGGCTCGGGATGAGCAGCTCGCCCTGGCGGGTCACCAGGCCGGAGGCGACGAGCCCCCGGGCCGCGTTTCGGAACCTGTCGGCTTCGCCGAAGTCCTCGGGGTCGTCTATCTGCGCGGTCAGGGCCTCGCGGTAGGTGAGGATGGCCGGGAACTCTTCGAGCAGCAGGCCGAGGAGCCCTCGTTGTTCGGATTCGTAGACCTTCTGGGGATCGCTGTCGACCGACGGCGCGGGCGCGCTCGCGCCTCCCGAACTACATTGCGGGTGCATGGGAGCTCAACCTCCTGTGCCATGCCCCCGGACGTTCCAGCGTCGCGGGGGCGCTTTTTGTCTGAAGCTCGAGAGTAGCAGTTGATTCTAGAAAATCTAGAAGAAGAGTTGCTATTTGCCTTCGATGATCTGGCCGATCCGGCTCAGATGCAGGCCAACCTCTTCCGAAATCTCGCGGAGGGACAGGCCTTCCTGCTGGGCTTCTGCGAAAGCTTTACGCCGGGTTTCACGCGTGGCCTCGACCTCGGCCTCGTAGCGCTCCTGCGCCAAGCGGACGGATGCTCGGAGGGATTTCTTGTCGCCAGTGGGCATCCCAGGAGAGTAAGAGAACAAGCCGTATCAGCTAGGCAACGCGGTTCAGATCCAAGCCTGGAAACGCGTGCTTCAACTCTCGGGCAAGGCGTAGTTGCCATGACTCATCGAACGGGATGTAGGCGAGTCCAAGGATGTCCGATGGCTGCTCAACCGGCGGGGCAACAAGGGCCGCTACACGCGCACGTCCGATCTTGCCGACGAAGAAGCCCAACTCCAGGATCACATTCTGGCGAGCTCGGTTCGGCTCATCGGGCCAGTCCTCGTCATCAGGACCTCTAGCGCAGTCGTCGGCCTGCAAGAGCACGACTGCGAAGCCAACGCTCCCGGCGTTCGCCTCCAGCTTCTCAAGGATCGTTCGCCCCTCGTTTGCCTGCTCGTCCAGGATGACCGGGTCCAGACCAAGCTTGGTAACGAATCGGGCGACAACGTCGGCTGAGTCCCTTTTGCGGCCATGTACTACGAAGACCTGAGTGGACATCTCGCGACTCGTCGCATCCGTGCCGCCGACTGACGTGGCGTCAACGGCAACGTCGAAGAGATCGAGTCGATCAACCATGGACTGAAGAGAATCGAGTTCGCGGACGTGGTCCTTTATCCAGTCGCGCAACCGCTGACCCAGCGGGACCGGTCCCACGCTGATGAAACCCACCCCTGAGACTGCACTCTCGAACTCCTTGACAAGGGCATCGTCGACGCAGATCGTCTGAAGCGCGGTCTTCGTGTACGCACTCCAACGCTTGGCTTCCCGCTTCCACTCTTCGAAGGTGCCCTCGTCCCTCACTGCATCGGCTGAGACCTGGACCTGCTCGCCATTTTCGATGAGCCCCACGAGCGTGGCCTGTGCCTTGTCGCGCGACACGGATAGAACAACCCTGGCGGCCATGACGGCAGAGACTTACAGGCAGGGCCGACGATGTCCCGAACGTCACCTGCAGACTGAGACCGGTGTTGCGCGGCGCAGTGGGGTTTCATGCCGAAGCTCACCCAGCAGTCTGGCTCGCGGCTCCCTGAATCTGCCACCCAGGAGCGAGCTGGACAGGCACGGTCCGGTCAGGACTGGAGCGGCGTCCAGTTCAGGAGTTCGGGCAGCATGCGGTCATCGGTCGTCGGTGGGGGCCAATGCACCATGTCAGTCCGCGGGGGCAGGAAGCTGAACATAGGAGGACGATCGCCGGCCAATGACCCACCTGAGGGGAGGTCCTGACGAAACGAGGTCACGTAGAAGCCAAGTCCCTCGAATGCCAACAGCGCCGAGTAGTCGTCCAAGGTCCGGTTGCTGGCGTGTGGCCAGGGCGCCGCGCCTTCTCCGGTGACGAGAGTAGGCGCGCCGTGCCACCGGAAAAGCCCGACCCAGGTATCGGCAACAACCAGCCCGCTATCCCTCAACGAGGCGCGGTGCTCCCATGGGACCAGGTCCTGGTCCCCGGGCTCGGCAGACAGCAGTGCCATCGCGGTCTTTACGGCCCACCTGGCGATCACCGTCTGGCTTGCCGCATCGAGGCTCATCGGTATGCCCTTTGCCATCGGGACCAGCCACGGGATGACTTGGTCCTCAAGGTGGTGGAAGTGTTCATTGCATGCTGCACAGAAGATCCGCGCGCGGTAACTCCCGAACGAGATCGGTTGCCTTCTGACCTGTCGCCCGATCTGCAGAGCGTTCTGCGGCTCGATCGTCCCCTTGATCCCCAGCCGCTTTGAGATCCAGGCCGGGATCACGTGCTCCATGCTGTCCGCAGGCGCGCCGCAGAAGATGCACTTCTTTTCGGGCTTGGCCGGAGGGACGAAGACCTGCCATCGACCATCAGACCCGCCTAACGTGAGGTTCACCCCACATCTCGGACAGTCCCGATGCCCATGGTCTGGCTTTTTCGTCTCGCGCGGTGCCGGTCCATCGAACCGGATCATTCGGTCACACGCGGGGCAGGTGAATTCTTCCCGGGTCCCCGAGACGAGTAGCTCGGGATCAGTTGCCATCTGGAGGTACATCAGTCGGACCGAGCGCTCGCATTCTCCCTCGGGATCAACCTGTTGAGGCCTCTCCGCTTCAAGCTCGCGACCCAGATCCTCAACAGCGACTACCCAATGAGGCGGGAGGGGTCCGCTTGCGAGCGGCGGAAGTCCACTGAGATCGAGTTCGCGGCACCGGACGATGCGCACTTTGTACTTGGCGACATCAACCTGCGCTTCGGCCTCGGCGCGACTCCCCGCTATGACCCACACTCCGCGCCCCATGTCACTCAAACCCCTCTTCGGTCTCGGACCTCGAACTCGCTAAGCGCCCTTTGAATAGCGCCGGGCTCGCTCGTCGAAGGCCTGCGCGCCGCCCTCAAGAATCCTGCGTGCGGTATCGGCGACAGCTGGCTCGTCGAGACCACCAGACGCTAGGACCTTGCCTTTATTGGTAGTTGCGTCAAGAGCGAGGATTAGCTCAGCATCGCCAAGAACGGGAATATTGGCGTTGTGGGTAGCGACGATCACTTGACGGTGGGCCGCGACCTCAGCCACCTTGGTCACGACCTCGTCGTATATGAAGCGATTGTCAAGGTCGTCCTCGGGTTGATCGATGATGAGCGGCTCGTCACTTGAGATCAAGGCCAGCTCCAGCATCGCCGTCGCCGCCTGTCCGGGGCTCGCATCCTCGACATCAGTCCATCGCGCGGCGCCACTCTCGGCTAGGTTGACTTCAATCCTGATCTGATCGGGACTCTCGATCTCCTCGAGAAGCCGAAGGGTCGGACCTTCGGCGTCATCGAGCTTTTCTACAAGCCCAGAGGTCAGATCGAGCTTGTCGAACGCGTCGTCCTTCTTGGAAAATGCAGCTCTGGCCAAGTCCCGACCGGTCAGCTGATCGAGTCGGCTCACCTGGCTTGGGGTGAGTTTGCGATCGGTGACCTCCTCAGCGAGAAACTCGACCAACAGTGACCGGTCCGAGAGCGGATCCAATTCAATACGAACTCGCTCGCCGGTCAGGGCGTTGAGCTCGTTCACAGCGCCCTCGAGCAGCCGCGAGCGAGCGCGGCGCGCCTCCTCCAATGCCTCAATCGCCGCCTCGCGTTTCGGCAGAAGTTTCGCACGGGCCTTCTGCTTGGCCTCGGAGTCGCGAAGCTGGCGCGCAAGTTCCACTTTTCGCGCTTGCAATTGGCCCAGCCCCGCAGGATCGGTGAGACCGGCGTCGGCCAAGAGGCGGGCGATCTCTGCGCGCCGCGCGTCCCGGGCCGTCTCCCATGCCGCTTCGTGCTCGTCGAGTTTTCCTTCGAGCTCCTGCGCCGCATTGATCGCCGCCTTAGCCGCCTTGGCAACGGCGCGCTCCCCTTCCCGGCGAGTTGACTTGATCCCTGAAGGCAACTTCGGGTGGTCCGGCAGCTCCGGAGGAACAAGCTCGGCCAGCACCTCAGCCTGCTCGATCACCTCCTGCGGCCAGGCGAAGAACTCCCCGAGAGCGTCGTCTGCCTGTTGCAGTGCCTCGGACTCGCTGGCGAGGTCACTAGAACCGGCCTTGACGATCTTGTCGAGTTTCTCGTTTATGTCCTTGAGTTCCTCCTTCGCCTCAAGGAAGTCGGCCAGTTCGTGGTCGAGATCATCAAGCTCCTCAGCGATCTCCCGCGCCTTATCAAGCGCCTTCTCGACCTTGGCTGAAGCCTCCGCGTGTTTCTTCTCGTGGCGACTGAGCACGAAGTTCTCCAAGGCATCGGATTGGCTCGGGAGGGCCGCGAGCTCGCGCTGCCCAAAGACCACCACTCCAATGCGCCGCCGAGGATCGATTTCGAGCTTCTTTCCCTCGCTGTATAGCCCACCGCTAGTGCTACCCCCGACCCGTCTCACCTCATAGGCCTCGCCGCCGTTGTCAACGAAAGCAACCGTTGCCTCTGCGTTCGGGGGAAAGTTGGCCGAAAGGCTGTCGCGACCGTCCTTGCTGATGGCCTTCGGGGCTATCGAGGGCGGCGCTTCGAGGGCGAAGCGAAGGATCTCGATCAGCGTCGACTTGCCGGTTCCTTTGCCGCCAATCACCGCATTGAGGCCGGGGCCGAACTCAACCTCAAGGCCATCGTGGAATCCACCTTCGACAGAGATCGATTCAATCCGGGCACATGCCGGCTCGGGGGTGTCGATAAAGCGCACGTGCTTCACGTGTCTCCAGCGCTGTTTCATCTCGCCCCGCAAACGCACGCGCGTCTCAGGCATGAGAAAGGCCTGCCGCAAGCTCTCCAGGGTCGGCTCCTCACCCGTTTTGAGGTAGCAGGCACGTTTGCCGACCTCGGCGAGATCACGAACGTCGCCAGAGGAAAACCACGGCGGAATCAGCGGTCCAAACTCGGCTGCCGGATTCTTGAGGACGTCGAGACCCCTCTCGTTCATCACGTCGAATCCGGAAACGATGCCCGAGCGAGCGACATCCGAGCTGGTGTTGCAGACGTTCTTGCCGAAGAGGCCGATTCTTTTCGCCGTGGAGTGGGGGGCGAAGGCCAGTGCCTTACCGTCCACAGCGCGCTGGGCGACCTCCAGTACGGATCCCTGGGCGAGGGGCCTCGGCGTACGGTCGGGCTCAAGCGGCTCTACGCCGGGATCGAAGCATCGCGTCAGGAATTGCTGAGCGAGCTTGTAGCCCTTCTCGTCCCGCTCCCAGATTGCCATCAGGTGGCACTTGTTGACGTTGACCTCGATACCCGGAAAGACGAAAACGCCGAGTTCCTCGCCAACCTGGTTCAGGACGGGCCACCAAGCGATGCTGTTGTGGTCGGTGACCGCCACAATTTGAACGCCAGCATCTAAATGGGCCTGCAAAAGTGTGCGGGCGAATGGCTCGTTCGGTTCTGGCCCTCCGACATCGCCGTAGCGATGGTTCTTGTCGGCGGGGGTGTGAACTTGAAGGTCCGCCAGAAGCCAGCGAGAGAATCCCATTAGACGAAACAATCTATATGAGGTACCCGACCCGGCAACCTAGCCACCGCTAACCGGGCCGACGCAGATTCAACGCCACCTAGCATCGCGGAGGCGGGCCGGGCGCCGCTACCATGAAGGTATGGCGGCCACCGAAAAAGCGAGCGTCGAGATTGACGGTGACCTGCTTGAGCGAGCGCGGCGAGTAGCGCGCGAGCGCGGCGTAGAAGTCCCCCAGCTCGTCCATGACGCCCTGGAGCATGAGATCGGTCAGGCAGCACCCCGGCCGACCAGGGACGAAGGCGAGCAGCCCGCCTTGACCTGCATCGGAGCGTTCAGCTCGGGTCGTGGCGACCTGAGCAAGCTGGCGAGCGAAGACGTTTTCGAGCCTGAGCCATTTCGCTGATTCTCGACACGGGCGCGATCGTCGCGGCGTTCGATCGCGACGACGACAACCATGCAGCATGCGCGTCGCTGCTCACCGGAACGCGCGAGCGGCGGATCGTCCCCTCTCCCGTCCTCGTTGAGGTCGACCACCTGCTCCGGCGGTACACGGGGAATGAATCCTTCGACGCCGTCCTCGATCAGGTCCGGCGCGGGGCTTTGGCGATCGAGGATCCGACAGCCGAGGACTACGAGCGAGTCCGTGAGCTGCTCAAGACCTACGCGGATCTAAAGGTCGGCTTCGTCGACTGCGCCGTCCTGGCTGTGACCGAGCGGCTCGGTGAGCCGAAGCTCGCGACGCTTGATCATCGCCACTTCGGCGTCATGCGCCCTCGTCATGTGGACGCCTTGGAACTCTTGCCGACCTGACACGGCGCCCGCGCGCAGCGCGCTGGTCGAATTGGCCCGATATCCATAGGCGGGCAAAGAGGCCCGCCAGAGCACGTGACCAACTAGCCGGCGATCCGCCGCAACCGATGGTCCGAGGTCATTGTGTCAAGTTCTAGCCGTCGGGTCTGGACTTCCTCCTCCAAGCCGTCCAGCTGCTCGTATAGCGCGGGCAGGAAGACCGATCTGGGCCTCATCGAGGCCACCATCTCCACCGACTCGCGGTAGTGGGCGGTCATGCTTGGGACGCTCGTGCCCAGCCGCTCGTCCAGTCCGTCGCCGAAGATTTCGATGCCCCGACGTAGCCCGCGGATGTCGGAGAGCTTGTCGGCGGCATAGACGGTCACGGCCAAAGATCCCCCACCTTCTACCTGGCGCCGCAGTCCCTCCTTGCGACGGGCGAAGGAGGCGATCGTCGCGTCCTCGCTCAGCGTGAGGACCAGGGAGCAGATGCTCGCCCCCATTCCATTCCGAAGCTCCCTCTCCTGAAGCGTCCCGCGCTCAACCGAGTCATGGAGAAGCCCCACCGCCACGAGCTCGTCATCGAATCCGTCGGACCGGAGCAGCTCGGCCACCTCCACCACGTGCTCGAGGAAGTAGCGCCCGTCGGAAGGTCTTCGCTGCTCGCCGTGTGCCGCCACCGCTAGGGCGTAGGCGTCGACCAGCAACGGAGAGCCTGCGAGCCAGACAGGTGCGACGCGCAGCGACGTCGCGCTCACGCCGGCCACGCTGATGCGCTCGCTGTTGGCCACCGAGCGAGTATCCACCTTTTCGCGACTTTCGTTACAAATTTTTAACTAATGGCCTCAGTCTTCCGCGAGCCAGGCCTTGGCACCCTCGAGGTCGACCGTCCTGAAACCCTTCGCCCTGCCGGGCAGGAGGAACGAGAGGGCGGTCAGCGCGGGCCTCATCCAATCCTCGTCGCTGACCACCGCGACCCGCTCGAAGGATCCGGCGTGGCGCGCGCGAAAGCCGATGTCCGCCCCCATCGCGTCCCCCTCGACCTCGCGGGCCCGCGGACCGAGCAGGTAGAGCAACCGGACCTTGCCTCCGTCGGCCACGAGCTGTCGAAGGACCGGCTCGACCTCGTGCTCCCAATCGTCGTCCTCGACCTCTCCGATCGCCTCGAAGCCGATCGTCCCCATGGGCATGTCGTCTATCCGTCGCAGCATCGCTGTCTCCATTCGTTCGCCTCGGTAGATCCCACAGTGCAATCTCGCCTGCGGGCCTTTACCGATCGTCAAGAGCAGGTTACATTTGATACTTGGGCGGCCCACTCGGCGTCCCACTTGGGAAAACGCCGCGAGGCAGACCAAAGGAGTGAACGATGGAGGCTCACCAGGGCTCCAGGCCCCCTATCGGGGGACAACGCTCGACCTGGATCGCATTCGCCGGGGTGATGATGTTGATCATCGGCAGCCTCGACGTGATCTGGGGACTTGCCGCGATCTTCAACGACGAAATCGTCGTCGTCGGCGGTCACGGGGCATTGATCTTCGACATCACCGCATGGGGCTGGATACAGCTCATCCTCGGCGTGTTGATTGCCGTCACGGGACTCGGGCTGCTGACGGGCAACACGGCGGCGCGCTGGGCGGGAGTCTTCCTGATCGGACTTAACTGCGTCCTTCAGGTCGTCTGGTTCCCGGCCGCGCCGCTGTGGGCGTTCCTGATCATCATCTTGGACATCGTCCTGATCTACCAGTTGATGATCAACTGGTCGGAGGCATGATCCCCATGCCTTTCGCAGACATCGACTTCGGCGAAGGACTCCTCTTCATCCTCGAGTTCTTCCTCTTGGTCGCCTGGTTCTGGATCCTGATCACGATCATCGGCGACCTCTTCCGCGACCACGAGACGTCGGGGGTGGTGAAGGCGGTCTGGGTCTTCTTCCTGATCTTCCTGCCGTTCCTCGGTGTGTTGATCTACCTGATCGTCCGCGGCAACGGGATGCGGGACCGCACGATCCAGGCGCAGGCCGACGCGAAAAGCCAATTCGACAGCTACGTCCGCGACCAGGCCCAGGCGGCCTCCCCGGCCGATGAGCTGCACAAACTCAACGACCTGAAGGAGAAGGGCGCGCTGAGCGCAGAGGAGTACCAGCAGGCGAAGGCCAAGATCCTGGCCTGAACGAGACGTGAGGCGGACCGCGGGCGGAGGCACGCTCCCTTGATGCTCCTCCCCGGTCCGCCGCGACAGGGCCTGCTCCGGTGAGCGGCCGAGCCCGCGAGGCGCCCGCCCGGTCCTGGCGACGCCTCCTCCCGGTCGCAAGCTGGCTGCCTCGATACGACCGGCGGCTGCTCGCCGGCGACATCGCGGCGGGCGTCGCGGTCACCGCGATGATCGTGCCCAAGGATCTGGGCTATGCCGGGATCGCCGAAGTGCCGATCCAGAACGGCCTCTACGCGGCGGCCGCCGGGGCGATCATCTACGCGCTCTTCTGCACGTCGCGGCAGATCTCCACCGGTCCCAGCTCGTCGCTCGCCGCCGTGGCGGGCGGAGCAGTTGTCGTCACCGGACTCGGCGGCGACGCGGCGGCAGAACTGGTCGCCGGGATCACCCTCGTCACCGGAGTCCTCTTCCTCCTGCTCGCGCTTCTGCGGATGGGCTGGATCGCCCAGTTCCTCTCCAAGGCGGTGGTGACCGGGTTCCTCGCCGGCTCCGCCATCAGCGTCACCGTCGGCGAGTTGCCGAAGCTGACCGGGACCTCTGCCGATGGGGACACCGCGTGGCACGAGCTCGGCTCTTGGATCGGTGGCCTCGGGGAGATCCATTGGACGACGCTGCTGGTCGGTGCCGCGGCACTCGCAGCGATCCTCGCGCTGCGCTTCCTTCGCCCGAAGGTCCCCGGTGCGCTGGTGCTCGTCGTCGGCGGGCTCCTCGCCTCCCACCTCTTCAACCTGGGCGCGCACGGCGTCGCCCTGGTCGGCCCCGTGCCGCGCGGACTGCCCGACCCGCAGGCGCCGAGCATCGACGTGATGACCGACCACCTCTCGGAGATCGGGATCGCCTCGGTCGCCCTCCTGCTGATCGGGTTCTCGCAGACGGCCGGGGACGCCAGGGCGTTCGCGGCCCGACACCGATACCGCATCGACGTGAACCAGGAGTCCGTCGCCCAAGGGATGGCGAACGTCGGTGCCGGGGTCTTGCAAGGCATGCCGGTGTCGACCAGCCTCTCGGCGAGCTCGCTGAACGAGGCATCGGGTGCGAGGACGCCCGTCGCATCGCTGGTCACCGGTGCCCTCGTCCTGGCGACCCTCTTCATCCTCGCGCCGCTGTTCTCGGCACTGCCGATCGCCGTCCTCGGCGCGATCATCATCGACGCCGTCGTGTTCGGGATGATCGACCTCGGCGAGCTGGGCAGGTTGCACCGGGTTTCCCGGTTCGACTACTGGATCGCGGTCGCGGCGGTCCTCGCCGTGCTCTCCGCCGGGGTCTTGGCCGGCGTCGTGATCGGCGTCGTCCTCTCGCTGGGATGGCTGGTCTACGTCGCGACTCGCCCGTCGATCCCGGTGCTGGGGCGCGAGCCGGGAACGCAGGTCTTCCGCGACACCGCCGAGAACCCCCAAGACGAGGTGCTGCCCGGCATCGTCGTGCTCCGCCCGGACGGCGGCCTCTTCTTCGCCACCGCGGAGGCCCTGGAGGAACGGATCCGCGAACTCGAGGATGCCGCCGACCCGCCGCTCCGAGCACTGGTGCTCGACCTCGAGGGCGTCAACTTCATCGACTCTCAGGGTGCCGCGAAGCTGAGCGAAATCGAGGAGTTCGTGCGTCTCGACGGGATCTCGCTCCGCCTGGCCAGACTGAAGCCGAAGGTCCGGACGGTTCTCGAGGCGCAGGGGTTCATCGAGAAGATCGGTGCCGATCACGTGCATGGCAACGTCGATCGCGGCGTGGCCGCACAGCTCGCCGAAGAAACGTACGCGAGCCCGAATCCTCGACCTTGAGATTCGCGCCGGGGTCCGTCTCAGGTCAACACCAGGTCAACAGCACGTCCGGAGACAGGGGAAACTGATCAAAACCCGGATCGCCGCAATCCCGTTTCTGGAGCCAAATCGCTGACCAGCCGCAACCCCCGGAAAATTGCCGGGCGAGATCATAATCCGCGTGTCGGGGGTTCGAGTCCCTCCTCCGGCATAGATGAGGAGCCAAAACTCCCCGGTCCCCGCCCATGATCGGAGGCGCCGGACGATCCTGGAGGGCTCGCGGCGAAGCAGGTGCGAGACTGCTCGACCATGGAGAAGGTCCGGGCCATCCCCGCTCCTCGCCAGGACGATTCCCGCATCGTCGTGCTTGGCGTCGTTCTCTGGCCCGATCACATAACTCTTCACGCCGTGGTCGAATCCGATGCCGAGGAAATCGCCAGCGACCTCCAAGAGGGAGATCAGGCGACGATGTTCCAGATCAGCGACGACCTGGGGAACGACTACGACGGTCCCGGCGGAGGCCATGGTTCGGGGGACACCGACCTCCACGTCAACGAATGGGTGGTGGACTCTCGGCCGGGCGTTGCCGCGGATGCGACCAAGCTCTTCGTGACGATCTGGGTCCGCCACCAGGTGTTGGGCCGCATCGAAATCCCGCTGTAGGGCCCGGCGGTGATCTGCGTGCGGGGGGTCAAATCCCCCTCAGTCGGCCTCGCCGGCGACCTTCTCGTCGTAGGCGGCGGCCATGCGTTCGGTTGCGGTCGGACCGTTGCCGGGTGGCGGAGGGGCGCCGAGGTGGATGGTGCGGAGGTCGGCCATGAAGTCCTCCCAGAGGGCGGGGCCGCCGGCGACCAGGACTTCGGATCGGACACGGTGGGGGCGGGCCGTTTTGCGGTTGGTGTAGCCCCACTCGCCGAGGGCGGCCATGACCGGGACCAGGCGGATGGAGGCCTCGGTGAGGCTGTAGGTCACGCGGTGGCCGCGGCCCGCGCCCTCGCGCGTGAGGAGGCCCGCCGAGACGAGCCGTTTGAGGCGGTCGGCGAGGATGTTCGAGGCGATGCCCTCATCCGAGAGCTCTTGGAGGACGCGAAAATTCCGCCTGCCGGCGAACATGATGTCGCGGAGGACGAGCAGCGACCAGTGGTCACCGATCACTTCGACCGCCACGTTGATCGGGCAGCCCGACCGAGGTTCTGGGGCCTGACGAGTCGCCATTACGAGGATGGTACTTGCAACTTGCCATCACCTTTCCCGTGCGGTACGTTCCCGGCGCTTGCAGACCGCAATTACTTGGGAGGACGCAGATGCCGGACACCACCTGCCACATGTCGATCTCGGTCGACGGATTCGTCGCCGGACCGGACCAGAGCATGGACGACCCGCTGGGGAAGGGCGGCAAAGAAATCCATCTCTGGCACCTCGGCCACGAGCGCGCGAACGAGGCGAACGAGACGGCGGCAGGCTGGCTGATGCGGCCGCGCGGGGCCTACGTCATGGGGCGCAACATGTTCGGGCCGATCCGCGGTGACTGGGACGGGGACTGGAACGGTTGGTGGGGACCCGAGCCGCCCTACCACGCGCCCGT
>Ga0268266_10002453_pt1 | contig 19878 bp, 15 predicted proteins | sample KBSS13metaG_FD_190356 | JGI IMG/M metagenome (GOLD analysis project Ga0268266, IMG submission 190356) | Switchgrass rhizosphere microbial communities from Kellogg Biological Station, Michigan, USA - KBS S1-3 metaG (SPAdes) (version 2) | ecosystem: Host-associated > Plants > Roots > Rhizosphere... | reverse complement strand
CTCGTGCTCGAGCGGCGTCTCGGGGTCCGTGGTCGGCACGTGCGGGAGTCCTCCGGGACGGGTGACGGTTCGACCTGAACGCGCCGTGCGTTCTGCGTGCGGCGCGGCTGACCAACCTACCAGCGCGGCGATCGGGTTTCCGGGCCGGCGCCCCCGGGTAGAACCATCCGTGCCGCTGTCCGTGCCGCTCCGACCGTCCCACGCTCCCCGTGGCTGACCCCGGGTCCTCCCCCGAACCCGCCGCCGACCCCACCGGACCCGCGCGGTCCGGCGGGCGGGGCTCCGACGAGTACGCCCACCTCGCCCCGTTGTTCGACAAGCTCGCCGCCCTCCCCGAGGACCATCCCGAGCGCGAGGCGCTGCGCCGGGAGCTGGTCACCGGGCACCTGCCGGTGGTCCAGCACATCGCCCGCCGGTTCGCCAACCGCGGCGAGCCGGTCGACGACCTGGAGCAGGCCGGGACCGTCGGGCTGATCAACGCCGTGGACCGGTTCCAGCCGGACCGCGGGGTGGACTTCCTCTCCTACGCCGTCCCGACGATCACCGGGGAGGTCCGCAGGCACTTCCGGGACCGCACCTGGGCGATGCGGGTGCCGCGGCGGCTCAAGGAGATGCAGTCCGCGATCCAGGGCGCGATCGGGCCGCTGAGCCAGGAGCTCGGACGTGCGCCGCGGCCGTCGGAGATCGCGAAGCGGCTCGACATGAGCACCGAGGCCGTCGTCGAGGGGCTCGACGCCCAGCAGGCCTACCGCGGCCCCTCCCTCGACGAGCTGGTCGCAGGCGCCGACAGCCCGCTCTCGGACACCCTGGGCGAGGCCGACGCCGAGCTGGAGAAGGTCGAGTACCGCCAGACCCTCGCGCCCCTGCTGGACGAGCTGCCCGAGCGCGAGCGGACGATCCTGGTGCTGCGGTTCTTCGGCAACCAGACCCAGACCCAGATCGCGGACCGGATCGGCATCTCCCAGATGCACGTCAGCAGGCTGCTCACCCGCACCCTCACCCAGCTCCGCCGTCGGATGAACGAGGACTGACCCCACACCCCGCACCCCCCGCACCCAGGTGCCCGCGCTTGTGTGGCACAAGCGTCGCTCAGTGACGCTTGTGCCACACAAGTGGCGCCGGGCGGGTCAGGCGCTGTGCTTGGTGGCGCCGGGCGGGTCAGGCGCTGTGCTGGCGACCTCGCGGGGCGCGGCCGTAGGGCTGCTCCACCGGGTCCACCGTGGGCGGGCTCGGCAGCGGGCGGACCTCCGGCTCCTCGGCGAGCGCGACCGGCTCACCGTGGTGGCGCAGCCGCATCGGCGGGCCGCTGACCAGCTTGTACTCGACCTCCTCCTGGGTCACCGTGACCCGGATGTGCCTGCCCTGCCAGCGCAGCCCGAAGGACAGCTTCGACAGGGCCGACGGGAGGACGGGGGCGAAGGCCAGCCCGGTGGCGTCGCACGTCATGCCGCCGAGGCCCGTGGTGATCGTGACCCAGGTCCCCGCCATCGACGCGATGTGCATGCCGTGGTCGGTGTTGCCCGCCAGGTCGTTGAGGTCGATCAACGCGGCCTCGGCGAGGTAGTCGTAGGCCAGGTCGAGGTGCCCGGTGCGGGCGGCGACCATCGACTGCGTGCACGCCGACAGCGACGAGTCCCGCACGGTGATCGCCTCGTAGTAGGCGAAGTTGCGGCGCATCTGGTCCGCGGTGAAGGCGTCCGGTCGCAGCTGCATGGCCAGCACCAGGTCGGCCTGCTTGATCACCTGCTTGCGGTACAGGTCGAAGTAGGGGTAGTGCAGCAGCAGCGGGTAGGTGTCCGCGGGGGTGTTCTCGAAGTCCCAGATCTTGTGCTTGGTGAAGCCCTCGGACTGCGGGTGGACCTTGAGCTCGTCGTCGTACGGGATGCGCATCGACGATGCCGCGTCCCGCCAGGACGCCATCTCCTCGGAGTTCACGCCGAGCTTGGCCGCGCTGCGCGGGTGCTTGGCGGCGACCTCGGCGGCGTAGCGCAGGTTCAGCTGCGCCATGAGGTTGGTGTAGACGTTGTTGTCCACGATGGCCGAGTACTCGTCCGGCCCGGTCACGCCGTCGATCCGGAACTCGCCCGCGGAGTCGTGGTGGCCCAGCGAGCGCCACAGCCGCGCGGTCGCGACCAGGATCTCCAGGCCCACCTCCAGCTCGAACTGGGTGTCCCCGGTGGCCGCGACGTGCCGACGGATGGCGTCGGCGATGTCCGCGTTGATGTGGAACGCCGCCGTGCCGGCGGGCCAGTACCCCGAGCACTCCTCGCCGCGGATGGTCCGCCACGGGAACGCGGCCCCTGCCAGACCCAGCTGCTCGGCCCGCTCGAAGGCCGACGGGAGGATCGACTGTCGCCAGCGCAGGGCGTCCGCCGCGGCGTCCGGGGCCAGGAACGAGAGCACCTGCAGACAGAAGGTCTCGGTGTCCCAGAAGGTGTGGCCGTCGTACCCGTCGGCGGTGAGACCCTTGGCGGAGATGCACCGGCGCTCGGCGCGGGCGCCCGCCTGGAGCACGTGGAAGGTCGCGAGCCGGACCGCCTGCTGGAGCTCGGCGTCCCCGTCGATCTCGACGTCCGCGGTCTCCCAGAAGTCGTCCAGGTACTCCTCCTGCTCGGAGAGCAGGCCGTCCCAGCCGGTGTACCGCGCGGCGGCGGAGGCGGCCCGGACCTGGTCGTAGACCGCGGGCAGGCTGCGCTGCGACGACCAGCCGTAGGCCAGGTACTTGACGACCTTGAGGGTCTCCCCCGGCTTGACCCGGCCGATGATCGTGGTGGAGCCCGCGTCCTCGGTGGCGTCCGAGGTGATCTTGATCCCCTCGGGCCCGTGCACCTCGTGGTCCATCGACGCGGCCACGCGCAGCTCGGACTTCCGGGTGCTGTGCACCAGCGTGGCGCCGGCCTCGTCCGCGCGGAACAGCTCGGACTGCAGGGCGTTCGTCAGCGCCGCCTCCAGCCGGGGGTCGTCCCCGCCGCGGGTGGGCAGCTGCTCGTTGGCGACGAGCTCGGACTGCACGACGAGCAGCGCGGGCTCGTCGAGCACCTCGACCTCGTAGCAGATCGCCGCGATGGCCCGCTGGGTCAGCGACACCAGGCGCTTGCTCCGCACCCGGACCACGCGACCGGCCGGGGACTCCCACTCGACCTCGCGCGACAGCGTGCCCGCGCGCAGGTCCAGCACCCGCTCGTGGCGGCGCAGCTTGCCGTAGCGCAGGTCGAAGGGCTCGTCGTCGACCAGCAGCCGGATCAGCTTGCCGTTGGTGACGTTGATGATCGTCTGCCCGGACTCGGGGTAGCCGTAGCCGCCCTCGGCGTACGGCAGCGGCCGGACCTCGTAGAAGGAGTTCAGGTAGGTGCCGGGCAGGTGGTGCGGGTCGCCCTCGTCGAGGTTCCCGCGCAGCCCGATGTGGCCGTTCGAGAGCGCGAAGACGGACTCCGTCTGGCCCATGGCGGCGATGTCGAGGGTCGGCTCCCGCACGACCCAGGGCTCGACCGCGAACGTGCGGCCCGCGTCCGGCTTCACTCGTCCTCCAACAGCTCAGAGAGATCCTTGACGACGACGTCCGCCCCGTGCTCGCGCAGCGCCTCCGCGTGGTCCAACCGGTCCACCCCGATGACCAGGCCGAAGTGCCCGGCCCGACCGGCCGCGACCCCGGACAGCGCGTCCTCGTAGACGACCGCCTCCTCCTTGGGGACGCCGAGGTCGGCGGCCGCGGCGAGGAACGTGTCCGGGTTCGGCTTGCCGGGCAGCCCACGCTCGCGGGCGGTGACGCCGTCGACCCGGTGGTCGATCAGGTCGCTCAGCCCCGCCACCGCGAGCACCTGCTCGGCGTTCGCCGACGACGACACGACCGCCGTCCGCAGGCCCGCCGCACGCACCGCCTCGAGGTAGGGCCGCGAGGCCGGGTAGACCTCGACCCCCTGCTCCTGGATGACCGTCTGGACCAGGTCGTTCTTGCGGGTCGAGAGGCCCCACAGCGACTGCTGTTCCCACGGAGTGTCCGGGGAGTCGTCGGGACCGCCCTCCGGCAGGTGGATCCCCCGCGAGGCCAGGAAGCTGCGGGTGCCCTCGAGACGGGGCTTGCCGTCGACGTAGGGGCCGTAGTCCTTCGCGACGTCGAACGGCCGGTACCCGGGTCCGTCGTGCTTCTCGAGGTACTCGTCGAACATGGTCTTCCACGCCGTCGCGTGGACGCTCGCGGTGTCGGTCAGGACTCCGTCGAGGTCGAACAGGCAGGCGCGGGCACCCGCGGGAAGGCCGAGCATGGGCGAAACCGTAGCGTCCGGGAGATCGTGTGCGGAATCGGCGCCCGACGCCCGACACCGGTCTTCACACGTCGTTCACACGGAAGTGGACGCCGTGGCGGGCAGGACCACGCTGGTGCTCCCGTGTCCCTCGTCGACGACCTCGACGCGGGCGCCCCCGCCCCCGTCGGACTCGACGACGACGAGGAGCGTGCCACCCTCCGGCCGCGGCTCGATGCCCTGCTGCACCGCGTCCCGCACGGCCACCAGGATCTGCAGCGGCGCGACGACCGCGTCCCCCAGTCCCTCGCCGACCGTCAGCGTGTGGTCCAGCCTGCGGCCGAACCGGGCCTTCTCGATGGCGAGGTAGCCGCGGACGGCGTCGAGCTCGTCCGCGAGCGGGATGGCCGGCGTGCCGACCCGGTCCGCGGTGCGGGACAGGTCGGCGAGGCCGAGCAGCAGCTCCCGGGCCCGCGGGGCGTCCGTGCGCATGACCGAGGCGATCGTGTTGAACGCGTTGTAGACGAAGTGCTGCTCGAGGCTGCGGTTGAGCGAGCTGGGCACGAGCGCGGGCTCGGTCCGGACGGGCTCGGGGGCGGGCGGGACGGGCTCCGGTTCGGGCGCCGGGCCCCAGACCACGGTGCCCGCGGTCACGGGGGTGTCGCCCTCGAGTCCGTCGTCCTCGGTGCCGCCATCGGAGCCGCCGCCATCACGACCGCCATCAAGACCGCCGTCATCAAGACCGTCGCCCTCGGTGCGGTCGCGTTCGGTGCCGTCGAGTTCGGTGCCGTCCCCGGGGGCACCGCTCTGCCGGCGCCACGGGGTGCCCTCCCACTCGGCCGGGTCGACCTCCCCCGCGACGATCCCGCCCCACACCGGCAGCCGCAGGTGCGCCCCGCGGGTCCAGCCCTGGTACTCGGCCTCGCCGACGATCCTCGGCACCAGCCACCGGGCGTCCGCCGCGACCGGCGCGGGAACGGCACCCGGCCCGTCGAGGACGAAGGGGGGGACTCCGGCGTTGAGCGTGCGGATCGCCCCGCGGATCTCCCGGCGGGCCTCGTTCGAGCCCACGCCGACCCGCCCGACGTAGCGGAGCGGCCCGTCCAGGCCGTCCGGGCCGTCCGGGATGCCCAGCAGCAGCGCGCCGATCCGGCCGCTGGAGCGGTCCGCGGGCATCCACCCGCCGACGACCACCGGGCGGGTGCGGCGCAGCGGGACCCGCAGCCAGTCCCGGGTCCGGCGGCCGGACTTGTAGGCGGCGTCGACCCGCTTGAGGTGCAGCCCGTCGAGCCCGTAGCGCTCGGCCGCCTCCATCACGAACGCCGCCTCCGACGCGGGGTGCGACGGCGGGACCAGCACCGGCGGCCCCGCGATGCCGAGATCGGCGAGCAGCGAGCGGCGCTCGCGGTAGGGCCTGCGCAGCAGGGGTCGCCCGTCCAGCCAGAGGAGATCGGTCACGACGAACCCGACGGGTACCCGGGCCCGCAGCGCGTCCGACGGGGCGACGGTGGAGGTGCGGCGCATCAGCGGGCGGCGGGAGGGGCGGCCCGCGTCGTCCAGCGCGACGACGACGCCGTCGAGCACCATCCCCTGGCCGCGGACCCGCTCCCCCAGCACGGCGAGCTCGGGGAAGCTGTTCGTGACGCTGCGTGCGGTGGAGGAGAGCAGCCGGACGTGGCCGGGCTCGACGTAGGCGACGCACCGGAAACCCGCCCACGCGAACTCGACGGCCCACTCGCCCTTGTCGCCGTCACGCAGCTCACCCTGCCCGGGCAGCATCGGCGGGACGACATCGGGCATGCCGCTGCCCGCTCCCCGCCCTCTCACGCCACCCACCGTAGCCGCCCCACACGCCCCTGACCGGCGGTTCGTCACCCTTTCGGCCGTACGGTCCCGCCCGCGCGCCCAGGGAGCGGTGATCTGCGGCGGATGGTGGGTGGGAGACTGGACCGCACCATGACCTCCTCGTCCTCCTCGACCTCCGCCCTGCTCACGGACCGCCTCCCACCCGGTGACGACGCCGACGCCCTCGTCGAGACGTTTGCCGAGTGGGCCTTCGAGGAGCGGGGCCTGTCGCTCTACCCGGCGCAGGAGGAGGCGCTGCTGGAGATCGCGACCGGCGGCAACGTCATCCTCTCCACGCCGACCGGGTCGGGGAAGTCGCTGGTCGCCATCGCCGCGCACGCCGCAGCGCTGGCCCGCGGGGCCCGCACCTTCTACACCGCCCCGATCAAGGCGCTGGTCAGCGAGAAGTTCTTCGCCCTGATCGACGTCTTCGGGCCGGAGAAGGTCGGCATGCTCACCGGGGACGCCGCCGTGAACGAGGGTGCGGAGATCATCTGCTGCACCGCGGAGATCCTGGCGAACATCGCGCTGCGCCAGGGTGCCGCGGCGGACGTCGGGTTCGTGGTGATGGACGAGTTCCACTTCTACGCCGACCCGCACCGCGGCTGGGCCTGGCAGGTGCCGCTGGTGGAGCTGCCGCAGGCGCAGTTCCTGCTGATGAGCGCCACGCTCGGCGACACGTCCTTCTTCCGGGACGACCTGACCCGGCGGACCGGGCGGCAGACCGTGGAGATCACCTCGGTGGAGCGGCCGGTCCCGCTGTTCTACGAGTACGTGACCACGCCGCTGCACGAGACCATCGACGACCTGCTCAAGGGGCAGCAGGCGCCCGTCTACATCGTGCACTTCACCCAGCAGTCCGCCGTCGAGCGCGCTCAGTCGCTGATGAGCGTGAACGTCACCTCCAAGGAGGAGAAGGCCGCGATCGCGGAGCTGATCGGCTCCTTCCGGTTCACCGCGGGCTTCGGCAGGACCCTGTCCCGACTGGTCCGGCACGGGATCGGGGTCCACCACGCCGGCATGCTGCCCCGCTACCGGCGGCTGGTGGAGACCCTGGCCCAGGCCGGGCTGCTCAAGGTCATCTGCGGCACGGACACCCTCGGCGTGGGCATCAACGTGCCGATCCGGACCGTGCTGTTCACCGCACTGGCGAAGTACGACGGCGTGCGCACCCGCCCGCTCAAGGCGCGCGAGTTCCACCAGATCGCAGGCCGCGCGGGCCGGGCCGGGTACGACACCGTCGGGACCGTGGTCGCGGAGGCGCCGGAGCACGAGATCGAGAACGCGCGGCGGCTGGCCAAGGCGGGCGACGACGTCAAGAAGCGGCGGCGCGTGGTGCGGGTGCAGGCCCCCGACGGGTTCGTCGGCTGGTCCGCGACCTCGTTCGAGAAGCTGCAGACCGCCCAGCCCGAGGCCCTGACCAGCCACTTCCAGGTCACGTTCGCGATGCTGCTCAACGTGATCTCCCGCCCCGGGGACGCGTTCACCGCGATGCGGCACCTGCTCGAGGACAACCACGAGCCGCGGCCGCGCCAGCGCAGGCACATCCTGCGGGCGATCCAGATCTACCGGGCGCTGCTGGCCGCGGGGATCGTGGAGAAGCTCGACGAGCCGGACGCCGAGGGCCGGTCCGTGCGGGTCGTCGGGGACCTGCAGCTGGACTTCGCGCTGAACCAGCCGCTGTCGCCCTTCGCGTTGGCCGCGTTCGAGCTGCTGGACCGCGAGTCGCCCTCCTACGCCCTCGACGTCGTCTCGGTGGTCGAGGCGACCCTCGACGACCCCCGCCAGGTGCTGCACGCCCAGCAGAACAAGGCCAAGGGCGAGGCCGTGGCGGCGATGAAGGCCGACGGGATCGAGTACGAGGAGCGGATGGCGCTGCTCGAGGAGGTCACCTACCCCAAGCCGCTCGACGAGCTGCTGACCGCCGCGCTGGAGACCTACCGCCGGGGTGCGCCGTGGGTCGAGGACGCCCGGCTCTCGCCGAAGTCCGTGGTGCGGGACATGTCCGAGCGGGCCATGACCTTCCACGAGTACGTGTCGAACTACCAGCTCGCCCGGTCCGAGGGCCTGGTCCTGCGCTACCTCGCGGACTGCTACCGGGCGCTGCGCCAGACCGTGCCCGAGCACGCCCGCACGGACGAGCTGACCGACCTCATGGAGTGGCTCGGCGAACTGGTCCGGCAGGTGGACTCGTCGCTGTTGGACGAGTGGGCGGAGCTCGCCGCGGGCGGGGGCGTCGCGGACGAGACCGCTCCACCCTCGGTGGACGCGACCCCGGCGGGCGTCACGAAGAACGCCCGCGCCTTCCGGGTCCTGGTGCGGAACGCGATGTTCCGCCGGGTCGAGCTGGCCTCGCTGAACCGCTGGGACCTGCTCGGCGAGCTGGACGCGGGCGCGGGCTGGACGGCCGACCGCTGGCGGGAGGCGTTCGCCCCCTTCTTCGAGCTCCACGGGTACGGCGGCGTCGGGATCGGCCCGGCGGCGCGCGGCCCGAAGATGATCGACATCGTGGAGGAGCCGGAGCGCTGGCTCGTCCGTCAGGTCATCGACGACCCGGAGGGGGACCACGACTGGGCGATCACCGCCGAGGTCGACCTCGCCGCGTCGGACGAGGCGGGCGAGGCCGTCGTCTGGATCACCGGCTTCGGGGACTGACCGGCTCCACAGGTCAGCGCCGTCCGCCGTGATCGTTCCGACGGTGACGGGAGCGCGGTCCGCGCAGCGCTCCGGTCCCCCTCGCATCGATCGATCGTTCCGAGTGTGACGCGAAGGTCCAACGTGCAGCCGTCCTGTCACGCTCGGAGTGATCATGAGCTGGGAGTGATCATGGGCTCGGGGTGATCATGCGCTCGGGCCCGGACCGGGTGCGCTACTCGGCGCGGTGGCGGGCGTGGAAGAAGGTGTAGACCGCGAAGACGATCAGCCCGCCCGCGAGCACGACGAGGGCGGCCGGGCCGAGGGTGTGCTCGCTCAGCTCCTTCAGCGCGGCGTCGAGCCCGACCGGCTGGGCCGGGTCGTGCTGCACCGCCGCGACCACCAGCAGTCCGCCGGAGAGGACGTAGGCCGTGCCCAACGCCGTCCAGCCGACGCGGCCGAGCCGCATGACCAGCATCGACCGCCGCAGGCCTGCACCGCGCAGGTCGAGGTCGCGGCGGAACGCTCCGCTGAGCCCGCGGAAGGCGGCGTACCCCGCCACCCCGACGATCCCGAGGCCCGCCGCCCCCAGCAGGAACCGCCCGCCCGGGAGGCCGAGCAGGAGCGTGGGCAGGGGTGGGGTCGACGGGTCCGCTCCCCCGTCGGCCGCGACGTCCGCGGCCGTCTTGGCCAGCAGGGCGTAGACGACGGCCTCGGCGAGGTCGACGGCCGTCCGGCGCAGCCGAGACGCCCACGGCACCCCGCGGTGACCGACCGCCGCGTGCACGAGCCGGTCGACGACCAGGGCGACGAGCCCGCCGACCACGAGCCACAGCACCACGCGGCCCGTGCCGGTCGCCGCCACCGACTGCAGCGCCCCGGTCTTGTCGGCCTTCCCGCCCCCGCCGAACGCGATCCGGACCGCCAGCACGGCGATCAGCAGGTGCACCAGCCCGTACGCGACGAGCCCGACGCGGGCGAGCAGGTCGACCACCGGGTGGTGGGCGACCTCCTCGGCGGCGTGGTGCGGAACCGAAGGGCTGTCCGGCACGGCCCACCTCCTCGTGGCCCACCGACGACGACGGGCCCCGCGATGATGACAGCTGTCAGCCCAGCGGGCTGCGTGGGAGGAGCCGGTCGGCGATGATCTTCTGCTGGATCTCGCTGGTGCCCTCGAAGATGGTGGTCAGCCGGGCGTCCCGCCAGTAGCGCTCGACCCGGTGCTCGGTGGTGTAGCCGTTGCCGCCGTGCAGCTGGATGCCGTCCCCGGTGACCTCGGCGGCCATCTCGGTGGCCAGCAGCTTCACCATCGCGGCCTCCCGCTCGCACGGCTCGCCCTGGTCCAGCCGGTGCGCGACGTGCTGGTAGAACGACCGCGCCTGCTCCACCCGCGCCGCCATCGTCGCCAGCCGGAAGCGCACGGCCTGGAAGTCGCCGATGGGGTGGTCGAACTGCTCGCGCTCCTGCAGGTACCGCACGCAGTCCTCGACGGCGGCCCGCGCCAACCCCACCGCGCGCGCCGCGGTGTGCACCCGGGCGATGTTGAGCCACTGCTGGGTGTCGGTGAACCCTTCAGCGCCCAGCCGGTTCCCCGCGGGCACCCGCAGCCCGTCGAAGTGCAGGTCCCAGGTGACGAAGCCGTGGTAGCCGATCTTGTCGATCGGGGTGCCGGTGATCCCCTCGGGGAACGTCCCGCGCTCCTTCTCCACCAGCAGCGTGGCCAGCCCCGCGGACCGCTTCTCGCCCGGGCCGGGGTCGTCCGTGCGGACCAGGACCTGGATGAAGTCCGCCGCCTTGGCGTTGCCGGTCCAGCGCTTGTGGCCGCTGACCACATAGGAGTCCCCGTCGAGCACCGCCCGCGTCGCGACGGCGGCGAGGTCCGACCCGGCGTCGGGCTCGGACAGCGCGATGGCCCCGATCCAGGAGCCGGCGGCGCTGCGGCGCAGCAGCTCCGCGCGTCGGGTCTCGTCGGCGACCCCGGTCCCGGCGCCCTGGGCGCGGGCGATGATGCTGCCCACGCTCATCCAGCCGCGGGCCAGCTCCTCGGCGATCATGCAGTACTCGAAGGCGCCGAGGCCCAGCCCGCCGTGCTCGGTCGGCACGGTGATCCCGAAGAGATCCCGCGGTCCCATCTCGTCGAGCAGGGACCGCGGGATCTCGCCCTTGACCTTGTCCAGCTCGTCCGCCACGGGCAGCACGCGCTCCGCGGCGAACGCCCGCGCCTGCTCCTGCAGCTTCTCGCGCTCCGGGGTGTGGAAGGGCGCGGGGACGACCGGGACGGGCGGGGCGAGCAGCTCGTTCATGGACGAGTTGTGCCACAGTCGCCGCGGCCCCGCAGGCCGGGACCCGGCCTCAGAGCCTGCGCAGCCCCGCGAGCACCCGCTCCATCAGCGCGACGTCCGGCCCCTCCGCGGCGACCGTGCTGTGCACCTCGAGCCCGCCGGTGACCGCCAGGTCCCCGACGACCACCCGCGCCACCCCGAGCGGCATGCCCAGCAACGCCCCGATCTCGGCCACCGACCTGGGCTCCCGGCAGAGGTCCAGCAGGTGCCGGTGCTCGGCCAGCTCCGGGCGGGTCACTGCGGCGGCCTGCGTGGAGACCAGGGTCTCGATCGCCAGCTCGTACCGGGACCGGGTACGGCCCTTCGTGTAGAAGTACGGCCGCACGGCCAGCGACCGGCCGCTGTCGTCCCGCTCCTCGTAGGGCTCCTCCTCCGCCGCGGGCAGCGGCGGCAGGACGACGGGCTCGGCCAGCACCCGGATCGGCTCCGGGTTGGCCTCCCGGTCCCGCCGCCTGCGCGACGAGCCGCCGAAGCGCGCCCCGGTGTAGCCGATCTCCGGCACCTCGTGGAACCCGGCGGGCTCGGCGGGTTCCTCCGCGACGGGCGCCTGTGGCGCGGGGGCCGCCGTAGGTGCTGTGGGTGCTGTGGGTGCCGTGGGTGCCGTGGACGCTGTGAGTGCCGTGGACCCCGTGGGCGCCGTACGCCCTGTGGACGCTGCGGGCCGCACGACCGCGATCGCCGCGGTGTCCGCCTCGTCGGCGGTGCGCGGGGCGGCCTCGCCCGGCGACTCCGCCTTCTTCTTGCGGCGCTTGCGCGGAGCCCCGCCGAAGCGGGCGCCGGTGAAGCCGATGTCGTAGTCGTCGGCCGGGGTCATGCGTCTCCCTCTGCGTGTCCCTCTGCGCGGCGCCGGGCTGCTCGGCGGCGGCCCGGGTCGCTGCGCGGCCGGGTCGCGGACCCGCGGGTGGATCGCCTCATGGGATCGCACGTTCCCCAGCGCTCGTTACGAACCTGTGTCGCGGCTGTTCCGCCGACATGACGATCGCTCTCCGTGGCCGGCTTCCGACCTTCGGGTGATCAACTCGGCGCGCTGCGTGACCCTTCGTCGTCGAGGAACCCGCCGAAAGGGGACGGGCCGGACCGTCACCGTATCGCGACGTGGTCGTTCGCTCCACCGGACGGGCACGGGCACTAGGTTTCCGACGTGCTCCGGTACCTCCCGCTCGCCCGACCGTGGTTCGGGCTGGTCGCCGCCGTCGCGTCACTCGGTGTCGTCCTGCAGTTCGTCGCCACGACGATCGACTCGCAGCCCTACTCGGTGTTCACGAGCACCGGCTCCCGCGTGGCCAACGTGCTGTGCTTCTTCACCATCCTGTCGAACGTGCTGGTGGGCGTGGTGCACATCCTGCTGTCCGCGGACCCCGAACGGGACTCGCCGCTGTTCCGGGTGCTGGTGCTCGACGCCGTCGTGGCGATCGCGGTGACCGGGGTGGTGTACAACCTGGTGCTCGCGCAGACCGCGGACCCGAAGGGCCTGCACCAGGTCGCGAACGTGCTGTGCCACATGGTCACCCCGCTGCTCGCCGTCGTCGGGTGGCTGGTGTTCGGGCCGCGCGGGCTGGTGACCAGGGACGTCGTGCTGCTGTCCGCGATCTACCCGCTCGCCTGGCTGGTCTTCACCCTGGTCCGTGGCGCCGTGATCGACTGGTACCCGTACCCCTTCGTCGACGTCGTGACCCACGGGTACCTGCGGGTGGCGGTCAACTGCCTCGTCGTCGCGGTGTTGTTCCTCGGGCTCGGGTTCGGCGCGCTGGGCCTGGACAGGCGCCTGCCGGGGCTGAGGGCGCAGACCGTGGCGTAGCAGGCGTGGACCTAGGCATGGACCCCGTCGCGTTCGGCCGCCGCGTCTTCGTCCTCGGTGCCACCGCCGCCACGCTGGCGGCGTCGGCTCCCCGGCCGGTCGCCGCCCCCGTCCGGGACCCGTTCACGCTCGGGGTCGCATCCGGCGACCCCACACCGGACGGCGTGGTCCTCTGGACCCGGCTCGCGCCCGATCCCCTCGCCCCCGACGGGCTGGGCGGCATGCCCGACCGGACCGTGCCCGTCGGGTGGGAGATCGCGGAGGACGAGCGCTTCGGCCGGGTGGTCCAGCGCGGCGTCGTGGACGCGGTGCCGGACTCGGCTCACACCGTGCACGTCGAGGCCGTGGGGCTCGCGCCGGGCCGGGCGTACTTCTACCGCTTCCGCGCCGCCGGGGCGCTGTCCCCCGCCGGTCGCACCCGGACCGCGCCCGCGCCCGGCGCGCTCACGGCCGTCACCACGTGCGTCGCCTCCTGCGCGAACTACCCCGTCGGCTGGTTCACCGCTTACCGCAGGCTGGCCGAGGACGAGCCCGACCTCGTCCTGCACCTCGGGGACTACCAGTACGAGTACCCCACGCCGGAGCGGTCGGTCCGGCCCGTCGCGGGGCCCGAGACGACCGGGCTCGCCGGCTACCGGCAGCGGTACGCGCAGTACCGGACGGACCCGGACCTGCAGGCCGCGCACGCCGTCGCGCCCTGGCTGGTGGTGTGGGACGACCACGAGGTCGTCGACAACTGGGCCGGACAGGCGACCGAACGGGGCTACCCCGAGCGGCGGATCGCCGCGTTCCAGGCCTACTACGAGCATATGCCGCTGCGCCGGACCTCCGTGCCACATGGGCTCGACCTGCAGCTCTACCGGCGGATCGAGTGGGGCGCACTCGCGACCTTCCACCTGATGGACACCCGGCAGTACCGCTCGGACCAGGCCTGCGGCGACGGGATGCGGGTCGACTGCGCCGCCCGGTCCGACCCGTCCCGCTCGCTGCCCGGCGCCGCGCAGGAGCAGTGGCTGCTCGCGGGGTTCCGGTCCACGCGCGTCCGCTGGGACGTGCTGGGCCAGCAGGTCTTCTTCGCCGAACGCGCCCGGGCCTCCGACGAGGCCTACGCGATGGACACCTGGGACGGCTACGTCGCGTCGCGGGACCGGATCACCGCCGGGTTCGCCGACGTCCGCAACGCCCTCGTGCTGACCGGGGACGTGCACAGCCACTGGGCCAACGAGCTGGTGCGCGACGGTCGGGTCGTCGGCACCGAGCTCGTGTCCAGCTCGATCACCTCGGGCGCGGACGGCGACGCCGCCACCGACCACCCCGACCTGCGCCGCAACCCCCACCTGAGGTTCCGCAGCAACCGCCGCGGGTACGTCCGGGCCCGGTACGCCGCGGACCGGGTGACCGCGGACTTCCGGGTGGTCGACGCCGTCACGACGCCGGGGGCGCCGGTCCGCACCGCGGCGTCGTTCGTGATCCCCGACCGACAGCCGGGCCTCAACCGGGTCTGATCCGGCATGCTGTCGGACATGGCCATCACCCGGGGTTTCACCGGTCGTCGTCGCACCAAGGATCCGCGCCTGCCCCCGGGGCAGTACGACGCCGGGAGGGACTGGCCCGTGCTCAACGCCGAGGCCACCCCGCGGCTGGACACGGACCGCTGGACGTTCACCGTCGACGGGCTCGTCGACACGCCCGCGAGCTGGACCTGGGCGGAGATCCAGGCCCTGCCGCGGTCTCGCTACGAGGGCGCCATCCACTGCGTCACGACCTGGTCGAAGTTCGACATGACCTTCGACGGCGTCTCGGTGGACACCCTGCTCGAGGCCGTGGAGCCGGCCGACTCGGCCGCGTACGTCATGGCGACCTCGCACACCGGCTACACGACCAACCTGCCGCTCGAGGACGTCACCGACGGCAAGGCCTGGGTGGTCTGGGACGTCGACGGGGCCCCGCTGACCCCCGAGCACGGCGGCCCGGCGCGGCTGCTCGTGCCGCACCTGTACTTCTGGAAGTCCGCGAAGTGGGTGTCCGGGCTGCGGATCATGGACTCCGACGAGCAGGGGTTCTGGGAGCGCAACGGCTACCACGACCGCGGCGACCCCTGGCTCGAGCAGCGCTACCAGGGCGACTGAGCCGTGCCGACCTGGCAGCGGGCGACCGTGGTGGACGTGCGCCGCGAGACGCCGAACGCGAAGACCTTCCGGCTGAAGCTCCCCGCGGTGTCCACGCACGTCGCGGGGCAGTACTACGTGCTCAAGCTGACCGCGGACGACGGGTACACGGCCCAGCGGGACTACTCCGTCGCCTCGGTGCCGGGCTCGGACCTGGTGGACCTCACCGTCGAGCTGCTGCCCGGCGGCGAGGTGTCGGAGTTCCTGCACGAGGTCGTCGAGCCCGGGGACGAGCTGGAGGTGCGGGGGCCGATCGGCGGCTGGTTCGCCTGGCGCGGGGACACCCCTGCCCTCGGTGTGGCCGGGGGTTCGGGGGTGGTGCCGCTCATGTCCATGCTGCGGCTGTCCCGGGAGCGCGACCCCGGCCTGTTCCGGCTGCTGATCTCGGCACGGCGTCCGGCGGACCTGTACTACGCCGACGAGGTGGTCGGACCGCGCACCACCGTCGCCTACACCCGCCAGACCCCGCCCGCCTACCCCCGTCCGGCAGGCCGCCTGACCGCCGAGGACGTCGCCGCGGTCCTGGAACCGGACCAGACGGTCTTCGTCTGCGGCACGCCCCCGTTCTGCGACCACGCCACCGACCTGCTGATCGGCCTGGGAGTGGGGTCGGAGCGCATCCGCGTCGAACGCTTCGGCCCCAGCTGACCGACTCGCGGGAGCCGGGACGTGGCGGCCCGCGAGTCGGTCAGGTGCGGCGGTACATCTCGGCGGCGGCCTCGGAGAAGCCGGGCGGGACGCCTGCGGCCGAGAGGGTGGCGGCGGCCTCCTCCATCTCCGCCACCCAGCGCCAGCCCTTCTCCTTCGCCACCCTCGTGATCGCCTCGAGCCGCGAGGGGTAGTCGACGCCGGTGCGGGCCAGCTCGGCGCGCAGGGGCTCGTCGACGCCGAGGGTGCGGGCGGCCTCGTCGAGCGCGAGCCAGATCGCGGGCAATGCCTTGCTCTGCAGCGCGAAGCAGGCCTTCAGTGCGCTGGCCCGGCCCAGCTCGGGACCCAGGTGCCGGGCGTCGAACGGGGTGCCTGCGAACAGCGCCTCGACCAGCGTGGCGTGCGGGCCGGACAGCCACAGCACGGTGGTGCCCTGCTCCCAGGCGGGCGGGCCGATGACGGCGGCGTCGACCAGCCCGTCGTCCGGGAAGAGGTCGGCCATGCCGGTGACGGTGCCCGGCGAGACGGCGTTGGCCTCGACGAACAGCGGCCTGCGCCGCCGGCCCTCGACGGCCGCGGCGACCTGCTCGGCGACCTCGCGCGCGGCCCCCGGCGGGCAGATCGAGATCACGACGTGCGCGCGCCGGGCCAGGTCCTCGACCGCCGGGACCGCGACGAGGTCGGCCAGCTCGGCCCGCTTCGCGGTGGCGTGGGACCGGCCCGCGTCGGCCCAGATGACCGCGCCCGCCCGGCGTTTGAGCGCCGATCCCAGCGCGGCGCCCATGGCGCCCGGGTGCAGGATCCCGATCACGGGCCGGTCCGGCAGCTCCCACTCGCTCACGGGTCCATCATGCTCCCCGTCGACAGGGGTTCGTTGATCACCGGCCGTGGAGGTCATCAGACCCGCACCGCGGTTCTCGGCGCCGAGATCGCCCCCGCGGGTGTGATGGTCGACGACGGTCAGCCGAGGGCGAGGCGGTCACGGAGGGCCAGGAGGACCTCGGTCGCGCCCGGGACGACGTAGACCGCCAGAGCGAGGGTGGCCGCGGTGAGCAGCGGCGCCACCACCCACGCCTCCACCGTGCCGCCTGCGCGGAAGCGGAGCGGACGGGGAGTGCCGACCGGGTACCAGTGTCGGCCGCGGATCGGGACCGGCCAGAACAGCGGGGCGCCGGACTCCGTCACGGCGTCGCCGAGGGAGTGCACCACCATGCCGAGGCCGATCGCGAGGCCGAGCCAGCCCGCGGTGCCCGCGGTGCCGCCCGGGAGCTGCGTCTCGAGCACCCAGGTCAGGCCCGCGGCGATCACCAGCGAGGGCGGGCCGGGGACGAGGCCGTCGAGCCCCTTGATGGCCAGGGCCAGGCACACGAACAGCACGCCCGCGGTGACCGGGGTGCCCCACCGGGCGCTCGCGACCGCGACTCCCCCGCCCAGCAGCAGCGCGCCCGCCAGGGTGTGGGTGAGGCCGCGGTGCGTGCCGCGTCCGCTGTCGCGGGGGCCTCGGGTGAGCCGGAAGACCAGCCCCGACAGCGGCCGGATCGCGTGGGCGGCCAGCCAGGACGCCCACGAGAACCGCCGCGTGGCCGTCGAGCTCGGATGGTCGAGGTCCGGCAGCAGCGCGGCCCCCGCGGTGACCCCGGCGAAGGTCAGGATCGTGCCCGCGGTGGCGGCCGTCCCGACGGCCTGCGGCGCGAGCCCGGCGACCGCGAGCCCGAGGGCCGCTCCCGACGTGGCGTGACTGACCCCGAGCACCGCGTGACCCTACGGTCGCGCCGCGGCGCCGTCCGGGAGCCATGCCGTCCATACTGCGGGACATGGAGATCGACGACGGCGTCGTGGCCGGCTGGTGCTCGCTCGCCGGGCCGAGCACGGTGGAGATGGTGGCCCACTCCGGGGTGGACCTGGTCTGCCTCGACGCCCAGCACGGCCTGCTCACCGACCACGACCTGCTCTCGGCGATCCAGGCCTGTGGCTCGGTCCCCGCGCTGGTCCGGGTGGCGCGCAACGCCCCCGACGCGATCGCCAGGGCACTGGACCGCGGGGCGGCCGGGATCATCGTGCCGTTGGTGGACTCCGCCGCCGAGGCCGAGGCGGCCGTCGCGGCCTGCGGCTACCCGCCGCGGGGGACCCGCAGCTTCGGCCCCACCCGGGTGGGCTGGACCGGCCGGGACGTCCTCGCCCCCGGGGGCTGCGTGATCATGATCGAGACGATGGCGGCGGTCGCCGACCTGGCCGCGATCGTCGCGGTGCCGGGCGTCGACGCGGTGTTCGTCGGCCCGTCGGACCTGTCGCTGAGCTCGGGGCGGGCCGCCGTCCCGCCGCTCGACGACCCCGGCTACCGCGACCTGCTCCGCTCGGTCACCGGCGGGTCGACGGTGCCGGTCGGCGTGTACTGCGGGGACGTGGAGTGGGCGCCGATCTACCGCGACCTGGGGTTCACGTGGCTGACGCTGCCCGCCGAGGCGTCGCTGCTGCGGCGGGGTCTGGCGTCGGCGCTGGAGCGGTACCGCCGGTGACGCGGGTGAGGTCGTCCCGCAGCCCGTCGAGCCAGACGCGCAGGTCCGCGAGGTGGTAGAGGTCCGCGCCGAGGTCGGTGGGCCACGCCAGGTCCGGCGCGGGCAGGGTCGGGGCGGTGAGCGCGGTGCGGTCCAGCCGGGCGAGTCCCAGGGCGACGTGCTCGAACCGCGCGGCGACGTCCGCGGCCGCGGCGTCCAGCGGGCCGACGCAGTCCAGTAGCCGGCCCGTCGGGCAGTCCCGGACCAGCGCCTCGGCCCCGCGGACGGCGTGGTGCCCGGCCACGAGCGTGGCCTGCCAGTCCACGATCCCCTCCTTCGGATGCCGTTCGGCCTGGTACTGGGCGTAGGTGGTCTCGGCGAGGAGGCCGGTGCTCCGGGCGCGCGGCACCGCCGGCCCGGTGCGGGCGCCCTCGGCGACCACCCGCGCGGTCTCCCGGACCACGCCCGCCGCGTCGGCGAGGAACTCCGCCACGGCCCGGTGCAGCTCGCCGGTCCCGCCGCGCGGCCAGGCCAGCAGCCCGGCGAGGAGCCCGATCCCGGCGCCGACCACGACGTCGAGCAGCCGGGCCCCGGCCAGCTGCCAGCCCGCGGGCGCCATCTGCGCGAACACCATCGAGACGACGAGCGTGAACAGTCCCTGCGCCGCGGCCGGACCGAGCAGCGGTCCGGCGGAGAACCCGACCACCATCACGATCGGCAGCACCACCGCGTAGGCGACCGGCGGCAGCCCGACGACGAGGATCGCCGCCGCGGCGAGCGCCCCGACCGTCGTACCGACCAGGGCGGGCCGCAGGACGGCGCGGGTCTCGGCGGCCGTCGTCCGCAGCACGACGAGGACGGTGAGCAGCACCCAGAAGCCGTGCTGGAGGTCGAGCATCTCGGCCAGGTACCGGGCCAGGCCGAGGGCGAACGCCAGCCGCAGCGCGCCCTGGAAGAACACCGACCGCGGCGTGAGGTGCCCGCGCAGCCGCCGCCAGAACAGCTCGACCTGGCCGCGGGACGCGTACCAGAACAGCCCCGGCTGGGCCTCCGGCGGCGTGGTGTCCGGCGGGATCGGCGCGCCCGCGGCGACGCGCAGGGCGGTGACCAGCGCCGTCGCCCACTCCCCCAGCACCAGCGCGTAGGCGCCGAGCCGCAGGTACTCAGGCGGGACGCCGTCGGGCGGGGTCGCGGCCCGGGTCGCCCGGAACTCGTGCAGGGCGGCGGTCATCCGGTCGGTGTCCGGCAGCGGGCCGGACCCGCCCAGCCAGTCCGCGGTGGCCTCGACGCAGCCGGACACCTCGCGCAGCAGCGCCGCCGAGGCCGGGAGGTCGGGGGCCTGCCGCTCGTCGGTGCGGGCGAGGTCGGCGGCACGGCCCAGGAGCATGCGGACGGTCGCCGAGGCCGTCGCCAGGGCGCGGTCGCGGCGGCTCGCCGACGCGGGGGCCTGGCCGGGTGGGAGCAGGGACGGGCGGAGCTGCTCGGCGGCGTCGAGCGCGAGGGCGGGATCCAGCCGCTCCCGCGAGCCGCCGGACCAGGCGTCGGCGAGGGCGTCCAGGTTGTCCGCCAGGGCCTCCACGGCGACCCGGAGCCGGTCCCGGTACGGCCGCGGCGTCGGGTCCGGCCACAGCGTGAGCTCGGCGACCACGAGCAGCACCACGGCCATCGCGAACCCGGCGAGGCGCCAGCCGAGCGACTCCGGGTCCA
>Ga0268266_10002452_pt1 | contig 19880 bp, 21 predicted proteins | sample KBSS13metaG_FD_190356 | JGI IMG/M metagenome (GOLD analysis project Ga0268266, IMG submission 190356) | Switchgrass rhizosphere microbial communities from Kellogg Biological Station, Michigan, USA - KBS S1-3 metaG (SPAdes) (version 2) | ecosystem: Host-associated > Plants > Roots > Rhizosphere... | reverse complement strand
GGTCGTCGTCGATGTCGGTGGCGACCGGGAGCGTCAGCCGGTAGGGGCGCGAGGCCAGCTGACCGCCGAGAGCGGCTCGCAGGTGCGAGACCTCGGCCTTCAACGTCGACAGCGTCACCGCCTGGTCGCCGTAGACCAGGGCGTGCAGACGGTCGAGCGACAGGCCGTTCGAGTGGAGGGCGAGGATCGCGACGATCTCGGTCTGCCGCCGGTTGAGCAGCAGCCGGCTGCCGTCGAGCGTGGCCTCGGCGTTGCCGAGCAGCCGCAGCTGGAGGCCGGTCGGGCCGGCCTGGTCGACGAGCATCGGGTTGGCGGCCGAGTGCGGCATCGCGGTCTCGATCAGGCGGGCCAGGACCCGCGCGGTCGCCAGCCCGATCGGGTGGCTTCGGTCCCACGTGGTCGAGAGGTCGACGACGCCGAGCTGCGTTCCGGTGACCGGGTCGTGCACGGGCGCGGCCCAGCACACCCAGTTGTGCACGATCGGGGCGTAGTGCTCGGCGCTGAACACCATCGCCGGCCGCTTGAGCCGGGTGGCCAGGTCGAGCGCGTTGGTGCCGACCGACTCGTCGTCCCAGCGGGCGGCCGGGACGAAGTTCACCGACTCGGCCTTGCGGCGCATGACCCGCCCGCCGTACGTCCAGAGGATGCGGGTCTGCTGGTCGGTGATCGCGAGCACCAGGTCGCCGTCCTCCGCCGTCCGACGGAGCTCAGCCTCCACGTTCGACACGGCCCGTTGCAGGGGCGAGTCGTGCCAGAAGGCGTACGCCTCGGACTCGTCGTCCAGCGGCGCCTCGACGACGTCCCGCGACACCCGCGGCATCGAACGTTGCCAGCTCCGGAGGATCTCGGGCCGGACCAGGGACGCGGCCCCGTCGCCCTCCTCGACGAACGCGTTCCAGGCACGCAGCGCGCTCAGGCGCCGGTCCTGGAGGTTCTGCGTGGTCATCGTGGGTCCCCACGTCTACGAGGCGAGCTGACGCAGGTCACGGTAGCGCGGTCACTCGTGGTGGATGCGTCCGTCGCCCTGGGCCAGCCTGCGGCCGGATCCGCCCCAGCGCCCGGCGATGATCTCGGCCGCGATCGAGATGGCGGTCTCCTCGGGAGTGCGCGCGCCCAGGTCGAGCCCGATCGGGCTCGAGAGACGCTCCAGCTCGTCGTCGGTCACGCCCGCCTCGCGCAGTCGTTCCTCGCGATCGTCGTGGGTACGCCGCGAGCCCATGGCACCGACGTACGCCACCTCGGGGAGGCGGAGCGCCACCTCCAGCAGAGGGACGTCGAACTTCGGGTCGTGGGTGAGGACGGCGATCACGGTGCGCGCGTCGAGCGCGCCGGCGTCGCGCTGTTTCTCCAGGTAGCGGTGTGGCCACTCGACGACGACCTCGTCGGCCTCGGGGAAGCGGGTGTTGGTGGCGAAGACCGGACGGGCGTCGCAGACCGTCACGTGATAGCCGAGGAAGCTGCCGACCCTGGCGACCGCCGCGGCGAAGTCGATCGCGCCGAAGACCAGCATCCGCGGCTTCGGGGCGAACGCCCAGACGAAGACCCGCATGCCCTCGCCCCGGCGTTCGCCGTCGGGACCGTAGGACAGGGTGGCGCTGGTGCCGCTGGCGAGCAGCCCCAGCGCGTCGTCGCGGATCGCGTCGTCGGCCCGCGCACTGCCGATGCTGCCGGACATCTCGTCGGAGTCCGGATGGATGATCACGCGCCGCCCGAGCCAGGCCGGGTCGGGGTGCTCGATCACGGTGGCGACGGCGACCGGCCGGCCCTCGTCGAGGTCGGCAGCGAGGTCCTCGAGCTCGGGGAAGGTCTCGCGCGAGACCTTCTCGACGTAGACGTCGAGGATGCCACCGCAGGTCAGGCCGACGGCGAACGCGTCGTCGTCGGAGATGCCGTAGCGGGTGAGCACCGGGACGCCGGACGCCACGACCTCCTGGCCGAGCTCGTAGACGGCGCCCTCGACGCAGCCGCCGGACACGGAGCCGACCGCAGTCTCGTCGGGGCCGACCAGCATGCTGGCGCCGGGCGGCCGAGGCGCCGAGCGGAACGTCGCCACGACGGTACCGACGCCGACCTCGTCGCCGGCGCGCCACCACGCGAGCAGCTCAGGCAGCACCTCACGCATCGGCCAGCACCTCCACCAGGTCGGCGTACGTCGCGAGCGAGTGTCCGGCGACGAAGTCGTGACAGTAGGGCAGGGCCGCCAGCACCCCGGTCTGGACGGCCTCGTACCCGTCCTTCCCGCGATGGGGGTTCACCCACACGACCCGGTGCGCGATGCGGCGCAGCCGGGCCATCTGCTCTGCGAGCACGGACGCGTCACCTCGCTCCCAACCGTCACTGAACACAACGACCACAGCCCCTCGCGCCATTCCGCGCTGACCCCACCGGTCGAGGAAGAACCGCAACGTCTCGCCGAGCCGGGTGCCGCCGGACCAGTCGGGCACGGTCTCGCCGGCCGCGACCAGGGCACGCTCGGGATCGCGGATGCGCATCGCCCGGGTGACGTGCGTGACGCGGGTGCCGATCGTGAACGTCTCGACGTTGCCGATGCCCTGGGTGAGCCGCTGTGCGAGCCGGAGCAAGGCGTCGGCGTAGGAGGACATGGAGCCGCTGACGTCGACCAGCAGTACGACCCGACGCGGCTTGCTGGCCCGGCGCCGCCAGGCGATCTCGGCCGGCTCGCCCATCCGGCGCAGGCTCTGGCGCAACGTGCGGGAGGCGTCGACCCGGCCGCGGTGCCAGCGCTGGTGGCGCGCCGTACGCCGGAGCGGTGCACGCGGATGGAGGGTCGCGAACATCGCGGCCAGCCGCTGCTTCTCCCCCGCGCTCAGGGACGCGACGTCGCGGTGACGCAGCACCTCGGTGGCGCTGGCCACGGCCCGGACGACGTCGTCGGCCTCCCCCATCTGGCCGCCCTCGGGCTCGTCCACGGGCAGCTGGTTCGGGCTGGTCTCGGGCCGCACCACCGGACGCGCCCGGGGCAGGCCGTCGCGGGCGTTGAAGAAGGCCTCGAAGACCTGGTCGAAACGTGCCAGGTCGTCGGGACTGGTGCAGAGCGTGGCGCGGCCGGCGATGCGGACCGCAACGGGGTCGTCGGCGCCGAGGCGGGCGGCCGCGGCCAGGAACCCGTGGGCGCGGTCCTGGGTCACCGGTACGCCGCCGGCCCGCAGCGCCCGGGCGAAGGCGAGCAGGATCTCGTCGCCGTCGCGGGTCGTCGTACTCATGAGCGCAGCAGCTGGTCCAGCGCCTGCTTCACCCGGTCCGAGTCCTCGCGGTACTTCACCAGGGCGCCCAGCGTGGTCGCCGCCGACTCGAGGTCGAGCTCGGCGGTCCCGAGATGGTGGAGCGCCCGGGCCCAGTCGAGGGTCTCGGCGACCCCGGGCGGCTTGGTCAGGTCACGGCTGCGGAGGTCCTGCACCACCGTGACGACCTGTCGGGCGAGGGCCTCGGAGATCTCAGGGGCCCGCGAGCGCACGATCGCCAGCTCCCGGTCGAGACCGGGGTGCTCGATCCAGTGGTAGAGGCAGCGGCGCTTGAGGGCGTCGTGGAGCTCGCGGGTGCGGTTGGAGGTGAGGACCACGACCGGCGGGGTCGCGGCCTTGACGGTCCCGAGCTCGGGGATCGAGACCTGCCAGGTCGAGAGTACCTCGAGCAGGAACGCCTCGAACTCGTCGTCGGCCCGGTCGACCTCGTCGACCAGGAGCAGGGCCGGACTCTGCTGGAGCGCGGCCAGCACCGGCCGCGCGAGCAGGAACCGCTCGTCGTACAGGCTCTTCTCGGCCTCCTCGAGGCCCGCGCCGCCGCTGGCCTCGAGGGCACGGAGATGGAGGATCTGGCGCGGGAAGTCCCAGTCGTAGAGCGCCTGCGTGGCATCGATGCCCTCGTAGCACTGCAGCCGGACCAGGGGCAGCTCGAGCGCCTCGGCCAGCGCCTCGGCGAGCGCGGTCTTGCCGGTGCCGGGCTCGCCCTCGAGCAGCAGCGGCCGCTGCATCGCCAGCGTCAGATAGGTGACCGTGGCGAGCTCGTCGTCGGCCAGGTAGCCCGTCGAGTCGAGCAGGCGCGCGACATCTGCGGCAGAGGACACCTCCATGCCCTCCAGGCTACGCGGCGGGTCGTTGGCTCCCGGTTGGATCGTCCCGACATCGGGCTCACCGCGAGTCGACGTCGCGGCCGGTGGCCAGATCGGCGCACTCGACGAGCGTGACCTCGCGGGATGCCAGGTAGGCGCGGGCGCCCTGGTCGCCGACGGCGGTCTCGACGACACCGGCCCAGTGGTCCCGGCCGAGCAGGACCGGGTGCCCGGGCCTCCCGTCGTACGACGCGCGCGCCAGCGCCGCGGGGCCGGCCCCCGCGGCGGCGATCACCCGGGACACGATTTCGGGTACCAGGTCGGGCAGGTCGACCAGCGACACCACGACCCCGTCCTCCGTCGACCCGTCCAACGACCGCAGTCCGGCCCGGAGCGACGCACCCATGCCCTCGGCCCAGTCGTCGGCCACGACCACGGCGACGTCGAGCGCGTCGACGAGGTCCCGGGCGGGGTCGGCAGCGGCGCCCAGCACGACGGTGATCGGCGCGCAGCCACCGTCGCGCAGGGTCTCGACACCGCGGACCAGCCAGGACCCCGCGTCGTCGGAGACGAGCGCCTTGGGCATCCCCATCCGGCGGCCGGCCCCGGCAGCGACAGCAGTCCTTCCACACCCGCCAGCCTGTCAGACCGACCGCCTGCGGGGGGCTCAGCCGAAGGCGCGGTCGTAGAGCTGCTGGAGGTGCCCGGCGGCGGGTCCGGTGAAGCCGCACCCGGTGACCCGGCCGTCAGCGGCGGAGACGAGGTAGTCGCCGCCGGACCTCAGATCGGCGGCACGGGTCAATTCGGACATGGAGGGCGGTGCCGCCGTCACCTTCGCGAGATCGGTCGGGCCGCCGGCGTACCAGTGGCTGACGTCGAAGGTCGCCGTCCCGTCGACGATCGAGACCAGCGTGCCGCGGAAGGCGACCGTCTGCTCCTGCAGGACGCCGACCTCCGGCGTGATGCAGCGACCGACAGGTGGGGCGTAGCCGAGCTGGGTGACGCTGCCCTCGACCACGGGTGTCGACCCGTGGTCGCGCTGCGCCAGGCCGAAGACTCCGGCCGCGGCGAACAGCATCACGGCGGCGGCCGCCACGAGCCAGGTGAGCGGGCTGCGGTCGCGGGTGCCGGTCTCGCGGGACTCAGGGGTGCGCGTCGCGGTGTCGGACATGGCTACCTCCAGGAGCTGGGCGACCCGGTCGGGTTCGGCCGAGGGAAGGGAGGAGGCGGGATCGGCCACTCGGAGCCGGGTGAGCAGCTCCTGGTCCGGTTCGCGGTCGGTCACGTTCTCCCCCCTCCCTTCGTCTCCTCATGTCCGGCAGTGGCGTCGACCTTTCGCAGTGCGGCGCGCAGCTTCTCCTTCGCCCGGTGGAGGCGGATGCTCGCGGCGTTCGCGGTGATCTCGAGGACCGTGGCGATCTCGCCGGCCGTCAGCTGCTCCCACGCCCACAGCCGTAGCAGCTCGGCGTCCTCCGGCGACAGCGCGCCCATCGCCTCGGCAAGCCGGTCGTCCCCGACCGGTTCCGGCACCTCACGAGGGGGGTCGAGGGTGGCGATCTTCCCGGCGACCCTCCGCTGCCGGCGCGCGCCGCGGTCGGCGTTCGCCAGGCACAGCCGGGCCACGCCGTAGGCGAACGGGAGCGGCTCGGCGGGCAGCTCGTCGCGCCTCCGCCAGCAGACGAGCAGCGTGTCGGCGAGGGCGTCGTCGGCGGTCGCCGGATCGGTACGCCGGGCGAGGAAGCGCCGCAGCGGCTCGAGGATCTCGCGCACGATCCCCTCGAACCGCGCACGTGCCTCGACGTCCCCGTCGTCTGCCCGAGAGTCGGCACGGTCCACGGACTCCACGGTGGCACATGTCCGGCACCGATCCGTTCCTTTCGGGCGTCAGGCGACGGCGATCAGCCCGATCCCGGCCAGGACCACGACCGCGCCGACCAGGCGGCGCGCCGGGCGGGGCTCGCGCAGCACGAGCCAGCCGAAGATCGCACCGACGACGATGCTCGACTCCCGGCCTGCCGCGACGAGGGCGACCGGCGCGAGCTGCATCGCCCGGAGCACGAGGATGTAGGCCAGCGGCGAGCAGACGGCGACGACCACAGCCGGCGTACGCCCGGAGGCCCAGACCTCACGGACCGGAACCGGATCACGGCGCCGGACCAGCAGCACGGCCAGGACCGGCAGCTGGAGGACGAGGCTCAGCACGAAGTAGGGCACGGGCGGGACGTCGAGGGCGTTGACGGCGTGGTTGTCCCACAGGGTGTAGGACGCGATGGTCGCGCCGGTCCCGAGCCCCCAGGCGACGCCCGCGCGGGGCCGGTCGGCGTGCCCGCCGAGCGAGATCAGCAGCACGCCACTCACGACCGCGAGGACCCCGGCCACCTCCAGCCCGCCGGGGTGCTGACCGAGGAGCGTCACCGCGACCAGGAACGTCAGCATCGGGCCCGCCCCACGGGCCAGCGGATAGACCAGGTTGAGGTCGCCCTCGGCGTACCCGCGTTGCAGCACCAGCTGGTAGACGATGTGCAGGACTGCCGACACCAGCGGCCCGAACAGCCACGACCAGTCGGGCCGCTCCCCGGCGACGAGCACCCAGACCACACCGATCGGGAGCCACAGCGCGGTGGTGGCGACGACGTAGACCCAGACGAATGCGACCCGGTCGTCGCCGGTGGCCCCCTTGACCGCCAGGTTCCAGGTGGCGTGCAGCAGCGCCGCGGCGAGCACCAGTGCCAGGGCGGTACCGCTCACGTGTCGAGGTGCCCGCGGGCCATCCGGATCTCCATGACGCCGGTCTCGGGCTCGGGCTTGCGGCCGCCCTCGTCGACGAAGCCGCGCTTGCGGTAGAAGGCGATGGCTCGGTCGTTGCCGTCGAGCACCCACAGGTACGCCGGCCAGTCACCGATCACGTGGCCCATCAGCTCGTCGGCCAGACCCGTGCCGTGGGCGCGGCTGAGGACGTTGATGGCGTAGAGCTCGAGCGCAGCCGGCGCATCGTCGTCCCTGGGCGGGCCGGAGGTCGTCATCCCGACGATGCCCACCTCGTCGCGGGCGATCCACCAGCTCACCTCGGACGAGGTGCCGAAACGCTCGCGCCATCGGGTCGGCCCGAACGACGGGTCGAGGGCCGCGAGGTACTCCTCGGGCAGCAGCCCGGCGTACGCCTCCCGCCAGACCTGGACGTGCACCCGGCCCATCTCGTCGAGGTCGTCGGGCGTGGGCCTCGTGATCGTCCAGGGCACAGGTTCACGCTCTCATGGCCGGCAGAAGCCGAGCATCTGGGTCAGCGCCGCCTTCTCCGACGGGTCGACTGCGAGGCCGTAGCGCGACTTGATCGCGATCCAGCGCCGGGCGTAGGTGCACTGGTAGCCCTTGCGTGGACGCCACGCCGCCGGGTCGCCGTCGCCCTTGCTCTGGTTCGTCGGGCCGTCGACCGCGAGCAGCTCGCCGAGGTCGTTGGCGAACGCCTCGGGACGGGTGCGGCCCCAGTGGCGCGCACCCGAGACCCAGGCCTCGGCGAGCGGGACCACGTGGTCGATCTGGATCGCCTCGGCCTGCTGGAGGTCCTTGAGGTCGGTGAAGGTCAGGGTCCGGCCCGTGTAGGGGTCGTGCCACGTGCCGGCCAGGACGTCGTGGTCGCACGCCCCTTGCTGCGCGACCCGGGTCGAGCCGGGCACCGCGTCACGGAGCAGGACGTCGTCACGCTGGTTGCACCCGTCGTGGTCGGTGTCGATCCAGGAGCTGCCGAAGAGGTCCCGCACGTATCCCTCGGTTCCTCGAGGTCGCGGACGCACGTCGAGGCGGTCGAGGAGAGCCTTCGCGCGCTCGGCACGTGGGGGCGAGGACGCCGGGGCTACGTCCTCCGAGTGGCTGCCTGTCCGGCCGCTCGAGCTCATGGACGTCGCGCACCCCGTGACCAGCAGGATGACGGCCACCCAGAGCGCCACCTTCGAGACGTCATACGAAGTGGTCGTCATAGCGACCAGAACGTATGACGTCCCGGTGACTGCCGCGCCCGAAACGCGCGAAGGCCCCCGCCGGACGGCGGGGGCCTTCGTGGTGATGCTTGTGGGACAAGGGACTGGGTTTCGAGACGCGCCGCGCTCTCCTCGCTTCGCTCGGAGTGCGCCGGACGCTCCTCAACCTGCCCGCCTGATCGCTCCCCTCGCAAGCTCGGGAAGCGGGCGGTCAGAAGTCCATGCCACCCATGCCGCCCGACGGGTCTCCACCCATCGGCGCAGCCTTCTCCGGCTTGTCCGCGACAACCGCCTCGGTCGTCAGGAACAGCGCGGCGATGGACGCGGCGTTCTGCAGCGCGGAGCGGACGACCTTGGTCGGGTCGGGGATGCCGGCGGCGAGCATGTCGCCGTACTCGCCGGTGGCCGCGTTCAGACCGTGACCCTCGGGCAGACCCGCGACCTTCTCGGCCACGACGCCGCCCTCGAGACCGGCGTTGAGCGCGATCTGGCGGACCGGGGCACTGACCGCGACCCGGACGATGTTGGCGCCGGTGGCCTCGTCCTGGGGCAGGTCGAGCTTGTCGAACGCACGGGCTCCGGCCTGCAGGAGCGCCACGCCGCCGCCGGCGACGATGCCCTCCTCGACCGAGGCCTTGGCCGCGCGAACGGCGTCCTCGATGCGGTGCTTGCGCTCCTTGAGCTCGACCTCGGTGGCCGCGCCGACCTTGATCACCGCGACACCGCCGGCCAGCTTGGCCAGGCGCTCCTGCAGCTTCTCGCGGTCGTAGTCGGAGTCGCTCTTCTCGATCTCGGCGCGGATCTGGTTGACCCGACCCTCGATCTGGGCGGCGTCGCCGCCTCCTTCGACGATGGTGGTCTCGTCCTTGGTGATGACGACCTTGCGGGCGGTGCCCAGCAGCTCGACACCGGTCGACTCGAGCTTGAGGCCGACCTCCTCGGAGATGACCTGGCCACCGGTCAGGATCGCGATGTCCTGGAGCATGGCCTTGCGGCGGTCACCGAAGCCCGGGGCCTTGACGGCGACGGACTTGAAGGTGCCGCGGATCTTGTTGACGACCAGCGTCGAGAGGGCCTCACCGTCGGTGTCCTCGGCGATGATCAGCAGCGGCTTGCCGGACTGCATGACCTTCTCGAGGATCGGCAGGAGGTCCTTGACCGACGAGACCTTCTGGTTGGCGACGAGGATGTAGGGGTCGTCCAGGACGGCCTCCATGCGCTCCATGTCGGTCGCGAAGTACGCCGAGATGTAGCCCTTGTCGAAGCGCATGCCCTCGGTCAGCTCGAGGTCGATGCCGAACGTGTTCGACTCCTCGACGGTGATGACGCCTTCCTTGCCGACCTTGTCCATCGCCTCGGCGATGATGTCGCCGACGCTCTGGTCGCCACCGGCGGAGATGGCCGCGACCGAGGCGATCTGCTCCTTGGTCTCGACCTCCTTCGACATCGCGGTCAGCTGCTCCGAGACGGCCTCGACGGCCTTCTCGATGCCCCGCTTGATGCTCATCGGGTTGGCGCCGGCCGCGACGTTGCGCAGGCCCTCGCGGACCATGGCCTGGGCCAGCACGGTCGCGGTCGTCGTGCCGTCACCGGCGACGTCGTCGGTCTTCTTCGCGACCTCCTTGACGAGCTCGGCCCCGATCTTCTCGTAGGGGTCCTCCAGCTCGATCTCCTTGGCGATGCTCACGCCATCGTTGGTGATGGTGGGCGCGCCCCACTTCTTCTCGAGGACGACGTTGCGGCCCTTGGGACCGAGCGTGACCTTGACCGCGTCGGCGAGTTGGTTCATCCCTCGCTCGAGCCCGCGGCGGGCCTCCTCGTTGAAAGCAATCAGCTTCGGCATGTTCTCCGCGATTCCTTCTTGGAGTCGTTACAGCTCTGGCGGAACGACAGCGCTGCCCGCGACGGACGGCCAGTGCGGACCGGCGGACCCTTCCCGCCGGCGCTGCTGACCTCAGCCCTACCGCTCCGAGGTGGTGGCACTCTCTACCCGAGAGTGCCAGCGTCATGTTTAGCACTCGCACCCCCCGAGTGCAAACGCTTCCGAGCGCTCGCACCCGCCCCCCGAACCACTACCTTCGGCCCATGACCGAACCGCGACGGCCGATCCGACTACCTGCACGACTGGCCGAGAAGGCGAGTACCGACCGTGCCGACCTCGACATGCTCCTCGACTCGGCCCGCGTGGGGCACTTCGCGGTGGTCGCCGAGGACGGCACTCCTGCGGTGATCCCCACGATGGTCGTGCGTGAGGGCGATCGCGTGCTCGCGCACGGCTCGACCGGTTCGCGCTGGATGCGCCGGCTCGCGTCCGGGGTGCCCACGGCGCTCGGCGTCACGGCGTACGACGGGCTGGTCGTGGCGCGCAGTGCGTTCGAGTCCTCCATCCGCTACCGCTCCGCCGTGATCTTCGGTCGCTGCTCGACGGTCACCGACGACAAGGTGCGGTTCCTCGACCTCGTCACCGAGGCCCTGATCCCCGGCCGGAGCACGGAGGTGCGGCGTCCGACGAAGGCCGAGCTGGCGGCCACACTGGTCCTGGCGCTGCCACTCGACGACTGGTCGCTGAAGATCTCGGCCGGCTGGCCGGAGGACGAGGACGACGACGTCGCCGGGCCCGCCTGGGCGGGGGTCGTCCCCGTCCACGAGGTCTACGACGCACCGCTCGCGGCCCCCGACCTGCGCGACGGCATCGAGGTGCCGCCGTCCGTGCGGGCCCTGGGCGACTGACCTCAGTACCTCAGCTGGCTCAGGCTCAGCACCGCGCCACCCGGATCGGCGACGACGGCCTGCGAGAACGCCGGCGGCGCGTCGTACGGTCCCGCGAGCACCGACCCACCGAGCCGGCGTACGTCGCCGACCGCGCGCTCCACGTCGTCGATCCAGAAGTCGACGCCCCAGGCTGCCGGTGCGTCGGGAGCGGCCGGGATCATCACGGCGACCACGTCGCGCGGGACCGGCTGGCTCGGCTCGCCGCCGAAGTATCCCGGCAGCCGGAACATCGTGGCCGGTCCGAACACCTCGGTCTCCCAGCCGAACACCGCGCCGTAGAACCTCGCCGCGCCCTCGGTGTCGAGGGTCTGCAACGCACTCATCGACCAGGCACTGGGCTCGTTCACCAGCTGCGCGCCCTCGCGGTCGCCGCCTTCCCAGGCGCAGAACGTCGCCCCGCCCGGGTCGACGAAGACGCCGAGCCTGCCGACCGGACTGAAGTCGACCTCCTCCTGGAGGACCTGACCGCCCGCTGCCCGGACCGCAGTCACGGTCGCCGCGAGGTCGTCCGTGCGCACCTCCGTGACCCAGGCGGGTGACGCCTCGGAGACAGGCATGGTGCCGATCGCCGCGACGTCACGGCCGCGGAGGCGACCCAGCGCGTACGGCGCCAGGTCGTCGGGCCCGCTCTCCATCTCCCAGCCGAACAGCTCTTCGTAGAACGCGGTGGCCGTCGGGACGTCGTGCTGCAGGTTGGTGACCCAGCAGGGCACTCCGGCCGGGTATGTCTCGCGCTCGCTCATCGAAACCTCCGTGGTCGTCGGTCGTGCAGACCTCACTGACGCTAGGACACTTGGTTGGAAATTCCAAGTGTCTAGTTGGAAATTCCATCCACGTGTGCCTTATCCTGGTGGCATGGCGGGCAAGCGTTCCTACGGCGACCCCTGTGGCATCGCCCGCGCCCTCGACGTCGTCGGCGAGCGGTGGGCTCTGCTCGTGGTCCGTGAGCTCGTGCTCGGGCCCCAGCGGTTCACCGACCTGCGCGGCCACCTTCCCGGCATCGCCACCGACGTCCTGTCCCAGCGCCTGCGCCAGCTCGAGCAGGCCGGCGTGCTCCGTCCGGTCGCGCTGCCGGCTCCGGCGTCCGGCCGGGCCTACGAGCTCACCGGGCGTGGCCGCGATCTCGAGCCGGTGCTCCACGCCCTGGGCCGGTGGGGCAGTCAGGAGGGGTTCGAGGGCGTCACCCACGACATGAGCGTCGACGCCTTCGCGGTCGCCCTCTCGACGGTCTTCGAGGCGGGACGCGCCGACGGACTCGATCTCACCCTCGCCCTGGTCGTCGACGGCGACCCGCTCGTCGCGGAGGTCCACGACCGGACCCTGGAGCTCCGGCGCGGTCAGGCCGACCGGCCCGACGTCCGGCTGGAAGGCTCGGTGGCGGCGCTGCGGGAGGTGCTGTGGCGTGGCCGTGCGCTGACCGACGCCGAGGCCGACGGGTCGGTCGCCGTCGGTGGTCTGCGGTCGGTCGTCCGGAAGTTCCTCACGCTCTTCCCACCGCCGGTTCCGGCCCGAACGTCGAAGTGATCGCGGGTGGCGCGTCACCCCGGTGACACCCCATGAGAGGAATGTGCCATGACCGACTACATGATCCTGTTCCCGGCTGACCGCGAGGACGAGTGGGACGGCGCCACCGAGGCCGAGCGTCAGGCCGTCTACGAGAACGACTACGAGTTCGGGCGGTTGCTCGAGCAGCGGGGCGGCCGGATGACCGGCGGCGCCGAGCTGTCCACGTGGAAGCGGGCACACGCGGTCCGCCGCGGGCCGAACGGCACCGCGCTGGTCACCGACGGTCCGTACGCCGAGTCCGCGGAGCAGCTCTCGGGCTTCTACCTGGTCTCGATCGACGACGAACAGGCGCTCCTCGACGCCGCCCAGGTGCTGGTCCGCGCCCACCGAGCGGTCGAGATCCGGCCGATCGAGAGCCAGGGCGACGACTGACCCGCCTCGTCGCGCGATGTCGATTTCGGCGCCCCTCGCGCGTCATCGGGACAAGAGGGACACTCAGCCCACACCCGAGAGGACCAGTCATGACCAGCTACGTCGTACTCCTGCCCGGTGACGAGGCCGCCTGGGCGGCCACGCCGGAGCCGCAGAAGCAGGAGATGTACGCCGTGCACGCGGCGTTCGCGAAGCTCCTCGCCGAGCGCGGCCACCAGGTGACCGGCGGCGCGGAGCTCGCGCCGAGCAGCGAGGCGCAGGTGCTGCGGACGACACCCGACGGCGAGCAGACCGTCACCCAGGGTCCCTACGCCGAGACGGCCGAGCAGCTGACCGGGTTCTACGTCATCGAGACCGAGGACCTCGACGACCTGATCGACGTCTGCAAGACGCTCGGCCAGGGCGAGGGGGCGATCGAGATCCGCCAGTGCATGATGAGTGCCTCGTGAAGGTCGTGGTCCTCCTCGCGGAGCCCGACCACTACGCCCGCTGGACCGCGATGTCCGACGACGAGCAGCAGGCGGTGTTCGACACCTTCCACGCGTTCGATCGCGCGATCGGCGACCGAGGTGGCTCGCTCCTCGGAGGTGAGGGTCTGGCCGGCCCGCGATCGGCGCGGACGCTCCGACCGGGGCCCGGTCGCCTCGTCACCGACGGGCCCTACGCCGAGGCCGCGGAGCAGCTGGGCGGCTTCTTCATCGTCGAGGCGGTGTCCATCGAGTCCGTGCTCGAGGCGGCCCGGGTGCTGCCCGACACCTGGAGCATCGAGGTGCGCCCCGTCGAGGGCAGCGTGGAGCCCAGCGTGGGGGCCGCCGCCGGCACCGAGGGGAGCCGGTCGTGAAGCTCATGGTGCTGCTGGCCGAGCAGGACCCCGAGGCCTGGGACCGCTCGACGCAGGAGTACCGCGACGAGGTCTTCGAGCGGCACCGCTCGTTCGACAGAGCCGTGCGCCAACGGGGCGAGATCCTCGGCGGCGAGGCGCTCGCGCTCTCGAAGGAGGCGGTCACCCTGCACGCGGGGTCCGGCACGGAGCGCCTGGTCACCGACGGGCCGTACGCCGAGGTGGCGGAGCAGCTGGGCGGCTTCTACCTGATCGACGTCGACTCGGTGGAGACCGCGCTGGAGCTGGTCAGACTGCTGCCGGACGCCTACACCGTCGAGGTCCGGCCGGCGATCCACATCGAGGGATATGACGAGTGACGAGGAGGCCCCGCACGGGGCCCTGGAGCCCCTCGACACCGTCTGGCGCGACCAGTGGGGGCGGCTGACGGCGCTGCTGGTCGCCCAGTACCGGCGCCTCGACCTGGCCGAGGACGGGCTGGCCGACGCCTTCGAGGCGGCGGCCCGCACCTGGCCGCGGGACGGCGTACCGACGAACCCACCGGCGTGGCTGCTGACCAGCGCCCGCCGCCGCATCCTCGACCGCTTGCGGGCCGAGGCGGTCGCCGCGAGGCGGTTGCCGGTGCTCGCGGTCGAGGCCGAGCTGCAGGAGGAGGCACAGCGTGTGATGGCCGACTCCGGCGAGCCCGTCCGCGACGAGCGGCTGCGCCTGGTGCTCCTCTGCGCCCACCCCGCCCTGTCCCGCGAGAACGCCGCGGCCCTGACCCTGCGGATGGTGATGGGTGTGTCGACCGCCGACATCGCGCGGCTGTTCCTGATGCCCACCGCGACGATGGCGGCGCGGTTGACCCGATCGCGCAAGAGCCTCGCCGACGCGCGCTTCGAGGTGCCCCTCGGTCCGGAGCTCAAGACACGCGTGGGGCGCGCGGCCGACGTCGCGTACCTCGCGTTCACCGCCGGCTACGCGCCGCCCTCGGGCGCCGAGCTCGTCCGCACCGACCTCGCCACCGAGGCCATCCGGCTGGCGCGCCTTCTCCGCGAGCTGCTGCCCGGTCGCGCCGACCTGGACGGGCTGCTCGGCCTGATGCTGCTCCAACATTCACGGCGCGATGCCCGGGTGCGAGACGGCGAGCTCGTGCTGCTCCCCGAGCAGGACCGGTCCCAGTGGTACGCCGACGAGATCACCGAGGCGCTCGACGTGCTCACGCCCCACGTCACCGGCCCCGCCACGCCGTACCTCCTCCAGGCGCTGATCGCCGCCGAGCACGCGATCGCCCCCCATCCGGACGCGACGGACTGGCCCCGCATCGTCGAGCGGTACGACGAGCTGGTGGCACTCGAGGACACGCCCGTGGTCCGGCTCAACCGGGCTGTCGCCCTCGCCGAGGCCGACGGGCCACTGGCCGGCCTCCGAGCGCTGGAGGGGCTCGAGCTCCCGGGACACCGGCTGCCCGGCGTGCGCGGCGAGCTGCTGGCGCTGGTCGGCCGCACCGCCGAGGCCCGCGCCGAGCTCGTGCGCGCCGTCGGGCTCTGCGACAACGAGCCCGAGCGCACCCACCTGGCGGGCCGGCTGGCGGCGCTGGACCGGTAGTACGTCGTCGCTGGCAGGATCGCGGCCATGAGGTTCGAGAGCGTGGTGGAGCTGGGTGGGAAGACCGCGACCGGGATCCCGGTGCCGGACGAGGTGATCGAGGCGCTCGGGTCGAGCAAGCGGCCGCCGGTGGTGATCACGGTGGGCGCGCACACCTACCGGACGACCGCGGTCAGAATGGGCGGCCGGTTCCTCGTGCCGCTGAGCGCCGAGAACCGCGAGGCCGCGGGCGTCGCCGCCGGCGACGAGATCACCGTCGACATCGAGCCCGACACCGCACCCCGGGAGGTCACGCTCCCCGACGACCTCGCCGCGGCGATGGACGAGGCCGCGAGGACGGCGTACGACGCCTTGGCGTTCACGCACCGCAAGGAGTGGGTGCGCTGGGTCGAGGAGGCGAAGAAGCCCGAGACCCGCGCCACCCGGGTCGAGAAGACCGTCGCCGCGCTCCGAGCCGGGAAGAAGACGCACTGACCTACCGGCACCGGACCCCGGAAAGGTCCCGAGCGGCCGTCCGCCCGTCGTCCTAGGGTGACGCCCGTGGCCACCTCCCCTTCTCGGATGCTCGCCGACCTGCGCGCGCGCCCGGCCACCCGGTTCTTCCTCACCATGACCCGCGCGGTGCCCGGGCTGGCCGCTGCGTGGTGGCTCCTGCTGCTCGTGCGGGCGCTGGTCCCGGCCGCGCTCGCCATCACCACCGGACTGCTCGTCGGCCGCGTGCAGGACGGCGCCGACCTGACGACGCCCCTCGTGCTGTTCGGCGTCGTCTTCGTCGTCTCGCAGGTCGGCCCGCCGCTCCACCAGGTGGTCGGCGCCCTGCTCGGCCACCACTTCAGCTCGGTCCTCAACGACCGGTTGATGGCCACCACGCTCGGCCCCGACGGCGTCGGCCACCTCGAGCGCGGCGATCTCACCAACGACCTGACCACCGCCCGCGACTTCGACCTCGGGTGGACCGGCCCGCCGATGTTCATGAACATGGACTTCATCGCCCAGGGCCTGACCATGCTCCTCGGCGGCATCGCCTCGGCCCTGGTCCTGGTCGGGTTCACGTGGTGGGCGCCGATGCTGCTCCTGCTCGCCTGGGGCTCCACCCACTGGCTGCTGCGTGAGAGCGGGGTATGGCGCGACCGCAACACCGACGAGGTCAAGACCGCCCGGCGGCACACCGACTACGCCTACGACCTCGCCACCCAGCCCGCCGCGGCCAAGGAGGTACGGCTGTTCGGCCTCGCACCCTGGCTGCTCGAGCGGTTCAACCGCCACCGTCTCCACCTCCACGACCTGCAGTACGACGCCACCCGGCTCCGCGAGAAGTCGCTGACCGGAGCCTTGGCGATCGTGCTCGCGGCCAACGCCGTGCTCTTCGTCGTCCTCGCCCGCGAGGGATACGCCGGCACCCTCGACCGGCGTTCGGTCGTGACCTACGCGGGTGCGGCGTTCGGCGCCAGCGCGATCGCCTTCGGCGGTCTCAGCTGGGCCCTCGACGGCGCCGCCGGGCCGGTGGTCGCGATCGAGCGGCTCGAGCCCGAGATGGCGGCCGCGGGCGCACTCTCCGGGGCTCCCACCGGTGGTCTCGACAAGCTCGACCGACGGTCGAGCCGTGCGGCGCCGGAGATCCGCTTCCGCGACGTGACCTTCACCTACCCGACGGGCAGCCGTCCGGTGCTCGAGCACCTCGACCTGACGATCCCCGCGGGCGCGTCACTGGCGATCGTCGGGCAGAACGGCGCGGGCAAGACCACGATCGCCAAGCTGCTCTGCCGCCTCTACGACCCCGACTCGGGCACGATCGAGATCGACGGCGTCGACCTGCGCGACCTCGACCTCGCGACCTGGCGGTCGCACGTGGCCGCGGTGTTCCAGGACTTCGTGCGCTACGAGCTGGCCCTGCGCGACAACGTCGCGCCGCTCGGCGCCGAGACCGCGGTCGTCGAGCGTGCCCTCGAGCAAGCAGGCGCCCTCGACCTGGCCGACCTCGACGCCCCGATGGCCAGGGGCTATCCCGGCGGCGTCGACCTGTCCGGTGGTCAGTGGCAGCGGGTCGCGCTGGCCCGGGCGATCGCCAAGGTCGAGACCGGAGCGACCACCGTCCTGCTCGACGAACCGACCGCGATGCTCGACGTCCGCGGCGAGTCCGAGATCTTCCGCCGGATCCTCGCCTCCACCTCCGACGCCACCACGATCCTGGTGTCCCACCGGTTCTCCACGGTCCGTCAGGCCGAGCTGATCTGCGTGGTCGAGCACGGCCGTGCGATCGAGCTCGGCACCCACGACGAGCTGATCGCCCTCCGCGGCCGCTACCACACGATGTACGACCTCCAGGCCAGCCGGTTCAGCGACCGCGAGACCGACGAGCACGGCGAGGAGGTCGTCCATGAGTCGCTTTGACGAGGGTCGGGCCGCGCAGGTGGGAGAGGACACCGCGGGTGCCATGCCGCCGCCCGCGTCCTCGATGATCCGCGTCGTCAAGCACGGCTACCGCGCCGAGCCGCGCCTGCTCTGGGCCTCGCTGGCGATGACCACGCTCGAGGCGCTGCCCGACGTCCTGGTCGGCGTCTGGCTGGCCCTGCTGACCGACGGCCTCGTCCACCACCACGAGACGAGGCTGTACGTCGGAGCCTCCGGGCTGGCCGCCTCGGCCACCCTGATGTGGGCGCTGTCGGTCACGCTCGACCGCACGACGCGCCGCCTGGGCGACCGGCTCAACATCATGTTCCAGGGCCACGTCGCGCGGTTGCAGGCCGAGGTCGCCACCGTCGAGCACCACGAACGACCGGTCTACCTCGACCGGATCGCGGTGCTGCGCACCGGTGTCTTCGCCCTCGACCACCTGTTCCGGTCGATGTTCACGATGGTGGGCTGGCTGCTGCGGCTCGCCTTCGTCTGCGTGCTGCTCGCCGCCATCCACCCCGCCCTGCTGCTGCTCCTCGTCAGCGCGCTCCCGTTGCTCGCCGTCGCGGTGTGGCGCCCGAAGATCGAGAAGCGGGTCGAGGAGCGGGTCGCCTCCCACGGCCGGCTCGGCCGTCATCTCTTCACGGTCGCCACCACGCCTCCCCCGGCAAGGAGGTCCGGGTCACCGGCAACCAGGCCGACCTCGTCTCCCGTCGTCGTACGGCGTGGGCCGGGTGGTTCGGCCCCATCCGCTCCACCAACCTCGCCAGCGCGGCGTGGCTGTCGCTGGCGTGGGCGGTGTTCTCGCTCGCCTTCGTCGCGGCCGTCGTCTGGGTCGCCACCGGGCTCGACCGTGGTCCGGGCGCGGTGGTCCTGGTGCTCACCGCGGGCGGCCGGCTCTCGGCGTACGTCGGCTCGGCGGTCGGCGAGCTCAGCTTCCTGCGCGGGATCTGGCTCGACTCGGCCCAGCGGCTGGCCTGGCTCGAGGACTTCGCCGCCGAGCAGAACGCCCGCGTCGACCAGTCGGCGCCGGAGCGGCTGACCGAGGGCATCCGGTTCGAGGGCGTCTCCTTCGCCTATCCGGGCACGACCCGGGTGGTGCTCCAGGACGTCGACCTGACGCTGCCGGCCGGCAGCGTCGTCGCCGTCGTCGGCGAGAACGGCGCCGGCAAGTCGACCCTGGTGAAGCTCCTCGCGCGGATGTACGTCCCGACGTCGGGCCGGGTCACCGCCGACGGAGTCGACATCGGCCGGATCGACGTCGAGGAGTGGCGCGAGCGGCTGGCGGGCGCGTTCCAGGACTTCGCCCGGCTCGAGTTCGTGGCCGCGACGACCGTCGGCCTCGGCGACGAGCCCCACCAGGACGACCGCGCGGCGGTCGGGTCGGCGGTGGACCGGGCCGGTGCCACTCCCGTCGTCGACGACCTCCGCCAGGGCCTCGACACCCAGCTCGGTCCGTCGTGGGACGGCGGCGTCGACGTCAGCTTCGGGCAGTGGCAGAAGCTCGCGCTCGCGCGCGGCTACATGCGGCCCGAGCCGCTCCTGCTGATGCTCGACGAGCCGACGGCCGCCCTCGACGCCGAGACCGAGCACGCGCTCTTCGAGCGCTTCGCCGCCGGAGCCCGCGAGGAGACGACGAACGGCCGCGTCACCGTGCTCGTGTCCCACCGCTTCTCCACGGTGCGGATGGCCGACCTGATCGTCGTCCTCGACGGAGCGCGGGTGGTGGAGGTCGGCAGCCACGACGAGCTGATGGCCCGCTCCGGCACCTACGCCGAGCTCTACTCCCTCCAGGCCGAGTCCTACGCCTAGGGCTGCGGCAAGGCACCCACCGAACCGCGTGCCCGGACAAGACGTAGTTTCTGAGCATGAGACGGGGTCACCGGTGGGGCCTGGCCGGCATCGTGACCGCGCTGGCCCTGCTGACGCCGTACGCCGATGCGCTCCGCCCCACCCACGATCCGCACGTGTCGACCGCCGACCTGCTCTCCCGGGTGCGTGACTCGTCGGAAACGGCGTACTCCGGGACCGTCGACGTCCAGGGTCACCTGGGACTTCCGATCGCCGACCACTTCAGCGACCTCGCCGACCTGTTCGGGGGCGAGTCCCGCCTCCGGGTCTGGTGGCGCGGGAGCGACGACTGGCGGGTCGACCGGCTGCTGACGACCGGCGAGCAGGACCTCTTCCACCACGAGAACGTGACCGTCTCGTGGGACTACGAGCGGCAGGAGGCGCGCACGGGCCCCGACCCGCACGTCCGGCTGCCCCGCGACAGCGACCTGATCCCGCCCGAGATCGCGAC
>Ga0268266_10002448_pt1 | contig 19913 bp, 19 predicted proteins | sample KBSS13metaG_FD_190356 | JGI IMG/M metagenome (GOLD analysis project Ga0268266, IMG submission 190356) | Switchgrass rhizosphere microbial communities from Kellogg Biological Station, Michigan, USA - KBS S1-3 metaG (SPAdes) (version 2) | ecosystem: Host-associated > Plants > Roots > Rhizosphere... | reverse complement strand
GATTTGCCCGGCGAGCTGGTTGAGGGTCTGCGGACGACCGCGGCGCACAGCACGCTCATTCTCGACGACACCAACTCGACCAACATCCTGGCCGACGGCTCGCTCGGCAAAGGCGTCGAGGACGTCACCATCGATCGCAGTGAAGACAATGACGCCAGCCGTCTCGAAGCGAGCCACGACGGCTACGTCCGCGCCTACGGGCTGGTTCACAAGCGCAGCCTGATGCTCGGCAATGACGGCAAGGAATTGCGCGGCGCGGACCAGCTGCTGCCGAAGGGCCGGAAGAAGATCCGCGAGAGCGCAGCCTATGCGGTCCGCTTCCACCTTGCGCCGGCGATCGAAGTGACCAAGACGGCCGACGGCATGGGCGCGATCCTGACCTCGCGCGGCACGCCGCCGTGGAACTTCCGCTGCCGTGGCGGGAGCCTGCTGGTCGAAGAAAGTTTGTGGATTGATGGGCGTGGCCGCCCGCAGCCGACGACCCAGTTGGTGGTGGTCGGCGAAGTTTCGTCGCTGGGCGGCGAAATCGGCTGGCAGTTCCGCCGCACGAGCTGAGAAGGAAGAGAATGACTGACCTTGTACCCGTTCGGCGGGCGCTGATTTCGCTGTCGGACAAGGCCGGGCTCGATGAGCTTGCGGCCGGTCTCGCCAAGCATAGCGTCGAGCTGGTTTCGACCGGTGGGACCGCGGCCAAGCTGCGCGAAACCGGCGCGGAGGTGCGGGATATCAGCGACCTCACCGGCTTTCCCGAGATGATGGACGGCCGGGTGAAGACACTTCACCCCAAGGTCCACGGCGCCCTCCTCGGCGTCCGCGACAATCCGGAACATGCGGCGGCGATGGCCGAGCACGAGATTGCGCCGATCGACCTGGTCGTGGTCAATCTGTATCCGTTTCTCAAGACCTTGATGAGCGGCGCCGACCGCGACACGATCATCGAGAATATCGACATCGGCGGACCGTCGATGGTTCGCTCGGCGGCCAAGAACCACGCGCATGTCGCCATCGTCACCGATCCGGCCGATTATGCCGCGTTGCTGGCGGAGCTTGCGGCGAACAACGGCAGCACCGGTCTCGATTTCCGCAAGAAGATGGCGGCGAAGGCGTTCGCGCTGACCGCGGAATATGATGCCATCGTCTCGCAATGGTTCGCGTTCGGCGATCAGCAGCAGCGCTGGCCCGAGAGCTGGACCTTTTCGTCGAAGCTCAAGATGCCCCTTCGCTATGGCGAAAATCCGCATCAGCAGGCCGCCCTTTACCTGCCGGTCGGTCCGGCGGCGCGCGGCATCGCCCAGGCCGAACAGGTCCAGGGCAAGGAGCTCAGCTACAATAATTTGAACGATGCCAACGCCGCGCTCGAGCTGGTCGCCGAATTCCGCGACGCGGACCCGACCATTGTCATCGTCAAGCACGCCAACCCGTGTGGCGTCGCGACGCGCGCTTCCTTGCTCGACGCTTGGATCGAGGCCCTTGCCTGCGACAGCGTCTCGGCGTTCGGCGGGATCGTCGCCGCCAACCGCCCCCTCGACGCCGCGACTGCCGAGGCGATTGCCGCAATCTTCACCGAGGTCGTGGTCGCGCCCGACGCCGACGAGGGCGCGCGAGCGATCTTCGCCAAGAAGAAGAACCTCCGCTTGCTGCTGACCGGCGAATTGCCCGATCCGACGCGCGGCAGCCAGCGCATGAGCGTCATCACCGGCGGCTTGCTCGTCCAGGACGGCGACAACGGCCGGATCACCCGCGACCAGCTCAAATGCGTCACCAGGCGCGAACCGACCGAACAGGAGGTCCGCGACTGCCTGTTCGCCTGGACCGTCGCCAAGCACGTCAAGTCGAACGCGATCGTCTACGCCAAGGACGGGGTCACGGCCGGCATCGGCGCGGGGCAGATGAACCGCCGCGACAGCTCGCGCATCGCCGCCATCCGCGCCCGCGAAGCCGCCGAAGCGAACGGCTGGTCGGAGCCGCGCACCGTTGGCTCAGCGGTCGCGTCCGACGCCTTCTTCCCCTTCGCCGACGGCCTGCTGGCGGCGGCCGAGGCCGGCGCGACGGCGGTCATCCAGCCGGGCGGCTCAATCCGTGACGATGAGGTAATCGCGGCCGCCGACGAAGCCGGCCTGGCGATGCTGTTCACTGGGATGCGGCACTTCCGCCACTAGTCAGACGATCGAATCCTCGACCTGGTCGCGGGCTTCGGCGGCTTCCTCGGCCTCGCGCAATTCCTTCACTTCGTCCTTGCGCAGCCGGAAAAGCTCGCGGTCCTCGGGGCCGAAACCCTTCAGCCAAAGGATGGAGAAGAAGGCGACGAGGATCGCCGGCACGCCGACGAACAGCTGCCACGTCTCCGGCAGCAAGTAGCGCACGCCGAACCCGACCACGACGCCCGCCGCCGTCGCCCAGGCGAGGTCCCAGCGCCAGCCGCTGACCGATTCCTTGAGCTGCCGCTTCAGCAGCCACGATTTGGTGATCGAGGCGAAGGCGAGCGAGACGCACAGCGCGATCGCCGGGCCGGTCGCCTGCCACGCCGTCGGAAACCCTTCCCGCCGCATGATCAGGATCAGCGCGGCGGCGAGGATCGCCTCCATCGCCAGCATCGCCAGGCTGATCGCCATGTTGCGCTTGCGGGCGATGTAGATCAGGGCCGCTTCGCTGACGACCGCGGCGGCGGCGATGACTTCGGCGGCGAGCAGGAAGCTGACCATTGCCGTGCCGCCAGTGAAGCCGGAGCCGACCAGCCCCATCACCGCCCGGCCGGGAATGCCGAGCGCAAGCGCGATGCCGAGCTGCGCGGCGATGATCCAGTAGGTCACCTGGCGCACCTGCTTGGCGATGCCCGCGCGGTCGTCGACCGCCAGCCGCCGCACGATCGCCGGCCCGAGCACCGGCTCGAAGCTGGTCTTGAGCTTGGCCGGCAGCGTCGCGACCTGTTGCGCGGCGTAATAAATGCCGACGAAGCTCGCCGGCAGGAACGCGCCGAGCACCGCCAGGTCGACGCGCCGCGACGCCCACTCGACCGTGTCCGCGGCGGCCAGCGGGGCGTTGCGCACCGCGGTCGTCCACGCGGTCGGCAAGTCCGGCTTCCATTCGTGCGGCACGCCGTAACACTTCAGCAGCGGGATCAGCGCGGCGATCAGCGCCGCGACCATCGACAGCACATAAGCGATGATCAGGCCGTCGCCCCGCGTGACCATGATCGGCACATAGGACAAAGCGAAGGCGGCGATGCTGATCACCCACGGCTGGACGATCGAGCGCGCCCGGACGGTCGAGCCGACGTCGTGGTGATAGGCCAGCGCGGCCAGCGCGATGTCGGTCCAGGCAATCGCCAGCACGGTGATGGCGAGCAGCCGGTCGAGCCCGCCGACCGGCGTCGTCGGGTACATCGCTTTGGGAAAGACGATCAGGATCGCCATGCCGATGGCCGAGCCGATCGCCGCGACCAGCAGCGCGTCGGCGACGACGCACGCCTGCGGTTTCTTGGCGTTGGCGAGCAGCTGCGCCAGTCCACGCCTCAGGCCGAGCGCCGCGATCTGCGCCGCGAATTCGACCGTCAGCACCGCATAAGCGAAGCGGCCGAGCGAGGCCGGCCCGTAAATCCGGCCGGCGATGAACAGGAACGGCACCATCCCGGCCAGCCGGATGACGAAGCCGAGGATGTTGAGCCGCCCGCCGCGGGCGAGGGTCGCCATGTCGGCGTCAGGCGCGCCCGTTTCAGGAGAATCAGCTGGGTCGGCGGCCTTGGCGTCGCTCAATGCGCCGCGCCCCAGTTCGGGCCCCAGCCGACGTCGACATCCAGCGGCACGTCGAGCTTCAGCGCCGGTTCGGCGGCATTGGCCATGACGTGCTTGATCACGGCCGCCGCGGCTTCCTCGCGCCCCTCGGGCACTTCGAACACCAGTTCGTCATGGACCTGCAGCAGCATTTTGACGTCGCCGAGGCCCGCCTCGGCCAGCGCCCCGTCCATCCGCGCCATCGCGCGCTTGATGAGGTCGGCGCTGCTGCCCTGGATCGGCGCGTTCATCGCAGCGCGTTCGGCCCCGGCCCGGATCGACGGATTGGGCGAGCGGATGTTGGGCATGAAGTGGGTTTTCCGACCGAACAAGGTCTCGGTGAATCCATGTTCGCGGACAAAGGCCAGCGTGCTGTGCGTGAAGGCCCGAATCCCGGGGAATCGTTCGAAATAGCGGTCGACGATCGCCTTGCCCTCGTCCCGGGCCAAGCCCATCCGCGAGGATATTCCCCAGGCCGAGCTGCCGTAGAGGATGGCGAAGTTGATCGTCTTCGCCTTGTTGCGCGTCTCCCGATCGACGACGCCGAAAACCTCCTGGGCGGTGATCGCGTGGACGTCCTGACCCTGCTGGAACGCCTCCTTGAGTTGCGGCACGTCGGCCATGTGCGCGGCGAGCCTCAGCTCGATCTGGCTGTAGTCGGCCGACAGCAGGACGTGGCCCGGATCGGCGACGAAGGCGTCGCGGATCTTGCGCCCGGCTTCGCTGCGGATCGGGATGTTTTGCAAATTGGGGTCGTTGGAGCTCAACCGCCCGGTCTGCGCCCCGGTCAGCGAGAAGCTGGTGTGGACCCGCCCGGTGTCCTTGTTGATCACCGCCTGCAGCGCGTCGGTGTAGGTTGAGCGGAGCTTGGTCAGCTGGCGCCACTCGAGCACCAGGCTGGCGCATGGGACGCCTTCCGCCGCGAGCCGCTCGAGCTCGTTGACGTCGGTCGAATATTGCCCGCTCTTGCCTTTGCGTCCGCCCTGCAGCCCGAGCCGCCCGTACAGCACTTCGCCCAACTGTTGTGGGCTGCCGATCGTGAACGGCCCGCACGCCGCTTCGTAGATCTTCTCCTCGAGCGCCTGGATGTCCTTGCTGAACTCGGCCGACAGCCGCGCGAGATAGTCGCGGTCGACCCGGATCCCGCGCCGCTCCATCTGGCCCAGCACCGGCACCAGCGGCAAGTCGACGCGCTCGTAGACCCGCGTCACATTCTCCTGCGCCAGCCGCGGCTTGAGCCGCAGCCACAGGCGGAGCGCGATGTCCGCATCCTCGGCCGCATATTCGGTCGCCGGGCCGAGCGGCACCTTGTCGAAGGTGATCTGCTTCTGGCCCGTCCCGCACAATTGCTTGAACGGGATGCACTCGTGATCGAAGTGGATCTTCGCCAAGTCGCTCAGGCCGTGGCCGAACGACCGCCCGGCATCGAGGTCGAAGCTGATGACCATCGTGTCGTCGATCGGCGCGACCGCGATCCCCGCCTTCTGGAACATCGCCATGTCATATTTGAGGTTGTGGCCGATCTTGAGGACCGCCGGGTCCTCCAGCAGCGGCTTCAGCTTGGCCAGCACGAATTCGCACGACAATTGATCGGGCGCCGGCGAATAGAGGTCGGCGCCGCTGTGCCCGACGGGGATGTAGCAGGCCCGGTTCGGCGCCAGCGCCAGGCTGATCCCGGCGAGGTTGGCGACCATCGAATCGAGATGATCGGTCTCGGTATCGATCGCGACATAGCCCTGCGTCGTCGCGTCGGCGATCCAGCGGTCGAGTGTCGCCTCGTCGATCAAGGTCTCGTATTTCGAGCGGTCGACCTCGATCGCCTCGGGCGCGGGCGCCGGCGCCGACTTGTCCTCGATCGACGCCATGACGTCATTGCGGACGGTCGCGCCGCGCTGCTGCGCGCTCGGGCCGCCGCTCTGCAGCCGGGCAAGCAGGGTCTTGAACCCCTGGTCCTCGAGGAAGGCGGCCAGCGGCTCGGGCGGGATATTCTTGAGCGCCAGGTCCTCAAGCGGTTCGGGCAGCGGCGAATCGCACACCAGCCGCACCAGCTCGCGGCTCAGCCGCGCATCGCCCGCGAAATCGATCAGGGATTGCTTGAGCTTGGGCTTGGTGATCTCGTCGGCCGAAGCCAGCACCGTTTCCAGGTCGCCATATTGCTGGATCAATTGCGACGCGGTCTTGGGCCCGATCCCCGGCACGCCCGGGACATTGTCGACGCTGTCGCCCATCAGCGCCAGCACGTCGCCTACCTTCTCCGGCGGCACGCCGAATTTCTCCAGCACCTGCTCGCGCCCGATCCGCCGGTCGTTCATCGTGTCGAGCATGTCGATCCCGGCACCCTCGTCGATCAGCTGCATCAAATCCTTGTCGGAACTGACGATCGTCACCTTCCAGCCCGCCGCTTTGGCCGCGGTGACGTAGCAGGCGATGATGTCGTCGGCCTCCAGCCCCGCTTCCTCGATGCACGGGATCGAAAAAGCGCGGGTGGCGACGCGGATCAGCGGGAATTGCGGGACCAGGTCTTCGGGCGGCGGCGGCCGGTGCGCCTTATACTGATCGTACATCTCGTTGCGGTGGGTATGCTCCGACGCATCGAGGATCACCGCCATGTGCGTCGGCCCGTCGGCCTTGGCGAGGCCGTCGGCGAGCTTCCACAGCATCGTCGTATAGCCATAGACCGCGCCGGCCGGCTGGCCGTGCCGGTTCGTCAGCGGCGGCAGCCGGTGATAGGCGCGAAAGATATAGCTCGACCCGTCGACCAAATAGAGGTGCGGCTGGGCGGCAGGCGTCGCGGCTTCGGCGACAGGCGCGTCGGTGGTTTCGGTCTCGGACATGAAGCTCTGGGGTTTAGCAGGGTGGCGGCGGGATTAAACCCAACCCTAAGTTAAGGTCGCGAGCGGCGGGTTTCGACCCAAGCTTGCCGCGTCGGCTTCCTACCCATTGCGGACACCCGCTAATGGTCGAGGAATGGTGCCAGTTGAAAGAGGCAAGCAAGTTGGGCTTGCGGGTCCCATCCAGGGGGTGACGACTTAGCGTCTCCGCCGCGCCAAAGTGACCCCGACGCAATCCATCTTGCGCGGTAGGAGCTTATCGAAACGGCAATGCTATCGCTAGCATCCGCACTCGCTGATGGATTATCATCGAAGCCTGGTTCGAAGAGACAGCAAGAGCATATCCCTGTTGCGATGCAACCGCCTTCGTTGTCATCGTAGTGGTTGCCGTGAAACGTCCCATCGTAACCACAAACGGGGCAAAGATAGCGTTCGCCAGATTTGATGATGAAAGCGGTGGGAGGAAGTTCGGACATCCGACAACCGATACCATGCTGTTGTCGATTTTCCACCCAAAGCAGAGCGCTGTCCTGCAGCATCCCAGTTGTGATCCAGGGGAACCCCTCGTCGTCCCGCTTTCGCGGGAATGACGAAATTTTTGCTGTCCTACAGCCCCCCAGTTGTGATCCAAGCTGGTCGATGCGCACCGTTCGTAATATTCGCCGCGATGGCTGGACCGCCGAGCGCCAGTTGCGCTTCCTCGACGAGCTCGCCCGCACCCGCAGCATCAGCAAGGCGGCCGCCGCCAGCGGCAAGAGCCGGGAAAGCGCCTATCGCCTGCGCGATCGCCGCGATGGCGCGCTGTTCGGCTTGCTGTGGGATCAGGCGCTGAGCGAGCCGGGCGCCGAAGTTCACATGCCGCGCCTGACCGCTGGCCGCATCATGCGCCTGCTAGGGAATCATTATCGGCGGAAACGCGGGAATTCCGCCACATTCGGCGGCGACCGGCCGTGACGCTGTTCCACCCAAAACGAGCGTCGTCTTTGTGACTTTTGGGGCAGCGCTCCAGCTAAGGGGTATAACGGATATGGCGTCGCAATGGATTCGGCGAAACAGCTTGTGACCCGCCACCGCGAAGGACGCGCCGCACTCCGCTCACCCCCTCCGACGGACCTGCGACGGCCGGTGGACCGCAACACGCCGGCATTCGGATCGCGGGGGCGGGTCCTAAGCCTTCTCCACGGCTCGAAATCGGCGCTCAGGCATTGATGCCGACGATGACCGCTTTTGACAGCTTCTTCATGGCGGGCTTCGAATGCTCGTCGCACCGGCGCCGCGACGGCGTCCGGCTCGACCTGATTCGCGCCACGGGGCACGACCGCCACGTCCAGAACGACTATCGCCAGTGCCGCGAGCTGGGCCTCACGACGCTGCGCGATGGGTTGCGCTGGCACCGGATCGAGACCGCGCCCGGCCGCTACGACTGGTCGAGCTGGCAGCCGATGCTCGAAGCCGCCGAGGAACATGGCCTGCAGATCGTGTGGGACCTGTTCCACTACGGCGCGCCCGACCATGTCGACCAGACCGGGCCGGACTTCGCCCGGCGCTTCACCGATTTCGCGGTGGCCGCGTTGGAGTTCCGGGAAACGGTGACGCGGCGCCCGCCGGCGGTTGTCCCGATGAACGAGATCAATTTTCACTCGTGGGCGATCGACGAAGGCTATTTCCCGCGCCTCGGGCCGGACGAGCGCGGCTGGTTCAAGCGCCAGCTGGTCCGCGCCGCGATCATGTCCGCCCGCGCGATCAAGCGGCGCTGGCCGCAATCGATCATCACCTGGGCGGAACCCCTGATCCACATCGCGCCGCACGATCGCCGCCGGCCGACGGTTCGGTCGGCCGAGGCCAACCTCCAGGGCATGTACGAAGCCTACGACTGGATCCTCGGCCTTGCCGAGCCCGAGCTTGGCGGCGACCCCTCGCTGGCCGACGTCGTCGGGGTCAATTTCTACCCGCACAACCAATGGTATCTCGACGGGCCGACGATCCCGATGGGTCACCACGAATACCGCCCGCTGGCCGACATGCTGGTCGAGTTCGCGGCGCGTTACGGCAAGCCGATCTGGGTGTCGGAAACCGGCGCGGAAGGAAGCGCCCGGCCCGCCTGGCTCCACTATGTCTGCGACGAAATCCGCGCGGCGCAGCAGAAAGGGACGCCGGTCGAAGGGCTCTGCATCTACCCGGTCACCGCTTACCCGGGCTGGGACAACAGCCGCCACTGCCATGTCGGGCTATTCTCGACGATCGATTCGGAAGGCACGCGGCACGTCTATGAGCCGCTGCGCGAAGAGCTGGAGCGCCAGCGCGCGCTGATGACGCCGGCCAAGCCGTTTGCCCGGCCGCGCGTCGTTGCCGGCCAGCGCTAGGCGGGCTGCGGCTCCTTCGCCTGGGCGCCCCAGTGAGCCGCATAGTTGCGGACTTCGTCGAGTTCGACCCGGCCCCAGCGGTGGCCGTAGCCGTCGGGTTCGACGTTCTCGGGCTGGTCGAGCAATTTCTGCCAGCGGCGCAGCTCGGCGATGTAGGGGTCGACCGGCACCCGCTCGAACTGTTCCTTGTCGGCGACGTCGTAGATGCCGATCTGGGCCCACTTCTGCGACCACCAGTCGGGCACGTCGACGAACGGGTAGAGGCAAATCCCGTGCAGGCCGACGCCGGCGTTGATCGCCTTCAATGACTCCTCGACGGTCATCCGGAGCCACTCCGCGCGATTGTCCTGGTAACCGCTGGTCTCGCCGATGATCAGCGGCCGTTTATACCGGTTCCAGGCATATTCGAGCAGCTCGCTGAGCGGTTTGCGGCGCGGGTCGCGGGGGCCGAGGATCTCGCGCTTCTTGTCGGCATCGAGCTGGACCTGGCTGTAATGGTAGGCGTTGACCCCGACGATATCGAGGATTTCGGGTGAGCCGCCGAGCTCGGGCGCAAGCCGGCCGGCGAGCATGTCCCACGCTTCGAAGGCCTTGCGATGCTCCTCGTCGCGGGCTTCGTCGGCGAGGTCGGGCCGGTCGGGGGGCGGGACCGCGCGGACGATCGGGTCGACGTGTACCATCCGGGCGTCATGCGAGACCGCGCGGATCGTCTTCGCGCCCTCGATCGCCATATGGGCCAGCGCGCGCTTCAGCTCCGGCTCGCGCCCCTTGGCGAAGGGGGCCATCCAGCCGAGGTCGGTCGCCGCGGCGGAGAAGAAGGTAATCTCGTTGATCGGCGTGAAGAAAAAGGGCGGTTCGGCGCTGGTCGTGATGAACTCCGCCGCCGCGGCGCAATAATCGACGAAGCGCTTGCGACAGTCGTCGGAGAAGGGGTCGCAGCCGTCGGGCAGGCCATAGTGGCACAGGTCCCAGATCGGGGTGACCTTGCACTCGGTCGCGTGCTCCTGGATCGCCGCGACGCTCGACCAGTCGTACTTGCCGCCGCCGTGGTCGACCATCGGCCAGCGGACCGCCTCGCGGACGACGCCGATGCCGAGGTCCATCGCCGCCTCATAATCCCGGCGGAGGTGGCGATCATGACCGGTCGCGGCGACGTAGTCCTTTCGCTGGCCGTCCTGCCAGACGAAGGTCGAGCATTCGAAGCCGGTCATGAAAAAGGTCGGGAAGATCGCTTCACCGTCCATCCGCGCGCTCCTGCCGATCGCTGTGACCGGATAACTCGCACAGCCAATGGTTGTTCAGCTGATCGGGGCCGGTTGCGACGTCTCGCTGGGCGTGCCGACGTAGGGCCAGCCGTCGCGCCACTGGATCTTGTCGATCAGCAGGATGCGGCGGCTGTTGATCTCGTCCTCCTGCCGCTGGCGGGGGCGGTTCACGTCGATCGCGTGGTAGAGGATCCAGGTGTCGCCGGCGGCGTCGGTGACGAGGCAGTTGTGGCCGGGGGCGAGCCACCGTTCGCTCTTGAACAGCATCAGGCTGTGGGGGACGCCGCGCGCCTCCTCGAGCGTTTCGAACGGCCCTGTGGCGGAGCGCGAGCGGGCGACCATCACGCCATATTCGGCGTCCGGCCCGCAGCAATTGTCGCCGGAATAGAACAGGTAATAGAAATCGTCGTGGCGGATCACCCAGGCGGCCTCGACCAGCCGGGGAAAGCCCGTGGGGTTGGGCCAGATCAGTTCGGTCGGCTCGCTGTCCGCGGCAAAGGACATGTGGTCGGCGGCAAGTTCCTGGACCTTGATCGGCTGGAATCCGGACCCCCAATAGAGCAGGCGCTTCCCCGTCGCCGGATCGTCGAACACCATCGGGTCGATATATTCGAAACCCATGCCGAGCAGCAGCGGCATGCCGATGTCGACGAACGGGCCGGCCGGCGAATCCGCACGCGCAATGGCCAGACAGTGCCCCCGCGTCGGCACGTCGCAGACGTCGGGCGTCGCCGAATAATACATCAGATAGCGGTCGCCCTCGCGGACCACGAACGGCGCCCAGAAATCCTGGGTGTGGCTCGCCCACGCCGGCTTGTCCGGCATCGCGTCGCCGAGGTGGTGCCACTGGACGAGGTCGCGTGAGCGCGCGACCTGGATGTTGATCCACTGATCGTCGAGCAGGGTCTGCGTCGCGTAAGCGTAATAGAAGCCGTCGGGTGCCAGGATCACCGCCGGGTCGGGGAAGTCGGCGTCGAGAATCGGGTTGGTGTAGGTCGCGTGGGCGACCGCAGTTTTGGCGGGTGCTGAAGGGGTCACATTGGTAGCAACGCGTCGCTCGCCGAGAAGCTTCCGCGAATCTGCACTTGCCGACAAACGATAAGTGACATATCGTTTATCGATAATATCGATTCGCTGGAGCTTCGACCCATGGCTAAGATTCTCTCCGCCGCCCTGCCCGTCGCCTGGATCACGCTACGCATCCTGATCGTCGTCAACTGGCTGTATGGCGCCGCCATCCTCGGGCTCGTCGCCTTCACGTTCGTCAATGAGCCCTGGTTCATGCGCGCGATCCACGTCCCCGTCGAGACCGACCCCCAGCCGATCATGATCGGGTTGCGCAGCATTGCCCTCCTCGGTGTCGCCGCGGTGCCGCTGGCTTATGTGATGATGAAGCGGCTGCTCGCCATTCTGGAGACCGTGCGCCGGGGCGATCCGTTCGTCGCCGAAAACGCTTATCGCCTGCAAACCATCGGCTGGGTGCTGCTCGCGCTGCAGCTCTTGAGCATGGTGATCGGCAGCATCGGCCATTCGATTTCATCGAAGCAATTCCCGCTCCACCTCGATGCCGGTTTCTCGATCAACGGCTGGCTGTGCGTGATCTTCGCGTTCGTCCTCGCCCGCGTCTTCGCCGAGGGCACGCTCATGCGTGAGGATCTCGAGGGCACGGTCTGATGGCGATCGTCGTCAAGCTCGACGAGCTGCTTCACGAGCGGCGGATGAGCCTGACCGAGCTCGCCGAGAAGATCGACATCACGCTCGCCAACCTGTCGATCCTCAAGACCGGCAAGGCGCGTGCGATCCGCTTCTCGACTCTCGAGGCGATCTGTGCGGTGCTCGACTGTCAGCCGGGCGACCTGTTGGCCTTCGACCCCGACGCTAGTTGAGGAACAGCGGCCACAGCGCCATGCCGAGGCCGACCATACTCACCGTCCAGACGACCGTGCGCACGACCGGCGTGCCGGCGATGTACAGCGGCAGATAGACGATCCGGGCGCCGAGCCAGATCCATCCGCCAAGCGCGGTCCACTGACTGGTCTTCCCGGCAAGCACGACGCCGAGCAGCGCGACGATGGCGATGGGGAAGGTTTCTTGGAAATTGGCCTGGGCGCGGATGGTGCGGCCGGTCATCGGATTGGGCTCGGCCAAGGCTTCGTCGCGGGCGCCGACGTTCCATTTGCGGCCGTATTGCTGGGTCTTGAAGCGAATCGCGACGAAGATGTGCACGAACAGCAGCAGCGCGCCCCAGGCGGCAATGTGGAGTTCGACGGGCATTGGCTTCTCCCCCTTCTTGCAGGCTTAAGGCACCAGCACGGTGTCCTTCGCCTGCTTCAACATGTCCGGATAATCGAGCGTGTAGTGCAACCCGCGGCTCTCGTGCCGCGACAGCGCCGAGCGGATGATCAGGTCGGCGACCTCGACCAAGTTGCGCAGCTCGATGAGGTCGGGCGTCACCCGGAAGTGGGCGTAATAGTCCTTCACTTCCTGGCGCAGCATGTCGATCCGGTGCTTGGCCCGCTCCAGCCGCTTGGTGGTGCGGACGATGCCGACGTAATTCCACATGAAGCGGCGGATCTCGCCCCAGGTCTGGGCGATCACCACTTCTTCGTCGCTGTCGGCCACCCGGCTTTCGTCCCAGCCGCGGATTTCCGGGACGTCGGGCAGCGAATCCCAATTGGCGTTGATGTGCTTGGCCGCCGCCTCGCCGAACACGAGGCATTCGAGCAGGCTGTTGGAGGCGAGGCGGTTGGCGCCGTGAAGACCCGACTGCGTCACTTCACCGGCTGCGTACAGCCCGGGCGCGTCGGTGCGGCCGTCGAGATCCACGACCACGCCGCCGCAGGTGTAATGCTGCGCCGGAACCACCGGAATCGGCTCCTTCGTGATGTCGATGCCGAGGCCGATCAGCTTCTCATAGATGTTCGGGAAGTGTCCCTTCACGAACTCGGGGTCGCGATGGGAAATGTCGAGATGCACATAATCGAGGCCGAGCCGCTTGATTTCATGGTCGATGGCGCGGGCGACGATGTCGCGCGGGGCGAGCTCGCCGCGCTCGTCGAACCGGTCCATGAAGCGTTGGCCGCCGCCCTTGACGCCCGGCGGCAGTTTCAGCTGCCCGCCCTCGCCGCGCACCGCCTCCGTGATCAGGAAATTCTTGACCTCGAGATTGTACAGGCAGGTCGGGTGGAACTGCATGAACTCCATATTGGACACGCGGCAGCCGGCCCGCCACGCCATGGCGATGCCGTCCCCCGTCGCCCCGCGCGGTGCCGTCGAATAGAGATAGGTGCGGCCCGCGCCGCCAGTCGCAAGGATCGTCGCGCGGCCGGTCAGCGTCTCGACACGCTTGGTCTTCCGGTTCCAGGCGTAGAGCCCGTGGACGTTGCCGCTGGTTGAGAATTGAGTCGCATGCCGCCCGGTGACCAGGTCGATCGCGACCATGTCGGGGACCAGCGCGATGTTCGGGTGCTTCGCGGCCGCCGCCTCCAGCGCTTGCTGGACGGCATAGCCCGTCGCGTCGGCGACGTGGACGATGCGGCGCTGGCTGTGGCCGCCTTCGCGGGTCAGGTGCAGCTCGCCGTTCTCGCTGGCGAATGGCACGCCGAGCTCGATCAGCCGCTCGATCGCGCGCGGCGCCGCCTCGACCACATGTTCGACCACCGCGCGGTTGTTGAGCCCGGCGCCGGCGATCATCGTGTCGTTGATATGCGCTTCGAAGCTGTCGCCCGCCTCCAGCACGGCGGCGATCCCGCCCTGGGCACGCGCCGAGGCCGTGTCGCCCAGCGCGCCCTTGGCGATAACCGCGACCTTATAGGTTTCGGCGAGGTTGAGCGCCGCCGTCAGTCCCGCCGCGCCGGAGCCGACGATGATCACGTCGGCGCTGGCGCTCATGCGGCTTCCTGGTCGGCGGCGGTGAGGCTGAGGAACACGTCCTCGAGGTCCGGTTCGCGGGTCCGGACGTCGACGATCCGGCGCCCTTCCGACGTCAGCGACGCGAGCACCTCGCCGGCGTTCACCTTGTCCTTGCGGTAGGTGATTTCGAGGGTCCGCTCGTCAAGCAGCGCGATATTTTCGAAGCAGGCGTTGACCGGGACTTCGCCGATGTCGTGGTCGAAGGTGACGACGACGGCTTTTTCCTGCGCCTTCGACACCAGCTCGCGCGTCGGCTCGTTGGCGATCACCTTGCCGTGGTGGATGATCGCGATCCGGTCGCACAATTCCTCGGCTTCTTCGAGATAGTGGGTGGTGAGGACGATCGTCACGCCCTGCGCGTGGAGCTTGCGGACATAGTCCCACAATTGGCGACGGAGCTCGACATCGACACCAGCGGTCGGTTCGTCGAGGACGAGAATCGGCGGCGAGTGCACCATCGCCTTGGCGACGAGCAGGCGACGCTTCATGCCGCCCGACAGGGTGCGCGAGTAAGCCTTGGCCTTGTCGGACAGGTGCATGGCCGCGAGCAGTTCATCGCTCTTCCGGTCGCCCGGCGCGATTCCGTACAGCCCGGCCTGAATTTCCAGTGTCTCGCGGGGCGTGAAAAAGGGGTCGAAGATGATTTCCTGCGGGACCACACCGATCGCCCGCTTGGAGTTGCGCGGGTGCTTGTCGACGTCGAAACCCCAGATCGAGACCGACCCGCTCGACTTAACGACCAGGCCGGCGAGGATGTTGATCAGGGTCGACTTGCCCGCGCCATTGGGTCCGAGCAGGCCAAAAATCTGGCCGCGGGGCACGTCAAAGCTGACATTGTCGAGCGCACGTTTGCCGCCGGCGTAGGTCTTCGACAGGGATTCGATGCGGATTGCCGGCTCGTCCATCTTGGCTGCGCGCATAGATGCGGTGACTCAGCACGACAAGCAAAGAGGGTAAATGCGCTGTTTACCCTAACCATCAGAGTGATCTTGACGTTAACCGTCTAGTCGCGCCGGTGGATGAACCGGCCACCCACCTGTCGCTCGCTTGTTGCGGCGCTGCTTGCGCTGTGCCCGCTGACGCGTGCCGAGGCCGCGCCGCGCGCTGCGGCGACGCCGGCCCAGGCGACCGGTACCCTGCTGTTTCCGCTGGAGATCGTGAAGAACCGCGACCTCGACTTCGGCAACATCGCGGCCGGAGCGACGGCCGGGACGGTCATCATCAACCCGGAAACAGATACGATCTCCGCGACCGGCGGCGCGCTCCTCCTCGGCGGTGCACCGCATGCGGCACAATTCACCGGTGCGGCCAAGGGCAATAACGTCGTAATCATCCGCATCCCGAAGCAGCCGGTGACGCTGACCAGGGTCGGTGGAACCCAGACCATGACGGCGAACAACTTCACGCTGCAGGGCCTCGACAAACGTGCGGTTGCGGCCCGGGTAGCGTTCGATTTCAAGGTTGGCGCAACGCTCAACGTTGGCGCCAACCAGGCCGAGGGTACCTACGTCGGGACGTTCGACGTCAGCATCCAATATCCCTGACGAACAGGGTAAAGATTCCGCAAACCGAGGATGTTGAACCGCCGGTCATGCGGACCGGCGATACTTACCCCGCAATTTACGACGTGGGGACAATCGGTGGGCTTTCGCAATATTCTTCTTGCCGCTGCGGTGGCCGCCGCGGCGTCGGCGGCGCCAGCTGCGGCAGCGCCGGTTGCTGCGCCGACCCCGGCGCAAGGCAAGGCCCTGGTCCTCGTCCCGCTGACGCTGACCAAGGTCGACGACCTCGATTTCGGTACGGTCGTCACCTCGTCGATTTCGGGGATCGTCACGATCAATCCGGCAACCGGCGCGCGGAGCTTCGCCGGCGGTGCAAGCGGCGTCGCCAGCGATGTCGGCCACCGCGCCCAGTTCGCCGGTGCCGGGACGCCGACGCAGCAGGTGATCGTGTTCATCACCCCGCCCGCCGCTTTGGTGAACGGAGCCGGCGACACCCTGCCGGTTCTCGCCCTGACGCTCGATAACGGCGGCAACCCGATCCGGACGATCGATGCGACCCGCGCCTTCTTCGTCGGCGTGGGCGGCATCCTCCAGATCAACGCCGACCAGCCCGAGGGCGTTTATTCCGCCACCTTCACGGTCACCGCCAACTACCTTTGATTGCCGCGCGACATTGAACCGGGCGGGCGCGGTTGCTACTTCGGGAACATGCCAGTCCCGCCCCCGCCCGAGGTTTTCAAAGTCAAAACCGATCGCGTCTATTGCGATGGGTCCGGCGAGGTCGCTCCCGCGCTGGGTCATCCGCGCATCTACATCCGGATGGATGCGGAACTCGGCTACGCTGAATGCGGCTATTGCGATCGCCGTTTCGTCCTTGAGGGGGGACCCGCGGACAGGTCGGCATGACCCCGCCCGATCCGCGCCGGTTTCTCTATCGCAGCCTTGACCCGGACGGCGCCCGGCAGCTTGCCGCCAAGCATCTTGCGGCATGCGACGATGGCGAACTGTTCCTGCAATATGCGGCGAGCGAGTCGTTCGGCTTCGACGATGGGCGGCTGAAGACCGCCGACTATCACACCTCGTCGGGCTTCGGCTTGCGCGGCGTGACCGGCGAGACGACGGCGTTTGCGCACGCCAATGAGATCAGCGAGGCGGCGATCGAGCGCGCCGCGGCGACGCTGAAGCTGCTTGATCCCCGCAAGGGCGAGGCCGCGCTCCCGCCGCCGCGGACCAATCAGTCGATGTACGGGGCGGACGATCCGCTCAGCCTGGTCCCGTTCGCCGAGAAGGTCGCGCTGTGCGAGCGGATCGATGCCGCGGCCCGGGCGCGCGATCCCCGCGTCGCCCAGGTTACGGTCGCACTCGCCGCCAGCTGGAGCGTGGTCGACATCGTCCGCGCCGATGGGTTCGTCGCGTCGGATGTCCGGCCGCTCGTTCGCCTCGGGGTCCAGATCGTCGCCGAGCAGAACGGCCGTCGTGAGACTGGGTATCACGGACTTGGCGGCCGCTACCTGTACGGCAAATTGTTCGAGGAAGCCGAGTGGAACCGGGCGATCGACCTGTCGCTTGCCCAGGCGCTGGTGAACCTCGAATCGGTGGCGGCGCCAGCCGGCGAAATGCCCGTCGTTATGGGCTCGGGCTGGGCCGGCGTGCTGTTGCACGAAGCGGTCGGCCACGGGCTCGAAGGCGATTTCAACCGCAAGGGAACGTCGGCTTTTTCCGGCCGGATCGGCGAGCGGGTCGCGGCGCCCGGCGTCACGGTGATCGACGATGGCGCGATGGACCGGCGGCGCGGGTCGCTGACCATCGATGACGAGGGCACGCCAACCCAGCGCAACGTGCTGATCGAGGATGGCATCCTCAAAGGTTATCTGCAGGACCGGCTCAATGCCCGGCTGATGGGGATGGACGCGACCGGGAACGGCCGGCGCGAGAGCTTCGCCCATGCGCCGATGCCGCGCATGACCAATACCTTCATGCTCGCCGGCAAGGACGAGCCGGCCGAGCTGATCGGACGGGTCAAGGACGGCATATATGCCAAGAGCTTCGGCGGCGGGCAGGTCGACATCACCAGCGGCAAGTTCGTTTTCTCCTGCACCGAGGCTTATCGCATCCGCGGCGGCAAGATCGCCGAGCCGATCAAGGGCGCGACGCTGATCGGCGATGGTCCGACCGTGCTGACCAAGGTCAGCGGCATCGGCAACGACCTCGAACTCGACGAGGGCATCGGCATCTGCGGCAAGGGTGGTCAGAGCATTCCCGCCGGCGTTGGCCAGCCGACACTGCTGGTCGACGGCCTGACGGTTGGAGGCACCGCCGCGTGATGCCGGACTGGCGCGCGGACGTTCTTAAATTCTGGTTCGGCCTCGACCCCAAGAAATGGTGGAAGGCCGATCCCGACCTCGATCATCGCATTCGCCAGACCTTCCTCAAGCTGTGGGCGGAGAAGCGCCAGCTTCCGGTCAACCGCTTCCTCGCCGACCCACTGACCGCGGCGGCGGGCGTCATCCTGTTCGACCAGTTCCCGCGCAACATGTTCCGGGATTCCGCGGAGCAGTTCGCGACCGATCATCTGGCGCTGGCGATCGCCAAGGGTGCGATCGACGCGGGGTTCGCCGACCAGCTCGCGCACGACGAGCGCAAGTTCCTCTACATGCCGTTCGAGCATAGCGAGAATCTCGACGACCAGAACCGCGCGGTGCTGCTGTTCAGCGAGCTCGGCGATGACGACCAGGTGACCTACGCGAAGAAGCATCGCGACATCATCGAGCGGTTCGGCCGCTTCCCCCATCGAAACGCCATGCTCGGCCGCGCCCCGCGGCCCGACGAGATCGCTGCCGGCGACGTGTTCCCCTGGTGAGCTTGTCGAGCTCGCCAGTTATCCCAACCGGATCGAAGCGGACCTGGCGCGGCTTTATCTCGAGGGCGAGGGGATTGGCGCGGTGTTGTTCGACGCCGACATTAACAATGTCTTCGGCTGGTTTTACGCCCTGGTGTTGCCGGTGCGTCTCATGGTTCTCGATGAAGACCTGACGGAGGCGCAAACCTTGCTGGAGGCGTATCAGCCTTAAAGCAGGTGGGCGATCGGGGCGACGTTGAAGCCCGCGGCCTCGACCTTCGCTTCGATATCCTCGCGCGGCACGCCCTGGCCATGCTTCGCCACCGCCCAGGTCAGCGCCGACCGGTTGCCGCTCCGGCAGAAAGCCAGCACCGTGCCGTCGCCGGCCTCGTCGAGTGCATCCTGCATGGCATCGGCGTCCGCCGGGCCGATGCCGCGGATAATCGGGACGTGGCGATAGGCGATGCCGGCCGCGACCGCCGCGGCTTCGATATCGGCGGCAAGCGGCTGGCCGTCTTCCTCGCCGTCCGGGCGGTTGTTGATCAGCATTCTAACGCCCTGCGCCGCCAGCCCGGCGATGTCCCCGGGGCGGACTTGTCCGCTGACCAGGATCCTGTCGTCGAGCTGGCGGAGCATCGGCCTACTTCCCGCGTTCGGTGGGGTTCGTCGGAGCCGGCGCTGGCGCCGGAGCCGGAGCGGCGGCCGGAGCCGCCTCGCCGCCACCCAGGCCGTAATAATCGATGTACGGCTGGATGCTCGGGTCGTGGCCGGCGAACGCGCGGTACATCTCGCCATATTCGAGCGTGTTGCCGCGAGACAGGACCATGTCGCGGAAGCGCTGGCCATTCTCGCGCGTCAGGCCGCCATGGGCCTGGAACCAGGCGAACGCATCCTGGCCGAGCATGCGCGTCCACGGATAGGCGTAGTAGCCGGCCGAATAACCGTTGCTCCAGATGTGGAGGAAGTAATTGGAGCGGTACCGCGTCGGCACGTCGGCGGTGTCGTAGCCGCTCTTGGCGAGCGCCGCCGCCTCGAACTTGTCGACGTCCTGCAGCGGCGCATCCGCGCCGAGCGAGTGCCAGTCGAGGTCGAGGTGCGCGGCTTCGAGTACTTCGCCGACCTCATAGCCCTGGTTGAACGTGCGCGCCGCGAGCACCTTCTGGATCAGGTCGGCCGGGATTGGCTGACCCGTCTGATAGTGGACGGCGTAGTGCGGCAGGATCTTCTGATCGAGCGCCCAGTTCTCGTTGAACTGCGACGGGAACTCGACGAAGTCGCGGGCGACGCTGGTGCCTGAAATCGTCGGGTAGGTCTGGGCCGCGAACATGCCGTGCAGCGCGTGGCCGAACTCGTGGAACATGGTCGTCACGTCGTCCCAGCTAATGAGCATCGGCTGCCCCGGCGCGGGCTTGGTGAAATTCTCCACGTTGT
>Ga0268266_10002446_pt1 | contig 19927 bp, 16 predicted proteins | sample KBSS13metaG_FD_190356 | JGI IMG/M metagenome (GOLD analysis project Ga0268266, IMG submission 190356) | Switchgrass rhizosphere microbial communities from Kellogg Biological Station, Michigan, USA - KBS S1-3 metaG (SPAdes) (version 2) | ecosystem: Host-associated > Plants > Roots > Rhizosphere... | reverse complement strand
CCACACCTTCGCCCACCACCACCCGATCCTGGCGTTCGAGGACGTCCGGGTCCCCGCGAGCCAGCTCATCGGGGGCGAGGGCGACGGGATGGCGTTCGTCTACGAGTGGTTCCGCTACGAGCGGCTGATGATCGGGGCCCGCTGCCTCGGCGCCGCCGAGCGACTCGTGGACGAGATGCAGGCCTTCGCCGCCCAGCGGCGCGTCGGTGACGAGCTCCTCTCGGACAAGCAGCTCGTGCAGGGCATGCTCGCCGACAGCCTGACCGAGCTCTTCGCCGCCCGGACGATGGTCTACGAGGTCGCCCGGTCGCTCGACGCCGGAGCCGACCTCAAGGTCGCCCATGCCCAGTGCTCGATGGTGAAGCTCTACGTCAGCGAGATGGCCGGGAGGGTCGCCGACCGGGCCGTGCAGGTCTTCGGCGGCCGCGGCTACATGCGTGAGAACGTCGCGGAGCGCTTCTTCCGCGAGCTCCGGGTGGAGCGGATCTGGGAGGGCGCCAGCGAGGTCCAGCGCTCGATCATCGCGGCCCAGCTCGGCAAGCGCGGGCGGGCCGCACTCGTCTGAGCGTGAGGACGGACGGTTCATCACGCTGAGTGGGTGAGCCGGAGCTGGGCGAGCGGAATTCATCGAGTCCAGGGAGGGTTCGACCACTCAGCGTGATGAACCATCCACGCACCCCTGTGGTTGGCTGACCACGTGAGTGGAGTTCCCGAGGCCTGGGCGGGGCTGGTCGACGACGCGGCGATCTTCCCGCCCGGCGACGCGCCGTTGCCCGAGGCGGTGGCGGCCTACCACCAGCGCGGCGAGGAGTGGTACGCCGACCTCGTCGGGCCGCTCGTGGTCCGCGACACCGACCTCCCACAGGTCCCGACCGACCTGCCGGTCGCGGTCGTGCTCACCGGGGGCGCCGGAGCCGTCGCCGGGGTCGCCTCGCTCGCCCAGCAGCGGGGCCATCGACTCGTCGCCCTCGAGGCGGCCGTCCGCGACCTGGACGACCAGGCCGGCAACGTCCGCCGGATCAACACCGCCGTCGACGCGGCGCGCGCCGACGGCGGTCTCGGCGACACCGAGGTGTACGTCGAGCTCCCGCAGGCCGACCCGTCCCCCGACTGGCTGGCCGCCGCCGACGCCGTCGCCGAGGCCGAGCACCACCTGAAGTTCCGCACCGGCGGTGTCGAGGCTCACCTCTTCCCCACCGCCGCCACGGTCGCCGCCTGGATCGACGCGGCGCTCGACCGCGAGACGTCGTACAAGTGCACGGCCGGCCTCCACCACGCCGTCCGGCACCGTGACCACGAGACGGGCTTCGAGCACCTCGGCTTCCTCAACGTCCTGCTCGCGACCCGGGTCGCCTTCGACGGCGGTAGTCGCGACGAGGTGGCACGGGTGCTCGACGACCACTACGCCAACGACCTGGTGGCGATGGCCCGGCAGAGCGACCTCGCCGGAGCGCGGCGCTGGTTCACGTCGTACGGCTCGTGCAGCGTCAGCGAGCCACTCGACGAGCTGGTCGGGCTCGGCCTCCTCGAGGCACCCCATGAGTGACGGGTTCGGCCTCGACCACCTGCCCTACGGCGTCTTCTCGAACGCCGCCTCGGCGCCACGGGTCGGGGTGCGGTACGCCGACACGGTCGTCGACGTGTCGACCGTGCGACCCCAGCTCGACCGACCGAGCCTCAACGACTTCATGTCGCTCGGCCCCGACGCGTGGGCCGAGACCCGGAGCGAGATCGGCGGACTGGTCGCGAGCGGTGCGCTGCCGACGTTCCCGCTCGACGACGTGGCGTTGCACCTGCCGTTCACGGTCGGCGACTACGTCGACTTCTACGCCTCGCTCCACCACGCCTCCAACGTCGGCCGGATCTTCCGCCCCGACCAGGAGCCCCTTCTCCCCAACTGGCGGCACCTGCCGGTCGGCTACCACGGTCGCGGCGGCACCGTCGTCGTCAGCGGTACGCCGGTCATCCGGCCGTGCGGGCAGCGGAAGGCGCCGACCGAGGACGCCCCCACCTACGGGCCCAGCCGGAGGCTCGACATCGAGGCGGAGCTCGGCTTCGTGGTCGGGGTGGGCTCCGAGCTGGGCAGCCGGATCGGCGTCGCCGACTTCCAGGAGCACGTCTTCGGCGTCGTCGGCCTCAACGACTGGAGCGCCCGCGACATCCAGGCCTGGGAGTACGTCCCCCTCGGGCCGTTCCTCGGCAAGTCGTTCGCGACATCGGTCAGTGCCTGGGTCACGCCGCTCGCCGCCCTGGCCGCCGCCCGCACCGACCTCCCACCCCAGGACCCGGCCCCACTCCCCTACCTGGTCCCGACGGGCCCGACCGACGGTGGGCTGCACGCGCTCGAGATCGAGGTCGAGGTGGTCCTCAACGGCGAGGTCGTCAGCCGCCCGCCGTACCGGACGATGTACTGGTCGCCGGCCCAGATGCTCGCCCACCTGACCGTGAACGGCGCGAGCACCCGCACCGGCGACCTCTTCGCCTCGGGCACGATCAGTGGTCCCGAGCCCGACACCCGGGGATCGTTCCTCGAGCTGAGCTGGGGCGGGAAGGAGCCGTTCGCAGACGGACGCACGTTCCTCGAGGACGGTGACGAGGTCGTCCTGCGCTACTCCGCACCCGGCACCGCTGGCGGTCGGATCACCCTGGGCGAGGTCGCCGGACGGATCGATCCGGCTCGACCCTGAGGGGCCCTCGGATTCTCACCCCTCACGGGGTTCCCATCCGGTCCGACGAGGTCCAGGATCGACAGTGGTCCCGACAAGACCGCAGCGCCAGCCCTCACTGGCATCGCCACATCTCGGAGGTTGTCACTCATGCCCTCACGCAGGTTCGGAAAGACACTCGCGATCGGAGCAGCAGCGGTCGTCGTCATCGGAGGGGGTGCGATCGCGGCCGTCGGCCCCGAGCACCTCCACGAGAAGTTCTTCGGTGAGAGCGAGCACGAGTCGGTCTCGGCGTTCGCCCGCGAGCACCAAGGCATCAACATGCACTCCCAGGCCGTCGCCACGGTCATGGAGAAGCTGGAAGGCGGGGCCGAGGAGGCGCTCGGCCCCAACCAGATGACCTACGAGGACAACGCCTTCCCGCGCAGCGCCATCTCGACGACGCAGGTCACCCACTCGTTCTCGGCGTTCGCCGCTGCCGACGCGCGAGCGGGCAAGCCCGGCGTCGGCACCTGGAAGTCGATCCCCAACGACCAGGGCACCGTGCCCGGTCCCGTCACCTACACCGGCAACCCCAGCCACGTGTCCGGCCGCACGACCTCCATCGCCGTGGCGCCGGACGGCCGGACGGTCTACCTCGGCACCGCCGGTGGTGGCGTCTGGAAGACCGACGACATCACCGCCGCCCACCCCGACTGGCACGCGATCGGCGCCGACATCCCCAGCTCGGCGATCGGCTCGTTGACGCTGGCGCACGGCACGTTGTACGTCGGCACCGGTGAGCCCAACGGCTCCTCCGACTCCGAGGCCGGACTGGGCCTGTTCGCGTCCACCGACGGCGGGCAGCATTTCACGCAGGTCTCCGGCTTCCACCAGTACGCGCAGGACCGTAGCGTCTCCTCGATCGCGGTCGACCCGAGCAGCCCCCAGCACCTGCTGGTCGGGACCGCGCTCGCTCGCCACGGGTCGTCGTCGGTCAACGGCGGACGGATGACGCCTCCGGGCGCAGCCCCGCTCGGTCTCTACGAGAGCACCGACGGTGGTGGGACCTGGACCCAGGTCATCAACGAGCCGCAGGACCCGGTCGACGGCTCGTCGGCCAACGGCAACGACTTCTTCCGCGGTGGTGTCACCAAGGTCGAGTTCGACCCGAACGACCCCGGCACGTCGTACGCCTCGGTCAGCGACTACGGGCTCTACCGGCGCCTGGCCGGGCAGTCGGCGTACACCCGGATCTACTCGATCAACACTCCCGGCGCTGCGCAGACCTCGTCGCTGAGCCGGATCGAGTTCGACGCCACGAACCTCGCCGGCAAGACCCGGATCTACCTCGGCGACGCCACGTTCTACAACAACTCGGTCGCCGGCTTCTTCCGTACCGACGACGCGACCGCACCGACGGTCAGCTGGACGACGCTCAGCAACCCGAGCAAGTCCTCGACCGGCTATGACAGCTACAACTTCTGTCAGGGGCAGTGCAGCTACGACATGGTCGTGACGACACCGCCCGGGCAGCCGGACACGGTGGCGCTCTCCGGGTCGATGAACTACAACGAGATCTTCACCGCCCACCAGCCGAGCAACGGCCGGGCGATCATCAGGTCGACCAACGCCGGCCAGTCCTTCACCGACATGACCAACGACGTGGCGAACAACGGGCTCCACCCCGACCAGCACGCCCTCGCGTTCATCCCGGGACATCCCGACCAGTGGGTGCTCGGCGACGACGGTGGGGCCGCGGTCGAGTCCGGTCCGTTCGTGGACAAGTCGGCTGACTGCGCGGGCCGGGGTCTGGCCGGCCAGGACCTGGCGAACTGCCAGCGCTGGCTCTCGGCGATCCCGACCAGCAACCGGGAGGTCAACTCCGGTCTGCAGACCCTGCAGTTCCAGTCGGCCTCGGTCCAGGGCAACGTCGTCCAGGGCGGCACTCAGGACAACGGCACGTGGGAGTCGGACTACCCGGGCGGCCCCGCCGAGACGGTGGGCGGCGACGGCGGCAACAGCTACGTCGACCCGAGCAACCCCGCGATCCGGATGCACACCTACTACAACCCCCAGGTCGACGTGACCTTCAAGGGCACCGACCCGACCGGGTGGGACTGGGTGGCCGACCCGCTGCAGGCCAGCGGTGAGGCGTCGTCGTTCTACATCCCGATGGAAGGCGACAAGTCCGCCGCGGGAACGGTCTACACCGGCCTCCAGCACGTCTGGCGCACGACGGACAACGGCGGCTCGCAGGCCTACCTCGACCAGCACTGCAACGAGTTCACCGGCGACTTCTCGGTGACCTGCGGCGACTGGGCGAAGCTGGGTGGCAGCGGCCTGAACGGTCCCGGCGACCTGTCCGGCACGACGTACGGGAGCGACAACGCAGGGGCCGGCAACTACGTCGTCGCCCTCACCCACGCGCAGCGGAAGACCAACATCCTCTGGGCGGCGACGCGTCGCGGCCGCCTGTTCATCTCCACCAACGCCAACGCGGCCGACCCGTCGAGCGTGACCTTCACCCGGCTCGACCGGACGGCCGTCGGTGGGGCGCTGCCGACCCGGTTCGTCTCCGGGATCAGCCTGGACCCGCAGAACCCCTACCACGCGGTCGTGTCCTACAGCGGCTACTCGGCGTACGCAGCCGGCGGGCACCTGTACGACGTCACCTACGACCCGGCGACCCAGAAGATCACGGCGAGGGACATCTCCGCCGACCTCGGCGACCAGCCCTTGACCGCGGTGGTCTACGACTGGCGGACCGGCGCGATCTATGCCGGCACCGACTGGGGTGTCCTGGTGCAGCCTGCCGGCAGCAACCACTGGCTGACCACGCCGGGCATGCCGCAGGTCGCGGTCTACGGGCTCACGCTCGACGACTCGGGCAAGCACCTCTACGCCGCGACACACGGGCGCGGGTGGTACGTCGACCGCATCAGCTGACGGAGGAGCCGCATCGCGGGAAGCGCGGACGAGTCGGGTGAGTCCCCGCGGACGAGCCCAGGACTCGTCCGCGCCTTCCGTAGGCTCACGACGTGACCCAGTACGGCCAGCTCGCGCCGCCGACCCACGTCCTCGCCCACCTCAGCGACACCCACCTCCTCGCGGGCGATGCGCGTCAGTACGACGCGATCGACACCGTCGCGCGCTTCGAGGTGGCGCTCGACCGGATCAGCCGGATCGACCCGCCGCCGCAGGCGCTGGTCTTCACCGGCGACCTGGTCGACGTGGGCGACCCTGCGGCGTACCGACTGCTCCGCGAGCTGGTCGAGCCGCTGGCCGAGCGGATCGGCGCCCAGATCGTCTGGTGCATGGGCAACCACGACGCGCGGACGGCCTACTCGAACGAGCTGTTCGGCGAGGAGTCGGAGGCGCCGCAGGACCGGGTGTACGACGTCGCCGGGCTGCGGATCATCAGCCTCGACACCAGCGTCCCGGGCTGGCACCACGGCGAGGTGACCGACGAGCAGCTCGCCTGGCTGCGCGACGTGCTCGCGACGCCGGCCGGGCACGGCACGGTCCTGGCGCTCCACCACCCGCCGATCCCCTCGCCGATGTGTCCGGTCGCGGAGGTGATCGAGCTCCTCGACACCGACCGGCTCGCGGCCGTGCTCGAGGGCAGCGACGTCCGGGCGATCCTCGGCGGGCACTACCACTTCAGCTCGCACGCGACGTTCGCCGGCATCCCGGTCTCGGTCGCGTCGGCGACCTGCTACCTCTCCGACCCGGCGCCGCTCGACCGGTTCATCTCCGCCGTCGACGGCAACACGTCGGTCAACACCGTCCACGTCTACGCCGATCGCGTCGTGCACACGATCGTCCCGGTGCCGGACGCCCCGGAGGTGCGCGGCTTCGGGACGGACGTCGTGCCGCTGGTCGAGGCGCTCAGCCCGGAGGAACGCCGGGACATGTTCAGCCGGAAGGACTCCGACTTCAACCGCGACGGCGTCGCCTGACGATTCCCGCGGGCGACCAGCAGCAAGTTAGGCTCGCCTAAGTCTGATGGACGAGGAGGTCGACGACATGCACGGACGCGTGGTGGACGCACACCCCCTGTCCCCCAGCCTGGTGCGGGTGGTCCTCGAAGGCGGCGACCTCGCGTCCCTCGAGATGCCCGATGCCACCGACGCCTACATCAACGTGGCGTTCCGGCCGGCCGGCGCGACGTACGACGAGGTCTTCGACCCGCAGGCCGTGCGCGATCACCATCCGAAGGACCACCAGCCCGCGCGCCGGCGCTACACCGTGCGCAGCTGGGACCCGGTCGCCGCTCGGCTCACCGTCGACTTCGTGGTGCACGGCGACAGCGGCGTGGCCGGTCCGTGGGCCGCGGCGGCGCGACCCGGCGACGTCCTGGTCTTCACCGGACCGAGCGGCAGCTACCGCCCCGACCCCCAGGCCGACTGGCATCTGATGGTGGGCGACGAGTCGGCGCTGCCGGCGATCGCGGCCTCCTTGGACGCCCTCCCGGCCGGCACCCGCGCGGTGGTGCGGGTGGTCTGCGACGGACCCGACCACGAGATCGAGCTGGCGAGCACGGCCGACGTCGACCTGGTCTGGCTGCACCGGCACGGGGACGCGCGCGACGAGTCCCTCCTGGTCGCCGCGGTGGAGGTGCTCGACTTCACGGCGCTCGGCTCCGGGGCCGGCACGCCGTTCGGCTTCGTCCACGGCGAGGCCGACGAGATCCGCGCCGTACGACGTCACCTCCTGGAGGAGCGCGGCCTCACCCGCCAGCAGCTCTCGTGCTCGCCCTACTGGCGACGCACGATGACCGACGAGGCCTGGCGCCGGATCAAGCGGGACTACGTCGCCGCCATGGAGGCCGACGCCGTCGCGTCCTAGACGCCCTCGCGCTCGTGGAACCCCAGGTGAGCGACGGCCTCGCCGCGCTTCATCGCCTCGACGACGCCCGGGTGGAGGCGGTGCAGGTGGGAGATCGCCTTGCGCCGGTAGCGCAGGATCTGCACAGCCCCGAACGCCCAGAACGCGAACTGGACGGACATGGCCACCCGGAAGTCCGCGAGGTCGTAGGAGCCCACGCCGCCACCGCCGCTGTGCCGGTCGAGCACCACCCCGATCAGACCCATCGTCAGCAGGCTCGCGGAGAAGCCGCCGATGTTGACGAAGCCGTTGGCGCGACCCGACGCCTCGATCGGGACGAACGTGCGCGCCAGGTCGAAGCCGACCATGGACGCCGGCCCACCCGTCGCCATCAGGCAGACCAGCACCACCAGCATCCACACCGGCGCCGGCGTCGTGCGGAGCAGCACCACCGCCCAGCCCAGGGCCATCGCCCCGACGATGCCGAGCACCATCCAGGAACGGTAGAAGGGGAAGCGGGAGACCAGGCTGCCCAGCACGAGCCCGCAGACGATCGTCCACCCGGTCATCACCATCAGCAGCGTGCTCGCGGCATCGCCGGAGAGACCCTGCCCGCGCACCAGGAAGGGGTATCCCCACAGCAGCGCGAAGACCGTGACGCTGAACTGCGACGTGAAGTGCGACCACATCCCCAGGCGGGTCCCGGGGTTGCCCCAGACCAGGCGCAGGCTCCGGGCGAGCGCGCGCATCTTGACCCGGGCGACCTCCTCGCGCGCGTACGGCGAGTCCGTCACGAGGAGTGCCACCGCGACCATCCCCACGACGCCGAGCGAGCTCGCCAGCGCGAACGACCTCGTCCAGCCGAGGTGGCCCAGCGCCAGGGTCAGCGGGGCGGCCGCGGCGATCGCACCGAGCTGGCCGAGCTGGCCGGTGAGCTGGGTGACCACCGGCGCCTGCCGCACCAGGAACCAGACCGTCACCAGGCGGATCACGCTGACGAACATCGCCGCGTCACCGGCGCCGATCATGGCCCGCGCCAGGACCGCCAGGGGGAACGACGTCGCGAGGGCGAACGCGAGCTGCCCCACGGTCATCAGCGCCAGTCCGCTCAGCAGCAGGACGCGCGAGCCGTAGCGGTCGAGCAGGACGCCGATCGGCACCTGCAGCCCGGCGTACACGACCAGCTGCAGGACCGTGAAGAACGACAGCTGGGTCGCCGAGATCCCGAACCGCTGGGTCGCCAGCAGGCCGGCGACGCCGAGGGAGCTGCGGTTGAAGATCGCCAGGATGTAGACCGTCAGGCCGACCAGCCAGATGACCCACGCCCGGCGCCGGCCGATGTCGTGGATCTGCTCGGTCACCGGGCCATCATCGCGGACTCCCGACCGTCCGGCCTCAGCTGATCGGGACCGTCCAGACGAGGGTGGTGCCGCCGAGGTCGGGCACCTCGGCGATCACCATCGAGCCGTTGCGCCTCTCGGCCCGCTCCCGCATGTTGTCGAGACCACTGCGTCGGCTCGGTTCGCCGACGCCCAAGCCGTCGTCGCTCACGGTCACCGTGAGCCTGGCCGTGGTGGCGTGGATGCTGAGCACGACGCTGGAGGCCGAGGCGTGCCGCGCGACGTTGACCAGCGCCTCACGGACCACGGCCGTGACGTCGCTGACGAGATCGGCCGTGGCCACCGAGTCGAGCGGGCCGTCGAGGTCGACCCTCGGGTCGATGCCGAGCCCCGGCCGGACGTCGGCCACCACGTCCATGACCGCGGCGCGGAGGCCGCCCGGCACGGGTGGCTGCAGCTGGAAGATCGAGACCCGGATCTGCCTGATCGCCTCGTCCAGGTTGCCGACGACCTCGTGCAGCGCGCTCACCGCCGATGCGTCGCGAAGCCGCGAGGCGGTCGCCTGCACCACGAGCCCGGCGGCGAAGACCTGCTGGATGACGTGGTCGTGCAGGTCGCGGGCGATCCGGGCGCGGTCCTCGAGGAGGAGCACCCGCTGCTGGTCGCGCCGGGCCTCGGCCAGCTCCAGGGCCAGCGACGCATGGTTGGCGAAGGTGGTCGCCATCTCGGCCTCGGCCACCGTGAACGGCCGGCCGTGCCGTCCCCGCATCACGACCAGCGTGCCGCGCACCTCCTCACGGCCGAGGAGCGGAAGCACCATGACCGGGCCGACCGGGATCTGACCGGTGAGGTAGATCGTGCGGCCGTCCACCGACGTGGTGTCCTCGGCGTCGGCCAGACGCACCGGCTTGCCGGTCTGCACGACGTGCTCGCTCAGGGTCCCGGACGCGGCGTACCTCGCGTCCTCGATGCCGGCCGCGCCGGGCCCCTCGGCGACCGCCACCAGCAGCTCGGTGTCGACGGGGACGACCACGGTGGTCAGGTCCGCGGCCGCGAGTGCGTGCACCTGTCGCGCGATCAGGCGCAGGGCCCCCTCGTCGCCCACGAGCACCCGACGGGTGACCTCGGTCGACGCCGCCAGCCACTCCTCGCGCAGTCGCGCCTCCTCGAACAACCGGGCGTTCTCGATGGCGACGCCGGCCGTCGCGGCGAGCGCCTGCACGAGCTCCTCGTCCTCGTCCGTGAACGGCTCGGCCCCGCTGCGCGTCAGGTAGAGGTTGCCGTAGGCCTCCTCGCGCACCCGGACCGGGACGCCGAGGAACGCCCGCATCGGCGGGTGCCCGTCGGGGAAGCCGACGGACCCGGTGTGCGTCGTGAGGTCGTCGACCCGGATCACCGCCTGCTCCTCGATGACCAGGCCGAGGAGGCCCCGGCCCTCGGGCAGGTGGCCGATGGTCGCGACGGCGTCCTCGCCCAGGCCGACGTGGACGAACTCGTCCAGCGACCCGCCCTCGGCGACGACACCCAGGGCGCCGTACGTCGCGCCGACGAGGTCGACTGCAGACTCCACGATCCGTCGGAGCACGGCGGCGAGGTCGAGGTCTCCGACGATGGTGCGGTTGGCCTCGAGCAGTGCCCGCAGTTGGTACTCCGCGACGAGCCCGTGATCCGCCACTCCTCGACCTTAGCGGTCGGATCGGTTCAGACGGCCTGGGTGCTCGCGGCCGCCCGCCGTTCGAGGCGCGAGGGAGCGGGCACGATCACGACGGGCACCGGCGAGTGCCGCACGCAGTACTCGGCGACCGAGCCCAGCAGCTGCTGACTGGCGCTGCCCGGGCTTCCGCTGCCGACGACCACCATCGAGGCCCGCTCGGCGCGCGCGACGAGCACCCGCCCGGCGTAGTCGTGGACGACGACGCGCAGCAGGTCTGGCACGACGCTTCGCTGCTCCAGACACCGAGCCACCACGTCACCCTGCATGTGGTGGACCCGGGCACGTCCCTCCGCGAGCTCGTCGGAGTCGGGGTTGCCGTCGAGATGGCCGCTGCCCAGCCAGGCGGTGACGACCTCGACCGTGCAGTCGCGCTGCGAGCCCTCGGCGAGCGCGAAGTCGAGCGCGGCCGCGGAGCCGGCGCTCCCGTCCACTCCGACCACGATCACGGCGCCCCGGTCTCCCACGGCCACAGGGTCTCGGCACCCGAGCTCCACCGCATCCGGCCATGGGCCCGGATCGTCGGGACGTTCGTCCCGTCGCCCGCGGACCGCCGGCCCTGCCGCCGTGGCACGGCGAGCCTCACCCTCGGAGGCGTGAGCCGTGCCCGCACCCACCTCTGGTACGACGTGGCCTGGCCGGTGCTGGCCGGGCTCGTGGCCGGCGTCGGGCTGGTGGCGGCGGTCCGGTGGACGGGTCCGTTCCGGTTCCTGGTCATGCTGGCGGTGCTGGAGCTCACGGTCGCACCGGTCGCGTGGAGCCTGCTCTCCGAGCTGGGGTTCGGCGTACGCCGGATCGCGCTCCGCGTGGCGCCGTTGACGGCCGTGGCGCTGGTGGCCGTGATCGGCCTGGCCGGGGCGATCGGTGCCTGGACCTACCTGGTCGGGGCGTGCGCCATCGCCACGTCACCGCTGCTCCGGGGCTGGAGACGGGCCGGGCTGCGCGGGCTGGTCGGCGCATGGTCGACGACCGACGTCCGCACGCGTCGCGAGTTCGACGACATCGTCGCCCACGGCTTCGGCGCGCCGGACGACGAGCTGCCGCGCTGAGCGGCCTCGAGGCCCGATGCGGAAAGGGCCCCACGGAGGGGGCCCTTCTCGACGTGGCAGATCCAGGATTCGAACCTGGGTAGGCATAAGCCGACGGATTTACAGTCCGTTCCCATTGGCCGCTCGGGCAATCTGCCGATGCCCCTGCCCCGCCGTTTGGCGGTGCGTGGGGCGGTCGGAACAATAGCAAGGCAGCACCGGAGACCAGAAACCGCCAGGAGGGCAGCCAGATGGCCGACAGCTCGTTCGACATCGTGAGCAAGATCGACCGCCAGGAGGTCGACAACGCACTCGGCCAGACGGCTCGAGAGGTCGCGACGCGGTACGACTTCAAGGGCACGGGAGCCACCATCGAGTGGCAGGGCGACCACGCGATCGAGATCAGTGCCTCCGCCGACGACCGGGCGAACGCCGTCCTCGACGTGTTCAAGGACAAGCTCATCAAACGTCAGCAGAGCCTGAAGATCCTCGACGCCTCGGAGCCCCGCCAGTCCGGCCAGATCTCCAAGATCTCGATCGCGCTCAAGGAGGGCATCACCTCCGACGACGCGAAGAAGATCTCGAAGCTCATCCGGGACGAGGGCCCGAAGGGCGTGAAGGCGCAGATCCAGGGCGACGAGCTCCGGGTGTCGAGCAAGAAGCGCGACGACCTCCAGGCGGTCCAGACCCTGGTCCGCGGCCAGGACCTCGACTTCGCGGTGCAGTTCACCAACTACCGCTGAGCTCCCCCCAGTCACGAGAGGTCGACCCGGGCGGTCACCCGGCTCGTCTGCTTCGCTTGGTCGAGCCTGACCGTCCAGGTGCCACCCTCCGGCGAGCCGCACGGGGTGGGGTTGGAGTCCGGCGGACCCGTGGCGCACGCCATCTCCAGGACCCGGGCCCCCACCACGGTGCGGGTGGTGCGGGCGACCTCGCCGTCGGTCCACACGTTCAGGGCCGTGACCCTGGCCAGGGCCAGCCCGCCGGGGCCGGTGGCCTGGACGACTCCGGAGAGGCGGTACCGGAGGTAGACGGCGCCGGCGAACGGGAACCGGAACGTCTGCGTGTCCGGGGGACCCTGGTCGAGCGAGATCGCGGGGTACTTCGTCCCGTCGATGGCGAGGACGATGTGCGACACCTTCACTGTGCCGGTCACCGACCCCAGGACGGCCGGGGTGCGCACCGTCAGCGAGTCGACGCTGTGCCGGGCGCGGATCCAGTGGGTGACCTCGAGGTCACCGGAGGGCAGCACCCGGCTCCGGACGTACGCCGTCGCCGGCGACAGCCGGACCGGAGGGGCGTAGGGATCCCCGGAGACGGGACGGATCCGGCCACCGTCGCCGCCACGTCCGGTCCACGTCAGCGCACTCACGACCACCACCGCGACGGCCACCAGGACGGCGATCCCGGCACGCCGCCGAGGCCGCACCCGCGCCAGAGCCGCACGAGCCTCCGACGGTCGTCGGCGCACCGCGAGGGCGGGGGTCGGCACGGATTCCAGCTCGGGCTCGGGCTCAGGCTGGACCTCCGGCTCCGGCACCGGCACCGGCCTCAGCCTCGGCCGTGGTGAGGGGCTCGGTGTCGGCCGTGGTGCGGGCGGGGGCCGTCGCGTTGCCCGGGGTCTCGTCCCCGCATCGTTCTCCGGGCCGTGTGCACCTTCGGCCTCGGCGCCGTCGCCGAAGGGATAGAGGTTGAGCCAGCCCCATGCGGTCGGGTCGTCTCCGGAGAAGGTCGCAGCGTAAGGCGAGGGCTCGACTGTCGAGTCCTCGGTCGCCTGCGTCTTGTTCTTCCTGAACCGCTTCTGGGTGCTCATTCACCCGCTCCTCGGTACGGCGTCCTACACCGGGGGGCGGTGATCAGTGCGTGGTTCTGGTAGCCAGGTGAGCGTAGTCGCCCGGACCGGGGTACGTCACCAGGGTGGCTGCACCCTGACCCAGATGGGGGTGGTGCCGCGGGCGCGCCCACCCGCGGCACCACCGCCCCGGACCGACCCCCTCAAGGAGGTGGAGGGTCGGCGGCTCAGCCGGCCAGAAGGGACTTCATGGCCGGCACGGTGGCGGCGCCCGACGACGGGGTGAGCCAGACCCGCTCACCCTCCTCGAGGCCGAGCGCGCGGGCGTGAGACCGGGTGGTGACGACCGAGACCTCCTGGCCCTCGTCGGTCCCGGCGACGAGGCGCACCTCGAAGCCGACCCGGGTGAGCCGCAGGATGTCGGCCGACGTGCTGCCCGCGAGGTCCGGCGTGAGGGCGATCTCGATGTCGTGCGGGCGTAGCCGGATCTCCCCGAGCTGGGTGACCTCGCCGAGGAAGCTCATCACGAAGTCGTTGGCCGGCTTGTCGTAGAGCGAGTCCGGCGTTCCGACCTGTTCGATGCGGCCGTCGTTGATGACGACGATCTCGTCGGCGACCTCCATCGCCTCCTCCTGGTCGTGGGTCACGAACACCGTCGTCACCGGGACCTCGTCATGGAGGCGACGCAGCCAGTCGCGCAGCTCCTTGCGCACCTTCGCGTCCAAGGCCCCGAACGGCTCGTCGAGCAGGAGCACCTTGGGCTGGACGGCGAGGGCGCGGGCCAGGGCCATCCGCTGGCGCTGTCCACCCGACAGCTGCGACGGCAGCCGGTCCGCGAACTGCGACAGGTGCACGAGCTTCAGCAGCTCCTCGACACGCTCCCGCACCTCGCCCTTCGACTTCCTGCGGATCTCCAGGCCGAAGGCGACGTTCTTGGCCACCGTCATGTGCTTGAACACCGCGTAGTGCTGGAAGACGAAGCCGACGTTGCGCTTCTGCGGAGACATCCGCGTGGCGTCGACACCCTCGATGCTGACGGTGCCGGTGTCGGCCTTCTCCAGGCCGGCGATGATCCGCAGCAGCGTCGACTTGCCGCCACCGGACGGACCGAGCAACGCCGTCAGCTGCCCGGTGGGCAGGGACACGTTGACGTCCTCCAGGGCGACGAAGTCGCCGAACCTCTTGTTGACGTTTCTGATCTCGATACTCATGAGGTGGACTCCTGGGGGCGCAACAGGGAGACGACGAGGATGCAGAGCACGCTGATCGCGACCAGGATGAAGGCCACGGCGTACGCCTCGTTCTGGGCGAAGTTGTTGTACTTCTGCTCGACCACGAGCGGCGCGGTCTGCGTCTGCCCGGTCAGGTTTCCCGAGACGATCTTGAGGGCACCGAACTCGCCCAGAGAGCGAGCCAGCGAGAGGACCACGCCGTACACGACGGCCCACTTGATGGCCGGCAGCGTGATCCGCCGCAGGACCTGGACGGCGTTCGCGCCCAGGCTCCGAGCGGCCTGCTCCTGGTCGTCGCCGACCTCCTCGAGCACCGGCACGACCTCGCGTACGACGAGGGGCAGGGCGACGAAGCACGTCGCCATGATCATGCCGGGACTGTTGAAGATCACGACCAGCCCGTGCGACTCCAGGGTCGGCCCGAACCAGCCGTAGCGACCGCTGTAGACCAGCATCAGGGCCAGCCCGATGACCACGGGCGAGACCGACATCGGCAGGTCGATCAGCGCTGACAGGACCCGCTTGCCGGGGAACTGGTAGCGCACCAGCAGGAGTGCCATGCCGACGCCGAACACGGTGTTGATGATGACCGCCCAGATGGAGATCTCGACGGTGACCAGCAGGGCGTGGGTGACATCCGGGTCCGACAGCGCGGCGTTGAAGCTGGCCAAGCCGTCGGAGAACGTCCGCTGCGTGAGCGTGATGACGGGCCAGCCCACCAGGAAGAAGACGTAGCCGATCGCGAGCAGGCGCACGGCCCACTTCGCCGGAAGGGAGAGCTCAACCACGGCGAGCCATCCTTCGCTGCAGGACGTCCAGGGCGACGATCACCAGCAGGGCGACGCCCAGCATGATCGTGGCCAGAGCAGCCGCGGACGTCCGATCGCCACCCTCGATGAAGGTCAGCACCCGTACCGAGACGGCCTCGGTCCTGAACGGCAGCGAGCCGCTCAGCAGCACCAGCGAGCCGTACTCGGAGATCGCACGGGCGAACGACAACGCCGCACCCGCCGCGATGGCCGGGATGATCGAGGGCAGCACGATCCGGCGCAGGATCGTCGTCCGGGTCGCGCCCAGCGAGGCGGCGGCCTCCTCGACGTCGCCCTCGAGCTCGGCCAGCACCGGCTGGACCGTGCGGACGATGAACGGCAGCGTCACGAACGCGAGTGCGAGCGTCACCGAGTTGCGGGTGTTGGACACGTTGATCCCCAGCGGGCTCTTGGGTCCGTAGAGACCGAGCAGCACCAGACCGGCCACGACCGTCGGCATCGCGAACGGGATGTCGATCAGCAGGTCGAGCAGGCGCTTACCCCAGAAGCGGTCGCGGACCAGGACCCAGGCGATCAGGGTGCCCATCACGACGTTGATGGCGGTGACGACGAGCGACTGGCCCACGGTCAGCTTGATGGCTGCCCAGGACTGCGGGTTCTTGAGCGTGTCGACGTACCCGCTCCACCCGCCCTCACCCGCGGTCGCGACGATCGCGGCCAACGGGATGAGGACGAGCAGGCTGAACCAGATCATCCCGATCCCGAGACCCAGGCTCGGGCCCTTCGTCAAGGTCCAACGGACACCCGGACGGCCGCGCCCGACCGCCCGGGTGTCCTGACTGAGGACGGCAGTCGACATGGGTCAGCTGCCGATGTTGAGACCGGAGATGATCTTGGTGATGATCCCGGTCTTGTCGTCGAAGAACTCCGTGTTGGCCTTGCTCCAGCCGCCGAAGTCCTTATCGATCGTGTACTGCGTCTTGATCGCGGGGTAGGGGTTGCTCGGGTCGTTGGCACCCTTGACGTCCGTCTGGACGCCCGAGATCACCGGCCGGAAGCCCGACTGGGCGTAGAGGGTCTGGCCCGCCTTGCTGAGCTGGAAGTCCAGGAAGTCCTGGGCCGCCGGCTTGGCGTCGGTGGTGATGGCGGCCGGGTTCTCGATCAGCAGCGTGTCGTCGGGGACGATGTAGTCGACGTCGTCTCCGGCGGCCTTGGCCTCGATCGAGTCGTTCTCGTAGGCGAGCAGCACGTCACCGTTGCCGGCGAGGAACGACGCCAGGGCGTCGCTACCGCTGCCCGGGAGGGCGACGGCGTTGTGCAGCAGCTTGGTCACGAAGTCCTTGGCGGTGGCGTCGGAGCCACCGGGAGCGTTCGCGGCGTGCGCCCAGGCGGCCAGGATGTTCCACTTCGCCGACCCGGAGGAGGAGGGGTTGGGGGTGATGATCTTGACGCCGGGCTTGACCAGGTCGTCCCAGCTCTTGATCCCGAGGGGGTTGCCCTTGCGGACCAGGAAGACCACCTCGGAGTCGGTGAGGATGCCGTGGGTCGCGTTCTGGTCCCAGTTCTTGTCGACCAGGCCGGCGTCGACCAGCGACTGCACGTCGGGGGTCAGGGAGAGGTGGACCTCGTCGGCGTGGAGGCCGCCGGCCACGGCACGCGACTGGTCACCGGAGGCGCCGTACGACGTGGTGAACGAGACGTTCTTGCCGGCGTCGGTCTTCTGGAAGGCAGAGATGACGGGCTCGTTGGCGTTCTTGAGGACTGAGAAGCCGACGATGCTGAGCTGGTCCTTGTCGGACGACGAGCCGCTCGAGGCAGCACAGCCGGACAGGATGGCCGGCACGGCGGCAGCCGCGGCGGTCAGCGCGATGAGCCTGTTCCGCTGGATCATGGTCAGGGTCCTTACTTGTTCTCGGGTTCCAACGTAAGTCACGTTGTTTGCTAGAGATTATCAGGAAGGATCACTCCGGGACGAATCCGGCCGGTCGACATGCCGAGTTTTGGGGACGCCTCGCCTCGACGGCCGCGTCCGGCCGGCCGCTCCTCGCGGGCCGGATGCGCAGCGTCGTGCGCAGGGTCACTGTCCGAAAGTCGGGGCTCGCTCGGATCAGCCCGTTCGCCGGACTATCGTGGGGAGTCGCGCGCCGAGCACCGGAACTCTTGGCGAGACACGCCCCAGCAGCTGAAGGAAGTGCACGTAGGTGTCCAAGCAGGTCAAGCGGCTCGACCGCGTGATCATCCGGTTCGCAGGCGACTCGGGCGACGGGATGCAGCTGACCGGGGACCGGTTCACCCAGGAGTCCGCCGCGTTCGGCAACGACCTCTCGACGCTGCCCAACTTCCCGGCCGAGATCCGGGCTCCCCAAGGCACGCTGCCCGGGGTGTCGTCGTTCCAGGTGCACTTCGCCGACCACGACATCCTCACGCCCGGCGACGCCCCCGACGTGCTGGTCGCGATGAACCCCGCGGCGCTGCGGGCGAACCTCGGAGACCTGCCGAAGGGCGCCGCGATCGTCGTCGACACCCACGACTTCACCGCCCGCAACCTGACCAAGGCGGGGTACACCGACAACCCGCTGGACGACGACTCGCTGTCGGGGCCGTTGAGTGGGTACGCCGTCCACCCGCTCGACCTGACCGGCATGACGGTCGAGGCGGTCAAGGAGTTCGGCCTGTCGCGCAAGGATGCCGCCCGGGCCAAGAACATGTTCGCCCTGGGGCTGCTCTCGTGGCTCTACGGCAGGCCGACCGAGTCGACGATCGCCTTCCTGCAGAAGCGGTTCGCCAAGGTCCCCGACATCCGCGACGCCAACATCACGGCCTACCGCGCGGGCTGGAACTTCGGTGAGACCACCGAGACCTTCGTGGTCTCCTACGAGATCAAGCCCGCACCGATGCCGATGGGCACCTATCGGAACATCACCGGCAACCTGGCCCTGGCCTACGGACTGATCGCCGGCGCCGTGCAGTCGGGGCTCCCGCTGTTCCTGGGCTCCTACCCGATCACGCCGGCCTCCGACATCCTCCACGAGCTCAGCAAGCACAAGGCCTTCGGTGTCACGACGTTCCAGGCCGAGGACGAGATCGCCGGCATCGGCGCCGCCATCGGCGCTTCGTTCGCGGGCAGTCTCGGCGTGACCACGACCTCCGGCCCCGGCCTCGCCCTGAAGTCGGAGTCGATCGGGCTCGCCGTGATGACCGAGCTCCCGCTGCTGGTCGTCGACGTCCAGCGTGGCGGCCCGTCGACCGGGCTGCCCACCAAGACCGAGCAGGCCGACCTCCTCCAGGCGATGTTCGGCCGCAACGGCGAGTCCCCCGTCCCGATCGTCGCGCCGCGGTCCCCCGGCGACTGCTTCGACGCGACCCTCGAGGCGATCCGGATCGCGGTCACCTACCGCACGCCCGTGATGCTGCTGTCCGACGGGATGCTGGCCAACGGCTCCGAGCCCTGGCGCGTTCCCGACCTGTCCGAGCTGCCCGAGATCGACCCGGCGTTCGCGACCTCGACGAACCACGTGGTCTCGACAAGCTCGACCGACAAGAACGGCTCGACCGACAAGAACGGCTCGACCGACAAGAACGGCTCGACCGGCGAGAACGGCTCGACCGACGAGAAGCGTGAGTTCTGGCCCTACCTCCGCGACGAGCAGACGCTCGCCCGCCCCTGGGCGATCCCGGGGACGCCGGGGCTCGAGCACCGGATCGGCGGACTCGAGAAGGGCGACGGGCACGGCAACATCAGCTACGACCCCGTCAACCACGACTTCATGGTCCGCACCCGCGCGGCGAAGGTGGAGCGGATCGCGGGGTCGTTGCCGCCGCTCGAGGTCGACGACCCCGATGGCCTGGCGAAGGTGCTCGTGCTGGGCTGGGGCTCGACGTACGGGCCGATCGGAGCGGGCGTACGCCGGGTGCGCAAGGCCGGCTACCGCGTCGCCCAGGTCCACCTGCGCCACCTCAACCCGTTCCCCCGCGACCTGGGCGACATCCTGGCCCGCTACGACAAGGTGCTGATCCCGGAGATGAACCTCGGCCAGCTCGCGATGCTGGTCCGGTCGCGCTACCTGGTCGACGCGGTCGGCTACAACCACGTCCGCGGGCTGCCGCTCAAGGCCGCCGAGCTGGCCGAGGCGATCGGCAACCTGGTCGCCGACGCCGAGGGCATCGAGGTCGACCTGGCCGCCAGCGTCCGCGCCACGATCTCAGGAGACGACCGATGACTTCCACCGAGCTGCCCCTGCCCGTGATGCGCAGCGGGATCGAGCTGGTGCCCACCCAGGACCAGCCGCAGACCGGCAAGGAGTACACCAGCGACCAGGAGGTCCGCTGGTGCCCCGGCTGCGGGGACTACGCCGTGCTCAAGGCGGTGCAGGGGTTCCTGCCCGACCTCGGTCTGCGTCGCGAGAACATCGTGTTCGTCTCCGGCATCGGGTGCTCGTCGCGGTTCCCGTACTACCTCGAGACCTACGGCATGCACTCGATCCACGGCCGCGCCCCGTCGATCGCGACCGGCATCGCCACCTCGCGCGCGGACCTCTCGGTCTGGGTCGTCACCGGCGACGGTGACGCCCTGTCGATC
>Ga0268266_10002445_pt1 | contig 19927 bp, 11 predicted proteins | sample KBSS13metaG_FD_190356 | JGI IMG/M metagenome (GOLD analysis project Ga0268266, IMG submission 190356) | Switchgrass rhizosphere microbial communities from Kellogg Biological Station, Michigan, USA - KBS S1-3 metaG (SPAdes) (version 2) | ecosystem: Host-associated > Plants > Roots > Rhizosphere... | reverse complement strand
ATGACGTTCCGAAGCTCGCGCACGTTGCCCGGCCACGCGTAGTGCTCGAGCAGTCGCATGGCGGCCTGGTCGACCCCGGCAATCGATTTCTGATTCCGCGTGTTGAACTCGCCGATGAAGGCCTGCACCAGCAGCGGCAGATCTTCTTTGCGCTCCCTCAGCGTTGGCAGCCGGAGCGAGAACACGTTGAGCCGGTAGTACAGATCCTCTCGCAGCTTGCCTTGCTGGACCGCCGTGGCCGGATCGACGTTCGTTGCCGCAATCACCCGCACGTCGACGCTCTGCTCCGTGCGGCCTCCGAGGCGGCGAAAGGTCCGTTCCTGGAGCACGCGGAGCAGCTTGACTTGCGTGGCGGGCGTCATCTCGCCGATCTCGTCGAGGAAGAGCGTGCCGCGATCCGCGAGCTCGAAACAGCCCTGCCGGCGATCGGCCGCGCCGGTGAAAGCTCCCTTTTCGTGGCCGAAGATCTCGCTCTCCAACAGCGTTTCGGGGATGGCGGCGCAGTTGATGGCGATGAACGGAAAGCCCGCGCGCGGACTGAGCTGATGAATCGTCTGCGCGATGAGCTCCTTGCCCGTGCCCGACTCCCCGGTGATGAGCACCGACGCCGCGGTGGGCGCCGCCTGCTCGACCACCTGATAAATCTTGCGCATTTCCGGGCTGTTCCCGATGAGCGAGCCGAACGTCCCGTGTTCGCGCAGCTGGCGCCGCAGCGCCTTCACCTCGCGCATCGTCTCGAGCCGTTCGACGATCTTGTCGAGGAGAATCTTCAGCCGCTGAATGTCGACCGGCTTGGTCAGGTAGTCGTACGCGCCTTCCTTCATCGCCTCGACCGCGGTGTCGACCGTGCCCTGCGCGGTCAGCAGCAGCGTCGTGACGTCTGCGCCCACCTGCGGCAGCGCGCGAAGGAGCGCGAGCCCGTCCATCCGCGGCATCACCATGTCGGTAATGACAATCGCGGGACGAAACGAAGTGACTTTTTCGAGCGCTTCTTCCCCGTCGCACGCGGAATCGGCGATGAAGCCCCAACTCCTGACCAGCTGTTCCAAGCCGACCCGCGCCGACGCGTCGTCCTCGACGATCAGCACGCGCTCTGCGGCGACTTTCGGATCCGTCTCGACAACTTCTGGAGTGCCAACTGTAATCATCAATCCTCAGGCCTCAACCATGTCATTTTTACATTCTGGTCGGCGGCAGCGGCTGATGCAAGCTGAACGTTAAGTATTTTTTCGAGCTCATCGATGGCGACCACCTTGCACGAGTCAGCAGCGGAGGGTGGAATGGGAGTCCGACTGATCACGATTTTGGTAGCGGCCACGGTTGTCGTCGGCTGCAACCAGACTTCGGCTGGAACCTCGGGCAACGCGCTGGCGAAGCCGGTGAACGGCGCTGCAGCGGCGGAGCCGTCGGCAACAGCGGATGCCGCCTCGCCGGCGACGAAAGCCACGGAACCGGCGCGAGAGATCACGATTCCAGCCGGCACTCAACTGACCGTGACGCTCGACACGCCGGTCGGATCGGACACGAGCCATGTCGAAGAGGCCGTCACCGCGCATCTGGCGCGCCCGATTCGGATCCAGGGCGAGACGGTGCTGGCGGAAGGATCGCGATTGAACGGCGTGGTCACCGACGCCACGCGATCGGCGAAAGTGAAGGGCCGCGCGCACGTCGCGTTGCAGTTCAACGCGGTGACGCCGCACGGCGCCGATCAGCGGTACTCGATTCGGACGGCTTCGATCGGGCGGACCGCGGAGGCCACGAAAAAGAAGGACGCGCTCGAGATCGGGGCGCCCGCGGCAGGCGGTGCGTTGATCGGCGCGCTGGTCGGCGGCAAGAAGGGCGCGCTCGTCGGCACGGCGGTCGGCGGCGGCGCCGGCACGGCCGTGGTGCTCTCCACGTCGGGAAAAGAGATTCACATCGCCAAGGGGACGTCGCTCACGGTGCGGCTGACCGCGCCGGTGACCGTGCTCGTGAAGGGATAGGGAGGCCGAACCTGAAACGTCGGCGGAGACGTGCGATACATTAACGTCGCGTGTTTCCAGACTCGAACGGTCAGCCTCCCGACATCACACCAGCGAGCCCGCAGGCGCCCACACCGCTTGCGGCTCGCATCGTCGCCCTCATCGAGGTGCTGCTCTGCTCAGATGTGCTGACACAGTTCGCCATCGGAGGGACGCTGCTGGCGCTCGGGTATCAACCGAAAAGGCCCGACGGTCAACTGAGCGTCGGGTACGTCGTCGCGCTCTCGCTCGGTGACGCCCTCCTGCTGATCGGCATCATCCTCGCCCTTCTCTACGCGCACGGGGAGCGTCCGCGCGACGTGTTCATCGGCCGCCGGTCGATCTTCTCGGAAGCGGTGTTCGGACTGTGGCTTCTGCCCCTCACGTTCGCCGTTGCAGCCGCGGTGATCCTTTCGGTTCGGCGCTTCGCTCCCTCGCTGCACAACGTCGAGAACAACCCGCTGCAGGGACTGCTCGGGACACCGAGCGATGCCTGGTGGTTCGCGCTCGTCGTCGTGGTGGCCGGGGGCGTACGCGAAGAAATCCAGCGAGCGTTCCTGCTCCACCGGTTCGACGTCTGGCTGGGAGGACGGACGGTGGGCCTGATCGTCACGAGCATTGCCTTCGGCGCGGGCCACTACACGATCCAGGGGATCGATGCCGGCCTCGCAACGGGATTGCTCGGCCTGATGTGGGCAATCGTCTATGTGCGCCGGGGTTCCGCGATCGCGCCGATGGTCAGCCACGCAGGATTCGACCTGCTGCAGATCGTGCCGTTCCTGGGGTTGCTATGATTAGAAAACCCGAGGTCCGCACTACCCAACGCCGGAACCGCTAGCGCCCCGCCAGGTACAGATCGATCACGCCGCCGCGCCGGCGCAGGCCGGTCATCCAGTCGTTGATCGCATTGAGACGCTGATCGGGCGATGCGCTGAAGCGCTGGTCCAGATACGCGCGCATCCGCAGGTCCTGCCTGAGCGTTTCGCGCAGATGCGCTTCGTCGATTCCCGATCGCGCGAGCGCCGAGTCGAACGCTTCCGGCGACGAGAAACGCTGGCGGACGCGCTGAACTTCCCGATCCACCGCCTCGCTCGTCGGCTCGGCTGGCGCGTATCGATCGACTTCGGCAAGCACCAGCTCGCGATCGATCAACTTGTTGAGCACGGCGCGCACTGGATCCGCGGCGCCGTCGGCGGACTGAAGGCCGAGGTCGGTCGCCGCCGTGACGTCGGTCAACGTGATCAACTGCCCTGCGACAACGGCCAGCACGCGATCGATCGTCTCGGCGTGCAGTACGGACGTCCCGAGCGCGGCGGCGACGAGCCAGGCGCAGGCGAACCGTGCGCCAATTTGCAATTTGCAATTCGCAATCTGCAATTTCATGTCTAGAACGCCTGTCCGAAGCTGATGAACCAGACCGCGAGGCTTTCGCCAGGCTGCCGGTTGACCTTGAATCCCAGATCGAACCGGATCGGCCCGAACGGCGACTTGTAGCGCGCGCCGCTCCCGAGCGCCGTGCGCATCTCGCCGAGGTCGATGTCGGAGACGCGGGTGAACACATTTCCGGTATCGACGAACCCCACGACACCAAACCCGTGCGCAATCGGCACGCGCAGTTCTGCGTTGAAAATAACCAGGCCGTTGCCGCCGATGGCAAACCCGTTGCTGTCAATGGTGTCGTGGACGGGATCCGGCGGCGTGTGACGCACGCCCAGTTGATCCAGCGCAAACCCGCGCACTGTGGTGTCGCCGCCGGCATAGAACCGCTCGCTTTGAGGCAAATCGCGAATCAGTTCCACGTTGCCCAGATCGTCGACGGCCTCCCGCGGAAAGCCAGCCGCCATACCAACCCGCGCGCTGCCCGCGAGCACGATGCGATTCGTGTGCGGCAGGGTGCGAAACGCCTGGGCCGTGAAGAACGACTTCACGAGGCCGATTTCGGATCCGATCGCACGTGCGGCCACCTGACCGCTCACGCTGGCATATTCGCCGCGCGTCGGATCGACGGCGTCGTCGCGCGTGTCGCGGACCAGCGAGGTCGAGAACGACGACAGCCGGTATTTCGAGAACACGCGATCGATCAGCGGTTTGTCGGCGTCCGGCTTCTCGTCGAACACGGTCGTTCTCTGAATCTGATACGAGCCGGTGATGCTGACCGTACGAGACAGCTTCCTCGCGATGTCGGCGCTCAGGCTGCGGCGGCGGAAGTTGAAGCTCGATCGCCGCTGCTGCTCGAAGGCGAGGTTCACGAAGGCATCCGCGGCGGTATCGAAGATTCTCGGCTCGCGATAAGTGCCGATGACGCTGTACTCCAGGTTCGCCGAGCTCTCATCCGAGTGAAAGGCGACGCTCGAGAAAAAGCTGAGCGATCGATTCTTCCCGAACAGGTTGCGGCGGCCGATCTGGAAGAACGCGCGCGGCGCGAAGTCCAGCTCGTTGTGCGCCACCGTGCTGTCGCTCGTCGCTGCGGTCACCACCTGACCGACCTCGACGCCGCCGCCGTAGCCGACCGTCGTTGGCGGCGCCTCCTCGACCGTGACCAGCAGATCGCGCGTCGTCTCGCCTCCGTGACGCAACTCGGTAATGCGCGTACGCCGGAACAGGCCGAGCGCCGTCAGCCGTCGCTGGCCCTCGTTGATTGCGCCGAGGCTGAACGGATCGCCGGCCTTCATCTGCAGCGCGCGTTCGATCGTGCTCGCGCTCGTGCGGACATTCCCGACAATCAGCACGTGATCGACAAACACCTGCGGCCCTTCGCGGATCGCGAAGGTCACAGCAACGTGCGTGTCATTCTGGCTGAAGGCGGTCGACGGCTCGACCGACGCGCTTTCGTACCCGAGATCCTGGTACCCGAGCTGAATGGCGTCGCGATCCGCGGCCAGTTGGCCCGGGACGTAGGGAGCGCCGGCGCGCAGACTGACGCGAGCGCGCAGCGTCGCCTCGGCCAGCGCCTCGTTGCCGGTGAAGGTCACCGAGTCGACGGTGGTGCTCGGCCCCTCGGTGATGACCGCGCGCACGGCAACCGGGACCTGCGCGGGTGGCGGCGTCTGCGTCACGACCTGGACCGCGGTGCTGACGTGCGCCGTGGCAAAGCCACGCCGATGGTAGAAGTCTTCGATGGTCTGGACATCGGCGTCCAGCTGGGTCGCCGCGAACGGCTGCCCGTCGCGCACGCGCAGCGACGATTCGAACTCGGACAACGGCACGGCCGCGTTCCCGGAGATCTCGTAGGTGGAAACCTTGAACTGCTGACCGCGCGTCACGGCGAACGTGATGACGAGCTCGCCGTCGGTCTCCTCGCGCGTGTGTGGCGCCCGTGCGTCGCGGTAGCCCTGTGCGCGGAGGTATTCCTCGATCCGGTTGCTCGAGTCCTCGAGCAGATCCTCGTCGACCGATCCCTCCCGCTCCACGGGGACCATTTCCGCCCGGCGATCGCCTGGCAGCGGATCGCCCGTGAAGGCGACGCGCACGCGCGGGCCCGGCGTCACCGTCAACGTCAGATCGGCGACTTTCTGGTCGGCCGACAGCCGCACCTGAGGCAGGATTTTTGCCTCGTAGTAGCCCTTGCTGCGGCGCTCCTCGATGTATTTCTCGATGCGGCTGTTCAGCGCGTCGCGCTGGTACGGCGCGCCCGCCGAAACGCCCAGGCGCCGGACGAGTTCGGGGCGGCCGACCGTGGGTTCGCCGGTGATCTCGACGCTGCCGATCGTCGTACGCGGCCCGGGATCGATGGTGAACACCAGCGTGGCACGCTCCGGCGAGTGTTCCAGGATCGGCTGTGGGGTGATGTTCACGTTCAGGTAGCCGCGCTCGCGCAGTTCGTCGGACAGAATGCGCGTCATGTCGGCGGCGCGTCCCAACGGCGGCGACACGCCGTACCGATCGATGAGCGCACGGCGAAGCTCTCCCTGGTCGATGCCGGGAACGCCGAGGGGACCGTCGAAACGGATGCGAGCGACCGGGTGAATCGGGATCAGGTCGTAGCGCAGGGCGACACGACCCTCGTCGATCACCGCATCCACGGTGACGCCCTCGAAGCGTCCGAGGCTGAAGAGGTGCGCCATCGTCTCTCGCACCTGCAGCATCGACAGCGGCTGGCCCGCAACAGTCGAGACGACCTGGGTCAGCGCGGCCTCGGTGGTCTCACGTCCCTCGACCATCAGGCGCACCGAACCGATTGGCTTGCCCAGGTAGTCGGACACCGCCGCGTCCGCTCGCGCGGCCGCTACGGTGGCACCGAGGACACACAGGAAAGAAAGGTTACAAAGAAGGCGCCGCATCAGAACACGTGTCTCACGCGGAACTCGAGCGCGTACGTCTGTGTGTCCTCGTTGCGCGAGAGAATCCACGACAGCCGGTCGCTCTCCTCGTACTCGAGCAGCACGATCTGATCGTTGATGGACGTGCCCAGGCTGCGCGAGAACGTCAGGTACACGCGATCCGAGATGCGCTTGCCGATCGTCAGGCGGGCGGTCGGGTTCAACCGCGACGTTTGCTGACTGTACGGGTCGATGAACGACGGCGTGAGCTGGAAGGTGTCGACACCGAACGTCTGCTCGACGACTTTGCCGACTTCCGACGAAAGGCTGCCGGTGATCGCCTGTGTGGCCCGCGTCGTGATGATGTCGGTCTGCGTCTGGTTCGGGTTCTGCAGCGCGCGCAGCTCGGGCGCGACACTCTGCGGCCCGTTGCGCTGAGCATCGCTGAAGAGGAGCGCCAGGACGTCGGAGGTCGGCAGCGGGGGATCGGAATTCAGCGTCGGCCGCAGCTGCGCGCTGGTCCCCGCGATACCGACCGTCACGCGATAGGTCTGCCCCGGCACCCGCACGTTGGTCTCGGCCTCGACGTCGAAGAACGGTTCGATGCGCGTGGGGTTCGTGAAGTCCATCGTGCCGTGCGTAATGCGATACCGGCGTCCCTCGAACGTCACCTCGCCGCGCTCGACATCGGCGTGCCCCGAGACCACCGGCCGATCGTAGGTGCCGCGCAGCGTGAGGTCGGCGCTGGCGACGATCCGCGCCAGGTTATTTTCAACACGCAGCGTCGACGGCATCAGCAACTGCAGATCGAATTTCAACGGCACCGTCGAGGAGGCGTCGGCCGAAGCAGTCCCTCCGCCGTTCCCGGACCGCCGTGAGGCGAGGTCGAAGATGCTGCCCGGCGTGTCCACCCTCCGGTTCCAGACGGCGCTCTTCACGGTGACGGTGCCGCCCAGCGTCGGCGCCTTCAGGGTGCCGCGCAGCGACAGGTCGGCGTCCACCACGGAGCGGACGCCCTCAGGGACCCGCAGGTGCATGTCCTCGCCGCGCGCGGTGACGTCGAGATTACCGGGCACATAGCCGTCGAAGTCGATGCGGCCGCCAAACTGCACATGGCCGCCACCCATCGTCGCCGACACATCGTCCAGGCGGATGCCGCCCGGGTCGAACTGGATTGTGCCGTTGATGGCGTCCAGCGAGTTCGGGATCGAAAAGTGCCTGATGCGCCCGTCGGTGATGGTCGCGTTCCCGGAAAAATGCGGCTGCGCGAGCGGTCCGTCGATCGAGGCGGTCAGTTCGGCGCGGCCTGCGCCGCGCACGTCGCGAAAGAAACCCTGGAGGATGCCGAGGTTGGCATCGCCGACGGCCTTCAACGCGATCCGATCGTCCTTGAGACCGACCGTGCCCGACACACGCAGCCGCGTGTCCTCACCGACCAGCTGCAGTTCGTCGACCCGGATCTGCTGGCGTTCGAGCGCAATCCGAATCGGAGCCGCGTTCTTCACGCTGTAGTCCAGTAGCCGCATCTCGAGCGAGTCGACCGTCCCGTCGATCGACAGGTGATCGACATCGGCCAGTTCGCCGACCACGCGGATCGCGCCGCTGGCCACGGCGGTCGTGAACGGCGAGAGCTTTGGCACGAACAGGCGCACATACGGATCGAGCGAGGTGTCGTGAAACCGGAACGTCAGCTCGGCATCGGCCTGCGGCGTGAGAGCGATCCGCCCTGTGCCGGTCAGCGCCATCCGTGGCGATGCCGCGTCAATCGACCCGCTGAGCTCGGCGCTACGCAGCGCCATGGTGCCGTTGACGACGCCGACGCCTTCTTCTCCGATGAACAGGTCGTCAACGCGGTACCTGAAATCGTTGCGAGGCGACGCGAACGTGCCGTTGCCCGTGGCGGTGAAGTCGGCAAGGCCGGAGAGCGGCGCATTTCGAAACGCAACGAACGAAAGGTGTTCGACCGGAATCCTCCGGCCGGTGGCGTTGAACGAGTAGGTCGAGTCCCAGCCGACGAACGCGGCGCCGGTCACGTTGCCCGTGTCCTTCGCGATCGTCAGGTTGTCGAGACGGACACCAGTGCCATCGAACCTGAGAGGCGACGTCGCCTGCTGAAAATTCTCGCCGTACGCGACGCCGTCGGCGATCGTCATGGTCCCGAAGCCGACCGGCCGCTCATATCCACCGGTCAGGTGAAACTCGCCGGTCAGGAAGCCGGAGACCGGATACTCGTCGATCCCGAAGGCGTGACGCAGGCTGTCGAGATCGCGCCGCGCCACGCGAATCCGCGCGTTGATCTCCTCCCCGCGATCCTCGCGCGGGTATCCGAGCGAGAACAACCCGTCGGCGCGGATCTCGGCGTTGCCAATCCGGACCGCCCCGTCCTTCACGTTCACGTACCGGTTTTCGACGACGATCTGCGCGGACCCGCTGCCCCAGAGCGTATCGAAGGCGCGAAGGTCCTGACCGCTGAACAGTCCTTCGACCCGCGGCGAGCGGAAGGCGCCCGTCATCACGCCGTCGAACTCTCCCCGGCCGGCAAACGGCACCGCGCTCGCCGGCGATCCGAAATCGCTGATGATCCCGGCGAGAATTTCGTCGCTCTCCTGCCAGTCGCTGCTGGTGACGTGAAACGGCAGCCTCGACTGCGATCCGTACGCGGTCGTCCCGCTGAACGTGACGTGCGTCCGCTCGGTCGCAAAGCGTCCCTGGTCGATGACGACCTCGTCCGGCCCGTAGCGATACGACAGCTCTCCGGCGATCGGCACGTGCGCGGGCAGCGGCTGCGGTGCGAACGGCCCCCACTCGGGACCCGCCCGAACCGCGTCGGCCGCGCGTACTGCGGCGAGCGCGGGAGTCATGGCCGTGACGCCGGCCGGCGGCTCGACGATCAGATGTCCTTCTCCGCGGTGCTCGGAAAAACGCCCCGACGGCCAGTCCAGCACGTTGTGGAGAGACGCGCTCCCCGCGAAACGCAGCCCGGGAAACTGTTCGAAGTCGGTGAATCGCTCGAGATCGACGCCGGTGAGCGTGGCATCGAAATGGTGCGTCGGTTTCGTCTTCTCGCCGAACGGCTTGATGCCGTAGATGAACTTCGCGTCGCCGCCATAGAACTGCGAACCGGCGTCCCACACGTCGAAGCCGTGTTGCGTCCAGCGCAACGATCCGTAAAGGCGTGGAAACCGGTACGCGTTCAGGCCTGCGAGCTCGCTCGAGAACGTCCCCGTCAGGTCGCGGTTGGTCTCCTCGCCGGTCTTGAACAGGCGGAAGTTGCCGGTGAAGTCACCCGCACCCGCGAGACTCCACGTCGCATCCTTGAAGAACAGCTCGCGCATGCGCGGAAAATTCACGCGCGACTTCACCTGGTAGCCTTGATTCGGCCAATGCGCCAGATCGACGTCGCCGCTTGCCACCGTCGCGGCGCCGTCGGTATCGAGGTCGATGCGATCGAGATGAATCCGCGATCCGTCGATGACGAACTGCGCTTTCATGTTCGCCCACATCGGGACGAAATCCTGGATCGTGACCGTGCCGCCGTTGAACGCCGCGGTGCCGTGATAGTTGGGCAGGTTGCCGATGGTGATGTCGAGGTTCCGGCAGACCACGCTCCACGGCGTCTCGTGATCCTCGAATGCGAACTGCCCTCGATACGCGCGGAGGTGGCGCAATGTCGTCGTCAGCCGCTTCGGCCCGGGCGGCTTGCCATCGTCGTGGTTGAAGCGCGGAAAGTTGTGCGAACCGTCCCACTTCTCCACCAGCATCTCCCAGTCGGTCATCTCGACCGAACTGATGGTGATGTCGGGACGCAGGCGGAATGCCGGCAGCCAGTCGAGCGCCACGGCAATCCGCTTCGCCGTGAAAAACGGTCGATCCCCCTTGTGAAGGCCGTCGATCCTCAAGTCTTCGACGAGGACCTTGCCGGTCAGCACGTGGATACGGAGCCCGCCGATGTGGAGCGGCCGTTCGATGTATTTCGAGCCGGCGTCCTCCGCCTTGGCACGGACGACCGGGCCGAGGTCGATGGTGATCGACGCCACGATAGCCGCCGCCAGCAGCGCCACGAGGACGGTGAGGCAGAGGCTGAGGTAGCGAAGAGCCGGATGAGTGCGGAGACGCTTGAATACGTTCACTGAATAACGAGGAGCAGCGCGCCGGCTTCGACCGACGTCCCTTCCGCCACGTGGATTTCGGCGACCGTGCCCTCACGGCTTGCGCGCAGCTCGTTCTCCATCTTCATCGCTTCGACCACGACGAGCGGCTGGCGGGCGGCGACCGTGTCGCCGGCTTTGGCCAGGACCCGGACGATCTTGCCCGGCATCGGCGCAACCAGTCGTTGCGGACCCGAACTGGTCCCCGCGCCGTCGTTCTTCCGGCCCCACCGCCGGCGGCCATTCAACGTGACGGCAACCGGCGTGGTGCCGATGTGCACCACCAGCTGTCCACCGACGGGATCGGCCGCGACGTTGACTTCCTTTGACCACACGCTGTCTACGATCAGCGACAGCATCTGCCCGTCGATGCGCGCCGCGTCCACGTGCCGCGTCTGTCCATCCACCGACACTGCAAAACCGTCGCCCGTGCGAGTCACGACGACCTGCAGGAGGCGGCCTCCGACTTCGACTTCGTACTGCACGTCAGCGCAGCCCCTCGGCGCGTGCCAGCGTCTGCCAGCGGCGCGCGCCGGGAGCCTCGAGCCGGTCGGCGGACGCATCGGCCGCCAGCACGGATGGGGACATCACCGCTTCGAGTGCCGCGGCGGCGGCCGCGAGCTCCTCGAGCGCGGGGGTGGTCTCGACGAACGGACGGCCGTTCCGTGACTTGAGGACTTCGTCGAGATACGTGGTGTGAAACCTGCCGCTCTGAAAATCCGGCTGCGCGAGAAGCCACGCGAAAAACGGGACGGTCGTCTTGATGCCGGTGACGAGGTACTCCCCAAGCGCGCGCTGCATGCGGGCGATGGCCAGCGGGCGATCCTCGGCCCACGCCACCAGCTTTGAAATCATCGGGTCGTAGAAGATCGGCACGTCGAGCCCGGCCGTGGCGCCGCTGTCGTCGCGGATGCCGGGCCCGGCCGGTGCGCGCAACTGCTGAATCCGTCCGGGCGAAGGGAGGAAGTTGTTGTCGGGATCTTCCGCGTAGATGCGGCACTCGATCGCGTGCCCGCTGGGGCGAATCAGCTGCGCCGGATCCAGGTCGATCCGCTCGCCGCGCGCGATGCGAATCTGCCAGCGCACCAGGTCGACGCCGCTCACCATCTCGGTGATCGGATGTTCGACCTGCAACCGCGTATTCATCTCCAGGAAATAGAAGCGGCCGTCCTCGTCGAGCAGGAACTCGATGGTGCCGGCATTCGTGTAGCCGACCGCTTTGGCCACCTGCGCCGCCGCGGACGTCATCGCCGCGCGAAGCGCGGGCGACACTGCCAGCGACGGCGTCTCCTCGACAACTTTCTGATGACGACGCTGGATGGAGCATTCACGCTCTACGAACGGCAGCACCGTTCCGTGGCTGTCGCCGAGCAGCTGGACTTCGATGTGCCGCGGACGCGTGAGGCGGCGTTCAAGGTACACCGTCGCATCGCCAAATGCGGTTCCTGCTTCGGATCGCGCGGCGCGCACCGCGCCGGCCAGGTCGGCGGGGTCGGCGACCGTGCGCATCCCCTTGCCGCCGCCACCGGCCACCGCCTTCACCAGCAACGGATAACCAATCGCCGCGGCGGACGCCGCGATCTGGTCTTCCGGGACATCGACAGACAGCGGATCCTCGGTGCCGGGGACGACCGGCACGCCGGCGCGCTTCGCCGCGGTGCGCGCGGCGGTCTTGCTGCCCATCGTCTCGATCGCTTCCGGGCTCGGGCCGATGAAGGTCAGACCGGCGTCGCGCACCGCGGCGGCGAAGTCCTCGTTCTCCGCGAGGAAGCCATAGCCGGGATGGACGCCGTCCGCGCCGCATTTCCTGGCGGCGTCGATAATCGCCTCGATGCGCAGGTAGCTTTCACGCGGCGCGCTGGGGCCGATCGCGTACGCCTCGTCGGCGAAGCGCACGTGGAGCGCATTCCGATCGCATTCGGAGTAGACGGCGACGGGCGACACGCCCAGCTCGCGGCAGGCGCGGATGATGCGAACGGCGATCTCGCCGCGATTGGCGATCAGAATCTTCTTCAGAACACCTTATTCTACTGGAGGGGCGGGGTCGACGCGGGCGGGCGGCGGTGATGCGTGGCCTGCTCGTACGAGTACGCGAGCTTGAGGAGCGTCGGCTCACTCCAGGGACGGCCGAGCAGCTGGAGGCCGGCCGGCAGCGTGCCTCCGCGCGTAAAGCCCATCGGGACGGTGATCGCGGGAAAACCGGTGCTCGGCGAGAACAACTGGCTGTTGTCCCCGCCCGGCGTGTTCAGATCGCCAATCAGCCGCGGCGGATTGCTCCAGGTCGGGTAGGCCAGAGCATCCAGCTGACCGGCGTCCATCAGCTTCAGCACAGCGGCGCGCAGCTTCTCGCGGTACTCCTCGCGCCGCAGACAGCTCGCGGTCTGCCCCGGGACATCGTCGGCCGCCTGACCGCTTTCGAGACGCGCCTGAATCGACGGATGGAAGCGGCGCGATTTGATGATCTCCTCGAGCGAGTGCATCGGCGCCTTGTCGGCCAGCCGCGCGAGATACTGATTCAGGTCGTGTTTGAACTGATTGCAGCCGCCTCCTCGGCCCATGTCGTCGAGGCCCGCGACCTCGACCGGATCGATCACTTCGGCGCCGAGGTTGCGCAACTCTCCGACCACGCCTCTGAACACCTCGTCGACTTCGCGATCGAGGGTCGGCGTGTCGTACGCCTGGTGGAGCACGCCGATCCGCGCACCTTTCAGCCCATCCGCGCGCAGCGACGCCGCGTAACTGGCCGGGATGTGATCGCGTCCGGCCGCGGTGACCGGATCCGACGGATCGGGTCCGGCGATCACCTGGAGAACCGCGGCGGTGTCCGCGACGGTCCGCGTGACTGCGCCGGCGATGTCCGCACTCAAGTTCAGCGGCACCACACCCGACCGGCTCACGAGCCCCATCGTCGAACGAAGTCCGACCAGTGCTTGATGAGCGGCCGGTCCGCGGATGGAATCGCCCGTATCGCTCGCGAGGGCGATGGCCGCGAAGTTCGCGGCGGCGCCGGCCGCCGAACCGCCGCTCGAGCCGGCCGTGACCCGGCTCGTGTCGTAAGGATTCCGTGTATAACCCGGCAGGATCGAGTTCACCGTTTCGACGGGGCTGAACGCGAACTCTGCCATGTTCGACTTCGCGATCATGATCGCGCCCGCGTCGCGCAGCCGCTTGACGATGAACGCGTCGGCGCCGGTCATCATGCCTTTGAGCGACAAGGATCCGGCGGTGGTCGGCATGTCGACCGTCTCGTAGTTGTCCTTCACCAGCACCGGCACGCAGTGCATCGGCCCGACGGCACCCGACTGGCGGAAGCGCCGATCGAGATCGTCGGCCGTCTTCAGCGCGTCCGGATTGGTCATCACAATCGCATTCAGCGCCGCGCCCTTCTTGTCGTGCGCCTCGATCCGCGCGAGATAGCGTTCGACGAGCGTGCGGCACGTCAGCGAGCCGTCGCGGAAGGCCGACTGGATCTGCTCGATGGTGGTTTCTTCGACGCGGAAGGAAGATGGCGGCTGGGCGGAGAGCGTCGCCACCGCGACGAGCGCGGCGGCGACTGGAGCGATACGCATGGGCGACAGTGTAGGTCAGGTGGGTCGTATGGGTCAGGTGGGGTCGCGTGGGTCGGGTGGACCTACCTGACCTACCCGACCTACCCGACCTGCGCGGCCTAGAACAAGAACTTCGCCGCGAACTGCACTTGGCGCGACGAGCCCGAGTCGCCGGTCGGGAACCGGGTGTTGCTGATGATCCCGAATGAGGTGCTCCCGACCGTCGCCGTCCGTCCCGGTTGTCCGAAGTTCGCCTGGTTGAACAGGTTGAAGATCTCCACGCGGAACTGGACGCGCGCGCTGCCCTGAAGCGCCAGGTTCTTGATGATCGAGAAGTCGGTGTTGCCGAATCCCGGCCCGTACATCACGTTGCGTCCAAGGCTGCCGAAGTGCGCCACGCCCGCGGCGCTGTAAGGCAAGGCGAACACCGAGCTCGCATTGCACGAACCCGCCGCCGGCGCCGCGATGCGCGGATCGCAGACGGTGGTCTGGCCATCGAACCACTGATAGCTGACCGGGAAGCCATTCGAGTCGTTGTTCGGATGCGGGTTGATCGACGGCAGCGCGCCGATCAGATCGGGCCGCACCGTGGCGGTGCCGGTAATCGTGGCGATGTTCGTCACGATGTTGAACGGGTTCCCGGTCTGCGCCTGTTCGACGACCACGAGTTGCCAGCCGTCCTTGAGGCGGTTGCCGTGGAACGGCAGCTCGTACGTCGCGTTCACCGAGAAACGGTGCCGGACGTCGAAATCCGACGGCCCGACGCTGTCGCCCAGGTCGAGATTGTTCTGCGCCGTCAACGTGCCGTCATACGAGTTCGTGTCAGTCGATTTCGACAGCGTGTAGGAACCCTGGAGCTGCAGCCCGTGGCTCATGCGCCGGTTCGCCGTTACCCAGAGACCCTTGTAGTCTGACCAGCCGAGACTCGTCGAGTCGGTGATGTTGCCGAGGGTTGTGCCCGGCAGGATCGGGCTCGAAGCCGACAGCCTGACGTAGGGCCGCACCGTGCCGCCTGCGGTCGTGAACTGGTTCAGGTTGATCGGAATGCGCTGCCGGTCGCCATGCGACCCGAAGTATCCGACCATCACGCCGGTCCCGCCGAATTCCCGTTCGACGTTGGCGTTCCAGGTCTGCATCCGGCCCGGCAGGAAGTTGGGATCGGTGAACGACGGGGCAAGCGCCGCGGCGCCGGCCTGTGTGACGGCCGTGTCCAGCTTGATGTTGCTCGCCGCCGTCCCCGCCGCTTGACCTGAGAACGGCGACACGATCGGCGGGTTGCCGGTTTCGCCGGTGAAGTAGCCGGTGTTGCTCTGGTTGACCATCACCGCGTAGGCGCCGCGCACGACGGTCTTCCCGTTCCCGGTCGGGTTCCAGATGACACCCAGGCGCGGCTGGAAGTCGCTGCCGTTCTTGGTGACCTGCGTGAACCCGTTGGTCCCGATCTGCATCAGAGACACGGTGGCCGGATCGAACGTGACGAGCTTGTTGTCCTGCTCTGTCGGCGAAGGCAGGTAGTCGTACCGCAAGCCGACATCGAGCTTGAGGTTCGAACCCAGGGAGATCGAGTCCTGGATGAATCCACCGACCGCGTTCACGAGCGCGTTGTAGGCGCGCGTTCCGAGCGTGATCGAGAATTGGCTGCCGAACCCCTGCTGGAACGCCGCGACGCTCGGATAGGTGAAGGCGCCGGGATCCTGATTGAAGTTGTAGTGCTTCACATGGCGGTACTCGCCGCCGAACTTGATGATGTGGTTGCCGCGGAGATAGGTGGCCGTATCGCCGATGGCAACGGTCGTGACCTCGCGCCCGCTCGGGAAGCCGCCCGGCCCGCCGAATCTCAGTCCCGGTCCTGAAATCGTGATGTCAGGCAGCGCGATCGGCATGGTGGTCTGCCCGACATTGATGCCGATCGCATTGGTGTCGACCAGCGTGTTGGGATCGAAGTTGATGCTGATCCGGTTGTAGCCGGCGCGCACCTCGTTCACCAGCGCCTGGCTGAAAACGTGGGTCTCGTTGGCCGTCATGATCTGGCGATGGCCGCCACGGGTGTCGCTGTAACCGGCTACGGTCTGCCCCTGCGCGTTCGACTCGATGCGGGAGTCGCGCTGGAACGCATAGTAGAGATGCAGATCGTCGTTGTCGCGCAGGTTGTTGCGCGAGTCGATCGTGTACTGGTCGATGGTCACCGGCGCGAGCGGCGAGCCGATCGCGCGCGTGCCGGTGAGATCGTTCGCGACCGGAATGTACGCGAGCAGGTTCTTCGCCACCGGATCGGTGACGGCGGCGCGCTGCGCGTTGGTCAGCGTCCCGGAGTTGAGATCGACGCCTTGCTCGTGGCGCAGGCCTTCGTAGCTGCCGAAAAAGAATGAGCGGTTCTTGGCGACGGGGCCACCGAGATTGAAGCCGAACTGCTTCCGGTTGAATTTCGACTGCGGTGTTTCGTTCCCCGACGCATCGAGGCTCGCCGGATTGAAGTAGTTGCGCGAGTCGAACTTCTGGTCGCGGTAGAAGTCGAACGCTTCACCGTGCAGCTGATTGCTGCCCGATCGTGTCGCGACGTTGACGATCGCGCCCGAGTTGCGGCCGTACTCGGCGCTGAACGTCGAGTTGTCGACCTTGAACTCCGACACCGTGTTGATCGACGGCTGGAACGTCACCTGGGAGTTCGATAGATCGTTCAGGTTGATGCCGTTGACCATCATGTTGACCGAGGTCTCGCGATTGCCGGCCGACATGAACGAGAACGAACCCTGCCCGCGCAGCGGCGCGCTCAGTCCGGCATTCTGCGGCGAGGTGCTGCCACCGGGCATCAGCGGACCAAGGTCCACGAAGTGGCGGCCGTTCAACGGAATCTCCTGGACGGCTTTTTCCGCCATCACCTGGCCGACCGATACCGTCGCGGTGTCGATGAGCGGGGACGCGCCGGTGACGGTCACGTTCTCGGCCAGCGCGCCGACCGTCAATTTCAGGTTGAGTGCGACGGTCTGCGCCGGACCGAGGTCGAGTTGCCGTTTCTGATCCTGGAAGCCCTCGATGTGCGCGGTAATTTCGTAGCTGCCTGGCGCCAGCGCCGCAGCGACGTACGCGCCGGCGGCATCGGTCACCACGCTGCGATCCTGGTTGGTCGCGGTGTTGTGGATCGTGATCGACACACCAGGCATGACGGCGCTCTGCGCATCCGTGACGGTGCCTTGAAGGGTCGCGGTGGACTGTGCGAGGGCCGGCGCGGCGGCCAGCAACCCGATGGAGACGGCTACCGCGCCAATCAATCTCAGTCGCTGCATGAACATCCTCCGTACTTGCAGTTGAACAACGGTTCTACGACAGGCCGTGCATTGAAATACGGCCTTTGTCATTGGATGTCAACAGACAGAAACGTCCGATTGCAACTTCGATCGGGCTTTTTTGTCAGCGATCCAAAAACCCGGGGGGCAGACCTTAAAGGGGGATGTTGCCGTGCTTCTTGGGGGGATTCTTGTCGCGCTTGTTTTCGAGGTTCTTGAGGGCAGTGATCAGCTTGCGGCGCGTCTCGCGCGGGCGTATGACCTCGTCCACGAATCCTCGCGACGCCGCCGTATAAGGATTCGCGAATTTTTCCCGGAACTCGCTGACTTTTTCCGCGCGCACGGCGGCCGGATCGGCCGCCGCGTCCAGCTCGCGCTTGTACAGGATGTTGACGGCGCCCTCCGGGCCCATCACGGCAATCTCCGCGGTCGGCCACGCGTAGTTGAAGTCGGTCCGAATGTGCTTGCTCGACATGACGCAGTACGCGCCGCCGTACGCCTTCCGCGTAATCACGGTGACCTTCGGCACCGTCGCCTCGGCGAACGCGAACAGCAGCTTGGCGCCGTGGCGAATGATGCCGCCGTATTCCTGGACGGTGCCCGGCAGGAAGCCCGGCACATCCTCGAACGTGACCAGCGGGATGTTGAACGCGTCACAGAAGCGGACGAACCGGGCGCCCTTCACTGACGCGTCGATGTCGAGCGTGCCGGCGAGCACCGCCGGCTGGTTCGCGACGATGCCGACCGGCCGGCCGTCGAGCCGCGCGAAGCCGACGAGAATGTTTTTTGCGTAGTGCCGGTGCACCTCGAGGAAGTACCCCTCGTCGACGATCAGATGGATCACGTCGAGCATGTCGTACGGATGATTGGGCGACGCCGGCACGATCCGATCGAGCGCGGCATCTTCGCGCTCGGCTGAATCGCTGGTGCGCACCCGGGGCGCGTCGTCCAGGTTGTTGGACGGCATGAAGGACAGCAAGTCGCGAATCAACGCCAGGCACTCGCGGTCGTCATCGGTCGCAAAGTGCGCGACGCCGCTCGTGGCGTTGTGCGTCATGGCGCCGCCGAGCTCCTCTTTCGAGACCTCCTCGTGCGTCACAGTCTTCAGCACATCGGGACCGGTGACGAACATGTAGCTGGTGTCCTTCACCATGACCGTGAAGTCGGTGATCGCGGGCGAGTACACCGCGCCTCCCGCGCACGGACCCATGATGGCCGAGATCTGCGGAATGACGCCGGACGACAGCGTGTTGCGAAGAAAGATATCGGCGTAGCCGCCGAGCGAGAGGACGCCTTCCTGAATGCGCGCACCGCCCGAGTCGTTCAGGCCGACGATCGGCGCGCCGAGCTTCATCGCGAGATCCATCACCTTCACGATCTTCGCGGCATTGGTCTCGGAGAGCGAGCCGCCGAAGACGGTGAAGTCCTGCGCGAAGGCAAACACCTGCCGGCCGTCGACCAGACCGTGACCCGCCACGACGCCATCGCCCGGGATGATCTGGGTCTCCATCCCGAAGTCGCGGCAGCGATGCGTGACGAGCTTGTCGACTTCCTCGAACGTGCCGGGATCGAACAGCAGCTCGATGCGCTCGCGCGCGGTCAGCTTGCCCGCATCGTGGTGGCGCTTGAGACGCGCGGCCCCGCCACCGAGTTCGGCGCGGCGCTCGAGATCCGCAAGGGTATCTAAGGGATCGGTCATGGGTGAGGGCTAATGGCTAATGGCTCATTGATCATGGTCGATGGCTCAACCGGCAACAGGACGTGATCCATGAACCCTATGCCATCAGCCATTAGCCATCAGCCACTGTGATGGTCAGGCTTTGACCGTCTGAGATTTCTCCCAGTCCTTCAGGAACTTCTCGAGGCCGATGTTGGTCAGGGGATGGTTGAACAGCTGGTCGATGACCGCCGGAGGGCAGGTGGCGATGTCGGCGCCCATGCGCGCCGCCTCGATTACGTGAATCGGATTACGGCAGCTGGCCACCAGTATCTCGGTGGTGAAATCGTAGTTGTTGTAGATCTCGACGATCTCCTTGATCAGCGCCATCCCGGTCGTGCCGACGTCATCGAGGCGACCGACGAACGGGCTGATGTAGGTCGCGCCCGCCTTTGCCGCCAGCAGCGCCTGCGCCGCTGAAAAACAGAGCGTCACGTTGACCCGAATGCCTTCACCCGACAGCGCCTTGCACGCCTGGATCCCGGCGCGCGTCAGCGGGACTTTCACGACCATGTACTGGTCGATCTTCGCGATGTCGTGCCCCTGCTGGAGCATGCCGTTCACGTCTACGGCCGTCACCTCGCCGCTGACGGGTCCCTTGACGATCTGGCAAATCTTCTTCAGGTTGTCGCGATAATCGCCAGGCTCTTTGGCGAGCAGCGTCGGGTTGGTCGTCACGCCGTCGATGATGCCGATGGCCGCCAGCGTTTCGATGTCCTTGATGTTGCCGGAGTCGATGAACAGCTTCATGGTTAACTCCCGGAGATTTCAGAATTCAGATTTCAGATTTCAGATTGAATTCGGATTCAGATTGCGCGCGTTCAATCTGAAATCTGAACTCATAAGTCTGAAATCTCATGTCTCATCCACGACTGGGTTCGTGAGCTCACCTACGCCTTCGACCTTGATCGTCACCGAGTCGCCCGCCACGATCGGACCGATGCCTTCCGGCGTCCCGGTGGAGATGATGT
>Ga0268266_10002441_pt1 | contig 19950 bp, 17 predicted proteins | sample KBSS13metaG_FD_190356 | JGI IMG/M metagenome (GOLD analysis project Ga0268266, IMG submission 190356) | Switchgrass rhizosphere microbial communities from Kellogg Biological Station, Michigan, USA - KBS S1-3 metaG (SPAdes) (version 2) | ecosystem: Host-associated > Plants > Roots > Rhizosphere... | reverse complement strand
GGTTGCGTGACCCCCGCGTCGAGCGGGTCCCGCCGGTGCCTCTCTCCACCCCGAGGGCACCGGCGGTTTTTTTTTCGGCGCGCGCCAGGGCAATTCCGTTCAGGCCGCGCTCGCCGTGCCCGATCGCACGTGCGAACGGCCGCGCCGGGGTATGATGCGAATCAAGAGCGATGGCCCAGATCCGCCTCGTCGACGCGTGGTTGCGTTCGCCCGCGTCAGCGCCCAGTCACTACCGGTCGGTGATGGTGATCGCGGAGAAATGGGCGGAACAGCGCGTGCTGATGCGCGCGTACGCTCAAAGTCGCGACCAGACGATGCCGACGATCTTGCTGCATGGGATCGAGCTCGCGATCGGTCCGGCCGGCGTGGACGTCCACGGTCCGTGGGGGATCCATGTCGGCGACGGCCCGGAGGGGGTCGAGGCGCGCGCGGCCATGGTCCGGAGCGGCCTGGAAGACTCGGCGCGCCGGCTCGCCGGCTCGAAGGGCAACCCGCCACGGCTCGCCGACGAGGAGGCGACGTTCGACCGCGAGCCGACCGGCAACTGGGCTCCCGGTTCGCCGCCGGTCCTCCCGCATCCCGCGCTGGGCTCGCAGCCGCCGCGGGTCGACTACGTTCCGCAGACGCTCCCCGCGGCGCGTGTCCCGCAGCATCAGCAGGCCACGTACGTCCCGCAGATCACCGCGGCGCAACCGGCCGGTCATCACGGCCAGCATCAGCACCACGTGACGGCGCCGTCGAACCCCGAGCTGCGCATCACGCCCATGCCGCGCCCGCGCAACCACACCAAGACGCGGCCACCGCCGGCGTCGGCGCAGGCGCGCACCGCGCTCGGCTACTCGTCGGGATCGGGCGTCCAGTCGGCGATCGTGCGGCTCGGGCTCGCTCCGCACGTGTCGTCGCAGCTCGGCCGGCTCGTCGAGCGCGTCGTGCCGTCTGAATTTCATATCGACGCGCGCGAGCGCCGCGTGCTCAACGCGCTCGGCGAGGCTAGCGACGTGACGGCCCGGTCGATCGGCGAGCTCGTCGACATCGTCGACGCGGTCGCGTTCATGGAAGGCCTGCAGCGCAAGCTCGAGCAGTACGGGCTCGGCGATCTGGTCGAGCCAGGCGCGCCGATCGGCAGCGAGCCGACCTACCGAATGCGACGCCAATAGCGTCCTCCGGCGCCCGCCGGTGTGGTAACCAGGCTCGCCATGCAGGTTCGCATCGAAGACGTCTCGCCCGTCGAGAAAAAGCTGTTTGTCGAGGTCCCGTGGGAGACCGTCAGCCAGAAGCTGGGTGACGCATACAAGGAGCTCGGCAAGGGCGTCGCGCTCAAGGGTTTCCGCAAGGGCAAGGTGCCGCGCCCGGTGCTCGAGCAGGTCTACGGCCAGCGCGTCAACGCCGAGGTCGCCTACGAGCTCGTGCGCGAATCGTTCTTCCGGGCGAACCAGGAGCATCAGCTCGCCGCCGTCGCCGAGCCGCGCGTCGAGGAGACCGCGGGGATCAAGAAGGGCCAGCCCTTCACGTTCAAGGCGATCATCGAGGTGCGCGGCGAGGTCACGCCGGTCGACTACACCGGGCTCGAGATCGAGCGCCGCAAGCTGAACGTGCCCGAGTCGGCCGTCGACGAGTCGCTCGCGCAGCTCCGCCGCGAGCACACCGAGCTGCGCCCGATCGAGGGCCGCGACGTGACGGCTGCCGGCGACATCGTCGGGCTCAGCATCAGCGGCACGATCGGCGAGCACGAGATCAACCAGCCGCAGTTCGCCGTCGATCTCGACGACGAGGAGCGCGAGCCGCTGCCGGGCATTCGCAACGCGCTGCTCGGCATCCCGCTCGACACCAAGGACAAGGTCATCGAGATCGACGTGCCGGCCGACGCGAAGGACGAGTCGATCCGCGGCCGCCACGCGAAGCTCACGGTCACGGTGATCGAGGCGCGCACCAAGGACGTGCCCGAGCTCGACGACGAGTTCGCGAAGGACACCGGCAAGGCCGAGACGCTCGACGGGCTCAAGGCCGCGCTGCGCAAGGAGCTCGAGACCCGCGAGCAGGAGCAGATCGATCGCGAGGCGCGCGAAGGTGCGCTGCGCGAGCTGATCAAGAAGAACCAGATCCCGGTCGCGAGCTCGCTCGTCGAGCGCTCGGTCGAGATGCAGTACCAGCGGCTGCGTCAGATGCTCGGCATGAAGCCCGAGCGCGGTAACCCGGGCCTCACCGACGAGCTGCGCGAGAAGATGCGGCCGGCGGGCGCCGACGAGGTTCGCGGCCAGCTCCTGCTCGAAGCGATTGCCGACAAGGAAGGCCTGACCGTCACCGACGAGGAGCTCCAGAAGCACGTCGAGGAGACTGCGAAGGCGCGCAACACGGCGCCCGCGAAGCTGCGCGCCGAATGGCAGCGCGACGGCCGGCTCGACAACATCACGTACTCGCTGCGGCAGGACAAGTCGCTCAAGTACCTCGTCCAGCACGCGAAGATCACCGAGGTCGAAAAGTTGACGCAGCAGGGCGCGCCGATCCCGCACGGACAAGAAGGTCACGTGCACGGCCCCGATTGCGATCACGATCACTGAGCGCGCTAGACTCTCGGTCCATGGAGTCGGACCGAACGCACCCGGGGATGAGCGGGCCCCACCCGACGATCGCCGAGCTGCGTAACCCTTCTTCCCCCAAGATCGACGACCACATCGCGTCGTGTGCGATGTGCCGGTCGGCGGCGGCGGCGATGGAGGATCCTCCGATCCCGCTCGACCTGCCGAAGGGCCTGTGCACCGAGGCGGCGTTCCGCTGGCCGGCCGACCCGCTGGCGCGCGGCGGCATGGCGCAGGTGTTCGCGGGCGACGACAAGCGGCTCGCGCGAACCGTGATCTTGAAAGCGCCACGCGAGGACGACGATCTGCCCGCGGGCATGACCGAGATGTTCCGGCAGCGCGTGACCGCCGAGGCGCGCGTGCTCGCGAAGCTCCAGCACCCGGGCATCGTCAAGATCTACGAGCTCGGCAAGTCGACCGCGGGCTGGCCGTTTTGCGTGCTCGAGAAGGTCGACGGCGAGTCGCTGCGCGATCGGCTCGACGAGCTCGCGGATCTCGAAGAGGACGGCAAGCCGCGCACGCGCGAGCGACTCGAGCTGCTCGCGAACCTCGTCGGCATCGCCGAGGCGCTCGCGTACGCACACGAGCACCGCGTCGTGCATCGCGACGTCACGCCGAACAACATCTTGCTCGGCAAGCGCGGCGAGGCGACGCTCATCGACTGGGGCATCGCGCGCGATCTCGACGCGCCGGTCGGCTCGACGATCGAGCCCGTGCTCGATCGCGCCGACGACGGTGCGGCCGCATCGAGCGGCCGGATGGTCACGATCAGCGCGGGCACGCCGCCGTACATGCCGCTCGAGCAGAGCCAGGGCCGGCGCGCCGATCCGAGCTTCGACGTCTACAGCTTCGGCATCACGCTCTACGAGACGGTGTCGGGACGCACGCCATTCCAGTGGAAGACCGCGAAGTCGGTCGGCGGACGGACCGCGCAGATCGACGCGTTCGTCGCGTGGCTCGCGTCCGACGACGAGGTGCCGCCGGCGATGCCGAGGGACCTCGAGCTGAGCGGCATCATCGAGCGCGCGATGACCAAGGACGCGAGCAAGCGGTTCACCTCCGACGAGCTGGTGCGCGCGCTCAAGCAGTACCTCACCGGCGATCTGGTGTTCTCGCATCGCTATTCGCTGACCGGCCGGTTCGCGCGATGGGCCGGCCGTCATCGCGGTGCGATGGCGACGCTGGTGTTCCTCGTGCTCGGCGCGATCGCCGGCGTCCTCGTCTGGCTCCAGATCTCGCGGCAGGCAGCCGAAGAAGCCGACCTGCGCCTGCTCGCCGCGAACGCGCAGGTCGACGCGAGCGAGAAGGAGCGGGCCGCCGACGACGCGCAGCGCGAGGCCGAGCTCGCCAACACGCGCGCGCACGAGGCCGAGCGCGAGGGCAAAGACGCCAACCAGCTCAAGCAAGAAGCCGATCGCAAGCGGCACGCCGCCGATCAGATGCGGCGCCAGGCCGAGGCGGCGGCGCAACAGGCGAAGGGCACCGCCGACGAAGCGCTCAAGCGGTTCGAAGCCGCGATGCGCGAAAAGGAAGATGCCCAGCAGCAGCGCGACACGGCGAACGCGGAGCGCGACACCGCGCGTGGCGAGGCGATGCAAGCTGATCGCGAACGCGATGCCGCCCGCGCGGCTCAGCACGCGGCCGAGCAAGACGACGTGGCCGCGCGCGCCGGGCGCGATGCCGCCGACAAGGAGCGCGATGCCGCGCGTGCGTCGCAAGCGGCCGCCGAAAAGGAGCGCGAGGCCGCGCGCGCGTCGCAGACCGCGGCCGAGAAAGAACGCGATGCGGCGATCGCCGCGCGCGAGACGCTCGAGAAAGAGCTCGCCGATCTCAAGGCGAAGTCGGCAGCGCCGAAAGCGCCGACCGAGGGCGCAGTTACGTCACCGACGCCATGATCAGCGCTGCCAGAGTCGGGCGAGCTCGATCGAGTGGCCGAACGGCGCGAGCGTGACGCGCTCGTCGCCGCCGCCGCCGCGAACCGCGCGATAGGTCTTGCCGTCGAGCTCGAGCACGTCGACCGAGCGCAGCGCGGGATCCGCGAACCACAGATGGCCCACGCCGGCCTTCGCGTAGATCTCGCGCTTGCGGCCCTTGTCGAGCCACGCCGTCGACGGCGATAGGCCCTCGCACACCCAGTCGGGCGCGAGCTTGACCACCGTGACGTCGGGAATCTCCGGCATCTTCGAGCGCCGCCAGCCGGCGAGGTCGGGCACGAGCAGGTGTTTGCCGAGCTTGACCTCGGGCTCGGCGACGATCACCCAGCCATTCGGCGAGTCGTCATCGTCGTCGGGGCCGAGCTGACGTTGGAGTCGACCGATCGCGCGCCCGTGGATGAATCGCGGCCGGGGAAACGCGTAGAGATCGCCGTCGACGATCTCGCCGGTCCATCCGTCGGGGATCGAATATAGATCGTCGTACTTCGCGTTCTTCTTGAACGGCGGCGTCACGCGATCCGAGTGTAGCACCTCCATTTACAGCTCCGGCCCGAGCCATTCGAACACCGAGCGGTAGCCGTGCGCGCCGACGATCACGTGATCGACGACGGGAATTCCGAGGAGCTCGCCGACCGCGCGAAGGCGGCGCGTCAGCGCGATGTCCTCGAAGCTCGGCGATGGATCGCCTGACGGATGGTTGTGTACGAGCACTGCGCCGGCGGCGGCCATGCGCACGAGCGGCCGGAACACCTCGCGCGGATGGACCTCGACGGCGTGCACGCTGCCGAGCGCGACCTCGACGACGTCGAGCAGGCCGTTGCGGATGTCGACGCCGAACACGAGAAAGACTTCTTGCTGGAGCCCGGCGACGCGCGGCTCGACGATGCGATAGACGTCTTCGGCGTGCGAGAGCACGTCGCGATGGACCTCGGCGGCGACCGCGCGACGGCCGAGCTCGAAGGCGGCCGCGATCCGCGCCGCGTTCGCTTCGCCGACGCCGCGAACCTGCGCGAGCTCGCGCGGCGACGCACGCGACACCGCGAGCATGCCGCCCGACGCGCGCACCACCTCCGACGCGACCACGCCGGCCGAGCGCGCGCGCGAGCCGGTGCCGAGCACGAGCGCGAGCAGCTCTTCGTCGCCGAGCATCGCGACGCCGCCGCGCCACAGCCGCTCGCGGGGCCGGACTATTGTCGCCTTGGGCGCTTCCGTGGGCGTTGCCATGCGCGCGAGGCAGAGCAAGCGCGAGGCCATTCACGCGCGCAGCAACATCGCATGCTTGCGATGCTCGTCCGTCCGAGCCGTCCGGGAACCGGACGATGCGTGGCCGGAATCCGGCCGGGCTCAGGTGCCGACGGCGCGGATCAGGTTTGCCCACGCGGTCGCGAGCTGCCACTCCGCGGTGATCAGGTTGCCGCTCGCGGTGGTGACCGCGGTCTCGGCGTCGGCGAGCTCGATCTGGCTGCCGAGGCCCTGCGCGTAGCGCGCCTCGGCGAGCTTGAGCTCCTGTTGCGCCGCCTTGACGGCCTCGGTCGACGACGCCACGCTCGCGCGGTTCGACATGATCTGCGTGCGGAACTGCTCGATCGTCGAGGTGAGTGTGACGAGCAGCGAGTCGCGCTGCGCCTGCGCGGACAGCAAGTTCGCGTTGGCGACGTGGACGTCGGCCGCGCTGCGCCCGCCATCCCACAGCGCCCAGGTCAACGACAGGCCGGCCGACCACGCCGGCTCCGGGCTCCAGTTCGCGGTGTTCGGCGTGTACGTGATCGCGCCGGTCGCGCCCAGCGCCGGACGACGCTCGGCGTGCGCTGCCGTGACGCTCGCATCGGCGGCTTCGATCTGCTTTTCGAGCGCGACGAGATCGGGGCGATCCTTGCGCGCTTTCTCGACGTATTGCCCGAGGTCGCCCGGCGTCTCGTCGGGCGGCGTCGGCCAGTTCGGGTCGACGACCGGCTGCCGCGTCGGATCGAGCCAGCCGATCGCGGCGCGCAGCGTTGCGAGCGCGACGGCCTCGTTGCTCTCGGCATTCGCCTCGGCCGACTTCGCGTTCGCGAGCGTTGCCTCGGCCTGCGCGACCTCGATCGGATCCTTGGCCTGCGCGGCGACGAACCGCTTGGCCTGATCGACGTGGCCCTCTTCGCTCTTCACGGTGTTCTGTGCGACCTGCACGAGCCGGCGGTACGCGACCGCCTGGAGGTAGGCGTTCTCGACGTTGAGCCGGACATCGAGCCCGCTGGACGCGACGCTCGCGACGGCGGCATCGGCGCTCGCCTCGGCGGCGTGCACGTTCGCGGCAGTCAGGCCGAAGTCGTAGATCGTCCAGTTGAGGCGCGCGCTCAGGCTGGTGTTGTAGGCGATCGAGTCGAACGTCGGGCACAGCGAGGTGAAGCTGAGCCCGCCGCCGGAGCCGGAGCCCATCAGGTTCGACGCTCCGCATGCGGTCGACGTCGAGCCGGCGCCGACCGACGCGCCGAGCGTCACGACCGGATGCTCGGGAACTGCGGCCGAGTCGACCCGGCCGTACGCGGCCTCGACCGCGGCGCGGGCGATCCGGATCGTCGGGTGCTGCTTCTCGGCGAGCTCGACGGCGCGCGCCATCGTCAGCGTCAGCTTGCCGGGCGTGGCCATCTCGGCGGCGGTGACGTCTTGCACGCCGAGCAGCCACGACGGTGTTTGATCCGAGCCCGAGCCGACGTCCGAGCCGGACGGAGCCGGAGCCGGAGCCGGAGCTGGAGCTGGAGCCGGAGCCGGCACCTGGCCTGGCTGCGCCTCGGCCGAGGCGACGAGCGCGATGACGACGAACCCCGATAAGCTTCTCATGTCTCGTACCTCAGCGCTGTGATTGGGTCGAGCCGCGAGGCGCGGATCGCCGGATACAAACCGAACACGACGCCGACACCACCGGCGACACCGAACGCGATCGCGGCAGTTGCCGCCGGAAAGAACAGCTTCCAGCCATAGTAACTCGCCATGTATTTCGCGAGCAATGCTCCGAACCCCAGGCCGAGCACGCCACCCACCGCGGCGAGCACGAGCGATTCGACGAGGAACTGCGTCATCACGTCGGTGGGCTTGGCGCCGACCGCCATGCGGATGCCGATCTCGCGGGTGCGCTCGATGACGCTCACCAGCATGATGTTCATCACGCCGATGCCGCCGACGATCAGCGACATCGCCGCGACGATCGCGAGCAGCGTCGAGATGCGCTCGGTCGATTTCTCCTGCGACATCGCGTACTCGGCGAGGTTGCGGATGCGGAAATCGTCGTCGTCGTTGGGCCCGAGGTTGTGACGCGCACGCAAGAGCGACGTCAGCTGCGTCTCGGCGTGCTCGATCTCTGTCTCGTTGCCCACGCTCACGAACAGCTGACCCTTGGAGATGTACTTGCCGATGCCCCGGTCCATCTTTTGTAAATAGGTCTTCAGCGGGACGATGACCGTGTCGTCCTGATCCTGGCCCATGCCCGACTGGCCCTTGGTCTCGAGCAGCGCGATGACCTCGTAGGGCTGGCCGTTGATCCGGATCGGCTGGCCGATCGGGCTCGCGGTGCCGTAGAGCTGCGTCGCGACGGTCTGACCGATGACGGCGACCTTGGGCCCGGTCTTCGCGGCCTCGTCGTCGAACAGCGTGCCCTCCTTCGCCGCCCAGCTCTTGATGAGGAAGTACGCCGGGTTCACGCCGAGCACGGTCGTGTTCCAGTTGGCGTCCTCGGACGCGACCTGGACCTTGCTCTGGAGCACCGGCGTCACCCAGCGCACCGTCGGCACCTCGCCGTTCTCGAGCGCTTCGAGGTCGGTCCAGGTCAGCGAGTAGCGCGAGCCCTGACCGCCGGCGGCGCCGCCGGTCGAGACGCTGCCGTTCGTGACGATGAGCAAGTTCGTGCCCATCGAGCGGAACACGTCGGCGACGGCTTCACGCGCGCCCTGGCCGCTCGCGATCATCGCGATCACGGTGCCGATGCCGAAGATGATGCCGAGCATCGTCAGCGTCGAGCGGACCTTGTTGCGCCACAGCGCGCGAAACGCGAGCTTGAGCGTGGTCCAGACGCTCATGACGCCGCCGCCTGCTGCAGGTGCGCGCGCACCGGTTCCTGCGTCTTGTCGTCGACGATGAGCCCGTCGCTCAGCTTGATCACGCGGCGCGCGTACGCGGCGATGTCGGGCTCGTGCGTGACCAGCACGACCGTGATGCCCTGATCGACGAGGCCCTGCAGGATCGCCATGACCTCGTACGAGGTACGCGTGTCGAGGTTGCCGGTCGGCTCGTCGGCCATGATGATCGGCGCTTCGCCGACGAGCGCGCGCGCGATCGCGACGCGCTGCTGCTGGCCGCCCGACAGCTGGTTCGAGTGGTGATCGGCGCGATCGGCCAGGTTCACGCGCTCGAGCGCGCGCATCGCCCGGCGGTGCCGGTCGCGGCTCGAGATGCCCTGGTACATCAGCGGCATCTCGACGTTCTCGAGCGCGGTCGTGCGCGACAGCAAGTTGAAGCTCTGGAAGACGAAGCCGATCATCTTGCCGCGCACGTCGGCGAGCTGCGGCCGCGACAGCCGCGAGACGTCCTTGCCGTTGAGCGAGTACGTGCCCTGCGATGGCTGGTCGAGGCAGCCCATGATGTTCATCATGGTCGACTTGCCCGAGCCCGACTGACCCATGATCGCGATCGATGCGCCCTGCTCGATCACGAGATCGACACCGCGCAGCGCGTGGACGAGGTTGTCGCCCATCACGTACGTGCGGTGGATTCCGCGCATCTCGATCAGCGGCGCGGTCACTAGAACGCTCCGAACTTCCGCGTGCTGGTCTGGAGGCCCTGGATCTCGGTGATCAGCTGGTCGCCGGGCTGGAGGTCGCCGTCGAGCAGCTGCGTCGAGCTGCCGTCGGTGAGCCCGAGCTTGACGAACACCATCTTCGGCTTGCCGTCGACGAGCTTCCACACGACCTTCTTGTCGTTGGGACCCTTGACGTTGCTCGGCGCGCCGCCGCCGCCCATGCCGCCCATGCCGCCCATCGGCCCGCCTTCGGCGCGCCCGGACCAATCGCCGGAGCCCGCGCCCGAGCCGTGCATGCCGCGGTGATGGCCACCCTGGCGCATGCCGAACTTCTCCATCAGCGCCATGATCTGCTCGCGCGACGGCTTGAACCGCAGCGCCGCGTTCGGGATCTTGATCGCGTCGTCGACCTTCTCGAGCACGAACGTGCAGTTCGCCGTCATGCCCGGGCGCAGCACGTGATCCTGGTTCGACACGTCGATCACCGCGTCGTACGTGACGACGCCCGACGTCGTGGTCGGCGAGTTGCGAACCTGGCGCACCGTGCCTTCGAACGTGCGGCCCGGGAACGCGTCGACGGTGAACGTCGCCTTCATGCCGTCGGCGAGCCGGCCGACGTCGCCCTCAGCGACTGCCGTGTCGATCTGCATGTACGACAGGTCCGCCGCGATCGTGAACAACGTCGGCGCCGAGAACGAGCTCTGCACCGTCTGGCCGATGTCGTAGCTGCGCGTCAGCACCACGCCGTCGATCGGCGAGTAGATGACGGCGTAGCCGAGGTTCGCCTTCGCCTGCACGAGGTTCGCGTACGCCTGCTCGACGGCGGCCTTCGCGGCGGCGAGCGACGTGACGGCCTCGTCGCGCGTGACCTCGAAGCCTTCGACGGTCTGCGCGGCGATCAGGTGCTGATCCTCGAGGCCCTTCTCGCGGTTGTACTGGCGCTTGCCGTCGAAGTCGGCGACTTCCGCCTTCTTCTCGTTGGCGACCGCGCTGTCGTAGGCCGCCTGCATCTGCTCGACCTGCGCCTTCAGCAGCGTGTCGTCGAGCTTCGCGATGATCTGGCCCTTCTTGACCTGACTGTTGAAGTCCGCGTGCAGCTCTTTGACGATGCCCGAGACCTGCGCGCCGACCTGCACCGTGATCTTCGCGGACAGCGTGCCGGCGGCTGTCACCTGTGCGGCGATCGTGCCCTTGCCGACCTGCACCGTCGAGAACGTGACGGAGTCACCGCTCGACGCCCACGGCTTCTTGATCCACAGGGCCGCGACGCCACCGGCGACCACGGCGATGAAGATGATGCGAGGGATCCAGCGGGCGACTTTGCGATTCACGGGGCACCACCTTCGATCAACGGGATCTCGAGCTTGGCAGTCGTACCTTGACCCTTCTGGGACGCAAGGATGACGTCGCCGCCGTGGGCGCGGGCAATTCGCCTCGCGAGCGCGAGGCCCAGGCCGACGCCGCCGGTCTTGCGCGTGCGGCTCGCGTCGGAGCGCCAGAACGGCGTGCCGGCGCGCTCGAGCTCCTCGGCGGTCATGCCGATGCCCTTGTCGACGACGGTGAACGCGATCGCCTTTCCGTTCGGATGGATGTCGAGCGACACCGGCGCGTCGGAGTACTTGGCGGCGTTGTCGAGCAGGTTGTCGAGTGCGCGGCGGAGCAACACCGGATCGCAGTCGACCGCGCGATCGTCGCCGTCGATCGTGCGCTCGAGCTTGCGCTGCGGATGCTTGGTCTCGAACCGCGTGATCGCGCGGTCGGCGAGATCCTGGACGAGCACGGGCTCGCGCGTGATCGCGGTCTCGGCGTCCATGCGCGCGGTGGTCAGGATGTCGGCGATCAGCTGGTCGATCTCGTCGAGATCGGTGCCGACGTCGGCGAGCACGTCCTTGGCGGCGGCCGGATCTTCGGCGGCGAGCTCGAGCGCGACGCGAATGCGCGCGAGCGGCGTGCGCAGCTCGTGCGAGACGTCGGCCATCAGCTGGCGCTGCGACGAGATCAGCGCGGCCGTGCGATTGGCCATGTCGTCGAACGCGCAGCCGACCTCGCCGAGCTCGTCGCGCCGCTGGAGATGCGCGCGCGCTTCGGTCTCGCCGCCGCCGAATCGGCGCGCGGCATCGGCGAGCTTGCCGAGCGGCGCTGCGAGCCGGCGCGAGAACCACAGCGACGCCGCGCCGACGACGATCAGCACGCCCGCGACGAGCTGGAGGTAATACGTCCACGGAAACGGCGGCGGATCCGGCAAGAACACGCCGATCATCGAGCCGTCGTCGCTGCGCACCACGATGCGGCGCCACGCCAGCGACCACTTGTCGTTCTGCAGCGTGTGCATCTCCGCGGCGGTCGGCGCGTCGGCCGGCGGCTCCTTGGTCGTGCGCACCATCCGGCCGTGCGCGTCGTACAGCGTGAGCTCGCCCTTGTAGCGAGCCGCCGCGCGCGTCATGCGCTCGGCAAGCTCGGAGGGCGTCCGCTGCGAGAAGCGATCGATCGCGCTCTGCACGAACGCGGCCTGGCCCTCGAGGTACTTCGCGTTGCCGACGTAGCGGGGAAGCCAGGCCATCGCGACGATGACGCTGACCGCGATCACCGCATTGAGCGCGTAGATCCTGAGAACGAGCTTGCGCTTCTTCCGCATCGTCGCGCCTCACACCTCGGGTGTGGTCCGCGACCGCAGATCGGCGAGCAAGTAACCGGCACCGCGCACGGTCTTGAGGATCTTCGGGTTGCGGCTGTCGTCGCCGAGCTTGGCGCGTAGCCGCGACACGTGGACGTCGATCGAGCGGTCGAAGCTGAGATCGGCGGAGCCCTTCGCGAGATCGAGCAGCTGCTCGCGCGACAGCACCTTGCCGGGGCGTTGCGCGAGCGCGCGCAGGATCGAGAACTCGTACGCGGTGACGTCGACGTGCTTGCCGTCGAGCGCGACCGTCATCTGCGTGGGATCGAGCACGAGCCCGCCGACCTCGATCGTGTCCTGCGGCGGGCCGGCCTGGCCGCGCACGCGCCGCACGTTGGCGCGAATGCGCGCGAGCAGCTCGCGCGGCGAGAACGGCTTGGTCACGTAATCGTCGGCGCCGACCTCGAGGCCGAGCACGCGATCGGCTTCTTCGCCGCGCGCGGTGACCATGATGATCGGTACGTCGATGCGCGTGCGCAGCTCGCGGCACACTTCGATGCCATCGCGGCCGGGCAGCATGAGATCGAGCACGATGCAGTCGTACTGCCGGCGCAGCGCCTCGGCCTGGCCTTCGATCCCGTCGATCGCCACGGTGACCAACACGCCGTGGCCTTCGAGGTACCGCGTCGTCAACTGCGCGAGTCGCGAGTCGTCCTCTACGAGGAGGACTTTGATCGATGCGAGAGGAGCGTCGGCCACGAGGACACCTTAACCACGACTATTGACCGTCGTGGGACCCTACACAATTTGCAACCTTGAAGCTGCTATGAAGGCAGCAGTTTCGCCAGCGTACGCTCGAGTGCTTCTATACGAAATGGCTTCGGGAGGTACGCGTCGGCGGGGCCCACGCGGCCCGAAGCGCCCGCGCCGGAGCAGAGGACGACCGGGATGCCTGGCAATTTCACGCGCAACGCCGCGATCACGTCGGTCCCGCTCATCCGCGGCATCGTCATGTCGACGAGCACGGCATCGACCGGCTGAGTCGCGACGAGCTCGAGCGCGCTCTGGCCGTCGCGCGCGGTGATCGCCGCGTAGCCGAGATCCTCGATCATGCGTGCGACGACATCGCGCACGAGATCTTCATCGTCGATCACGAGCACGGTGCGGCGCGTGGCCTCGATCGGCGGCGGCGTGGGCGCGCGATCGGTGCCGTTCATCGCAGCCGGCCACAGGATCACGAACGTCGCGCCGCGACCTTCGGACGAGACCAGTCGCATGCCGCCGCCGTGTGCGCGCACGATGCCGAGCACCGCGGCCAAGCCGATGCCGTGGCCGTGCTCTTTGGTCGTGAAGAACGGATCGAAGACGTGGCGGCGAACCTCGGCGCTCATGCCGGGCCCGTCGTCGGCGACCGCGATCTCGATGTACGCGCCGGTCTGCGGCGACACGATGTCTTCGGCGTGCGTGCGACCGTCGTGCGCGACGGTCCGCGCCGCGATCGAGATGCGACCGCTCGGCCTGCCCGCGAGCGCGTCGCGCGCGTTCGCGATCAGGTTCAGCATGACCTGGCGCAGCTGCGCAGCGTCGCCGCGCAACGCGAGCGCCGCCGGCACGTCGACCTCGATCTGGATCGTTGGCGGCGTCGCCGGCGCGATGATGCGCAGGATCTCGTCGACGACAGCGGCCGGATACACGCGCGTGGTGCCGGCGGGGCCGCGTCCTGCGACGGTCAGCAGCTGCGTCGTGAGCTCCGCCGCGCGCAGGCCGGTATCGCGGATCGTCTCGAGCGCGCCGCGTCCCGGCGTGCCTTGCGCGATCTCTCGCAGTGCGAGATCCGCGTTGCCGATGATCGCGACGAGCAGGTTGTTGAAGTCGTGCGCGAGCCCGCCGGCGAGCACGCCGAGCCCTTCGGCACGCTGCGCGTCGACCATGCGGCGCTCGAGCATGCGCGACTGCGTGACGTCGAGCGCGGTGCCGATCGTGCCGAGGATCGCGCCGTCACTCGCGCGATGCGGCGACACGATGACCGTGAGCTGCTTGTTGCGAAACTCGGTATCGAACGCGGCGATCTCGCCGGCGAGCGCGCGCTGGTAGAACGCGATCGGATTGGTCGAGCCGGGCGCGCGGTCGTTGAGCTCGACGACGGTTCGCGAGACGAGCGCGTCCGAGCTGACGCCCATGATCTCGCGCGCGGCGCCGCCGCAGCGCACGACGCGCAGCTCGCGATCGGTGACCCAGTACATCGCCGGCATCTGCCGCACGACCTGATCGAGCACGAGTGCGGAGCTGACCAGCTCTTCGCGCTGGCGCTTGATCTCCGTCACGTCGACGACCGACGCGTCGAAGCTGATCCCGCCTTCGGTCGGTACGGCGTGGCCCCATAGCTGGATGTCGAGGATGCGGCCGTCCTTGGTGCGCCAGCGATCCTCGAAGCCTTCGAGCACCGTCTGCGTCGCGACGCGCTGGGAACGGACCGCCGGGTCGACGCTGATGTCGTGCGTCAGGTTGCGCGTCATCAGCTCGTCGACGGTGTAGCCGAGCAGGCGCGCGAGCGCCTGATTGACGTACGTGAAGGTGCCGTCGGCCTTCGCCCGATACATGCCGATCGGCGATCGATCGACGAGCAGGAACAAACCCTGGTCCGTCACCCCGCGGTCACTATAACAGGAGCGCGTCTTCGATCTCGTTGAATGCGCCGGCGCGCCAGCGCGCGAGCGAGCTGCGTCCCTTCACGAGATTTTCTGTCTCCGCCAGCACCGCACCGAGGTCGACGAGCCAGCAATACGGATCGTACGGCGAACGTTCCGCAATCTCGTCGGGCAAGTCGACCGGCGGCATCCACGCGGCCATCTTCAGGGAATGCCCGGCGGCGAGCGAGCGCACCGCGACGTTCGCGAGCCGGCTGCCGATCAAGCGATCGAACGCCGACGGCCGCCCGCCGCGCACGACGTGACCGAGCACCGTGACGCGCGTCTCGATCGTGTTCGATTCGGTCTCGGGCGCGCGCGCCTGGAGCCGCGCGTCGACCAGCGTCTTCAGCCGTTCGACCGGCACCGCCACGCCTTCGGCCTTGATCACGATCACGCGGCGCGCTCGCCGCGACGAACGCTTGCGCACCGCGACGACCGCGTCGACGATCTGATCGACCACGTCGTTCTCGGTCTTGCCCGACTCCGGGAACAGCGCGAGGTCGGCGCCGACCGCGATCGCCGACGTCATCGCGAGATAGCCGCAGTCGCGGCCCATCACCTCGACGATGAACGTGCGGTCGTGCGCCGTCGCGGTGTCGGCGATCTTGTCGCACGCCTCGACGATCGTGTTCATCGCCGTGTCGACGCCGATGCACAGGCCGGTGAGCCCGAGGTCGTTGTCGATCGAGGCCGGCACGCCGATCGCCTTCAAGGGCCGGCCGTTCCCGATCTCGTCGGGGCTGGCGAGCTTCTGCGCGCCGGTCAGCGATCCGTTGCCGCCGATCACGACGAGGCCGTCGATCGCGTGACGTGCGAGGATCTCGCGAGCGCGATCGCGAACCGCGCGCTCGTGGAATTCCTTGCAGCGCGCCGAGCCGAGGATCGTGCCGCCTTCTCGGAGAATGCCGGCGACGTCGGCGGGACCGAGCTCGACGAATGCGTCGTCGAGCAGGCCGCGATAGCCGCGTTCGATTCCGAGAATCTCGGCGCCGGCGGCACGGCCGACGACTGTGGCGGCGCGAATGGCCGCATTCATTCCAGGAGCGTCGCCGCCGCTCGTGAGGATCGCGATCCGTTTCATCGACACCATGCTACCGTCCGCCGATGCTTCGAGTCGAACGGTCCGGCCCGGTTACCACCGTGATCCTCGACCGGCCGGCCGCGAAGAACGCCGTCGATCGGGCGACCGCACAGGCGCTGGCCGACGCGTTCCGCGCGTTCGACGCCGACGATTCGGCGCGTGTGGGCGTGCTGTTCGGCGATCACGGCGGGTTTTGCGCCGGTGCCGATCTCAAGTCGTTCGACAATCGCATCGCGCCCGACGGCGACGGCCCCATGGGCCCCTCGCGCATGCTGCTCGGCAAGCCGGTGATCGCCGCGATCGCCGGTCACGCGGTCGCCGGCGGCCTCGAGCTCGCGCTGTGGTGCGACCTCCGCGTCGCCGAGGCGACCGCGACGCTCGGCGTGTTCTGCCGCCGGTTCGGCGTGCCGCTGATCGACGGCGGCACGATCCGGCTGCCGCGATTGATCGGCCTGTCGCGGGCGCTCGACTTGATCCTCACGGGCCGCGCCGTGAAAGCCGACGAAGCGCTCGCGATCGGCCTCGTCAATCGCGTCGTGCCGCCGGGCGAGGCGCGCGCCGCCGCCGAGCGGCTCGCGCACGAGCTCGCCGCGTTGCCGCAAGCCGCGCTGCGCGCCGATCGCACGAGCGCGTATCAGCAGTTCGGGATGTCGCTCGACGCCGCGCTCGCCAACGAGCTCCAGCTCGGCTCGCACGCGCTCGCCGAAGCGCTCGCCGGTGCCCAGCGATTTGCCGGCGGCGCGGGCCGCCACGGGGAGCGCGCCTGATGTGGATTCGCGGTCTCGTGATCGGCGCGCTGCTCGCCGGTTGCATCGTCAAGCACGTCGAGGTGCCGCATCTGACCGGCACGTGTGCTGGCGCCTGCGATCACTACGTCGAGTGCAAGCCCGGCCACGCGAAGCTCGATCACGATCGCTGCACGCGCGAGTGCCCGAGCGTGTTCGGCGATCCCGATTCGCTGATGGCCTACGAGAGCCTGTCGTGTCAGGACGCGGTCGAGTACGTCGACGGCACCGGCACGCGCGCGGTCAGCTCCGCGCTCTAGATGCACACCGGCTGCGCCTGACAGCCGGTATCGCCGCAGTAGTGGCTCGCGCACTGCGGATCGCGCGTGCACGGTGCGCCGTCGGGCGCGGGCGCGGTGCAGGTGCCGACGCCGCTGCCGCCGTCGGGGACGTTGCAGTACGAACCGTCCGAGCATGCCGTCTCGCACGTCTGGCCGAGCGTCGGCAGCGCCGTGCACTTGCCCATCGCGACGTCGCACGTCGCATACGGCGAGCAGTCTTGATCGATCTCGCACGGCGCGCCGGGCAAGCCGTACATCACGCACGTGCCGGCCGCGTTGCACACCGCGCCGAGGTCCGCGCACAGGCCGTCGGGACACATCTCGCCGACGGCGGGCAGCGGCTTGCACATCCCGCCGGCGCAGCCGAGGCCGTACGCGCACTGGTCGGGGAGCCCGCAGCCGGCGCCCGAGCCACCGAGCGGCACGCACGTGCCCGACGTCTGATCGCACGTGAGGCCGGTGTCGCACGGCCGCGTGACGCACGGCTCGCCGCTGCCGGCCGGTGCCTGCGCCGCGATGCACGAGCCGGTGCAGCACGCCGAGCCGCAATCGGCGATCGCGCACGCGCCGCTCTGGCACTCCGCGTTCTGCTCGCAGGCGCTGCCCGTCGCGACCGTGCCGTCGACATAGTGCAGGCACGCCGAGGGCTCGACGCGCACACCCATCTGCGTCACGTCACACGACGTGCTCGCGATGGCATCGAGGCACGCTTGCGCGGCATCGCCGTCGAACGTCGCCTTGCCGGAGTCGATCAGCTGCTGCAGGCCGCTGCCGATCTGCGTCTGGCCGTACATCAGGCAGCTCGTCTGGTCGGCGAACAGCCCGCAGCGCACCTCCCAGTCGCAGAGCGCTTGCGCGGCCTGCGCCGCGTAGTCCGATGCCGACAGCCCGCCGCCGTCGTGACTGCACGCGAACGCGAAGATCCCGACGAGGACGAGCATTCGCCGCATGACGGCAGGATATCCTAGAACCGTGGCAGGCGAGCCCGAGACCACGCTCGACGGCACGGTCGACGCGGTCGTCTTCCGCAACGACGAGACGTTCTTCACGATCGCGCGGTTCGTCACGGCCGGGCACCAGCACGTCACGGTTCGCGGCCAGCTGTTCGACGTCAAGCCGGGCATGCCGCTCAAGCTGCGGGGCGCGTGGGTGGTCGACAAGAAGTACGGCCGTCAGTTCGAGGTCGCGAGCTACCAGCTCGACGCACCGGAGACCATCGTCGGCATCGAGCGGTTCCTCGGCTCGGGATTGATCCCGGGGATCGGAGCCGAGCTCGCGCGCCGGCTCGTCGAGAAGTTCGGCAAGGAAACGCTCGAGGTCATCGATCGCGCGCCCGAGCGGCTCGTCGAGGTGTCGGGCATCGGTGCGCAGCGCGCGCAAAAGCTCTCGGAGGCGTTCGCCGCGCAGCGCCACATCCAGGACGTGATGGTGTTCCTGCGCGGCCACGGCGTGTCGTCGGCGTTCGCGGCGCGAATCTACAAGCGCTACGGCAAGGACAGCGTCAACGTCGTGCGGCAGAACCCGTATCGGCTCGCGCACGAGGTGTGGGGCATCGGGTTTCGCACCGCCGATTCGATCGCGATGCAGCTCGGCATCGCGCGCGATGCGCCGCAGCGGCTCGAGGCCGGCATCCTGCACGCGCTCGAGCTCGCGGTCGAAGACGGCAACCTGCACGTGCCCGACGACGAGCTCGTCGCGCGCGCGGCGGAGCTGCTCCAGATCGGCTCCGAGCTACTGCCGCCGCGGCTCGGAGCGCTCGAGAGCTCGCATCTGATCGTGCGGGAAGTCCTCGGCGATCGCGGCCCGTGCAGCGCGCTGCCCGAGCTTCACGACGCCGAGGTCGAGGCCGCGGCGCGCCTGGCAGCGCTCGTGACCGGGCACGCGCGCCCGATCGCGCTCGACATCTCGGCGGCGATCCACGCGTTCGAGTCGCTCACCACGCTCACGCTCGCCGAGCAGCAGCATCGCGCGGTCGAGGCCGCGCTGCGCGACACGTGCACGGTGATCACCGGCGGCCCCGGCGTCGGCAAGACGACGATCGTCAAGGCGATCGTTCACATCGCGCGCGCGGGGCGCAAGCGCGTGCAGCTCGCGGCGCCGACCGGCCGCGCGGCCAAGCGACTCGGTGAAGCGACCGGCGTGGAGGCGATGACGATCCATCGCCTGCTCGAGTACCAGCCGCACGAGGGCGGCTTTCAGCGCACGCCCGAGCATCCGCTCGAGCTCGACGTGCTCGTCGTCGACGAGGCCTCGATGATCGACACGCCGCTGTTTCGCTCGCTGCTCGCGGCGCTCGTCCCCGGCGCGCAGCTCGTGCTGGTCGGCGACATCGATCAGCTGCCGTCGGTCGGGCCCGGCAACGTGCTCGGCGACGTGATCGAGTCCGGCGCCGCGACGGTGATCCGGCTGACCGAGATCTTCCGCCAGGCGGCCGCGAGCAAGATCGTCGTCTCCGCGCACCGCATCAACGCCGGCGAGCTACCCGAGCTCGATGCGCCCGCGGCGACCAGCGACTTCTACTTCATCGCGCGCGACGAGCCCGAGGCCGCCCGCTCCACGATCGTGGAGCTCGTGGCCGAGCGCATCCCGGCGCGATTCAAGCTCGACTCGATCGACGACATCCAGGTGCTCACGCCGATGCATCGCGGCGACCTCGGCACGGCCGCGCTCAACAAGGCGCTGCAAGATCGACTCGTTCCCGCCGGCGCAGAAGCCGGCCCCGAGCTCGTGCGCGGCGACCGCACGTTCCGCAAGCGCGACAAGGTCATGCAGCTGCGCAACGACTACGATCGCGGCGTCTTCAACGGCGACATCGGCGTCATTGACTCGATCGATCTCGAAGGCGGCGTGATTCGCGCGGCCTTCGACGGCGGCCGCATCGTGACCTACGAGCGGGCCGAGCTCGATCAGCTCGTGCACGCGTACGCGGTGAGCGTGCACAAGAGTCAGGGCTCCGAGTATCCCGCCGTCGTGATCGCGCTCGCCGGGCAGCACTTCATGATGCTCCAGCGCAGCCTGCTGTACACCGCGGTCACGCGCGGCAAGCGGCTCGTCGTCATCGTCGGCAGCAAGCGCGCCGTGTCTCAGGCCGTGCGCAACGCCGAAGCGCGCCGGCGGTACACGTGGCTCGCTCAAAGATTGAGGGACGCTCTCCACTAGCTCAACCTGAGCCCACCTAGCTTCGCGAGATCATTGATGCGCCTGGGGACGGACTAAAC